>Ga0153931_100015_pt1 | contig 162872 bp, 157 predicted proteins | sample TSNJ015MetaG_FD_104730 | JGI IMG/M metagenome (GOLD analysis project Ga0153931, IMG submission 104730) | Attine ant fungus gardens microbial communities from New Jersey, USA - TSNJ015 MetaG | ecosystem: Host-associated > Fungi > Mycelium > Unclassified | place: USA: New Jersey, Wharton State... | reverse complement strand
CTTCCGTTATCCACCGCAAAATGTCGCCGCTTAGGCGGTGCCTTCGCTTCAGGCTTCGAGCCATAGGTCTCGAACCATTCGCTCAGCGCCATTTTTGACTGCGGTTTTGAGGCATTTAAACCGTGCCGTTTCAGTAAAGTTCTATTCGGCTCCTCCCCCTGACAAGAGGAAGGAGCAAGGCAATAACAAACAGAAAACCTGAAACGGCACGGTTGAAATGCCAGTAAGTCGCGTTCAGAAGTGACGCCGAGCAAGAGGTGGAAAACCGCGTGTCGCTTTACGCGGGTTGGAATCCCGCTGCGAGGGAACCGCCTAAGCGGCGGCACTTCGCGACGATCGCTACGGCCACTGAAACATGTCCATTCCAACCCTGCGCAGCCTCGATCTACCAGCAGCAAAAAACGCAGGATTCCAAAGGGTTTCGTTTAAAACCCTTTGGGCCAGTTTGCGTGGCAACGCAAGGTTTTGACCTTAAGGTCCGTGTGGGCGGCCAGCCCACAAAAGGCGACATTGGGCCGCCCAGCCCAAAACAAACCCTTGACCTTCCCCTGACTGGAAGGTCTAAGCTTCCTGCAACACATCATGTTCAAGGAGTAACATCATGGCTCTTCCATCGAGCTCCACCCTATCCACGCGTCTGAGTTTGCCGGTCGAAGGGATGACCTGCGCCTCTTGCGTTGGCCGCGTTGAGCGGGCGTTAAAGGCCGTGCCCGGCGTGGAGAGTGCGGCAGTGAATCTTGCCACTGAGCGTGCTGATATTACCTTTAGCGGGCAGCCGGATCCGCAGGCGGCGATCAAAGCGATTGAGAACGCGGGTTATGACGTTCGTGAAGAAACCACCGAACTGGCTATCGAAGAGATGACTTGTGCCTCCTGCGTCGGGCGGGTGGAAAAGGCTTTCCGCAAACTCCCGGGGGTGCTGGAGGCGAATGTTAATCTGGCGACCGAACGCGCGCAGGTGCGCCATCTGGCGGGCGTGGTGACCCTTCGTGACCTTGAAAATGCCGTCGAACAAGCGGGCTATAAATCCCATCGCTTGTCGGATGAAACATCCGATTCGGCTGACCAAGACAGTGAGCGCCGTGAAAACGAGGCCAAGTCGCTGCGCCGCTCGCTGCTGATTGCCTTCGTGCTCACCCTGCCGGTGTTTATCCTTGAGATGGGATCGCACCTGATTCCACCGATGCACCACTGGGTGATGACCACCATTGGCGAGCAGAACAGCTGGTATCTGCAATTTGTGCTCGCCACGCTGGTGCTGTTTGGGCCGGGGCTGCGCTTCTTCCGCAAAGGGGTTCCAGCACTGCTGCGTGCTGGCCCGGACATGAACTCGCTGGTTTCGGTGGGTACGGCGTCGGCTTATGGGTACTCGGTGATTGCGACCTTTGTGCCGCACATTCTGCCGCAGGGCACGGCGAACGTCTATTTCGAAGCCGCCACGGTGATTGTCACGCTGATCCTGCTTGGGCGCACCCTCGAGGCTCGCGCCAAAGGCCGCACTTCACAGGCCATTAAACGTTTAGTAGGTCTACAAGCCAAAACGGCGCGGGTCGAACGTCAGGGCGAAACGCTGGAAATTCCTCTCGATCAGGTCACCACTGGCGATATCGTGCTGGTGCGTCCGGGCGAGAAGATCCCGGTCGATGGCCAAGTGGTGGAAGGCTCCTCTTATGTCGATGAAAGCATGATCACCGGCGAACCCGTGCCGGTCTCGAAAAATGCCGGAGCCGAAGTGGTTGGCGGCACGATCAACAAAACCGGGGCCTTTAGTTTCCGCGTTACCAAGGTCGGTTCCAATACCGTGCTGGCGCAAATCATCCGTCTGGTCGAAGAAGCGCAAGGCTCGAAACTGCCGATTCAGGCGCTGGTCGATAAAGTCACCATGTGGTTTGTTCCGGCGGTAATGGCGGCGGCGCTGGTTACCTTCCTGCTCTGGTTGCTCCTCGGCCCGACGCCTGCCCTGACCTTCGCGCTGGTCAATGCCGTCGCAGTGCTGATCATCGCCTGCCCTTGTGCCATGGGGCTGGCAACGCCGACCTCTATCATGGTCGGCACAGGTCGAGCGGCTGAGTTGGGCGTGCTGTTCCGCAAAGGGGAAGCCTTGCAGGCATTGCGCGACGTCAGCGTGATCGCTCTCGACAAAACCGGCACGCTAACCAAAGGCCGTCCAGAGCTGACCGACTTGGAGCCAGCCGAAGGTTTTGCCTATGACGAGGTGCTGGCGCTGGTCGCCGCGGTAGAAACGCGCTCCGAGCACCCTATTGCCGAAGCCATCGTCGCCGCCGCTAAGCAGCGTGATATCAAGCTTGCCGCGATAGAGAGCTTCGAGGCGACGCCGGGCTTTGGTGTCTCCGCCAAGGTAGAGGGTCGCAGCGTTTCAGTCGGCGCTGACCGATTTATGACTCAATTGGGGCTGGACGTGGCGAGCTTCCAATCCACCGCAACACGCCTTGGCGAACAGGGGAAAAGCCCGCTGTACGCCGCCATTGATGGCCGTTTAGCGGCAGTGATTGCCGTGGCTGACCCTATCAAGGAGAGCACGCCGGAGGCGATTAAAGCCCTGCACGCGCTGGGCCTGAAAGTGGCGATGATCACCGGCGACAACGCGGCTACGGCGGCAGCGATCGCTAAACAACTGGGGATTGATGAAGTGGCGGCGGAAGTGCTGCCGGACGGCAAAGTCGCCGCGCTGAAGCAGTTCCGCACCGGAGGCGCACGCGTGGCCTTTGTCGGCGATGGTATTAATGACGCCCCGGCGCTGGCCGAGGCCGACGTTGGTCTGGCGATTGGCACCGGCACCGATGTCGCCATTGAGGCGGCCGACGTGGTGTTGATGTCCGGCGACCTGCGCGGCGTGCCGAATGCTATCGCGCTCAGTCAGGCCACCATTCGCAACATCAAGCAGAACCTGTTCTGGGCATTTGCCTATAACGTGGTGCTGATCCCAGTCGCGGCGGGCGCGCTCTACCCGTTCAACGGCACCCTGTTGTCGCCTATCTTTGCCGCCGCCGCGATGGCGCTTTCCAGCGTGTTTGTGCTCGGCAACGCGTTACGGCTGAAAAGCTTCCGCGCACCGATGGCGGTGGAAAGTAACAGCAACTAAGTAGGTTCAAGAAGCCCTGACTGGCAGGGCTTCTTGTTCACTCATTATCCTTGGCCTTGTCTTCGGCCATCAATCCAGTCTTGTACTTCAATAGCAAAGGTGTCTGGCGCTTTGCGGTAAGTTTTGCGAGCCAGATCCAAAATAGTGTGGCGAGAAAGCTCTTCCTCCATCCGCTGCTGCGCACTGTCCATCACAGCTCTAATACCGCACGGGCCGTCACAGACCCAGCTTGGCGGCTCTTCGCCGAATACGGCCAAACGCTGACGCACTTCTTTGCACTCAAACATCGATTTAGGACCATCAATGGCCTGCACGATGTCCAACGTAGTGATTAATTCAGCTGCGCGGGCTAAACGAAAACCGCCCCCCTTTCCTTCACTGCTGACCACCAGCCCTGCGCGGGAAAGGCGGGTGAATATTTTCGCCAAATAGTCATAAGGAACCCCTTGCAATTCAGCCAGTTCCCGAACATTCATTTCGCGATCATCCCCTTTGGTATCCACCATGCACACCAAACTATGGATGCCATACTCCACGCCAGAACTGTAAAACGCCATATTGAACTCCGCACCATTAAGTCTGAGTCATTATACAGATATTCCCTGCCACAAAAACCCGCACATGATCGACAAAATAAATACTTATTAATTATCAATTAATTAAAAACGAAATCCTTCGACTTCACTTTTTAACTACGAAAAAACTTGTCGGAGTTAACTGCGACAAGTATAGTCGCAGTTAATCCAGATGTGTGACCAGAAACTTAAAGGAAAAAAAAATGAAGCAACGAATCCTTATCGTCGGCAGTGGTTTTGCTGGAATGTGGGCAGCAGTGAGTGCTGCGCGCTTAGCCCATTTACATCAGCGCGTTGACATTAACATTCAGGTGCTCGCTCCCCAACCTGAACTTCGCGTGCGGCCACGATTCTATGAGAACAATGTCGCTTCGCTGGTCTCTCCGCTTGCGCCACTGTTTGCCTCAACCGGCGTTGACTTTATTGCAGGAAGCGCAGAATCCATTGATGATAAAGAGAAAAAAGTCTTGTATCGCGATGAGCAAGGCCAACTAACTTCTCTCTTTTACGATCGTTTAGTGCTGGCAACCGGCAGCAATGCAAAGCGATTCAACGTGGTTGGAGCCGATCAGTTCGCCTTCGATATTGATCAGCTTGAATCAGCGAAAGTCTTCGAAAAACATTTACAGAACTTGCCCCTGCAACCAGACACACCACAGCGCAATACTCTGGTGGTTTGTGGCGGTGGCTTTACCGGCATTGAACTGGCCACCGAGTTACCCTCTCGTCTCAAAGCGCTGTTTGGGGAGGATACGCAGACTAAAGTAATCGTAGTTGAGCGAGGTTCAATGATTGGTGGCCGCTACAGTCAGGCACTACGCGAGGTAATAGCCCAAGCTTCGCAAGAATTGGGCATTGAATGGCGATTAAATGCGGAGGTTTCATCCATTGATGAGACGGGTGTGACCTTGAGTGACGGCAGCCATATTGCCTCTTCAACCGTGGTCTGGACTGTTGGCGTGCAAGCCAACCCATTGACCGAGCAGCTTGACGCTAAGCGCGATAATCAGGGGCGTTTGTATGTGGATGAGAATCTACAGGTTGTTGGATTATCAGGCGTTTATGCCACTGGCGATGTCGCCAATGCGGCAACCGACACGCTGGGTAATACGGCGTTGATGACATGTCAGCATGCGATTCAATTGGGTAAATTCGCTGGCAATAATGTCGTGGCCAGTCTCATCGACATTGCCCAGCTACCCTATCGTCAGGAAAATTACGTCACCTGCCTCGATTTGGGCAGTTGGGGCGCAGTATTCACCGAAGGATGGGATCAACAGGTGAAATTTGTCCGCGAAGAGGCGAAGAAAATCAAAGTCTCTATCACTAATGAGCTGATTTACCCGCCAAAAGCCGAGCGTGACAGTGCCTTCGCGGCAGCAGACCCTCTGGCGCCCTTTGTCTAGTTAGCGCAGAACTACAGCGCTGATATTACTCAAAAGCACTAAAAAGGGCTTCTCCCTACTTTGCGGGGGAAGCCTGTTCCATACTTTTCAAATCTTTATCCAACTGGATGCGCAGCGTGCGCATAAACTCCCGAGCATTCTCCGACAAGGGTTTCCCCGGTCGAAAAATCATTAAACCGGAAAAGTAGACGGCTTCGCTAAAGGGGCGGATCACCAGATCGGTGTGCAGAAAGTCGTAGGCCACAATCGGGTTAATTAGCCCCACTCCCAGCCCCAGACGCGCCATTTCGCAAATGCTTAGTGAATAAGGCGTCTCCACCCTGGCCTGCAACTCCACGCCATGCTGCGCCATCAGCAAATCAAGCTGCAATCGGCTGCTGTCTTCGGGGTTCAACGCCAGAAAATCAGTGTTTGCTAAGTCCTCGGGATGGATCAGTTTTTTCGCCGCCAGTGGATGGCCTTTTGCCATCACTACCACCGCCTCGGCATGCAGAAAGCGCGAATACTCTAGTCCGTCGGGCGGAATTTCGTCGGCCATTAGGCCAAAATCGACCTGTCCGGCCATCACTTGCTGGTAGACCTCGCGCGAACTCAACACCTTAAGGGCAATCTGCACATTACGCTGCGCCGCGTTAAATCGAGCAATCGCGCGTGGCATAAACAGGTTACCCAGTGCCGGATAAGCCGCAATATTGAGTCGCCCCAGCCCCTGCTCGCTCAGTGAGCGCAGGCGATGAGCAATGGCCTCCATGCCGATAAAATGCTGGTCGACGTCGACCATCAGCGCGGTGGCTTCTTGCGTCGGAAGAAGCCTGCCGCGCACCCGCGCAAACAGCTTGAGGCCCGCGCCTTCCTCCAACTTGCGAATAGCCTGACTCACCGCGGGCTGGGAGATATTGAGCTTTTCGGCGGCGCGGCTGGTGCTACCTGTGAGCATCACCGAGCGGAAAATTTCGATTTCACGGTACATCGCAGTCTATAACCTGTGCTTATAGGGTAAATAATTATAGCTATTGTTGCTGAAGAAGGTATCGCTGAAAATCGTCGGACTTCTCCCCTGATTTGAGGCCCTACATGCGCGATAAAAACGCCACTTCACATAAATTCTCCAGCCTTTCTCCCGCAGTGTGGCGGGCTTCTACCGTGGTTTTCGACTCCTTCGAAGAATTTGCTGCGCGCAAAGAGCGCCAGCCCGATGGCTTTAGCTACGGCATTACCGGCACCCCGACGGCGCGGGAGCTGGAGCGACGCATTGCCGTGCTGGAAAACGCCAACCACTGCGTGGTGGTCCCGTCCGGGCAGGCCGCGCTGATGCTTTCGGTGATGGCGTTTGTTCGCGGTGGGGATCATTTGCTGATTTCCGACTCCTGCTACGGCGCGCTGAAGACTTTCGCCCGCAACTGGCTGGCCCAGATGGCGGTCGAGGTGGAGTTTTACCCGCCGACCCTTGACGCCGGAATTGAGGCGCTGATTCGCCCTAACACGCGGATGATCTGCATGGAGTCTCCCGGCACGGTGACCATGGAGATGCAGGACGTGGACGCCATCGTGGCGGTGGCGAAAAAGCACGGGGTGAAAACCATGCTGGACAACACGTGGGCCAGCCCGCTGTTCTTCCGTCCTCTGGATCATGGGGTAGATTTGTCGATTGAAGCCGCCACCAAGATGTTCGGCGGGCATTCGGACCTGCTCATGGGGTCGGTCAGCCTGGATAGCGCCGAGGATTACGCCGTGCTGCGCGAGACGCAAAGCATCATGGGCCTCAGCACCAGCCCCGAGGACTGTTTTCTGGTGATGCGCGGTCTGGAGACTTTCCCGCTGCGATTGCAGCATCAAAGCCATTCCGCGCTAAAAATTGCCCAGTTCTTGGCGAAACAGCCACAGATTGGCCGCGTGCTGTTCCCCGCGCTGGAAAGCGACCCCGGCCACGATTTATGGAACAAGCAGCTTACCGGCAACGGCTGCCTGCTCTCCTTTACTTTCAGAAAAGAAGATCAGGCGGCACTCAGCGCCTTTTTCAAAGCCCTAAAATACTTCCCCATCGGCGCCAGCTGGGGCGGAACTCACAGCCTGATTGCCTACTACCCCGCCAGCGAGCAGCAAGCGCGGGCCTTCACCCCAACCCAAGAAGCCATCGTGCGATTGTCTATCGGGCTAGAAGACCCCGACCTGCTGATCAGTGATTTGAAACAGGCGTTATTGACTTGGGGGAGATAGTTGGGGGGGATTATTTCAATGTTGTTTGGAGGGTTGAGTTAATTAACTGCCTGATGATGAATAACCTTATTTCATGAGATACCAAAGTTCTTAAAATAATATATTCGACTTGCTAGTGATTGATCCAAAATGAATTCAAGCCTATCTTGATTTTTCACTTTGAAAAGGATTTTAAAATAATGGCAATCCCAGCTTATTTATGGCTTAAAGATGACGGTGGCGCGTTAATCAAAGGCGGAGTAGACGTTAAAGATCGAGAGCATAGCATTGAGATTAAGGGCTTCCATCATAATTTGATGATCCCGACTGATAGTGCGACAGGCAAAGTAACAGGAACGCGCATGCACTCCCCTATGCTGATTGTGAAAGATTTCGACTACGCTAGCCCATATATTTACAAAGCCGTAGCAACAGGTCAAAATCTCGAGTCAGCAGAAATAAAATGGTATCGCATTAATGATGCCGGACAGGAGGTAGAGTATTTTAACATGCTGTTAGAGAAAGTGCGGATTGTTTCTATTTCACCGGCAATGGCTTCAAGTAATAATCCTAATGAGAATCATATGGAAACAGTCGAACTGCGTTATGAAAAAATCACGTGGAAGCACAACGACGGCAACATTATCTTCGCTGATTCGTGGAATGATCGCCAGACAGTTTGATTTTAAAGGGGCTTATAGCCCCTTTTTTGAATGAGGCTAATTAATCATAAAGCCATCTTCCTGCCTTTGCAGATTCAGAGAACATACGTACAGTTAATGGCTTTCTTGTCTGTTGTACTTCTTGGCGGCGGGCCTTAAACCATCTAGTAAACAGTGGCGTATTTTCCCAAGGGAAGTAATAACGCCAATGTAAAGCTGACACATCCACACTAAAAGTCCTGTCAAATCCTTCGACTGCATCTAGCAGTTCGTCACCTTCAGCATAGTCCTGCAAAAGCGTATCAAGCTCCAAAGTCACTTCCTTCCAGTCTTGATCCATTGCGATAGATATCTCGCGCCTGAAAAACGCTAACACCTGATCTTCAATATTTTTTGTCATTAGAAATATGTCCATGCAATGCGATCTTTTGGTCGCGCTATAATATTATATTTTCTTCTCGCATCACCAGCAACTAACTGTAAAACTACAACAAGTTCGGCGTATCCAAGCCATGGGATAGAACGTCCAATAAAAGCCCCTACTTTACTCGTCCTAGTAAATCTTAATGTAGAAAGGTTTTTACCTGTCGTCATATAAAAAGTGCGTCCTCCTGGAAATCTCATATCCCTAAATATTTCGCGTGATAATTTTGAAGCCACACTCGTTCCGGGTGTAGTTCCTATTGGCTTCCCTCTGGTTGGGAGCCAAGGTTGTCCAGAAAGGATAAGAGCCGCCGCTGTAATTTCAATCCCTATTCGCTCTGAAAAACTTTCTATCAATATCAGATTAAATAATTCCAGAGCTGTAACGTTGGCATGTCCATGATAAAAGTAGGTTCCGTTGAGTTCTTCCGTAGTATCCATTTTACATTTCCTTATGTTGCCTCAAAATTTAGAATACTGGCCCATGCATTTAATTTAAAGTTATTTGTTTTCCAACTGACAATCTATGAGTATTAATTTATTTAACGAATTTCATAGAAAGATACATTAACAATTAACAGAAATGAGTTAGCTAAATAAGTAATAATAGTTCGAGACGGCTTGAGTGAACAGACGCAAGGAAATGACCATGTTTTTCATGTGGACACCCTGAGGCACGAAGACAAAATCCCGCCCCGCTCCCGCTCTTGGGCCCTGCTGCTACAAAACGCGCTGACATTCGTCGAGGTAATCCGTATTATACGCGGCACACTTATGCGTGATGCATAACCAGAATCTCGCGGGATAGGCGTTTGGCCTGTGCTGCCCATGAACGAATCGGTCACAAAATAAAATGTTAGATAACGCAACTGCCAACAAGAAAGAACAGTACAACCTCAACAAGCTGCAAAAGCGTCTGCGCCGTGATGTCGGTAAGGCGATTGCGGATTTCGGTATGATTGAGGAAGGCGATCGCATTATGGTTTGCCTGTCCGGCGGTAAGGACAGCTATACCATGCTGGATATTCTGCGCAATTTGCAGCAGAGCGCGCCGGTGAATTTTGAGCTGATCGCGGTGAACCTCGACCAGAAACAGCCGGGCTTTCCGGCGCACATTCTTCCTGAGTACCTTGAGCAGCAGGGTGTGGAATATAAGATTGTCACCGAAGACACCTACTCTATCGTCAAGGATAAGATCCCAGAGGGCAAAACCACCTGCTCACTCTGCTCTCGGCTGCGTCGCGGCATTTTGTATCGCACCGCCATCGAATTGGGCTGTACCAAGATTGCCCTTGGCCACCACCGCGATGACATCTTGCAAACCCTGTTTCTCAACATGTTCTACGGCGGCAAGCTGAAAGGTATGCCACCAAAACTGATGAGCGACGACGGCAAACACATCGTTATTCGCCCGCTGGCCTACTGCCGGGAAAAAGATATCGAGCGTTTTGCCATTGCGCGCGAATACCCAATCATCCCTTGTAACCTGTGCGGCTCGCAGCCGAACCTGCAACGTCAGGTGATTGGCGACATGTTGAAGGACTGGGACAAAAAGTATCCGGGCCGTATCGAAACCATGTTCAGCGCGATGCAAAACGTGGTGCCTTCACACCTCAACGACACCAGCCTGTTTGATTTTAAAGGCATTAAGCATGGTGACGAGGTGGTCGACGGCGGCGATTTGGCCTTTGACCGTGAAGACATCCCGATGCAGCCAGTCGGCTGGCAGCCGGAAGAAGATGAGAACGCCGCGCCGATTGAGCGCCTGCACGTGCTAGAAATTAAGTAATTCGAAGCCATAAAAATAGCCGTAACTCGAATTCGCCCGCCTCGTATTGAAGCGGGCTTTTTTACGCCTGTCACTAGGCCAGCGTGAACAGTCGCTGCCAGTTATAGCTGCACAGCACCAGTTGTACCGGCAGTTGGACTTCGCCAAAATCCATTGGCTGGAAGCGTTTAAACACTTCGCGGATCTGTGGCGACACCACGTCGGCGCTGTAGCGCATCAAGGTACTGTGCCAAAACAGCTGCGGGATATCCCCTGACGGGTAACGCGCCCTGACCTTCTCGCGCCACGGCGAGTCCAGCAACGCATCGGCCAGCCATTGGCGCACCCGCAGGCTTTGCTGATCTGGAATACCCGCCAGTAGGATCTGATTGGGCAGCGCCACCAGCCGCAGTTGACTGATATGCATCACATGGTTGGCGCAGTGCTGGGTGAAAATAGCCTGTAACTGCTCGATACCCTCGACATCTTGCGGGTTGTCGTAGATGTCGCGGGTAATGGGGAAGAAGCTGAAATGCACGCCCTGCGGCGGATTGACGTCCACCAGCGGGTCACTCTGCGCCACCTGATTGAGCGCCATCAGCAGTTCTAACAGTGAATCACACAGATGCGGCCGGTTACCGCTGGAGACCGCCAACTTCGTGGGATGGTAGAAAGGCGTTTCAATCGGCGTGCCTTTGCCCGCCTTGGCTTCCCACAACTCTAGCGAATTTTTAGTGACCTTCTCATAAGCCTGATGAATAACATCCTTCAACTGCATGGTGTTTTCCTGCACGGTAATGGTTTTTCTGCGCGGTAAAAAGTCGCATAAGACGCCGTTTGAGCAACAAATCATCAAACGTCAGCAAAACTCCCCAAAAGGTTGAGCGAAATCAACATATGGCCCGCGCAACAGGTTCAGTATCTATTTCGCAGGTGAATGCAACGTCAAGCGATGGGCGTTGTGCTCCATATTGTCTTATTTACTTATTTTTGAATTAAGCGAGTACACTTTAATTCGAATAGCGCCGGTCTTATGACCGGCTTTTTTTTGTCTTTTTTTAGTCACTTCGCGCTATAGCCATTTACTCTTCTTCAGCCACCACGCCACGCCTAACACCAGAACCAGCAATGACAGGCAGAAAATACCGAAGCCATAAGGTGAGGTGTTGCCCGGAATGCCGCCTAGGTTGACCCCAAACAGCCCGGTGAGGAAGGTGGTCGGCAGAAACACCATCGCCAGCATCGACATGGTGTAGGTGCGGCGGTTCAGCGCATCGGCCATCAGCGAGCCAATTTCATCTGCCAGCACGGCGGTGCGGGCAATGTTAGCGTCTAAATCATCTAATCCGCGTCCCAGCCTGTCGGCAATCTCTTGCATGCGGCGGCGCTCGTCGTCATTCATCCACGGCAGGCGCTCACTGGCTAAACGGGCGAACACGTCGCGCTGCGGCGACATATAGCGGCGCAGCACAATCAGCTGCTTACGCAAGAGCGCCATCTGCCCGCGCTCTGGCACCTGCTGGTCCATCAGGTCGTCTTCGATATCGATAATTTTGTCATGCAGGTCTTCGATGAAATCACTGGTGTGATCGGTCAGCGCATCGCACATCTCCACCAGCCAGCTGCCAGTGTCGGTCGGTCCGGCGCCGTGCTGCATGTCGTTAATCAGCTCATCCATCGAGAGGATTTTGCGATGACGGGTGGAGACAATCATTTTGTCAGTGAGGTAAACACGAATGGTCACCAGTTGGTCGGGTCTGGAATCGGCATTCAGATTGATGCTACGCAGGGTGATCAGCGTCCCCTCGCCCATGCGCACCACTTTTGGCCGGATGCTTTCCCCCGCCAGCGCTTCACGCACGTTATCAGGCAGGACCGGCGTGCTGTTGATCCACTGCTCGCTGGCGGGCAGCGTGTAATCCAGATGCAGCCAGCAAGGCTGTTGGTCACTGGCGACAGACTGGGTATTAATTTCACTCACGCCGCCTTTGCCGTCGAGCTGGTAGGCGTATACCGCATCAGAAACCTGGAGTTCTTTACCCTTAATCACTTCCACGACATTCCTCGCTGTTGTCTTTATTGACTTTTATGCTGGTAATTCTAGCGCTCGCCGTTGGGGATGGCTATTTCTGCAAACTTCGGCACCACTTCGCGGATCATGGCGATAAAGGTGCGCAGCCGCGCCGGATAGTAGCTGGAATAGGGATAAACCAGATAGATCGGCAGCGCGACGGCCTGCCATTCAGGCAAGACGTGGACCAGCTTGCCGGAGGCCAAATCGTCGGCCACAATCCATGCCGAAAGCATCGCCACGCCAAGCCCCGAGAGCGCCGACATGCGCAAGGCATTGAGGCTGTCGGTGGACATTCTTGGCGTGATATTAATGTGCTGCATCGAGCCGTCCGCGCCGTGGCGCAATACCACTTCATTGCGGTAAAACAGGTTCAACGCTACCCAAGGGGCCTGCGCCAACGCCTCGAGCTGGTTCACCGGATGCTTCTCCAGCAGCGACGGCGCGGCGACCACGATACGCGGGACCTCCGCCAGCAACACCTTGATGGTCGAAGGGTCATTGTCATGCCCGACCTGAATAACGCAATCCACGTCCTCGGCGATGAAATCTGGCCGATTGTCATTCAGGATCCAGTCGATGGTGACGTGCGGATAGCGTTGTAGGTAGCGAGTCAGAGGCTCAATCAGTTGATTCTGGCCGAAGGCGTGAGGCGCGCGCACTCGCAGCCTGCCGACGGGCTCGGCGTCGCACACCCGCAGCTCGTCCTCCAGCGCCGCCCAGCGTTCGAGCAGCTGTTTGGCCTGCTCGTAGCAGCGTTCGCCGTCGTCAGTCAGTTTCATGGCGTGGGTGCTGCGCAGGATTAAGGTTACCCCGAGCATGCGTTCCAGCGCCTGCAACCGGCGGCTGACCGTCGGTTGGCTAGTATTGAGCTGTAAGGCCGCGGCGGATAAATTTCCACTCTCGACGATACGAACAAAAGTTCGCATCAGGTCTATACGGTCTGTTCCGGCAGAATTCATCATGTTCATACGTTAAGTGTATAACAGTTTTACCTGTTAGCTGGCTACCACTTACCTTTCTAATCATTAAGAATGCCGCTCAAATTCCTTTTGAGAAAAACAGCATGTCTGATACTTCGCTTATTGCCCCTTCGCCGGGTGCCGATGCTTTGCCGCTGTCGGCCAAAATGATCTTCACCTTAGCCACTGCCGGTGGTTTAGCGGTGGCTTCAATCTATTACAGCCAACCGATGCTGAGCCTGATGGGCCAAGGCATCGGCGCCACGCCCACCAGCATTGGGATGATCCCGACCCTCACTCAGGCAGGCTACGCGCTGGGGATTTTATTGCTGTTGCCGCTGGGCGACCGTTATGATCGCCGGGCGATTATCCTGCTGAAAAGCCTGTTTTTAACGCTGGCCCTGCTGCTGTGCAGCATCGTGCCTTCCATTCACGGCCTGCTGTTCGCCAGTCTGGTGACCGGGGTTGCCGCCACCATGGCGCAGGACATTGTCCCAGCCACCGCGGCGCTGGCCCCGGAAGCCCAACGTGGAAAGACCGTCGGCACAGTGATGTCCGGCATCCTGATTGGGATTTTGCTGTCGAGGGTGGTCAGTGGCTTTGTGGCCGAGTATTTCGGCTGGCGGGTGATGTACCAACTGGCGGCGTTCAGCACCGCGCTGATTGGCATCGCGCTGTGGCGAGTCCTGCCGCGCTTCACGCCGGGCGCGCGTCTGAGCTACAGCACCCTGCTGATGTCCATGTATCACCTGTGGCATCGCTACCCGACGCTGCGCCGCGCGGCGATTGCTCAGGGGCTGCTGTCGATGGCGTTCAGCGCCTTCTGGTCAACGCTTGCAATCATGCTGCATGACACTTACCACCTCGGCAGCGCGGTGGCCGGAGCTTTTGGCTTAGCCGGAGCCGCAGGCGCTTTGGCCGCCCCGCTGGCCGGAGCTATTGCCGACAAAACCGGGCCGTCGCGAGTCACCCAGCTGGGTTCCGGGCTGGTTATGGTGTCGTTCGCGGCCATGTTCCTGCTGCCACTGCTCACCCCAGATGCCCAGCTGGTGCTGATTGTACTTAGCGCCATCGGCTTTGATTTAGGCGTGCAGGCCACGCTGGTGTCGCACCAGAGCATCGTGTTTGGGCTGGAACCTGCGGCGCGCGGCAGGCTCAACGCCGTGCTGTTCACCATGATGTTTATCGGCATGGCGGCGGGTGCGTCGCTGGGCAGTTTCGCGCTGCAAAGCGGCGGATGGTCAGCCGTGGTGCTGGTGGCAACGCTGGCCGCTGCTGCCAGTCTGGTGGTTCGCATGAGAAGCCGTCACCTGCACCGCTAAATCTTCAAAATCCAGCTCATTTATTCTAAAAACCCCTAAGGCTATATATCTCGGTATATAGCCTTTTTTTGGCAATCCTTAGAACCATGATGGATTTGTGAATGCGATCCACTCTGCAATACTGCCCGAAATAGCGCACTGAAACTTAAGGGAAATCCCTGAGTTTTCAAACACCGGCTGGGCAGTATGGGACGTTAAAACGCATCATGATCCAACTAGAAAATATTAATAAGACCTATCCGGGCAACGCCCAGCACGCCATTCACTCGCTGAGTATCACCATTAATGATGGCGAGTTTTGTACCTTTGTGGGGCCAAGCGGCTGCGGCAAAACCACCACGCTGCGCATGATCAATCGTTTGGATATTCCCGACAGCGGCGAGGTTTATGTTCAGGGCCAGCCACTGTCGACTGCCGACATTATTCAGGTACGGCGCAAAATCGGTTTTGTGATGCAAAGCCCGGCGCTGTTCCCCCATCGCACCGTGGCGGAGAACATTGCCACCGTGCCGCGCCTGCTTGGCTGGGACAAACGCACCATCGCCCGCCGCATCGACGAGCTGGTGGCGCTGATGTCCCTCGACCCTTTTGTGCTTAAACGCTACCCCCACCAGCTCTCCGGTGGGCAGCAGAGCCGCGTGTCCATTGCTCGCGCGCTGGCTGCCGATCCTCCCGTGCTGTTGATGGATGAGCCTTTCGCCGCCATCGATCCGGTGGTCAGAGACAAGCTGCAAGGCGAGCTGCTGGAACTTCAGGGGCGGCTGCACAAAACCATCATTCTAGTCACTCATGACATCAATGAAGCTATTCGTCTGGGAGACAGAATTGCCATCTTCCAACAGGGAGGACGTTTGGCGCAGTTCGACACGCCGGACAACATTCTTTCTTTCCCGGCCAGCGATTTCGTCCGCGACTTTATCGGCCCAGAGCCGAACCTCAAACGCCTTGGCATGATGCGCGTCGGCGACTTGCCGCACCACGACGTGCCGCTGCTGACTCAGGGCGGACAGCCTTTAGCAGGTGGACATCCTCTGCTCGGCCAGCCGCGCTCTCTGGTGCTGGATAACCAGCGCCGCCCGCTCTATTGGCAGGAGAACGGCCAGCAGATCCCGGTGCATGTCGCCGAAGAGCATCACTCTTTGCGCAAAGCCTACAGCGATTTGCTGGAAGTGCCGCAGGGCGTGTTAGTGCGCGTGACGGCAGACGGCAGCTATGCCGGAGCCATCGACGCCAGCTTGCTAAGTCAGGCCTTGAGCCACCATCAGGAGCTGCATACCCATGATTGACTGGCAGTGGCTAACCGATAATTCGGCGATGATTGGCGAACTGACGCTGCAACATCTGCAAATGGTGCTGCTCTCTTTGGCGCTGGGCACCAGCATTACCGCGCTGATGCTGCTGGTTTCTATTGCTTGGCCAGCGGTGGCGGGCCCGCTGATTTCAGTCAGCGGCGTGCTGTTTACCATTCCCTCGCTGGCGCTGTTTATCCTGCTGTTGCCGTGGACCGGGCTGTCGATGACCACCTCGGTGATTGGCCTGACCCTCTATTCGCTGCTGATTTTGCTGCGTAACGTGCTGGCGGGAATGCAGAAATTACCCGCCGAAGTGCTAGAGTCGGCCCGCGCCCTTGGCTATACGCGCTTTGGCCGTTTTATCGATATCGAGATCTTTCTGATCCTGCCCTCCCTGTTTGCCGGGCTGCGCGTGGCCTCGGTGACGCTGGTCGGGCTGGTGATCGTCACCGCGCTGATTGGCCAAGGTGGCTTGGGGCAGCTGATGATCCTCGGCTTCAACCAAAACTTCCTGACGCCGATTCTGGTGAGCCTGCTGCTCAGTCTGGTGCTGTCGCTGCTGCTTGATTTTGCGATAACCCATCTCGGCTATCGCCTGACAGGGTGGACGCGCTGATGAGCATCATTATTGAAACTTGGCACTGGTTCTTGCAGGCCGACCACTGGTCCGGCGACTTGGGTATTTGGCAACGTTTTGGTCAGCACCTCTATTACGTGCTGGTCAGTCTGCTGATTGCGGTGCTGATCGCCCAGCCGCTAGGCATTCTGTTTGGCTACTGGAAGCGCGGCGGTTTTCTGGTCATCAACCTGTTTAACATCGGTCAGGCCTTCCCTTCGCTGGGCATTATTCTGCTATGCATCATGCTATTTGGCTTCACCGACGTGCCGGTGTTTATCGCGCTGGTGGCGCTGGCCATCCCGCCGATGCTGACCAACACCTACGTGGGCATCAGCAATGCTGACCAAACCCTGTGCGATGCCGCCAAAGCCATGGGCATGACGCCGTTACAGAGCCTGTTGCAGGTGCGCATCCCGCTGGCGATGCCGCTGATTTTCGCCGGTATTCGCACTTCACTGTTGCAACTGATCGCCACGGCGGTGGTCGCCGCCTATGCCGGGCTGGACGGGCTGGGGCGTTTTCTGATTGACGGGCTGGGCCAGCGCGATTTTCCTCAAGTCGTGGCCGGTTCGCTGGTGATTTCGCTGCTGGCGATTGTCTGCGAGCTGCTGATGTCTCTGGTCGCCAAACGCTGGCTGCATTTTTCGATGTCTAACGCGGGCTAGCTGCCTGTACCTAGGTTCACAAAAGCATCCATAACACTATCCATAACAACATCCACCCATAAAAGAGAAGACAATGATGATGATAAAAAATTGGTTGTCCGCAACAGGTAAAGGTTTCCGGCTGAGTCTGTTAGCCGCTGGGATGGCAAGCGCAGCCTTCGCGGCCCACGCCGAGACGGTGACTATCGGCGGTGCCAACTACTCCGAGCAAACCATTCTGGCTAACATCTATGCCAGCGCCCTGAAGCAGCAAGGGATTGAGGTCAAAACGCGCCTGAACTTGGGTAACCGCGAAATCATTATTCCGGCGCTGAAATCTGGCGAGCTGGACGTGGTGCCGGAGTATCTTGGCGCGCTGCTCAACTACTATCACGGCGGCAGCAAGGCCACCACCGAGCAGGAAGTCTCTGACGAGCTGAAGCAGACGCTGCCCGCCGACTTGCAGCTGCTCAACGCCTCTCCAGCCAGTTCTATTACGGCTTGGGCGGTGCGCGCGGAAACCGCCAAGAAGTACAACCTGAAAACCCTTTCTGATTTGGCCAAAGTCGCCCCTGAACTGGTGGTCGGCGGCCCGCCAGAAGTCGCCACTCGCGCCCTCGGCCTGCCGGGTCTTGAGCGCGTGTATGGCATCAAATTCAAATCTTTCAAATCGCTGGATATCGCCGGGCCACTGAGCCGTCTGGCGCTCAATTCGCGCAAAATTGACGTGGCGACCATCATCTCCACCCAAGGCGACTTGGCGAAAGAGAACTGGGTGGTGCTGGAAGACGACAAACACGAGCAGCCTGCGCAGAATCTGGTGCCGCTGATCCACAAAGGCGCGGTATCGCCGAAGGTGGAAGAGGTGCTGAATAACGTCTCCGCGCACCTGACCACCCAAGACATTATCCAACTGAACAAGCAGGTGGACGTGGATCATAAAGATCCGGCCAAAGTCGCCGAACAGTGGGTTAAAGACAAACTGGCGGCGAAATAGTGCCGTCCGCGGGCCAGGGAGGGTCCTCATCTTCACAACGAGTAGCCGACATGTCGCAACAAACCGCCATTTTCAATCTGTTCTTCTTCAACCCGCAGGGGGATTATCGCTTCTCATGGCGGCATCCCGATGCGCCGGGCAAAGAGATCTTCACCCTAAAATATTTCGCCGACCTCGCCCGTAAAGCCGAGGCGGCCACGCTGGACAACATATTCATCGCCGACCACGTCGCCGTCTGGGACACCGTGCCGAGCGGCATGGCCCACTACGCCAACCCGCGCCTGGAGCCGATCACCCTGCTTGCCGCGCTCTCGGCGGTGACCGAGCATATTGGCCTGATGGCCACGGCTTCTACCTCCTACAATGAGCCCTACAATTTAGCGCGCTATTTTGCCTCGCTGGACTTTCTTAGCGAAGGGCGCGCCAGCTGGAACGTGGTCACTTCGTGGCTGCCGGAAGAAGCCGCCAATTACGGCTTAGAGCAGTTGCCCAAGCATGACACCCGCTACCAGCGCGCCGCCGAGTTTATCGAGGTGGTACGCAAACTCTGGGACTCGTGGCAGGACGACGCGGTGCTGATTGACAAGCAGAGCGGCTATTTTACCGATCCGCAGAAAGTGCATCAGTTGAACCATGAGGGCGAATTCTTCCGTGTTCGCGGCCCGCTCAACCTGCCACGCCCGCCGCAGGGGCACCCTATCGTGGTGCAGGCCGGTTCTTCGGAATCCGGCAAACAGCTAGCCGCCGCGCAGGCTGACATTCACTTTGTGTTTATGCGTGATATTGAAAAAGGGCTGATTTACCGCGCCGACATGGACCGCCGCCTGCGGGAAAATGGCCGCGATCCTGCGCATTTCAAAATCCTCGGCGGCGTGCTGCCTGTAGTGGTTAACAGTGAAGAAGAGAAACAGCAGCGCCAGCGGCTGATCGAATCGCTGATGAATGACCAGATGGCGTTAGACCTGCTCAGCACCTATCTGCGCATGGATCTCAGCGAGTACGATCCTCACGCCCCGCTGCCGCCGTTGCCAGACGAGCACAATTTTGATGGCCTGCGCACCGCGCTGAGCATCATTCGCGGCTACGACAAGAAGCTGACCGTGCTGGAGCTGGGTCGCCTGCTGCTGCAAAGCTCCGACAGCTGGCTGGTGCTGGGGACTGCCGAAGAGGTAGCCGACATGCTGACCGAGGCTTTCCAAGCCGGTGCCGTCGATGGCTACAACCTGATGTTCCCTTTCCTGCCGGTCGATCTCGACAACTTTATTGAGCAGGTCGCGCCCTTGCTGAAAGCCCGTGGCGTGATGAAACAGGCCTACCAGCCCGGAACCCTGCGTGAAAAGCTCGGGCTGCCGCCGGTGGTTAATCAGTTCGCCAAACCTCAGTAAGCTGGCGTATAGAAAGCAAAAAGGCCCGAAATGGGCCTTTTTTATTGCCAGAGTTCAATCACTTCACTCCTTCTGCACCTCTTCTCGCGGCTCAACCCGTCCATGAGGGAAATAGGTATTGATCTCCACCTTGATGGGTTTAATCAGGTGTTCACGCATCAGCTCACCATAGCCATTGACCAAAAAGCCCTGATTGCGCGCCAGATACTCGGCCTTGTTGGCGCGATAGACCTGCGGCAGGCCGTACCACGGCACGCGTGGCAGGTCGTGATGCACCGAGTGATAATTGAGATTGAGAAACAGCAGTCGCCAGAACCACCCTGCCTCGTTGATCACCGTGCGGGCCTCGGGATCTTCCGCCGCGCGGTGTTCGAAGAAAGATCTTACCTTGGTCATCGCCAGCATCGGCCAAGTCACCGCCAACAAATAGTAAATCACCCCAAAGTCATGCTTCACCAGCCAGCCCAGCACCGGAATCAATAACAGCAGATGCACTGACCACATGGCCATCGAGGCCGGGCGGCGATAGCGGAAAGATTGCCAAATATTGACGAAAGTAAAGCGCATGGTCAGCAGCGGCGTTAACAGCAATCGCCCCGGAAAGGTGTTGCGCAGCCGCACCAGCTGGCGCTGTAGGCCGTTAAAATGGTGCCAACGGCGCTCGGTAAAATAGTAGCTCTCGGGATCGGTTTCCGGCACGGTGAGATCTTCATCAAAATGGTGCTTGAGGTGCAGGTCGCGATAGGTGCCGTAAGGGTACCAAATAGAAAACGGCAGCAGGCCGAACAACTGGTTCAGTCGCGGGAAACGAGTCGGATGGCCGTGCAGCAGCTCGTGCTGTAAAGACATATACCAGGTACTGAACCAGATAAGCAGCAGGGTCGCGGGAAGCCGCCCCAAGCTCTGCCAGTAAGCCACGGTGGCAAACCAGCCGCTATAAATGGTGATGATCAGCAGCCAGGTCGGCAGCTCCGTGCGCCACAGCCAGCTGCGATGCAACGCCTGCACCGCCTCGCGCTGCTGCTCATTTAAATAAACTGATGCCCTTCCACTCATGATGACCCACTGGCAAATGTGATGAATTAATCAGCCAGAGATTAATCAGCCAAGGTGAAACCACAAGTGATTTGAATTGCTAAGCTTAGTCACTGAATTGCTTAGAAGAATCCCCCGTAAAAGCATGGGTTTACGGGGGTGAAATTAGCAGGGGAAATCCGTGCGAATTCTCGACTACGCAGCTTTGAAAGCTTTAAGCTTTTTCGAGAAATAGAGGTAGATAATGGTCAGAATATAGATAAGCTCAGCACCCAGCATTTGCGGGTAGAACTCTTTCGGGATCGACTTGCCGCTGAAGATAATGCCGATAATCGATAAATCTAACAGGATCACCACCGCCACCAGCCCGATCAGCAGGTTAATGGCTTTTGCGCCGCCGCCGCGAGTGTTCATTTTAAACACCACATAGGCCACCATCAGCAGCTGTAGCGCCACGATATACACCGTTGGCCCCGTCGCCTTCATCACAAATGCCCAGCCAGACAGCATTTTTAAAACCAAGAATACCGCCAATACCATCGCCAGTATTGGGCGCTTGGCCTTAATCACTTCATCCATCTTGTTACTCCGTTTTATGGTTTTTGTTCATCGCCACCAACAGAAAGAGCACCTCCGCGACAGGGTGCTCTTGTTGGCTGCGTGGGCCTTTTAGGCCGCAAATCAGTGCTTAATAATGTACATCTCTTGACTGTAAGCCACGTCTTCTGGGTTGGTGATTGGGTAACCCTTCACCCACGGCTTGATCAGGCGGCCGTTGGTGTATTGGTAGATCGGCGCGATCGGGGCTTGCTCGGCGATGATCTGCTCGGCCTTGTTGTAGTCGTCGTTGCGGCGCGCGTCGTTGGTTTCACGGCTGGCGTCGCTGACGGCTTTGTCGTAATCGGCGTTGCTGAATTTGCTGATGTTGCTGTTGTGGGTTGACGTCAACAGCGAAAGGAAGGTGGAAGCCTCATTGTAGTCGCCAACCCACGAAGCGCGGATCACGTCGAAGTTGCCGGTGTTGCGGCTATCGATGTAGGTTTTCCACTCCTGATTGACCAGCTTGACGTCGGCCCCTAGGGTTTTCTTCCACATTGAGGCCACGGCGATAGCAATCTTCTGGTGGCTCTCAGAGGTGTTGTACAGCAGGGTGAGCTTAAGCGGCTTGTTAGGACCGTAGCCCGCCGCGGCAAGCAGCCCTTTGGCCTGCGAGTCCAGCTCTTCCTGCGAGTATTGCTGGAGAATGCTTTTGCTCGGCTTGAAGCCGTTGGTGACATCCGGCGTGAAGTGGTAGGCCGGGATCTCGCCAGTGCCCAGCACCTTCTCGGCAATGATTTTACGGTCGATGCTGTAAGACAGCGCCTGACGCACGCGCGGGTCATCGGTCGGCGCGCGCTTGGTGTTGAAAGCGTAGTAGTAAGTGCCGAGCTGGAATGGGGTGTAAACCTGCCCCGGAATGTCCTTCAGCAGCTTCTGATACTGGTCTTTCGGGAAAGACTCGGTGATGTCGATATCATCGGCCAGATAGCGTTTGGTGGCGTTGGACTCTTTGTTAATCGGTACAAAGGTCACTTTGGTCAGCACCGTGTGGGCATGGTCCCAGTAGTGAGGATTTGGCTCGAGCACCAGCTTTTCATTCACCACGCGGTCTTTCAGCACGTATGCGCCGTTACCCACCATATTGCCGGGCTTGGTCCAGTCTTCGCCAAACTTCTCAACGGTGGCTTGATGTACCGGGAACAGGCTGAAGTTGGCCAACAGGCTGACGAAATAAGGCACCGGGCGGTCTAGCTGCACTTTTAGCTGGGTGTCGCTGACGGCGGTTACGCCCAGCTTATCCACCGGCATTTTTCCCGCAATAATAGCGTCGGCATTTTGGATTCCGGCGAGGCCCGCAAACCATGCGCCGGTAGACAGCCCTTTCGGATCCACCAGTCTGCGCCAGCTATAAACGAAATCTTTCGCCGTGACAGGGTCACCGTTTGACCAGCGGGCGTCTTTGCGCAGATTGAAGACGAAGGTCTGGTTATCCTGCGTCTGCCAGCTCTCGGCGACGCCCGGCACGCTTTTGCCGTTGGCATCCTGATTGACTAACCCTTCGAACAGGTCGCGCACCACCTGCGCTTCAGGCAGGCCGATGACCTTGGTCGGGTCCAGCGAGGCGGGTTCGTCTTTAATGTGGCGGACAATTTCTTGCTTATCGGCCAACTGGGTTCCGGCCGGAACCTGAGCAGCCGTTGCGGTTCCTAATGACAGCGCTACTAAACCGGCGCAGAGCGAATAAGAGAAGAGGTGAAACTGTTTTCCCTGAGGCATGGTCGACTCCCGACAAGCAATTGATTTATTGATGTTCCTGATTTGTATCATTCATTGAATTCATACCCTATAAAAATTCGTTACAGATTTGCCTTAGCGCACAAAACTTCGGCAACCCGCCGCGCTTTGCAGAAAAAAGGTGATTCGCGCCCTGCTGTCGACAATAAAACTACATTCAACGGGCAAACTGCGGTAAAAAAAGTTATTCAAACCTCTAATAACGGAACTGTTATGAGCGCCCTCGTTCCCCGCCCGCAACGCGGTAAACTCAGTAATCTTGGATTGCCCTTCGGCAAGTCGCTGCTTGGCGCGCCGCTGATCTACTTCCCGGCGGCAGAGCCTGACGCCAGCACAGGGCTGATTCTGGCGGGGACTCACGGCGATGAAACCGCCGCCGTGGTCTCGCTCTCCTGCGCGCTGCGTTCGATTAAACCCGAGCAACTGCGCCATCACGTGGTGTTGGCGGTGAACCCTGACGGCTGCCAGCTAGGGCTGCGCGCCAATGCCAACGGGGTAGATCTCAATCGCAACTTCCCCAGCGCCAACTGGAAAAGCGGCGACACGGTTTATCGCTGGAATAGCGCGGCGCAGGAACGTGACGTGGTGTTGTCGACCGGGGAAAAGGCCGGGTCAGAGCTGGAGACGCAGGCGCTGTGCCATTTGATTCATCGGCTGGCCCCTAAGTGGGTGGTGACGTTTCACGAGCCGCTGGCCTGCATTGAAGACCCACACACCTCGCCGCTGGGGGCTTGGCTGGCGAACGCCTTCAGCCTGCCACTGGTGACCAGCGTGGGTTACGCCACGCCGGGCTCTTTTGGCAGTTGGTGTGAGGATTTGGGGTTGCACTGCATTACGGCGGAGTACCCGCCGGTGTCAGCGGACCACGCCAGCGAGGTCTACTTGCAGGCGCTGATTGACCTGCTCACTGGCGCGGCGGACGAGCCTTAATGGCTCACTGCTTAGAAGCCGCGAGGTCAATGACGCCGCAGTGGAAAGCCAGCGGCGGCTCGACGTCCTGCGCCAGCCAGGTCGGGCCGTCGAGGTCGACAAACTTGGCTCCGGCGGCCAGCGGCAGCGCGGCGCGCACCGCCCGCGAAGTGCAAAGCATGCAGCCCAGCATGATGTCGAAACCCTGCGCATGGGCTCCTGACGCCAGCCTTAGCGCTTCGGTCAGTCCTCCGGTTTTGTCCAGCTTGATGTTGACCATTTCGTAGCGACCTTGCAGCGCCTCCAGCCCTTCCAGCGTGTGGCAGCTCTCATCGGCACAGATTGGCAGCGGATGAATGAAGTTCTCCAGCGCCGAGTCCTGCCCGGCAGGCAACGGCTGCTCGAGCATCATCACGCCTAAGTCCGCCAGCAGTTGGCAGCGCGCCGCCAGCCCTTCGCTCTGCCACGACTCGTTGGCATCGACGATTAAGGTGGCGTGCGGCACGGCGCTGCGGATTGCCACCATTCGCTCGGCAATCATGCGATCGTCGAGTTTTACCTTCAGCAGGGTTGCGCCATTCTTCTGGTGAGTCAGCGCCGCGGCGGCCATCGCCTCGGGCGTATCCACGCTCAGGGTCTGGGCCATGCTGATGGAGGAAAGCGGCTCGACGCCCGTAAGCTCCCATAATGAGCGCCCGGTCAGCTGGCTCTCGAGATTCCATAGCGCGCAGTCCAGCGCGTTACGCGCGGCTCCGGCGGGCAGTAGGCGCTGGAGCTCGTCGCGGCTGGCACCCTGTTCAATGGCGGGCAGTACGCTGGCGATCTGCTCCATCACGCTGGTTTCGCTTTCGCCATAGCGTGGATAAGGAGTGCATTCGCCAACGCCGCGCACGCCATTTTGTTCTATTTCTACCGTGACCACCCTCGCCTCGGTTCGACTTCCGCGTGAAATGACAAAGGCCGTGTGTAACGGCCAGGCTTCTGGATAAAAGCGCACACTTCTCATAACGGCTCCCGATTTTCCTCTGCCACCTTCGGCCCATGCTCAAAGGTTTAACACAGCGTTCATTTTTCCAAAGTAGTTGAAATTGGCGCTTTTCAGCAAGTCACAAAATGACCTGAAGTTAATTTGGATCAGTAACTTGGGATATGGCGCACAGCGCGCGCGGCTTGGCCCGAAACTCGGGAAGGAAAACAATTAATTAGCAAACTTTATATATCCAATTCACAATTGTTATCCTAAACTGAGGGCCGTTTGTCTCATCTGTACAAAGGAAAATATCATGACCCAGACAGTACATTTTCAGAGCAACCCGGTTAGCGTTGCTGGCCAACTCCCTAAAACTGGCGATACCGTTAAGCCTTTTACTTTAGTCGCAAAAGATCTCTCTGATGTCAGCCTGAGCAGTTTTGTCGGTAAACGCAAGGTGCTGAACATCTTCCCAAGCATTGATACCGGCGTTTGTGCGGCTTCCGTGCGTAAATTCAACCAGTTGGCTGGCGAAGTAGACAACACCGTGGTGCTGTGTATTTCTTCTGACCTGCCGTTTGCTCAGTCTCGCTTCTGCGGCGCTGAAGGCCTGTCAAACGTAGTTACCCTCTCCACCCTGCGCGGCGGCGAGTTCAAAAACGATTACGGCGTGGCGATCACCGATGGCGCATTGGCGGGACTGACTGCCCGTGCCGTTATCGTTCTGGATGGTCAGGACAACGTGCTGCACAGTGAACTGGTGAACGAAATCACTACTGAACCCAATTACGAAGCTGCGCTGGCCGTACTGAAATAGTCCATCCTGACGCAAAGCGTTAAAAGACAAAGCCCTGCATCAGCAGGGCTTTTTTTATGGTTTGAAATACCTGAACGCGGCGATTATTCGTCGCTGCCGTCGGGCTTGCGGCTGCTCAGGCCATATTCGCGCAGCTTGTTGGCAATCGCGGTATGAGAGACGCCGAGACGCTTCGCCAGCTTACGGGTACTTGGGTAAGTGCGATAAAGCCGGGTTAGCACCGAACGCTCGAAACGCTTGCTGATGTCATCCAGCGAGCCGTTCAGCGCCTCTTCGCCCAGTGCCACTTCGGCATCAAAGTCAGGCAGGATCACATCCTGCGGGCGCAGCTCGCCACCTTCTAACTGGGTTAACGCCCGGTAAATGGCGTTTTTCAGTTGGCGCACGTTACCCGGCCAACCGTAGTGCGTCAGGTAGTTCGCCAACTGTGAAGATAGCTTCGGACGCGGCATGCCCTGCTCGTCGGAGAAGCGCGCCACAAACAGCTCAGTCAGCGGCATCACGTCGGCCTGACGTTCGCGCAGCGGCGGCAGGGTCACGGTCAGCACGTTGAGGCGATAATAAAGGTCTTCGCGGAATTCGCCGCGCTGCACCAGTTCCACCAGATTCTTCTGGGTGGCGCACATCACGCGCACATCCACCTTCACTTCATGCTCTTCGCCGACGCGGCGGAAAGTGCCGTCATTGAGGAAGCGCAGCAGCTTGATCTGCATTCTTGGCGACATTTCGCCGATTTCATCCAGCAGCACCGAGCCGCCGTTGGCCTGTTCGAAGAAGCCTTTTTTGCCTTCTACCGCGTTCGGATATGCTCCCGCGGCGTAACCAAACAGCTCGCTCTCCACTACTTCATCCGGCAGTGAGGCACAGTTCAGGCCGAGGAACGGCTTCTTGCCGCGCGCGCTGCGCAGATGGCAGGCGTGGGCCAGTAAATCTTTGCCGGTGCCGGTATCGCCGACAATCAGCAGCGGCGCGTCGAGCATCGCCAGTTTGCGCGCCTGATCCAACACTTGGCGCATTTTGCTGCTCACCGCCACGATGTGGTCAAACTCGCTGTCATCATTGACAGTTAAGTCTTGCAGCTGGCGGCCCATGCGCGCCGTGGATTTCAGCATCACCACTGCGCCGACCATTTCGCTGGCCTGCTGCTCGTCGTTCAGCTCAATGGGCGTCAGGTCCATCAGGAAGTCTTGACTGCGGATCACCACGCGCTCGGAGTGCGGACGGCTGGATTCGCTTTCCAACCAGCGAGTGATGTTGTAGCCGGTGATCAGGCTGGCGGCGGGCTGTTGGCGAATTTTATCTTCGTCCATTTCAAACAGCGCCAGCGCGGCCGGGTTAGCGAGATCAACCTTGCCTTTCATGTCGATGGAGAAAACCGGTTCTGGCATGGAAACCAGTAAGGCGCGCAGCGCACGGTGCTCGCGTTCGGAAGGCATGAATGCCACGGTGCGGACATCGGTGACGCCGTCGATGCGCCGGATCTCGGCCATCAGTGCGCGGAAAGTGTCAAAATCCAGTTGGGAGAAATTAAGGTAAATACGACCACTGGCCGCAATCTCAATGCCGCGCAGATCAATGCTACGCAGAACCAATAAATCGAGTAACTCTCGGGCAAGACCCAAGCGGTCTTCGCAAAAAACTTCCAGACGCATCAGTGTTGACCTTTTTCTGCCGGTGCGGAAATCGCTGGTGAGAATAATACTCTCTCAAGTACAGCGGAAGAAGAGACTGTCACAAAATGTTGACAGAAAATTGTAATAATTAGCAGAAAAATCTTAGGACAAGGCTCAATTATCTTCAATTTTTGAAAATATGTTCAAAAGCTGAGCAGTGCCGCCCTCGTACCATTGGCAAAAATTATCTGCTAACATCGGCTGCTGATTTCACCGTCTAAAATGGTTCCCGACTATGAAGTTCGTCTCCTTTAATATCAACGGATTGCGCGCGCGTCCGCACCAGCTCGCCGCCCTTATCGAGCAACATCAGCCAGACGTTATCGGCCTGCAAGAAACCAAAGTGCATGACGATATGTTCCCGCTGGAAGAAGTTAGCCAGCACGGCTACCACGTTTTCTATCACGGCCAAAAAGGTCACTACGGCGTGGCGATGCTCACCAAGCAGGAGCCAGTTGCCGTGCGCCGTGGCTTCCCGGGCGACGAAGAAGACGCCCAGCGCCGCATTATCATGGCGGATATCGAAACCCCGCAGGGTCTGCTGACCGTGATTAACGGCTACTTCCCGCAGGGCGAAAGTCGTGACCACCCGACCAAATTCCCCGCCAAAGCCCGTTTCTATCAGGACTTGCAGGATTACCTGACAAATCACCTGTCGGTGCAAAATCCGGTGCTGGTGATGGGCGATGTGAATATCAGCCCGACGGATTTAGATATCGGTATTGGCGAAGACAGCCGCAAACGCTGGCTGCGCACCGGCAAGTGCTCCTTCTTGCCCGAAGAGCGCGAGTGGATGGATCGCCTGAAAGGCTGGGGCTTAGTAGATACTTTCCGTTTCGCCAACCCAGAAGTGAACGATCAGTTTTCGTGGTTCGACTATCGCTCTAAAGGCTTTGACGAAAACCGCGGCCTGCGTATCGACCTGCTGTTAGCCAGCACACCGCTGGCGGCGCGTTGCATCGCCACCGGCATCGATTACGACATTCGTGCAATGGAAAAGCCTTCTGACCACGCGCCGGTGTGGGCTGAATTCGACCTGAAATGACCGACCAGACGACTCTGCCGATAGTGGACGTGGTGGCGGCGATCATTGAGCGGGATGGCAACATTCTGCTGGCTCGCCGCGACGGGTCTAGCGATCAGGCCGGTCTGTGGGAGTTCCCCGGTGGCAAAGTGGAAGCCGGGGAAACCCAGCCGCAGGCGTTAATTCGTGAGTTGCAGGAAGAGATGGCCATCGATGTACAGGTGGAAGCTTGGGTTGCCAGCCACGACACTGCCCAGACGGCGCGAGTCATTCGCCTGCACGCGTGGCGAGTTTCAGCCTTCCAAGGCGATATTACGTTACGTTGTCACTCGGAATATGTTTGGGTGACGCCACAGCAGGCATTCAGCTACGCGCTGGCTCCGGCCGATATCCCCTTGCTGGAAGCCTACTGCGCCACGCTGTCAGGCTAGATGAATAAAACGAAGGGCGCCCTCTCGGCGCCCTTTTGCTTTGACTATGGCTTGCAGAACGGCCTGCGTTACTTCTTCATCCGTTCCCATTTCAAATCATTGGTGCCTACCACCTGCGGGTCGCGCACGCACTGTAAAACGATGCTGTCCGCCGTGACGACAGCGCCTTCGGTGTAGCTTTTATTGTTATAGATGCAGCAGTTGTGGCAGGTCGGCGCGCTGTTTTGGTTGGCATTGGCGCTGTTCTCCCACACCTGCGGCGGCAGTGGCACCACGATATCAGCGCCGTTGCCGACGCCGGGGCGATTCGCCATCGCGGGGGCGGCCAGTAACAGCGAACTGCTCAACACGGCCATTATCAGTTTATTCATCTTGGGTCGCTTCCTTACCTTTTGGCGGTGCCTTACGGCGTTTAGGGGCGCTCTTCGCGCCTTTGGCACCGGTCGCCGCCTTGCCTGCACCCGCCGGTTTGGACGGAATACTGCGAAACGCCGACGATACCCGGTTGGTTTTCGCCTGAATAATCAGGCTCTGTAAGGTCGCGACCAGAGGCTGCATGAAATCCTGATAGCGGCAATTTTTCTCACTGATGCGAGTCAGGGTGGACTCCCAGTCAGCGGTCATATCCGGGCGTCCGGCGATGTCTGGCAGCGAGTGGATCAGCGCCCGGCCAGTGTCACTCGAGTGAATATAGCGCCCCTTCTTGTAGAGAAACTCGCGTCGGAACAGCAGCTCAATGATCCCCGCGCGGGTGGCTTCAGTGCCTAAACCGTCGGTGGCGCGCAGGATTTTCTTCAATGCCTTGTCCTGCACGAAACGGGCGATCCCGGTCATGGCGGAGAGCAGCGTGGCGTCAGTAAAAGGCCGTGGAGGCTGGGTTTGTCTCTCGACCACTTCCCCCCGTTCGCACAGCAATTCATCACCCTTGGCGACTACCGGCAGCGGCGTGCCTTCGTTCTCTTCGTCACGCTCTTTGCTGCCCAACAGGGTGCGCCAGCCCGCTTCGGCCAGAAAACGCGCCTTGGCAATGAACTTGCCACCGGCGATATCCAGATCAATCACGCATTTGCGGAACACGGCGTCCGGGCAGAACTGCATCAAATACTGGCGTGCCACCAGATTATAGATCTTCTGCTCGTCGTCGGTGAGATTGACCTTGCTGCTGCGCGCCGTCGGGATAATGGCGTGGTGAGCGTCGACCTTTTTGTCATCCCAGCAGCGATTGCGCTTGTCCACGTCCACCACCGGCTGCGGCAGTAAATCGGGCTGATGGATGCTGATGGCGTTGAGCACCGAGTGCCGCCCGGCAAAATGCTCTTCAGGCAGGTATCGGCAATCCGAACGCGGATACGTAATCAATTTGTGCGTTTCATACAGCCGCTGGCAAATATCGAGGATTTGCTGGGCGCTGAGACCAAAGGCTTTCGAACCTTCAATCTGTAATGAGGAAAGGGAAAACGGCAGCGGCGCGGTGTCGTTTTCGCGCTTGTCGTTGTAGCCGGTGACCAGCGCTGGCTGGCCCGCAATGCGCGCCACCACGTGGTCGGCCAGCGGGCGGTGCAGCAGTCGGCCCTCTTCATCCTGATAGGGCTCGCAGGACTCGCTTGGCTGCCACAGCGCCACAAAACGCTCATCCAGCGGCGTCACGATGTGGGCTTTGACTTCGAAATAATCTTTAGGGATGAAGTTTTCAATCTCTTCGTCGCGGCGCACCACCAGCCCGAGCACCGGCGTCTGCACGCGGCCCACGGAGAGCACGCCGTTATAACCCGCGTTGCGCCCGAGAATGGTGTAAGCGCGGGTCATATTGATGCCATACAGCCAGTCGGCGCGGGAGCGTGCCAGCGCCGAGACGCAGAGCGGAATAAAGTCGCGGTTGTCGCGCAGGCGCTCAACGGCACGTTCGACGGCCTGCGGGTTGAGGTCGTTTATCAGGCAGCGCTGCACGCTTTGGCGTTTTTCCGGTGTCAGCTCGAGATAGTCCAGCACTTCGTCCACCAGCAGTTGCCCTTCGCGATCCGGGTCACCCGCGTGGATAACCTGAGTGGCTTCCAGTAGCAGTTTTTTAATCACATTCAGCTGTTTAGCAACCGAAGAGCGCGGCTGAAGCTGCCACTTTTCCGGGATGATCGGCAAGTCGTTGAGGTTCCAGCGCGCATAGCGGCTGTCGTAGGCATCGGGCTGCGCCTGTTCCAGCAAGTGGCCGACGCACCAGGTGACCACCTGATCGTTGCCGCAGGCGATAAAACCGTCGCCACGACGATGGGGCTTAGGCAAAACGTCAGCAATAGCGCGAGCCAGGCTGGGCTTTTCGGCAATAAATAAACGCATCAGGCAGCATCCTTAACTGTCGGATTGGGTAATACCGTTTTTATCGCCCTGAGTCTCATCGTCCATCCTTTGTTCACAGCATCGTTAGGGTGCAGGTAGGACTATGTTAGCCGTTGGCGGCGGAATTGGTAAGTCACGAAGAGGTCGAGAGTAGGATGGTCGCTCACAAAGTCAGCGAATTGCCGGTTTATCGGAACAATGCCCACTAAACCGGCGAATTTCACAGCAGCAAATCGCAGTTTTTTGCTGCAGAAATCCATTACAGATAAGAGACGAAGGCGCTGCTGTCGGCCGGGATAACCTGAGTGCTGGACTTAAGCTGCGGCGTGCCTAGGTAGAGGAAGCCGACGATTTTGTCGTTTGGCCCACATTTGAACGCGGCGCGAACGTCAGCGTGATCGGTCCAGGCGCCGGTGCGCCAGATGCCGTTAAAGCCCTGAGCCAGCGCGGCCATCTGCATCGCCTGCACCGCACAGCCCGCAGAAACCACCTGCTCCCACTCTGGCACTTTGGCGCTCTCTTTGCAGTTGGCGATAATGGTGATGATTTGCGGCGCGCGCAGCGGGGCCTGAGTGGCTTTTTCAATCGCCTTCTCATCGGCACCGTCTTTGATGGCGGCGGCGCGCAGCAGTTCGCTAAAGCGCGTCAGGCCGTCGTTTTCGGCGATAACAAATTTCCACGGCTGCAATGCGCCGTGGTCTGGGGCGCGCATACCCGCGTTAATAATGTTTTGCAGAGCCTCGCCCGCCGGGGCTGGAGCCGCCAAGCGTGAAGCCGAACGACGATTCAACAATAAGTCTAGAGCGTCCATTTAAATCTCCATAAGCGCTTTTGATAATGATAGGCATTTACCTTACGTTAACATAAGCAGCCAGCCTTTTGCTAACCAGAGATTTAGCCGTAGCACGGCGTGATTGCTTGCCCCTTTGCCAAATTCTGACATGATTTAAAGCTGACATTTCTCCGGCGGGTCATTAGGATAGCGATACTTTTCCCGTCTTGTTGGAGAGACCATGCGCACATTGTGGCGAATTATCGCCGGTTTTTTTAAGTGGACCTGGCGTCTTCTTAATTTCGTCAGAGAGTTTATCCTCAACGTATTCCTCATCCTGCTCATTTTGCTGTGTGTCGGGGTCTATTTCTCATTCCAATCCAAACCTGCGGATACCACTACTAAAGGTGCCCTGCTGGTTGATTTAAGCGGAACCGTGGTGGATAAGCCGTCGGTGAACAACAAAGTTCGCCAATGGGGCCGCGAGCTGCTGGGCACTTCCAGCAACCGCCTTCAGGAAAACTCACTGTTTGATTTGGTCGACACCATTCGTCAGGCCAAAGATGACAAGAACATCACCGGCATGGTGCTGCAACTGAGTGATTTCACCGGCACCGACCAGACGTCACTGAACTACATCGGTAAAGCCCTGCGCGAATTCCGCGACAGCGGCAAGCCGATTTACGCCATCAATGACAGCTATGATCAGTCGCAATACTATCTGGCGAGCTACGCCAACAAGATCTACCTGTCGCCACAGGGCGCGGTGGATTTACACGGTTTCGCTACCAATAACCTTTACTACAAGTCGCTGCTCGATAAGCTGAAGGTCACCACCAATATCTTCCGCGTGGGCACCTATAAGTCAGCGGTTGAGCCGTTGATTCGCGATGACATGTCCCCTGCCGCGCGTGAAGCCGACAGCCGCTGGATTGGCGCACTGTGGAACAACTATCTCAATACCGTGTCGGCTAACCGCCAAATCACGCCTGAGCAGCTGTTCCCAGGTGCCGCTGGCGTTCTGGCTGGTATGCAGCAGACCGGCGGCGACATGGCGCAGTACGCGCTGAAGGGCAAGTTGGTAGACGTTCTGGCTTCGCGCAATGAAGCGGACAATGACATGGTGAAAGCCTTCGGCTGGAACAAGCAGGCCAAGGACTTCAACTACACCAGCATCTACGACTACTCCACCAAGCCGAAGCCGGATAATAACGATCCGCAAATCGCAGTTATCTTCGCTAACGGCGCGATTAACGACGGTGAAGAGCAAGCCGGTGCAGTCGGTGGCGACACCACGGCCCAGCAAATTCGCGATGCGCGCCTTGATCCAAAAATCAAAGCTATCGTGTTCCGCGTAAACAGCCCGGGCGGCAGCGTCAGCGCGTCGGAAGTGATTCGCTCTGAACTGGCGGCGGCTCGCGCGGCGGGCAAACCGGTGGTGGTTTCCATGGGTGGCATGGCGGCATCTGGGGGCTACTGGATCTCGACGCCAGCTAACTACATTATTGCCAGCCCAAGCACGCTGACTGGCTCGATTGGTATTTTCGGGGTGATCAACACCTACCAAAACACCCTCGACAACTTTGGCGTGCATACCGACGGCGTGGCGACATCGCCGCTGGCTGATATTGCGGTGACCAAAGCCCTGCCGCCGGAGTTCTCACAGATGATGCAGTTGAACATCGAGAACGGCTACAAGACCTTCATCGGTTTAGTGGCAAAAGCGCGTAATAAAACCCCTGAGCAGATCGACCAGATTGCCCAAGGCCACGTCTGGATTGGCTCTGATGCCAAGAATGACGGTCTGGTGGACCAACTGGGTGATTTCGATGACGCCGTGAACAAAGCAGCCGAGCTGGCGAAATTGCCAAAATGGCAGTTGAACTGGTACGTCAACGAGCCAAGCTTCACCGATCTGGTGTTCTCACAGGTGAGCGCTTCGGCCCACGCCATGCTGCCCGCAGCGGTTCAGGCTTACCTGCCTGCGCCAGTGACCAAAATGGCGCTGGAGTTGAAGTCTCAGGCTGATTTGTTCAATAACATGAACGATCCGCAAAACCGCTATGCGTTGTGCCTGACCTGCGGCGACGTGAAATAACTTCATCTCGCCCTGTAAAAAGCCCGAGCTTAACCGCCGGGCTTTTTTTATTTTTGAGGCAAACGCCCAGTTGCCCTTATACTTCCTGCCATCGCGTTTTGTCTTTCTGAAAATCCCTGTATTTCGAAAGCAAGCTTTCTAAAAATAAAGAATCCTGTCATGACCAAAAAATCAATTTATGTCGCCTACACCGGCGGTACCATCGGTATGCAACGCTCTGAAAACGGCTATATCCCGGTCTCCGGCCACCTCCAGCGCCAGCTGGCCCTGATGCCTGAGTTCCACCGCCCGGAGATGCCTGAGTTCACCATTCAAGAGTACGCGCCGCTGATGGACTCCTCCGATATGACGCCGGAAGACTGGCAGCACATCGCCGACGATATCTTGGCGCATTACGATGAGTACGACGGGTTTGTTATCCTACACGGCACGGATACCATGGCGTTCACCGCCTCGGCGCTCTCCTTCATGCTGGAGAATCTTGGTAAGCCGGTAATTGTGACAGGGTCACAAATTCCGCTGGAAGCCCTGCGCTCTGACGGCCAAATTAACCTTCTGAATTCGCTGTATATCGCGGCGAACCATCCGGTGAACGAAGTCTCGCTGTTCTTCAACAATCGCCTGTATCGCGGCAACCGCAGCACCAAGGCCCATGCCGACGGCTTCGACGCCTTTGCGTCGCCCAACCTTGCGCCGCTGCTGGAAGCTGGGATCCATATTCGCCGCCTCTCCACGCCTTCTATCCCAGCCGCCACTGGCCCGCTGAAGGTGCATGACATCACGCCGCAGCCCATTGGCGTGGTGACCATTTACCCGGGGATTTCCGCCGAAGTGGTGGAAAACTTCCTGATGCAGCCGGTGAAAGCGTTAATTCTGCGCTCCTACGGCGTGGGCAACGCGCCACAGAAAGGCGACCTGCTGAAAGTGCTGAAAGACGCCTCCGAGCGCGGCATCGTGGTGGTGAACCTCACCCAGTGTATTTCTGGCCGCGTGGATATGGGCGGCTATGCTACCGGCAACGCCTTGGCGCATTCCGGCGTGATCAGCGGCTTTGATATGACCGTGGAAGCCACGCTGACCAAACTGCACTATCTGCTGAGCCAGCCGCTGTCGGCTGAAGAGATCCGCGTTTTGATGCAGCAAAACCTGCGCGGTGAACTGACCGAATAATAGGAGCGCCCGATGAATTCCGCATTATTGTTGATCGACCTGCAAAATGATTTCTGCCCCGGCGGCGCGCTGGCGGTGCAGGAAGGCGATGCCACCATCAGCGTGGCCAATCAGGCTATCGGCGTCTGCAAGTCGCAGGGCGTTGCGGTGGTTGCGTCGCAGGACTGGCACCCGCAGGCTCACGGCAGCTTTGCTGTCAACGCTAATGCCGAGCCGTGGACGCTGGGCGAGCTGGACGGCCTGCCGCAGGTGTGGTGGCCGGTACACTGCGTACAGGGCCAGCACGGCGCGGAATTCCACCCACAGCTTGAGAGCCAGCAGATTGACCACGTGGTGCGCAAAGGGCAAAACGTCGCCATCGATAGCTATAGCGCGTTTTTTGATAATGCTCATCGCGCCGCCACTGGCTTGCACCAATGGTTGCAAGAACAGCAGGTGCAGCGGTTGATTATCATGGGGCTGGCGACGGATTACTGCGTCAAGTTTAGCGTGCTGGACGCCCTACAGCTGGGCTATGAAGTTGAGTTGCTGGTCGAAGGCTGCCGGGGGGTAAATCTCAACCCGCAGGACAGCCAGCAGGCAATTGATGAGATGCAGCAAGCCGGGGCCAAGCTTATCACCCTCACCGACTTGAGCTAATAGAGCTGGCTTATAGACATGACAAAGGGCGCATTGGCGCCCTTTTCTATTTTTGCAGGTTTTACTGAGATAACGCGGCGCTTATTCCGGCTTAATGCGGATTAAGGCTTCCTGAGCAAACTGCTGCTTCAGCTCTTGCTTGCTCTTGGTGACGATTTGGCCGTCAGTGCCAATGCTCATGTGCTGGGCATCGACGTTGTGGCGCGCCTGATAGAGCATCACCATTTGCAGACTGTTCTCTTTCTGCTCCGGCGTCAGCTTCACGCCGTCCGGCCATTTCCCCAATTCAACGGCTAGCGCCAGTCGTTGGTAAATCTCCGGCGTCATCACGCCGACCAAATCATTAATTTCCATCAACCGCTCTCTTCGTGTTGGCTAATTATTCATCGGGTAGTGAATAATGGCTGAATCGATTTTGTCGTTAAAATTACACCACAATAACTAGGGTGTTTACAGCAGCGAATTAGCCCGCTGTTTTGTCACCGTTTTCGCCATCGATAAAGCTCATCGAAGCCGAATTCACACAGTAACGGTCACCGGTTGGCTCTGGGCCGTCGGGGAAAACGTGCCCCAGATGGGCGTCACAGTTGGAGCAGCGGATTTCCACCCTTTCCATATTGTGAGTGTTATCAGTCAGATAGGTGATTGCATCATGAGTCACTGGCTGATAGAAACTCGGCCAGCCGCAGCCGGAGTCATATTTAGTATCGGAGTAGAACAGCGGCGCGTTACACACCAGACAGTGGTAAATCCCATCACGTTTGTTGTGCAGTAATTTACCGGTATACGGGCGTTCGGTACCGCGCTCTTGCGTCACATAATGCTGAATTTCAGTGAGTTGAACTGAAGAAGATGGATCTTTAGGGTCATTGGCCATGGTTGTCATTCTCTGCCAGATAGGAAAATCAACTAAAATAACAGCTTATTATAACAATAAATTAACAACGAGTCTGCCAGTTTTGGCTTAAACTGTATGCCATCGGCGTTGGGCCAAAGGGCAATGTGATACAGATCACATATTAGTTCTCGATGGACTTTATATTCGGTGAAATGGCCCCCATGTCTTTTCTAGCCGATTAGGAAACGGAATGTGCAATATCCGAGCAAAAGTGAGTCTCAGCTTTGACTTACAGCAAGTATTGACACGATTCCGCTTGACGCTTAGGAAGGTTTTTGTAATTTTACAACCAACCTTTTATTCACTAAATAATAGCTGGTGGAATATATGACTATCAAAGTAGGTATCAACGGTTTTGGCCGTATCGGTCGCATTGTTTTTCGTGCTGCTCAAGAACGTTCTGACATCGAGATCGTAGCAATCAACGATCTGTTAGACGCTGACTACATGGCATACATGCTGAAGTACGACTCAACCCACGGCCGTTTCGACGGTACCGTTGAAGTTAAAGACGGTCATCTGGTTGTAAATGGCAAAACCATCCGTGTTACTGCTGAGCGTGATCCAGCTAACCTGAAATGGAACGAAGTTAACGTTGACGTTGTTGCTGAAGCAACCGGTCTGTTCCTGACTGACGAAACTGCACGCAAACACATCGCAGCTGGCGCTAAGAAAGTTGTTCTGACTGGCCCATCTAAAGATGACACCCCAATGTTCGTTATGGGCGTTAACCATAAAGAATACGCAGGTCAGGAAATCGTTTCTAACGCTTCTTGTACTACTAACTGCCTGGCACCACTGGCTAAAGTTATCAACGACAAGTTCGGTATCGTTGAAGCGCTGATGACCACTGTTCACGCAACTACCGCGACTCAGAAAACCGTTGATGGCCCGTCTCACAAAGACTGGCGCGGCGGCCGCGGCGCATCTCAGAACATCATCCCTTCTTCTACCGGTGCAGCTAAAGCAGTAGGTAAAGTTATCCCTGCTCTGAACGGCAAACTGACTGGTATGGCGTTCCGCGTTCCAACCACCAACGTTTCTGTTGTTGACCTGACTGCACGTCTGGAAAAACCAGCGTCTTACAAAGAAATTTGTGAAGCGATCAAAGCCGCTGCTGAAGGCGAGCTGAAAGGCGTTCTGGGCTACACCGAAGACGAAGTGGTTTCTACCGATTTCAACGGCGAAAAACTGACTTCAGTATTCGATGCTAAAGCAGGTATCGCTCTGAACGACAACTTTGTGAAACTGGTTTCTTGGTACGATAACGAAACTGGCTACTCAAACAAAGTTCTGGACCTGATTTCTCATATCTCCAAATAATTGGCCGATGTGAAGAAATGATTGAAGGGCGACGCTAAGTCGCCCTTTTGCTTTCTGCCGATCAAGGATTCAACTCATGACCGCAAAACTCTTTACTCTACCCGTCTTAAAACAAATCACGCCGGCTATCAGCCAGCGTCAGATTGATGAATTACCGGTTCTGGTTATCACCCATCCTAAATTACGCGCAGCCATCACCTTACAAGGTGCTCATTTGGTGGCGTGGCAGCCTGAAGGCGAAGAACCTATTATCTGGCTGAGCAAGGAAACCGCTTTCCAGCCGGGCGTTGCTATTCGCGGCGGCGTGCCAATCTGCTGGCCGTGGTTCGGCCCAGCGGGTAAACCTTCGCACGGCTTTGCGCGCAATTTGGCGTGGGAACTGACTTCTCACAGTGAAAACGAGCAAGGCGTTGAGCTGGCTCTGACCCTGAAAGACAGCGCAGAAACCCGCGAGCTATGGCCGCACGCGTTCACCCTGACCGCCAAATTCACCCTCGGTGAGACTTGCCATATTGAGCTGGAATCTACCGGTGATTTCGAAACCACCAGCGCCCTGCACGCTTATTTCAACATTGGCGATATCGACAAAGTGAAAGTGACCGGCCTCGGCCAACCTTTCATTGATAAAGTGAATGGCGGGAAAGAATCTGAGCTGCAAGGCGATTTGACTTTCAACGGTCAGGTTGACCGTATCTTCACCCAGCCACAGGCCACCAGCCTGATTGTGGATTCAGCATTAAACCGCACGCTGGTGGTGGAGCATCACCACAATAGCGACGTGATTGCTTGGAACCCGGGTGTGGAATTGTCCACCAGCATGAAAGACATGGCGGATGACAGTTATAAGACCATGGTGTGTGTGGAAACTGGCTGCGTCACGCAAGCGCAGAAAAGCACCGCGTCTAAACCAGCCAAACTGGCTGTAACTATTAGTAAAAAATAGTGCGCTGATTTTTTTCCGCACTACAGATGTGCAAATGGGGCGAATCGCCCCATTTTGTAGCAAACAACGCCCCATTTTGGGGCGCGTCTGTTTTTAGAAGCTGTAAGTCACGCCAGTCCACAACATCCCGGAGTAAGATTTATCCACCATCGGGCTGTCTTTAACTTCGCTATCCAGACGGATATAGCGGCCCATGAAGAACGCTTGCCAATCTTTGTTGATGTCATACTTGGCAGACAGCTCTAAATATGGGCTGAAGCTGTCATCCGGCGAGTAGCTGTTCAGGCCGCTGCGGCGAGATTCATTGCTGTTAATGCCGTAGTAGTATTGATTCTGATTGCTGCTGCTCCACTGCACACCGATACCCGGCACCAAGGCCCAGTTATCCTGGTGGAAGGTGTAGAGGTAAGCTAAGTCAGCCACCATACCATCACTGTTATCCAGCACGTCACCGTTGAAGGTGGTGCGGATTGTTCCCCACTCTTCGATATGTGAGTAAGCCAGACCCGCCATTAATGTGCCACGGCGTTTATCCAGACGCTTCATCTGGGAATCATCAGAATCGCCAGGCTTATAGCCGAACGGAATGTAAGTACCGGTCAGGCTGAGTTTGTTCTGATCGTCTTTCCACAGGTAATAACCGGCAGTCAGCGTGTGGAAATAAAAATCATCGCCTTCATAACTGATGATCGGAACTGGGAGAACCTTAGTGTCATACCCTTTATACGGATTTACGTCGACTAATGCTGATGCACCCAGCGACCATGTCCCCGCCGCAGCGGCGTGGCTGAACAGGACGGCTGCGGTTGCGATGGACAATGTTTTGAAATGCGAAATTTTCATTGTTATTAATTCCCTTAATTTAAAAACCGCCAGTAGTGTAAGCGAAGAATAATCGCTTCGCTTAGCATTTACAGTTGTCGTGAATAACTTACGCAGAAAAACCAAGGCGATCGCATAATTTATATGCAAAGTATGAAATAAAAATGACTAAACAACGGGCATCACCCGCTCAGCCCACGTCCTATAAGGCTTCAAAGTCGAAAGCGCTGAACTGAGTCATTGATATGTCTTAAAAAATGGGATCTGAGGAGAGGAAATTTTTGTAATGCCAAACTACGCTTATTTATAGATGAAAGACTTCATCTGAGGCACTTCCCGACCCGCTGGTTCACGGCAGTCGCAATAATTTAAATCTGTTCGTGTGAAAAATGGGTTTCTGCAAGTTGGCATAAGGGTTGCTGCACTGAGATGGAGAGCTTTTTTCCGGGAGCTGTTTTTGATTTCCAACGCTCTCATTAACCTGTGCTATATCCAACGTCATTGAAGTTTCGGCCTCAATTGCCGCGGATAAATTAACGAAGGACGGGCAACGTATGAACATATTTGACCATTATCGCCAGCGTTATGAAGCTGCCAAGGACGAAGAGTTCACACTTCAGGAATTCCTCACCATTGCGAAGCAAGATAAAAGTGCTTACGTCAATGCCGCGGAACGCCTGTTGATGGCGATCGGTGAACCAGTGATGGTAGACACCGCGCTAGAACCACGCCTGTCGCGTTTATTCTCCAACCGGGTTGTTGCTCGTTACCCCGCGTTCGAAGAGTTTTATGGTATGGAAGAAGCTATCGAACAGATCGTTTCCTACCTAAAACATGCCGCTCAAGGTTTGGAAGAAAAGAAACAAATCCTCTATTTATTAGGCCCGGTGGGTGGTGGTAAATCCTCCCTCGCAGAACGGCTGAAAGCGCTGATGCAGCGCGTGCCTATCTACGTTCTGAGCGCCAACGGCGAGCGCAGCCCGGTGAATGATCACCCGCTGTGCCTGTTCAATCCGCAAGAAGATGCGACCATTCTTGAGAAAGAATACAACATCCCGACTCGCTATCTCGGCACCATCATGTCGCCGTGGGCAGCCAAACGCCTGCACGAATTCGGCGGTGACATCACCAAATTCAAAGTGGTCAAAGTCTGGCCATCGATTCTCGAACAGATTGCTATCGCCAAAACCGAACCCGGCGATGAGAACAATCAGGACATCTCCGCGCTGGTTGGTAAAGTCGACATCCGTAAACTGGAAAACCACGCGCAAAACGACCCTGACGCCTACGGCTACTCCGGCGCATTGTGCCGTGCGAACCAAGGGGTGATGGAATTCGTCGAGATGTTCAAAGCACCAATCAAAGTGCTACACCCGTTGCTGACTGCCACACAGGAAGGTAACTATAACGGGACCGAAGGCATCTCCGCCCTGCCGTTCAACGGCATCATTTTGGCTCACTCCAATGAGTCCGAATGGGTGACATTCCGCAACAATAAGAACAATGAGGCGTTCCTCGACCGCGTTTACATTGTCAAAGTGCCTTATTGCCTGCGGGTGTCCGAAGAGATCAAGATTTACGACAAGCTGTTGAGCAACAGTGAGCTGGTGCACGCTCCTTGCGCGCCGGGAACACTGGAAACGCTGGCGCGCTTCTCGATTCTGTCTCGCCTGAAAGTGCCTGAAAACTCGAGCAGTTACTCGAAAATGCGCGTCTATGACGGTGAAAGCCTGAAAGACACTGACCCGAAAGCCAAGTCTTATCAGGAATACCGTGACTACGCCGGTGTGGATGAAGGGATGAATGGCCTGTCGACACGTTTTGCGTTCAAAATCCTGTCGCGCGTCTTCAACTTCGACCACGCGGAAGTCGCCGCCAACCCAGTCCACCTGTTCTATGTCCTTGAGCAGCAGATTGAGCGCGAGCAGTTCCCGCAGGACGTGGCGGAGAAATATCTTGAGCACCTGAAAGGCTATCTGATCCCGAAATACGCTGAGTTTATCGGCAAAGAGATCCAGACGGCTTACCTTGAGTCCTACTCGGAATACGGACAGAACATTTTCGACCGTTATGTCACTTATGCCGACTTCTGGATCCAAGATCAGGAGTATCGCGACCCGGATACCGGCCAGCTGTTCGACCGCGAGTCACTGAATGCCGAACTGGAGAAAATCGAAAAACCAGCCGGGATCAGTAACCCGAAAGATTTCCGTAACGAGATAGTCAACTTCGTGTTGCGCGCCAGAGCACAGAACAGTGGCCGTAATCCGAACTGGACCAGCTACGAGAAACTGCGCACGGTTATCGAGAAAAAAATGTTCTCGAATACTGAGGAATTACTGCCAGTTATCTCATTCAATGCCAAAACGTCGACCGATGAACAGAAAAAACACGATGACTTTGTCGACCGAATGATGGAGAAAGGATATACACGCAAACAGGTTCGCCTGCTGTGTGAATGGTATCTGCGCGTGAGAAAATCTTCGTAACAGAGGATCGTTGGCAACGTCGTTTGGGGGAAATATGACGTACTTTATTGACCGTCGACTGAATGGCAAGAACAAAAGCGCGGTTAACCGCCAGCGCTTTTTACGCCGCTATAAGTCGCAAATCAAACAGTCGATTGCCGAGGCCATCAATAAGCGTTCGGTTACCGACGTAGACAGCGGGGAGTCAGTTTCGATCCCCAATGAAGATATCAACGAGCCTATGTTTCATCAGGGTCGCGGCGGCCTGCGCCACCGCGTTCACCCCGGCAACGATCACTTTGTGCAAAATGACCGTATCGAACGACCGCAAGGGGGCGGTGGCGGCGGCAGCGGACAAGGTGACGCCAGCAAGGATGGTGAAGGCCAGGATGAGTTCTCCTTCCAGATTTCGAAAGACGAGTACCTTGACCTGTTGTTCGAAGACTTAGCGCTGCCGAACTTGCAGAAAAACCAGTTCCGGCAGATGACCGAGTACAAAACGCACCGCGCGGGTTATACCTCAAACGGTGTGCCGGCCAATATCAGTGTTGTTCGCTCTTTGCAGAACTCCCTCGCCCGCCGCACGGCGATGACCGCAGGGAAAAAACGGGAGTTGCGCGAGTTGGAGTCTACGCTGACAGAAGTGGAAAACAGCGAGCCCGCGCAACTGTTAGAAGAAGAACGGCTGCGCAAGGAGATTGCGGAGTTACGGCAGAAAATCGCCAGAACGCCGTTCATCGACACGTTTGATTTACGCTACAAGAACTACGAGCGTCGCCCCGAGCCTTCCAGCCAGGCGGTGATGTTCTGCTTGATGGACGTCTCTGGCTCCATGGATCAGGCGACCAAAGATATGGCCAAGCGTTTCTATATCCTGCTCTATCTGTTCCTGAGCAGAACCTATAAAAACGTCGATGTGGTCTATATCCGCCACCATACTCAGGCCAAAGAAGTGGATGAACAGGAGTTTTTCTACTCGCAGGAGACCGGCGGGACCATTGTATCCAGCGCGTTGAAGTTAATGGACGAGGTTATTCAGGAGCGTTACGACCCGGCGGCGTGGAATATTTACGCAGCGCAGGCGTCTGACGGTGATAACTGGGCCGATGACTCACCGCTGTGCCACCAAATATTGGCGCAGAAGCTGCTACCTATGGTGCGTTATTATAGTTATATCGAGATAACCCGGCGGGCTCATCAAACGCTGTGGCGCGAATATGAAGTATTGCAGCAGAAGTTCGGTAATTTCGCCATGCAACATATTCGCGAACCGGAGGATATTTACCCGGTATTCCGCGAACTGTTCCATAAGCAAGCTCAAGAAAACTAAATCTGTTTAATAAAACGGCCAGTTAATTGATTTAACTGGCCGTTTTCTATTTTAGTAGATAAATAAAGAAACAAATTACTCAGCTGATGCTTGGCAGGATAATAGCGGCCAAGATGCCAATCATCACCAACCACTTTAGCGCGTAATAAGTTTTACGGCTGCGCGCTTTTAATGCCTGCCCGCCGTTACGCAAAGCATAGACATACTTGAATATCTTATTGATAAAGCCGGTGCGATCCTGCTCATCGTTAGGCGAACTGGCGGCTGACATTAGCGTGCTGCCAACCCAATGGTTAACGCGCTGCGCCCATGGCCACTTCATTTTGCGCTCGACGTCGCAGAACAGAATAATACGCGTTTCGTCAGTCTTGTTTTCCGCCCAGTGAACAAAGGTTTCATCGAAAATCACCGGCTGGCCGTCGCGCCAGCTGTGCTTGATGCCGTCCACCTCGATAAAGCAGCGGTCATCGTTTGGCGTCATCAGGCCAAGGTGATAACGCACAGAACCGGCGTAAGGGTCGCGGTGCTTACCCAAATAGCTGCCGGACGGCAACTCGGCGAACATCGCAGCTTTAATAGATGGAATGCTGTTTAACAGTTCAACCGTTTTCGGGCAGAGGTTTTCCGCCGACGGATGGCTGTCGCCGTACCACTTCAAATAGAAGCGTTTCCAGCCGCGTTTGAAGAAAGTATTAAAGCCTGCGTCGTTATTGGTCTGCGCCGCTTTAATATGGTCTTGCAGGCGCACGGCCTCATCGCGAATAGTCTGCCAGTTATCAGTTAAACGCTGTAATTCCGGGAAATCTTCCGCTGGGAAATAAGGTTTCGACGGCAGTTTAGAAAAGCCGGTCATAAACATATTTACCGGCCCCATAAAGGTCGAGTGGTCGAGTAGTTGGCGTGAAAACTTCTGCTTAACCTTGCCGCGCGAATGCGCATAAATAAAGCTAACCACAAAAATGGTAAGAATAATAATGGCCGTCATAGGGTCCATCCTCTACGTATTAGACATATGACGATATTATAAATCAGATTTATTCTAAATTTGTAGTTACACTTTTATGCTATTTGTGCCTTTTAGGCACAGTTCCCAATGAGTTTAAACAGTAATTAAACCAGCTGTTATTTTCCGAGATGAGCCGCACTCGCAATCAAATAAACCCAGTTATTACATGGGTATTTTGTAGCTATTATTGGCAGTTAGCCTGATTGCAGGTAATAAAAAAGCCAGCCGATTGCTCCGCTGGCTTTTAAAACTCAAACTATTAACGACTTAATAAACTGGGGTAGCTTATTAATGACGAACTTATAAACCGTAGACCAGATTGATTGAGGTCACAGTGTCGGTTTTATCCGGCGCACTGGCTGGTGGTTTGGTGTTGTAAGTCACGTCGTAAGCCAGTTTCAGAGAGAAGTGGGTGTTGATAGCAACCGTCAACGCCGTCTCTGAGTTATAGGTAGTTTCGTCGTTCGCTAACACTGACAGGCCCTGAGTGAACTTAGCCGTGTCGCTGATTTTGTAGCTGTAAGCGCCAGATGCGTAAGCCAATGCACGGGTAGAGTTACCGCCCTGCTCGAACTCATCGTGACGAACACCCGGACCTGCTTCCAGGTTCAGCGTGTGTACCGGACCGCTCCAGATCTGACGACCGTAACCGATGGTGCCGACGTCACGCGCGCGGTAGCCGTTATAACGGTCGCTCAACCAACTGCCCTGACCGAACACGTAGTTATTGTCATCCAGATTGTAGCGGCTACGTGCGCCAGCCTGATATTTCTCGGATGAACGCACACCGGAAGAAGAGGTGTTGCGTGCTGAACCCCAGATACTGTTAGCCGTATTGGTGTTGAACCACGTCATGGTGGTGTCAGCGCTCAGAGATGAGTTAGTGGTGTTACCGGTTTGCGCGGTATAACCCGCCTGAATATTGCCTTCAAACGGCTTTTTCGCCGTAGCAGGATCATCCAACGCGGTGAAAATAGTGGTGTCTGCCAGACTTGAAATACTGAACAGCGCAGCTCCGCAGACTACTGCGCAAGCTGGTAAACGACGAACAACCCGAAAAAACATTTTGCTTCCCCAATCGACTTAAGGCAAATAGTGCCAGGTGGCCCAAGGTAATTTGCCTTTGGAACCCCAACACATAGAGATAACTGCATATCGAAATAACTTTGCCGTTCATTTAGGTCCTTTAAGCAAAGCTGGCAAATCCCTTCAATAGCGCACGAACTGATACATACTTGGTAAAAACCCGCAATGAATATACAGCACAAAAGTGCTGATATCCTTTTTTAGCGGGACTTTTTAGACTGTTCCGAGTGACAAATATTTCCTGAAATAGAACCAAACGTAATCATTACAATTTGTTTCCATATTCCGGGTTTGCGCCCTTGAAATCTGTTTTAACTCGCTTCCCTTTTCGGGCGTTCAATTTTTCCTACTACAAGAATGCACAGATTTCGGCCGAACCGAATGCGCTGTCTTGTCCTTTTGAACGAGGCGAGTTAGCTTTAGACCTGTTGAAAATATCTTATTGCGCCGCGAGTTCCTCGACGGCTGCCTTCAGGAGGAGTGGTCATGGCTTTACAACAAGAAATCATTCAGGCTTTGCACGTCAAACCGCAAATTGACGCGGCACAAGAAGTTCGCACCAGCGTCGATTTTCTAAAAAGTTATTTGCTGGCCCATCCCTTTATTAAATCACTGGTACTGGGCATCAGCGGCGGGCAGGATTCTACTCTTACCGGTAAACTTTGCCAAACGGCAATTAGTGAATTACGTGCGGAAACCTCAGATGAGAGCTATCAGTTCATCGCCGTGCGCCTGCCTTACGGCGTGCAGGCCGATGAATCAGACTGCATTGATGCCATCGACTTTATCAAACCTGATCAGGTATTCACCGTAAATATCAAAAATGCGGTATTAGCGAGTGAAGCCACCCTGCGTGAAATCGGCATTGAGTTAAGCGATTTCATCAAAGGTAATGAGAAAGCCCGTGAACGCATGAAGGCGCAATACAGCATCGCTGGGATGAAAAAAGGCGTGGTAGTCGGCACCGACCATGCTGCAGAAGCGGTAACCGGCTTCTTCACCAAGTACGGCGACGGCGGCACCGACATCAACCCAATTTTCCGTCTGAACAAACGTCAGGGCAAAGCGCTGCTCAAGCACCTCGGCTGCCCTGAGCACCTCTACACCAAAGCGCCAACCGCCGATTTGGAAGAGAACCGCCCTTCGCTGCCGGATGAAGTCGCGCTTGGCGTCACCTATGAGCTGATTGACGACTATCTGGAAGGCAAAACCATTGACGAGAAAGCCGCGTCAACCATCGAAGGCTGGTATCTGCGCACTGAGCACAAGCGCCAGCCACCGGTCACCGTGTTTGATGATTTCTGGAAAAAGAAATAAGGCTGTAACGCCAGGTGGCAGCATCACGGGCACCTCAGGGTGTCCGTTTTTTTATCCAGCAATCCATCTATAATTATTTAACAATTCCTTTCCATCGCCAGTCGAAATCATTACCCTTAGCCTCCCTTCGAACACGGACTGTGATGTTTTATATGCAAAAATTCCTTTTCCTGCTGTTAACGATGGTCCTGCTTGGACCTTTGGGGATTGACCTTTATCTCCCCGCTATCCCGGCGATTGCCAAGGGATTGAACAGCGCTGAAGCGATTATCCAATCTTCTATTTCACTGTTTATTTTAGTGATGGGGCTGGGGCAGTTGATTGCCGGGCCATTGGTTGACCGCTACGGCCGCCGCCCGATCGCCATTATTGGCGTAATCGTCTATTTGGCCGGCGCCATTGTCGCCGCGACGGCTGAGACGGCATTTATGTTTATGTTCTCCCGCGTGATCCAAGGGCTGGCGGTGTGCTGTACCTCAGTGGTGGTGTTCAGCAGCGTGCGCGACCGAATGAGTGGCGATGACGCGGCCCGCGCCTACGGCTTCCTCAACGGCACGCTGAATATCATTCCGGCCTTGGCTCCGCTGATTGGCGGGCTGATTGCCCAGTTCTTTGGCTGGCGCGCGCCGTTCTGGGCGCTATGCGGCTACAGCCTGCTGATTCTGGCTCTGGTGCTGTTCAAGCTGCCGGAGACGCGCCCTGCCGACACCCAGTCCGGCGGACTGCCGTTCAAACAGTACGCGCGGATCCTGTTCAACAAACGCTTCATCACCTTCGCTGCGGTTAACGCCGGTGCGATGGGCATGGCGCTGACCTATGTCTCACTGGCTCCGACGGTTCTGATGAGTCAGGCGGGACTGACGCCGTTCGAGTTTTCGCTGGTTTTCGGCGCAAACGGATTTTGGATCATGGCAGTCAGCTTTATTGCTAACCGCATCATTCAGAAGGTGGGACGCCCGGTCTGTTTGGCCTCAGGCGCATTGTTGATGTTCCTCGGCTGCGCGGGCTTAGTGGCGGGCTTGACCCTTATCGCCCCGGAGCAGCAGCACGCCACTTGGCTCTACATGCTGCCAGTAGCCAGCGCCTGCGCCGGGCTAGCTTTCCTGATTGGACCAGCCACCAGCTACGCGCTGGAGCCATTTTCAAATGAAGCGGGCGTGGCGTCGGCCTTGGTGGGTTCTGTGCAGATGGCGGGAGGCGCGCTGTTTGGCTTTATCGCCATGGCGTTGCCACTTCAGCCGAAACTGAGTTTAGCGCTGGTGATGCTGGCGGGAGGCTGTCTGGCGCTGTTAGCACGTCGCGCCAGTAAGAAATCAGCGGGCCGCTTGACCCGCCTCGGTTAACCACAGAGTTAAACTACTCGATTTATTCCACTATAGTGACTGGGACTCTGGGGGCTAGGGCTGACAACAGCTCATAGCCCAGAGTGCCAGCTACGGTCGCCACATCATCCACCGGCAAATTGGCTCCCCACAGCTCCACTTCCGAACCAATCGCGGCCTGCGGGCAAGGCGTCAGGTCAACCATAATCATATCCATCGACACCGTGCCCACGGTTTGCGTCATCACGCCATCCACCCACACCGGCGTGCCGCTCGGCGCGTGGCGCGGATAGCCGTCGGCATAGCCACAGGCAATAATACCAATCCGCTGCTCGCCCGACGCGCGATAGCGGCCGCTGTAGCCAACGCGATCTCCCGCCTGCAACTGCTGGGTGCCGATAATTTCGGTGCTCAGGGTCATCACCGGCTTCAGCCCGCTGTCGGCGATATCTCGCCATTTGCCACTCGGCGACGCGCCATAAAGGATAATGCCCGGACGGATCCAGTCATAATGGGTGTCGGGATACCACAGCGTCGCGGCAGAGTTGGCCAACGATCTCGGGCCTGAGATGTTCTCCCCGGCGGCAAGGATCTGCGCCATCTGCCCCTCGACGCCTTCCGGGCCGTCGGCGTGCGCAAAGTGGCTCATTAGGGTGATTTCCCCCACCTGAGGCAAGGCTTTCAACGCGTGCCACGCGGCTTCAACCCTTTCCGGCTTGAAGCCCAGACGATTCATGCCGCTGTTAATCTTCAGGTAAACATTGATTGGCGCGCTAGGCTTGGCCTGCTTGATGGCGTCAATCTGCCAATCGCTGTGTACGGCGGTGGTCAGGCGATACTGGTCAATGGCTTCAAGGTCGGCTGGCGAGAAGAAGCCTTCCAGCAGCAGGATCGGCCCCTGCCAGCCTGACTCGCGCAGCAAAATGGCTTCTTTAAAATCGAGCAATCCAAAGCCGTCGGTTGAAGATAAGCCTTGCAGCACATGCTCGACACCGTGGCCATAAGCATTGGCTTTGACCACCGACCAGACCTTGCTTTGGGGCGCGAAACGGCGGATAACCTGCAAATTATTGGATAACGCAGAAAGTGACAACGTAGCGGAAATCGGGCGTGGCATACTCTCTCCAGAGACGAATCAATGAGCCGGTCTTCCTACAACCTCTGCTGACCGGCTCAAAAATTAAAATCAGCTATTAACCGATAGGATGCATTTTATGAATGTTGGGATGGGTCGCGGCGAAGTCCGGGCTGTAGCGCTCAACGGCTAAATCGTCGGCCGGAATAGCCGGAGTCACGCCGGTGATGATGTCCGACAGCAGCTGGCCGGAGCCACAGGCCATGGTCCACCCGAGCGTACCGTGGCCGGTATTCAAGTAGAGATTTTTCAGGCGCGTTTTACCAACGATTGGCGTGCCGTCTGGGGTCATTGGGCGCAGGCCGGTCCAGAAGGAAGCTTGCTCCACATTGCCGCCGTTCGGGTAGAGGTCGCGCACCACCATCTCCAGCGTTTCGCGGCGAGCCTTCGCCAGTTGGGTGTTGAAGCCAACGATCTCCGCCATGCCGCCAACGCGAATTCGGTCGTCAAAACGGGTGATAGCGATTTTGTAGGTTTCATCCAGCACGGTGGAGAACGGCGCGGAGGCCGGGTCGGTGATGGGAATCGTCAGCGAGTAGCCTTTCAGCGGGTAGACCGGGATCGAGACTAAATCTTTCAGCAGCGCCGTCGAGTAAGAGCCGAAAGCCACCACGTAGGCATCGCCTTTGACCACTTCCGCGCCGCACTGCACGCCCGTCACCTGACCATTTTCCACCAGCAGCTTGTCTACGCTGCGGTTAAATTCAAACACCACGCCCGCCTGACGCGCCATCTCGGCCAGTTGGCGAGTAAACAGCTGGCAGTCACCGGTTTCATCATTCGGCAGGCGCAGGCCGCCGGTCAGCTTGTGGGCGACCTGTGCCAACGCTGGCTCAACGGTCGCCAACTGGCTGGATTCCAGCAGTTGGTAAGGCACGCCCGCCTCTTCCAGCACGGCAATGTCTTTTGACGCGCTTTCAAACTGCTGGGCGGTGCGGAACAGCTGTAATGTGCCGCCCTGACGGCCTTCGTACTGAATACCGGTCTCTTCGCGCAGCGCTTTCAGGCAGTCGCGGCTATACTCAGCCAGTCTTACCATGCGGCTTTTATTGGTCTGGTAGTGGTCCATGTTGCAGTTACGCAGCATCTGCCACATCCATTTCAGCTGGAAGCTGCTGCCATCGAGGCGAATGGCCAACGGCGCGTGGCGTTGGAACATCCACTTAATCGCCTTTAATGGCACGCCGGGCGCGGCCCAAGGGGCAGCGTAGCCGGGGGAGATCTGCCCGGCATTGCCCGCGCTGGTCTCTTCCGCCGGTCCGGATTGTCTGTCAATGACCGTTACCTGATGTCCGGCCTTCGCCAAATACCAGGCACTGGCAACACCAACCACTCCACTGCCCAAAATAACCACGCGCATACTCGACTCCAATAAAAGGCAATATAAAGCATAATATTCTGTGAACCGGAAACTAACCTGACAGCGGCCAATTGCCAACACCTGCGGCGACATCCGTGATGAATTTCACAATTATTTATCCTGTATCTACTGCTATTTTTCAACAGTCACAAAAAAATAACAATATCCCCCGACCCCAAGCCCCATGCAGTTCAAAGCAGCGCCATATTGCGGCGGTCGCCTTAAACCGTCACTTTCAGCACGAGCACTTAACCCGAGATTCTTTTTGTTATTTAAAACCAAACAAAAGGCAATTTTGCAGAATAATCATCTAAAGATTGAGTTGTTGGAAATATTGTCTGAATTCATCGTAGCGATTGACTGTTTTCTGCCATAAGCGTTTGATGAAGCTGTCGGCTTGATAGCAATATTTCATGCTTATTAAACCAGCGCTATCTGCATAACCAACAGATTGAGCTACGATTATCTATGGGCGCACAAATTTCGTAATAAACAGTTCTGAATCAAACACTCTGTTGCGTCCGTAACTGAATGAGGGTGCGGCTTATGACGACAAAGACCCAAGATTTTAAAATGGCAGACCAGCGTCTGAGCGATGGACCGGACTGGACGTTTGATCTATTGCAGACCTATCTCGAAGAGATTGACCGGGTCGCGAAGTCTTACCGACTTGATACTTATCCGCATCAAATTGAAGTCATCACCTCCGAACAGATGATGGATGCCTATTCCAGCATCGGCATGCCCATCAACTATACGCACTGGTCGTTCGGTAAAAAGTTTATCGAAACCGAGCAGCGCTATAAGCAGGGGCAGCAGGGTCTGGCCTATGAAATCGTCATCAATTCCAACCCTTGTATCGCCTATTTGATGGAAGAGAACACCATGACCATGCAGGCGCTGGTGATGGCGCACGCCTGCTATGGGCACAACTCGTTCTTCAAAAATAATTACCTGTTCCGCAGTTGGACCGACGCCAGCTCGATTGTCGATTATCTGCTGTTTGCACGCCGTTACATCAGCCAGTGCGAGGAGCGTTACGGCGTTGAGGAAGTGGAACGCCTGCTCGACTCCTGCCACGCGCTGATGAACTACGGTGTAGATCGCTATAAACGCCCGCAGAAGATTTCATTACAGGAAGAGAAGGCCCGTCAGGAGAGCCGCGAAGCTTATTTGCAGAGCCAAGTGAACTCGCTGTGGAAGACACTACCGCGTAAAGACAGCGTGGACGCGCCGGAGCAGGCTCGCCGTTTCCCTTCCGAGCCGCAGGAAAACATTCTCTACTTTATGGAGAAAAACGCCCCACTGCTCGAGCCGTGGCAGCGTGAGATTTTGCGCATCGTGCGTAAAATCAGCCAGTATTTCTATCCGCAGAAACAGACTCAGGTGATGAACGAGGGCTGGGCGACTTTCTGGCACTATACCATCCTCAATCATCTGTATGACGAAGGCAAAGTGTCGGACAAATTCATTCTGGAATTCCTGCATAGCCATACCAATGTGGTGTTCCAGCCGCCCTATAACAGCCCGTACTACAGTGGCATCAACCCTTACGCGCTGGGCTTCGCCATGTTCCAGGACCTGAAGCGTATCTGCCAGTCGCCGACCGAAGAGGACAGGTATTGGTTCCCAGATATCGCCGGTTCGGACTGGCTCGACACCCTGCATTTTGCGATGCGCGATTTTAAAGACGAAAGCTTTATTAGCCAGTTCTTATCGCCAAAAGTGATGCGCGACTTCAAGCTGTTTACCGTGCTGGATGACGACCGGAATAATTATCTGGAAATCGCCGCTATTCACAATGAAGAGGGCTATCGGGCGATACGCGAGGAGCTGTCGGCGCAGTATAACTTGAGCCACCATGAGCCGAATATCCAAGTGTGGAACGTGGATTTACGCGGCGATCGTTCGCTGACGCTGCGCTACATCCCACAAGACCGCGCCCCGCTGGATAAGAGCCGCCGCGAAGTGATGAAGCACATTCACCGCCTGTGGGGCTTTGACGTGTTTATGGAGCAGTTGAATGAGGATGGCAGTGTCGAGCTGCTTGAGCGCTGCCCGCCGCGCCCTACGCCGCTTTAACTCTCTTCCCTCTCGATCCAATCCCATCCAGCAAAAAGGGCGCCTAAGCGCCCTTTTCTTTTACTGCCGTTAACTTCACTATGCGGCGAGATTAACGCTTCTTGTCGGTCAAATCACCCGGCATGGTGCCTTGCATGCTATGCCAGATTTCACCACTTTGGCGACCATATTCGCGCACGCAGTCAACCACCTGATCGTAGCTCTTCTCATCGCAAATGCGTGACAGGCGCTGGTAGAAAGCAATTGCCAGTTTACGCGCTTCAGCATTGGAAAAGTAATAGCGACCAACGCGGGTATATAAGCCGCGCAAGCCATTAATAATCAAACCATAAATCGGGTTGCCAGAGGCGAAAGCCAAACCACGGAAAATGCCGTAGTCCAGTTCCATAAAGGCTTCCGCATTGTCAGAAACCTCCTGCGCCTTAGCCAGAACTTGCTGAGTCTCTTCCGGGTTTTTGCGCATTGCGCGGCGGATAAAGATGGTCGCAATGTTGGTGCGAACTGATAACAGGTTATCAATCAACTGCGGGACGCTGGCGTGGTCTAAACGAGCCAGAGTTTCGAGGATATTCAGCCCCGACGTCTCCCAGAAGTTATTCACTTTGGTCGGTTTACCGTGCTGAATGGTCAGCCAGCCGTCACGTGCAAGCCGTTGTAAAACCTCACGCAATGTGGTGCGCGTCACGCCAATTAACTCTGAAAGTTCGCGTTCAGCAGGAAGGATTGATCCCGGTGGGAAGCGGCTGTTCCAGATACTTTCTATAATGTACTCTTCGGCGAAACCGGCAGGACTCTGCGCCTTAATAACCATGTTTTTTACGTTCCGTTTAGGACTTTTATTGGCGATATAATTCAGCTCATCATACCAGACGTAAATGGCATGTTATAGCGACCTTTCTGAACTTATGGTGAAACTGTGCATAGGTCGTCAAAATTTTCCTATATTTAAGCAGTTAACACCTTATTTATGCAATTTGACTCGCATTGCTGAGTGGAATTACCTAGCCTAGTCAGTTGATTTTGCTGCATTACAAAAATGGAGAAGTCCTTACCATGGACATGACTTTTCGACGCGCGTTCGTCAAAAACTTCCTCGGCCAGTCTCCCGATTGGTACAAATTAACCATTATTGGCTTCCTGATCCTTAACCCTATTATCTATTTTCTGGTCAGTCCCTTTCTCGCTGGGTGGCTGTTGGTGGTTGAGTTTATTTTCACCCTCGGCATGGCGCTAAAATGCTACCCGTTACAGCCCGGCGGCCTGCTGGCGATTGAAGCCGTGATGATTGGCATGACCAGCGCGGAGAGAATTAAAGAGCAGGTATTTTCCAATCTGGAAGTGATTTTGCTGCTGATCTTTATGGTCGCTGGCATCTACTTTATGAAGCAGCTGCTGCTCTACGTATTCACCAAGCTGCTGCTGAATATTCGCAGTAAAACCGCCCTCTCTCTGGCCTTCTGTCTCGCCGCCGCCTTTCTTTCTGCCTTCTTAGATGCCTTAACCGTGGTGGCGGTGGTGATCAGCGTCTCAGTCGGGTTCTACTCCATTTACCACCGTGTGGCCTCCAACGGCGGGGATCAGGCCGACGTCAATGACGACAGTGGCTTCATTGATTCCCAACAGCACCAGCAGACGTTGGAACAGTTCCGCGCCTTCTTGCGCAGCCTGATGATGCACGCGGGCGTCGGCACGGCGTTGGGCGGCGTGATGACCATGGTGGGTGAGCCGCAAAACCTGATCATTGCTAAATCTGCGGGCTGGCAGTTCGCCGACTTCGCCCTGCGCGTCTCGCCGGTATCGGTCCCGGTATTTTTCTGTGGGCTGCTGGTCTGTTTTCTGGTGGAGCGCTTTAAGGTGTTTGGCTATGGTGCGGCCCTTCCCGCCAGCGTGTTTGAGATCCTGAAAAAATACGACCAGCAAAACGCCGCCAAAAGGGATAAGCAGGAGCGCATTAAGCTCGCGGTACAGGCGGTAATTGGCGTCTGGCTGATCATCGCGCTGGCCTTTCACCTGGCGGAGGTGGGCCTGATTGGCCTGTCGGTGATTATCTTCGCCACCGCCCTGTGCGGCGTGACCGATGAACACGCCATCGGCAAGGCTTTTCAGGACGCGCTGCCTTTCACCGCCCTGCTGACGGTGTTTTTCGCCGTGGTCGCGGTGATTATCGAGCAGCACCTCTTCAGCCCAATCATCCACTTTGTGTTGCGCGCCGAGCCGGCCAACCAGCTGTCGCTGTTCTATCTATTCAACGGCCTGCTCTCTTCGGTTTCCGACAATGTGTTTGTCGGCACGGTGTATATCAATGAGGCCAAAGCCGCGCTGCAAAATGGCGCTATTTCGCTGGAGCAGTTTCAGCTGTTGGCAGTCGCCATTAATACCGGCACCAATTTGCCATCGGTAGCCACGCCCAACGGTCAGGCCGCCTTCCTGTTCTTGCTCACTTCGGCTTTAGCGCCGCTGATTCGCCTGTCTTACGGGCGGATGGTGTGGATGGCCCTGCCTTACACGATTGTGATGACTCTGGTCGGCTGGCTGTGCGTGCAATATCTTTTGCCGGAATTAACCCAGTGGTTTATCGATATGCATTTGATAACCCTGCCCGATATCAAAGAAATTCTGCGTTAAACGTGCGGGAATAAAGAAAAGATATCGGCGGGAAAAATGTTCAGGCATTCTGTGAAATGTAAACACTCTGACAGAATGAAAAAGTGTGTGTTTTTACTGCTATTTTTTACATGAATTTTAATTCGGCAGGCTGGCAGCAAATGTGAATTCGTTTACACTGCTTGGCAGTTGCTTACTGCATGGAAACAAAACTATGTTGCAATATCTAAACCGCTGTTCTCAGGGGCGCGGTGCATGGCTGCTGTTAGCGTTGACTGCGCTAGTGTTAGAACTGGTTGCTCTTTATTTCCAACACGTCATGTTATTACAACCTTGCGTAATGTGTATTTACGAGCGTTGCGCACTGTTTGGCGTATTGGGGGCCGGAATTGTTGGTGCAATCGCACCTTCGACCTGGTTGCGTTATGCCGGTATTTTGATTTGGATTTACAGCGCCTACGAAGGGATCCGCCTGTCATGGGAACACACCATGATTCAGCTCCATCCTTCTCCGTTCGCCACCTGTGACTTCGCCGCCCGCTTCCCAAGCTGGTTGCCTCTCGACAAATGGTTGCCGTCGGTGTTCGTTGCTACCGGTGACTGTGCAGAGAAACAGTGGGAATTCCTGACTCTGGGTATGCCACAGTGGTTAGTGGTGGTGTTCAGCGTGTTTATGGTTATCGCTCTGCTGGTATTGATCGCGCAGTTCGTTAAACCAAAACGCCGTGACCTGTTCACTCGCTAATAACCCCACTCTGCATTAACGAAAAAGGCGCCTAAGGCGCCTTTTTTATTGCTTACGTTTATACACTTGCGATCACTTGGTGCGCCACAAACGCAGTTGGCCGTACCAGCCGCTGTCAGTTTCATATTCCTGCGGCGTGCCGTCTGCATTGATCACCGCTTCTGCCGAACGGCCGGTCAGAGTACAGGCCAGACTCACCTTCACATCTCTTTTGCCGTTGATCAGGTTAAGGTCGACGTATTCGTTAAATTGCAACGCCGCCACGACTTTATTGTCCACGCGCACGTACAGCGGGCAGGTTCTCTCGAAAGGCACCAGCGTCCACTGGTCGGCACGGTGCAATCTCACGCGCGTTTTGCCCTTTTCCGCTTCCGGATTGGCTTCTAGTTTCAGGCGCGGATCGGTCTGAGTGATCACCGCAGACTGAATCACCTGCGGCGCTGCCTGATAGGGATTCTTCGCACAACCGGCGAGCATCAGCACGGCCAATGCGATAAAAGTTTTTTTCATTTTGGTTTTCCTGAATTGACGAACCAATTGATCTACAAAAAATTGATAGTCGAATCATAGCAGCGAGGTGAGCGAAGGCAATGCATCAAACGCGGATCGCCGATTTTTCACAAAATTCTGCCAGAAAAAGCGCCAATCGCCGATTTCTTGAGCAAGCCTGCTGCCGAGATTGCCTGCAAAAAAAACACCTATCACTCAGCGTTTTAGTTGTTTACTAATTGATTAGCTTTAGACATAATCGCCGTCCACTTCATGTAGCAATGATTGGTAGGCCCTGAGTTGTTTTCGAACACTCGGGGCCTTTTCGTTTTTGCTCAAAGCTCATCACTTGCTAAAATATCCTGCCAATCCATAGCCTCGTTGAGTGACCATGAAACTGCTTCTACTTAGCACCATGCTTCCTCTATTAGCCCTCGCGGGATGTGCCGATAAACAGCCAGCCAAAACCCCAACCTATTTCAATAAAGGCCAAGAAGAGACCAGCGAGTGCTTCAACTACCGCCAGATGATGACCGCGCCGATAGCGCCTTCAGCACTTGAGGATTTAAGAGAGAAGTGTCGGGAGTCTAGGGGGAATAATTAGTGGAGATCGGGTGGGGATGAGTGGTAGGTAAGTGATGAAATTATTATGTAATTTCATCACTTTGCGTGGTTACTTCGCCCAGCTCGGCTTATTCATAATAGGCGGCGTCGAATTAACGAAGTGTCGTGAAGTAAGATTGAATTAAGGTTAAATCAGTGCGTTACCGCAAACATGGCACCTACGATTAACGTAGTAACGCCGGTTTGCGGTAATTTTTTGCCCCGTATATTCCCCGAGTGTCTTTTTATATGATGCATGCACTCTCATATGATTGGCGTGTCATCGAACTCTTCCGTCGTCGTGTCGTTGATCACATGCGTCACCACTCCGAAAATAATCGTCTCCTACCCATTTGCGCACACGATAAGGTACTGTCCCCTGCTTAACAGCATCACGACAACGAAGAACCAATGTCCACATGCCAGACTCTGATACAACCGCCACCTGCTGCACTCCTCCAAGGGTCTGCGTTGAATGCAGGCCCTTTTCATCATCGTCCAACTTGCGGATTGATGTGGTATCTAGGCCAAGCACTTCGCAGATATCAGCAGCCAAAAACCAAGGCTAACCATCTTTTTTCACCACACGAATTTCTTGACCATCAAATTTGAAAGAGGTGAAATCATTTTTAACTTTCGCTATACTTTTCATGTTGGTTTTTCTCGATAAGTTACTGACGCCGAAGCCCTGACTACCCCAAATAGTTAGGGCTTCACTGTTTTTACGCTGCATTAGATCTTTCCTCTCTCAAGCAACCCGCCAATCTCTGCACAATGGCCGAATTAATAGAAATCCCATCCATCTCCGCCATTCGCTTAATTTCTTCTTTCATTAGTTCTGGCAATAGCAGCATGAATTTCTCACTTTTTGCTTGGGTATATAAAGTATCCAAAATCCTCACCTCCAATAATGTCACGATGACATGATGTCACTATGACTCGATTTACTGATGATGTCAATGTGATAGCATCAAGAAAATTTCGAGGTGCTTATGTCAGAAAAACCAGTCAAAGATTACGATAAATTTATGCTCAGGCTTCCTGAAGGAATGCGGGGGGCGATTGCCGAAAGAGCCAAAAAAAACAGCAGGTCAATGAACTCTGAGATTGTGCAAATCCTTGAGGACGCTCTCGCTAGCAATTCAAGCGCTGATATTCACTTCTCTGAGGCTGAAGTGGCCGAGTTGACCGGAATATCTGTCGAAGCTATTAATGAATTAACCAACGCTCTTAAGCAAAGCACAGACACGATCAATAAATTAAAGGCAACTTTAATACATTCACATAAGGGTTAGTCATTTCTTATATGATATATATCAAATTATTGAATTCTTAGAGCACGTTAAGCATGGTAGTTTGAGGCTGTAAATGGGTTGAAATTATCTATATCGTCTTCAATCGTTAACAAGATCTGACATTTACAATTCAACTATCCACAAAAGGAGTTTTACCTTGCGTAGATTTGATCGAGAAAAGCAAAAAGAACTTTTGGAGATTCTTTCACGATATTTCCCAGAATCACCTGATATGGACGGTGAAATAGAAATAAAGTCTTTGTTCGAGTCTGATGAAGAGTTTTTCCCTAATGCGATGTACTTAGAGGAGCATGGGCTGGTTATAACTAATGCCTTATACGGATTGCAAGGGATTACCATTGAGACCCACCTTATGAAGATCACCGCCAAAGGGATTGACTTCATCCTTCAGGATGGAGGGCTTGGGGCAATCCTCGGTGTTCAAACAATTAAATTTCACCATAGTGCCGTGGTTGTGCTTGAAGACCTTATATCTCTATCTAACATATCCGATCCAGAGAAAGAGAAGGCAAAGACCAAGCTATCTCAGATGACGACAGAATCGCTGAAAACCATTGTACAGACAGTGACTACAGCCGGGCTAGCCGCGCTCATGAAGTAGCCCATCAAAGCAAAAACCCTCCAAGGAGGGCTTTAGACATCAAATAAAGGAGCACTTACCAATGAATACTAAATTGACCATCGATGGAAAACCTTTGAACCCAGGCTCTCGTTATCTCTCGGAGAGGGTCTCTGAAGGTGAGTTAACAAAACTTGCTCAAAATGCGCTTGCTCAGGAAGCTCAAAAAGAACGCGACCTTAGCTGCAAGGTGCTTAGCGAGATGAAATGAGACGTGGGCTTTCAATAAACCCACAAAGAAAAAAGCCCAGCTGAGTGGGCTTAATGTCATTTCACCTGATGTTCAGCAAGATACATCCAATGACTAATATTTAGGCGTGAATATTGTGTGCCGCCCGTCAGGTTAACATTATGAAATTTATTGATTTTGTTGTAGCAGGCAGTTCCCACACCTTTGTCTGTCGCCACTAAAACCATCTGGAACTGAGCTCTTGTTTCAGGGAGGGCGTCACCGACTGAAATCCACTTCATGATTGTATCTCTATCAAATAGTGAAAATTGATGTTAGCACTTAACGCAATGCAAAATCCCACTTAAGTGGCTGTGCGCTAATTTGATTCTTTGGTTCTTTTGTACTGTTCTTCGATAAAGCTAGCACTGCTTTTATTTATATCGATCTTATTTACGCATGTCCTAAAATCGCTATTTATTTGCCCCAAGCCTTGCCTCAGTCGCATTGAGTCATTTTCAAGGCTCCAGCGAGTGATTGTATTGCTAGTGTCGGAGATACAATCAATTTGTTGAACATTGAATTTAGTCATGTGCCACAAGTATGACGCTTCTGACGTAATAAATGGAATGCCAAATATGGCTGCAAAGACATAACCAAAACTTTTACGAAAGCCCCAACTCTTTATACCCACATTACATCCTCACAAATCATTACGCACTACCTGTATTATCGCCAAGAGATGGAGAAACAATTAATTTAATTACATTTATTTACAACGCAATGGGTTGCCACGCTCGAGAAGTAACCTGGGGTTTTGCTGTCGGTCATAACAAAAAATTACGCTCTTACTTTCTATCTCGCTTCCCAAAAGCATACCCGAGCGCAAGGGTGATTATTGGAGTAAAAATAGCCCAGACATCTTTGAGGTTAGCTACGATATCAACTTCGGTAGACATGTTATGGAATACAAAATAAAAATAGCTAACGAAAATCCCTGCGCTAAGTAATCCTGCAATTATGAAACATGACCGTAGAGTCATCCAAACAAACGAGTCTTTTGCATTAGACCCAGTGCCAATATGTTTGGCTATGTTTCCTGACTCTCCAGAGGCCCCAGCTGATACATTTTTATGGGATTTTATAGCAGTGAGTGAACTATCGTTTCCCAAGATAATTCTCTCACCAGATTTTGTCTTTAGATCACTCATCTGCATCCTCATAGAATGAGTAGGTAATTACAGACACAAATCCCCCTTCACTTACCTGCTTGGTAACAATGTACCAGGTCATGTAAATCATCTGTCCCGATGCTCTTTGGGCTAACTCCAAAGGAATCATTATCCCTGATTCGTCAATTTTCTTGGCATTTGGGCTTTTAAGCCTATGAGTAATTAATACATTTTTTTCGCTAGCATCAACTACCACCTCAGTATTGACATTAGCATTCTCGGGGAGAATTTTTAGCTCGAGCTTAACCGGCAGCCCTTCAACATCGAAGACCATAGATGGGTCCTCATCCCAAACAATATTGACTATCCCAGAATAAATTAATGCTTTTTTGTTCGTTGTGACTTTTATGCTCATATCATGTCCTAATTTCTAATACTTATTATTGAATCATAAGTTGAGAGTTTTTTATACCTCACTAGTTTGATGATTCTTTCTCGCCAATATCGACTCTTTCAGGCTACGCGCCGATATTGCTGCAAGTTTTTTCTGCTCGGCTGCACGCTTGGTGGCATCTTCTTGTTCACGAAGGGACGCGATTAACGGGGCAGCCTCTTTTGTTGGTCCAAGATGCTCTGCGCGATAAGCTGCCGAATCAGAGAAAGATGCCTTATAAAGCGCATTCTGTTCTCTGAGCTTGGCTAGAAAGCTCTCTTTTGCAGCAGTTGCCGCCTTGTCTTGCGCAGCGGCTTCTGCGGCGGCCTTGCCCTCTGCTGTTTGTGATTCTTCAACAGCACTCAGCTTTAATCTTGTTTGCTCAAGAATGGCGTTGTAGCGAGAAAAGTCATCATCATCCAAGATTCCTAACTTGCGATGGCCTGAGAGCTTGGTTTGAATGTCATCTAGCTTGTTTAGTGCCGCTGTCGCAGCGGCTGATTTGAGCTCACAGCGCAGATAATTCTTCTCGTTGCTGCTTTGTTACGGCAGCGGCTTCTTTTGCGGAGATGTTCTGGCGGTCAAGCTTATCTTTGTATTCCTGGATGTAACGCTCGGTCTTTATTACTTCCATGCCCATTTCGAGCGTAGTTCTTAGACCTGCTTTCTGCGCCTCTGTCAGGCGTCCCGTTGCCGTGGCTACGCCTATTGAGGCTCTTTGAAACTTGTCCAGCTCCTAACTACCACGCTCCAACTCGAACGTATTAACTTTTAGTGAAATGGATGCTACATCAGTCATTACGTCCCCTTGCGCATGATTGTTAGTGCCGCACGTTCCATTACGAGAATATCACCGAGCGCGGCTGCTTCGTCTTCTATCTCGCCTATTTTCATCAGCCATGGAAGGCAGATGTAATCAAGGCCGGTCGCACCACTCATGCCCGTTCTCCACTGCGTACTGGCTGACCGAAATACGCAAAAAGAAGGCCAGACATCAGGCCACACCTCAATAACTTCATCTTCGAAATCATCAGGTGTTAGCCCCACTCCGGCCAATTCTTCTGCTATCGGATCAGGCGTATAGAATGCCGATGCAACCGCTATTAGTTTTTTTCTCGCGCACCAACCAGCTCGCTGTAATACGACTTCATGATTGAAGAGCCAGTCTAAGGATAGTTATTCAGAAGAATATCCAAATTCTCAGCATTGAATAGTTCTGAAGCGCCCAGCCTTCAATCAAATCTTCCAGTAAAGAAGGGATTGTCTTGCCCTCTTCCTGCTCTAAGCTGGTTAGCTCTTTCAATGGGCGATGCTTGAAGGTAATGGTTAATTGACCATCTTCTGCGCCGGGCACAGGGATGGTGACATTTACCTTAAAGGTTGGTGCGGGGACTAATTTGAATTGCGCCTTCATCGTGTATTCCCTTTATGCGATTGTCACAGCGCAAGTGGCTGTTTTATTTCCATCAGCGGTCGTGAAGATGATGTTTGCGGTAGCTGCTGACTTACCGGTTGCTGCGTCTACGGTGGCTTTGGTTGGCGCTGAGGATGACCAAGCGCCGGACTTGTTCGTCGCATTCACTGGTGCAATGGTTGCTACCAAGGTTTCTGTTGCGTCGACTGCAAGAGATATTCGGCAGCACTGAGACATCGGCCAGCGGGTAATCCTGCGGCCTGAATGATGAGCGTCGGCATGAGAACATCGACTCGTAGAAATCAGAGTTAGGCTGCTTGGTCAGTTCGTTAAAGCCGATGAAGGGGAATTCCTGACCGTGATAGTCCCAGTAGTCATTCTCTTCCTTGCCAAAGCGAAACAGCAATTCCTCGCCAGTAGGCCATACCCACCGAAGCTCTGATGCTGAGTTAAGGAACCTAGCACTATCGCCAAACAGGCGATATATACGCTTTGACTGGGTGATGATGTCGGCAAGGTTTTTGTATTCGGTGTCGAAGATGACGCCGCGCCAGAACGTGCCGTAGCCTAATCCCACCTTTCGACGGAAGCGGGCCAATTGTGCGGCAGTCTTGCCGGGGCCGCGAGTACCTTCAAATAATATCTCATCACATGGGCAACTCAAAGAAAGCGACTGCAAGCCCGGCAAAGGCTTCCAAACTACGTTGTAGCTCATTTGCCTAATACCTCGCTCTGCTGTTGCTGTGCGGCTGCCTCCCACTCTTCAGCGCTGCTGCATGATGTTGTGTGTGACCGAGCCTAATTGCTCGACTTGCTCTTTGAATGCCATCACAGAGATGTGCTTACCGAGCAACTCTAGATTCTTGACCTTGTCAGGCCACTTAATCTTTTTGAGGATACCAGCCAACTCACGTGCGCCGCCCTCGCCTGAATTTTCGAACATCTCAGCGACATCAAACCCTGAGATGTAGCGCCGCCATGTAGGAGGCCACTCGCTAACAGGTTTGAGTGATAGGTCATCCTTTACAATATCAAGGACATCCATCTGGTCCATTTCAACCAACCGTCTTAAAACGTATGCCGCGTCAATATTAACCTGCTCATTGCGATTAGCTTTAAGTTCGGCGATCCTGTTCTGGACGTCTGGTTTTGTGAGGTTCTCACTGCCAATCTTCCGGGCGGTATTTTCGCTGTACCCCGCCCGAATTGCCGCTTGCGTGGCGTTCAAATCGATGAGGTACTCGCGACAGAACATCTCTTGCTTGTCGGTGAGTGCCATTAAATTTCCTGGTAGATTATGCAGATAGAAGATTTTTTTGACTACATGCCCATCAGACCAAAACCGACGGAAGAAAAGCTTCTAATCGACTCAGTACACGAAAGGTCTGAATGGATGCCATTCTTGCGGCGCATGTCTCAGCCTGGATTATTAACTAATGAACTTCAGAAGGCATTTCATACAAAGTGGATTGAGAGTGGGCAATTTATTCGCGAACAGTTAGCGGATGACAAAGCTCTCATACAGTTGCTAGCGCTATTCATGCCCAAATACGAAGGAACAGGATTGATAGTCTTCCGAGGAGAAAACGAACATAGGTTTAACGCCGGGCAAATCGGCTTTTGTTGGACAGAAAAGAGGGAATCAGCCGAAATATTTGCCAGAGGACTCAATGCATGCCGTGCACAAGGGTTTCTTCTTAAAGCTTATGCGCCTAAAGAGGCTATATTTTCAGGGCCAAATGATCACAGCAGATACCTTGATGAGCATGAGGTGACATTGAACCCTCGCCTTTTGACTGATATCCAGATAATTTCCACCTACCCAAAGTCTCATTAGGGTCATGTTAATCAGCACATCCTCTATGTATCGAAGTCTCAGCACGTGATTAGGTGACACACTCGCATTACGAAACCTATATTAAACTCTGTGAAGCGCCACTTTAGTGACACTTGGAAGAGTTTTTTATGAAATTCACGCAGTGTGTAATTCTTGCAATAATGGATTTAGGTGTTATATAGGGCTATGCATTCATTTTTTAATGAAGTTCTATTCACCTTTCCACTCATATAACCATTATGAGATACAGTCCCAAAGTGCGCCCACTTCTCCTCGTATTTTTTGAGAAATGATTTTTTAAATGCTTGATTATTTTCTAAGTGTATTTGTAGAATCTTCCATCTTTTTACGCACTCATAAAGTAAGGAGGCGGCTTTTTCAACGCTTTCTTTATCATGGGGTACCAACGAATTAATATTTGGTGGTAGATATGAAATTCCCGCAGCATAGTCAGCCAACGAAGCAACCCACTCAGCCTTAGCGATGGTTATATGCTGATCCTTCCATGTGCCAAGCCCCTTTCTTGCTACGACCACGGCAAACAATGTTATAAATGAAGAAAATACAGATACTATTAATGCCCCCAATGCCCAGTATGAAGAATCTTTTGCTGCCAACATTGACTGATATGCCATCTCTTCGTTCGTCATGCGATCTCCTTATAAAGAGCGCATTTTACCTCAAACACTGTTGCTTAATGTACTCCTGCAGCCCGGCTATTTGCTTTGTGGCTGTTCCGATTCTTTCTCTGAGATTGAGATAATCCCGTTGAGCGGAGTAATTAAGTCTGGGGTTGGTTGCATCATCCACGCTGGAGGTGGCGGAGGTGTTTGGCGCTTTGCAGGTGGCGTTGATACGCAGGCGCCTAGCGCCAGACTCGACATCAGCACGAAGCCTGTCATTTTCAGATTTGGCATCTGCTAGTTCCTTTGCGTATTTGATGTCTAGTTCGGCGGCAAGTTTGTTTCTGGCGGTCATCAGGTCGATAGTGGCTTGGTGCTATTTTGCCACCTGAGATATTTCGGCAACATCATGCTTGAGCTTTGCAACTTGGCCTTGGTAATAGCTGACGCCAAAGAGCACGCACGCCATGATAATCACCAATAAGGGAGTTAGCTAATCCTGCTCACTTCTGCCCCCACTCACAGACTTCCTGCTCAATGGCTCGGCGATTCATCAACCCTTTCCACTTCTTCTTGCCAGCATAAATCCATACTTTCGGACCTTCACAGGCTTGAGCGTAGTTACCGGCATTAAGGTTGCGCAGCAGTGATGAGTTTTCGAATGCCCGCGAGCCTACGTTGTAACTGAAGCTGATGAGTGCCGCTTTCTGATACTCGGTAGCATGTACCTTTACTGAGCGCTCAATTGATTTGGCGAATGGTAGCAAGTCACGGTTTAACATCCTTTTGCATTCATCAGGCGTATATCGCTTGCCCTGAATGATGTCTGGTCCGGTATGCCCATAACAAACGGTAGTGATTCCCGCCACGTCCTGATAAGGCTCGTAGCGAACGCCCTCTAAGTCAGATACCAGAATGGTGGCTATCCCAATTGCACCGCCGCCTGACGCAGCAAGTAAGCTTTTGCGCAGTGATGGTGACATTGCCATTGCTCACCTCTCAGTTCTTTGCGGCGATCTTCTTTGATTTTGAAATACAGGTTCGTCATGTAGGTGAGTATCGCAACGCTGATATCGGCACGTTGCTCCGGACCTTAAACCAAAGCAAAACAGCGCAATCATGTATAACCGTCAGGAAATCGACAACTGGGTTGAACGACAAAGACCGGCGATACGCAGGAAGATTTCTGCTTAAATGCCCTCTCCTATCGACCTTAAGGAATGGACAATAACCATCACCCGAAATATGGCTGTTGTTAATCACTTCACGCCACCGAAAACAGAGAGCGGCAACAGAACTATCAAGTTGACGAACCCTGCTATCGAGGCACTGAAGGAGCAAATGGCCTTAACGAGGATGGGCAAGCAGATAAAGGTAGATGTTCACCTTCGAGAATTTGGCAGAATTCGAAAAGATGATTGCACCTTCGTATTCTCCCCTCGCCTATCGGCAAGAAATGGCAAAGGAGGAGAGTGGTACTCTCCTGGAGTGTTTAGCGGAACATGGAACTTTGCCCTGAAGAAGGCTGGCATTAGTCATCGCAAGGCATACGAAACAAGGCACACTTTCGCATGCTGGGCATTGAGCGCCGGGGCTAACCCGCACTTTGTAGCCAACCAAATGGGACACACCTCTTCGCAGATGGTGTACAGCGTTTACGGAAAGTGGATGAGCGAAAACAACAGCAATCAGATGGACATTTTAAACGCAGGATTTATGGGTAATGCCCCGTATATGCCCCGCGCAATATCACAGTGATGAAGTTCTTCAATCACTTCAATTAGTTACTTCGCCCAACTCGGCTTATTCATAATATGATCCTGCCAGTCCTCAACATCATCTTCGCGCACGGCGATGTAGCGCACGGAAATTCGCTCGGTGTGCATGGCGGACTTGGATGATTTATGCAGCAGTGGGTGCCATGGGAATAGCGGCTTACCCTCGCCTATCAGGCGATACGCGCAGGTCGGTGGCAACCAGTCGAAGGTGGTGAGATTTTCACGGGTGAGTTTGATGCAATCCTCTTCCAGCGTGAAACGGCGCTCGTAATTGCGGCATTGGCAGGACTTAATGTTTAACTGATTGCAGGCCACGTTGGTGAAATAGATTTCATCGGTGTCTTCGTCAATCAGCTTGTGCAGGCAGCATTGCCCGCAACCGTCGCACAACGCTTCCCACTCTTCGTCGGTCATTTCAGGCAGCGTTTTTTTCTGCCAAAAGTTGGGTTCAGTCATGGTGGCATCCGGTTCAAGTATAAAATGAGGGGGCTTATATAAACACTTTAGTGCAGAGATGCAAGTAAAGCCGCCCGAAATGTCTCCGGGCGACCCACTGTCTTGAGGTAGATCAGAAAGCGTTAGATAACGCGAGTCGTTACCGACTTACCGTTAACCGCCACCTGAATGGTGTCGCCAACCGCCATCGGGCCGACACCCTGTGGCGTGCCGGTGAGAATGATATCCCCCGCGCGCAGCGTGAAGAAACGGCTCATATAGGCAATCAGTGGCAGGATCTTGGTCAGCATATCCTGCGTGTTGCCGCTCTGGCGCACTTCATTATTCACAATCAGTTGAAGGTCAGCCGACTGGGCATCACCGAACTCACTGACGGGAATAAAACCGCTGATTGGGCAAGAGCCGTCGAAGCCTTTGGCTTTTTCCCACGGCTGCCCCGCTTTCTTAAAGCCTGCTTGCAGGTCACGCAGGGTTAAGTCCAGCGCAACGCCGTAACCGGCAATGGCGTTGGCCACGCGATCTTCACTGGCTTGCTTAAGTGGCGTGCCAATCAGCACCGCCAGCTCCACTTCGTGATGCACCGAGCCTAAGTTCTGCGGGATAGCAATCGGCTGGCGAATGTCGCACAGCGCGGTTTCCGGTTTGATAAACAGCACCGGCTCGGGCGCGACCTGACTGCCCATCTCTTTAATATGGTCGGCGTAGTTACTGCCAACACACACCACTTTATTCACCGGAAAATCAAGTAATGCACCATTCCAGTCACGGTGTTGATACATGGGAAACTCCTGAAAATGTCAGTCAGCCGCCAAAGGGATTACGCCCCGTCGGCGCCGGAGAGCTGGCATCCGGCGCTGAGTTTTGCTCAGCCGGTGCAGCCTGCGATTGTTGCGTGACGGCGTCTGCCATCATGCCGATGCTCAATGCGAAATAGGTCGAACGGTTCCAACGCATAATTGTGCGGAAATTATCATAGACCAGGAAGGCGCGGCCTTGAAGGTCATCTGGGGTGATAATCCATGCGCGGGTGGCGTTAGAAGCCAGCGGGCTGCCATCCGCTTGAGTCACCCCCAGCTGCTTCCAGTAACTGGCCGGATGCATTTGGTTGTTCTTCAGGCCGGTTTTGCTGGCATCAAAGCCGGCAGGCAGTTTCACTTCCTGCCCCCAGCTCTGGTTGGCTTTCCAGCCTTCGGTAGACAGATAGTTAGCGGTAGAGGCAAAGACGTCGTCGGTATTATTCCAAATATCGATTTTGCCGTCGCCGTCGCCATCTGCGCCATAGTTCAGGTAAGAGGATGGCATAAACTGCGACTGCCCCATCGCGCCCGCCCACGAGCCTTTCATCATGTCGCTGGTCGCGTGGCCGGAGTCGACAATCTTCAACGCCGCCATCAGCTCTTTAGTAAAGAAGGCTTCGCGGCGACCTTCAAATGCCAAGGTGGCGAGTGCCGAGAAGACATCTTCTTTACCCTGAATCTTGCCGAAGTTACTCTCCATCGCCCACAGTGCAACGATGTATTGCGGCTGCACGCCGTAACGCTGGCTGGCCTGAGTTAAGGCAGGCAGGTTTTGCTGGTAGTTAATGCGGCCCTGCTCGATTTTGGCTTCAGGCAGAACGCGCTTGAGGTAATCGTCGAGGGTGATTTTCTTTTCAAGCTGGTTGCGGTCGGAGTTAATCACCCGATCGATAAAGTGCACATTGGCAAAGGCGCTGTCGATAGTCGCCTGACTGATCCCCTGCTGGCGAGCCTGAGTTTTCAGTTGCTCCACATAGCCGGGGAATTCAGCCGGGTCACGCCCCTGCTCGGCCAGCGTGGTTTTTGCCGGTTTTTCAGGAGCAGGAGCCTGAGCAGCAGGCGCTTGGGCCGCCGGAGACGCGGGCGTAGCAACACTTTCCTTAGCACATCCGCTTAGCGTAACGCTGGTAATAAGCACAGCCAGTACCGACAATTTCATCAATCTGTTCCTTTTATCAAAGCACTTACAGGTTGTTTACAACCTGAATGAGCCAGAAGATGAATGCAACCCGACAGCTCTGAATTTACAAAAACCTACCCGAAAGGAAAGTATTCGCTTTATTTTTCGCCGTTTTGCAGATGCATATTCAATAAACTTTCCATTGGCGGTGGCACTTGCAAATAATAGCCCTGCTCAAGGAGTGATTGTTTTACTTTCTCAATATCGGCGGTGGCTAACTTTTCTCTTTGCGCCAGATTAATCGACATGGAGAACTGCGGTTGGCCGAAACCCTGTAATAATTCCTCAGGAACGCGAGAGAAATCGTCTTTTTTTTCGACATACAGGTAAGTCTGGTCACGTTTGGTACTTCTATAGATCGCACAAAGCATTTTTTTAACTCTAATTTATTGAAACGGTGGCTTGCCTAGATATAACTGTAACTATAACATGCTTAACGTACATCGGAATATCGCCCCCCGAGTGGTATTCCGGGGATTAAAAGTTGCTGAGACTGAGTCAGGATAGATGTCACAATCGCCAATAGAACTAAAAGGCAGCAGTTTTACCTTATCGGTTGTTCATTTACATAGTTCACAACCTGAGGTTATTTATCAGGCGTTACAAGAAAAAGTGGAGCAAGCTCCTGCTTTTCTGAAAAATGCCCCTGTTGTTATCAACGTCGCTGCGCTGACTGGTGAAGCGAACTGGAAAGACATTCAACAGGCTGTCGCTTCTGCTGGTTTTCGCGTTGTGGGCATCAGTGGTTGTAAAGACGAGCGCCAGAAGCGCGCCATCTCTCGCACCGGCTTGCCGCTGCTGAGTGAAGGCCGTGCCCAACGCGTAGCCGCCGAGCCGCCTGCTCCTGTTGTACCAGACAATGCGCCAGCAAAAACCCGGATCATAAGTACGCCTATCCGGTCTGGCCAACAAATTTATGCCCGTAACAGCGATCTCATTGTCACCAGCAGTGTGAGCGCCGGTGCGGAACTTATTGCCGATGGTAACATCCACATATATGGCATGATGCGCGGCCGTGCGCTGGCCGGTGCCGCAGGTGATGCAAACTGTCAGATATTTTGCACGCATCTGGGGGCTGAGCTAGTCTCTATCGCAGGGCAGTACTGGTTGAGTGACCAAATCCCGTCCGACTATTATGGACAGGCAGCACGCCTCAGCCTGTTAGATAACGTGTTAACCATACAACCTTTAAACTAAGCCCTTTTGACAAGGAATCCTTTCATGGCACGCATTATAGTTGTTACATCGGGTAAAGGGGGCGTTGGCAAGACCACTTCAAGCGCAGCCATTGCTACCGGTCTAGCTCAAAAAGGTAAAAAAACCGTTGTTATCGACTTCGATATCGGTTTGCGTAACCTTGACCTGATCATGGGCTGTGAGCGCCGCGTTGTTTATGATTTTGTTAACGTGATCCAAGGTGATGCCACGTTGAATCAAGCGCTTATCAAAGATAAACGCACTGACAACCTGTTCATTCTTCCTGCTTCCCAAACTCGTGACAAAGACGCATTAACTCGTGAAGGCGTAGAGAAAATTCTTAACGACCTGAACGATATGGAATTCGATTTCGTGGTCTGTGACTCACCGGCGGGTATCGAAACCGGCGCTCTGATGGCGTTGTATTTCGCTGACGAAGCTGTGATCACCACCAACCCAGAAGTCTCTTCTGTGCGTGACTCCGATCGCATTTTAGGTATTTTGTCCTCGAAATCCCGCCGCGCTGAGCAAGGCTTAGATCCAATCAAAGAACACCTGCTTCTGACTCGCTACAACCCAGGCCGTGTAAGCCGTGGTGACATGCTGAGCATGGAAGATGTGCTTGAAATCCTTCGCATTCCGTTGGTTGGCGTTATTCCTGAAGATCAGTCTGTACTGCGTGCCTCTAACCAAGGTGAGCCGGTGATTCTGGATCAGGAATCTGACGCAGGTAAGGCGTACGACGACACCGTCAGCCGTTTGCTTGGTGAAGAACGTGCGTTCCGTTTTATTGAGGAAGAGAAGAAGAGTTTCCTGAAACGCCTTTTTGGGGGATAAACCATGGCCTTGTTAGATTTCTTTCTGTCCCGTAAAAAGCCGACAGCCAATATAGCCAAGGAACGGCTACAGATCATCGTAGCAGAGCGACGCCGCGGGGACAGTGAACCCGCATATTTGCCAGATCTGAAGCGTGATATTTTAGCGGTCATCTGTAAGTACATTCAGATTGACCCTGAAATGCTCAACGTGCAGTTTGAGCAGAAAGGTGACGATATCTCGGTACTTGAGCTTAACGTGACGCTGCCGGACACGGAAGAAGCGCCTAAATGACAGAGATGGACATGTTCTGTTTGAAGGCGTTTGCTTCAAAATAGCTGCCCCCTGTTCGTCAGGGGGTAACTGTATATTTATACACGTTACTCTTCGCCCCGCCCTTTTTATTCCGCTTTATTGCCACAAAATGCCGAATGAGAGTTGTCCCATTCTTAGTTACTGAACCTTGCCCTATTCTGCCAAACTTGCCTGATTTAAATTTGCGTTATATCTCCAGCCGCCTCTTGTCGCCATAAATACTTTGTTCAATAAATAAAAAAGAGCAGAACTTGTCTGCCCTCTTTAATTTGTGATTTATCTCAAACTCTATCGCCAACCCCGGCTGTTTATTTCTCAGCCGCTGGCTGTTAATAATCTTTGAGGATTTCCAGTAAGCGGTTTTTTAGTAAATCACCGCGCCAGCCGCTAATAATTTCCGGCTCGCTCTCTTTGGTTTTTAACTGCCAATGCCAATTTAATAACTGGTTAATTTGGCGTCTTGAGGCTAATAGCTCGACGCTCAGGCCACTCTCTTCACTGACAGTCTGAATAAGCGCTTTGATATCTTTGAATACCTTGCGGTAGCCCGGCTGGTCAATCAGGCTAGACAATGCCGCAGGCAGCTCCTGCTCGTCCATCGCATTGGCTTCAGCCACCAGCGCTAACAGCGTGCGGCCGTGATAGCGAATTTCCGGGCCACTCAGGCCTAAAGCTTCCAGCTCGCCAAGCGAGGTTGGCTGGTAGCGCGCCACCTGCCACAGATTCTCTTCTCTCACCACGAAGTTCACCGCCAGGTCGCGCTGGCGAGCCTGAGTTAAACGCCATGACGCCAGCTTCTGCAAGCAGGCCAACTGGCGCGGGCGCAGCTGGAAAGCATTGCTAATGTCGAGATAAGCCTGCTCCGGCTGCAACACTTCGGCACGGCGGCGGCACAGCGACAGGCACTCATCCAGCGCGGCGTCCATCCAGCCCGCTTCTTGAGTTTCGCGCATCAGCTGCTCGGCCAGCGGCAGCAGATACCACACGTCGGCGGCAGCGTAGACACACTGCTTTTCGCTCAGCGGGCGGGCAATCCAGTCGGTGCGTGATTCACTTTTATCCAGTTCTACGCCGGTGGTTTCAGCCACCAAACGCGCAAAGCCGCAGGAGAGCGGACGCCCGCTAAAGGCGGCGAGGATCTGGGTATCAATCAGCGGAACGGGAAGCACGCCAAAGGCGTTGAGGAATACTTCGAGGTCTTCACTGCCTGCGTGGAGGAATTTCACCACGTTTGGATTGACCAGCAGGTCAATAAAAGGCTGCCACGCGGTAATTGGCAATGGGTCAATCAGGGTCAGCGTTTCACCATCAAACAGCTGGATAAGCCCTAACTGCGGGTAGTAAGTGCGGGTTCTGACGAACTCGGTATCAAGGGCAATCTGGCTATGAGCCTGAGCTTGCAAACAAACCTGCGCAAGCGCGTCATTGGTGGTAATCAACTGATAGTTCAAACTTTGATTCTCTTAATCATATACCCGCCTCTGCCGGTAACTCGAAGGACGTGGGTATTATTGCGTAAAACGTAACGACGCCGGACTTAGCCGGCGTCGTAGGAATCTGCATATGATGAACCTAAATCACTAGGCCGCGCTCTGTTTTGCGTCTGGCTTAGGCTTTTTTTGTTCATCACGGAGTTCACGACGAAGAATTTTGCCAACGTTGGACTTCGGCAGCTCATCGCGGAACTCAACAATCTTCGGCACTTTGTAACCTGTCAGCATGCGTCGACAGTGCGCCAGCAGCTCTTCGCTGGTCAGCGACGGATCTTTCTTCACCACGCAGATCTTGACGATCTCCCCAGATGATTCGCTCTCCACGCCGATAGCGGCCACTTCGAGCACCTTCTCATGCTGGGAAACGATATCTTCAATCTCGTTAGGATAGACGTTGAAACCGGAGACCAGAATCATGTCTTTTTTACGATCAATGATGCGTAAAAAGCCCTGCTCGTCCACTGTAACGATATCGCCGGTTGAGAGCCAGCCATCTTTTAACACTTCATCCGTCGCCGACGGGCGCTGCCAGTAGCCCAGCATCACCTGTGGCCCGCGAATTAACAGCTCGCCCGGCTCGCCAAACGGCACTTCCTGACCATTATCGTCGACAAGCTTCACCTCTGTCGATGGCACAGGCAAACCAATGCTGCCACTATAGTGTTTCAAATCATAAGGGTTGCCCGCCACCAGCGGCGCGCACTCGGTCAGGCCATAGCCTTCCAGCAGATGCCGACCAGTGAGTTTCTCCCACTTATCCGCCACCGCCTTCTGCACTGACATCCCGCCACCGACTGACAAACGTAGGGTGGAGAAGTCCAGCTCGCGGAAATCTTCATTATTGAGCAGCGCGTTGAACAGCGTATTCACCCCGCTGATGGTGGTGAACGGATATTTCGCCAACTCCTTCACCATCCCCGGAATATCCCTTGGATTAGTGATCAGCAGGCTGCGGCCACCCATTTCAATAAACAGCAGGCAGTTCACGGTAAGCGCAAATATATGGTAGAGCGGCAACGCGGTAACCACTAAATCATGGCCCGGCTTGAGCAGCGGAGAATAAGCCGCTTTGGCTTGTTCGAGGTTGGCCTGCATATTCCGGTGAGTCAGCATCGCGCCTTTGGCCACGCCCGTGGTGCCGCCGGTATATTGCAGGAAAGCCAGATCGCTATTGATAACGTCCGGCTTAATATATTGCATGCGTCGCCCCTGTTGCAGGACGCTGCGAAATGAGATGGCATTAGGCAGATGGTATTTCGGCACCAGCTTTTTGACGTATTTCACCACGAAGTTAACCAGCGTGCCTTTAGCAGCAGAGAGCTGGTCACCCATGCGGGTCAAAATCACGTGTTTCACCTGGGTTTTGTAGACCACCTTTTCCAGCGTATGGGCGAAGTTGGACACGATGACAATCGCGCACGCGCCGCTATCATTCAGCTGGTGTTCTAACTCACGCGGGGTGTAGAGCGGGTTAACGTTGACCACCACCAGTCCGGCGCGAAGCACGCCAAACAGGGCAATCGGGTATTGCAACAGGTTAGGCATCATCAGCGCCACGCGGTCGCCCTTCTTCAGCCCTAACTCATTTTGCAAATAGGCGGCGAAAGCGCGGCTGCGCTCTTCGAGCTTACGGAAGGTCATCACCTCGCCCATATTGATAAAAGCCGGGTTGTCCGCGTAACGCAGGGCCGCGTTTTCGAACATTTCGACTAATGAGCTATAGCGATCCGGGTCGATGTTCTCAGGAACATCAGAAGGGTAACGTTTTAGCCAGACCTTTTCCAAGGTATCACTCCTGCAATAATGTGCTGCGGCCATCTCAATATGACGAGTTTTATCACGCCTTTAACAATATTTTAACTCAGCTTACCAGTTGCGGTTCAAACAATGTCGAGGTTGAGAGGCTTGTCACTAATTTGTGGTGGGCTTCCATGGCCCAAAAAAGAAAAAGGCGACCAGAGTCGCCTTAAAAGTCTTACTCTACTGCTTGTTTATTCAGTCACGAAGGTTTCTACGCGCGCCGGTTGTGGATCATACCAACCCGGACCCCAGCCCGGACCGAAACCTCTGCCCCAGCGTGAGTTGTACGGGCCGTAGTAGCCCCACGGGCCTATCGGCTGTGGCGGCATCACCACCTGTTGTGACAGGTGCCAGCGTTTGTAGCTGTTCACGTCCACGGTGATAAAATTGTAAGAGGACTGGCCGATGGAGCCCTTCTCCGCGCCAGTAATTGGCCCGACAACGGTCACCAGTTGGCCGCGCAGGTCGACCGGGTCAACAAAACCGTTCACATAGGCGTGAATTCGCCCCACCGACGCCGCGCCCAGAATCGGTCTCGCGCCTTCATCGAGCGGCACGGTGGCGATTTCAAGCTTGGTTTTGTTCTGCTCATTGGTCACGCTGACCACTTTACCGCCGAAGCGCGACTCTTGGCCGACATACAGCTGCGGCGCGCCCTGCACCACTTGCAGATTCATCTGCGGCGTATCCGTCGTACCGCGAATATCCGCAGGCACGGTAACACAGCCGGACAGCAACAAAACGCTTAAGCCGATGGCGCTGAGCACCAGGCGTTTAGACTGAAAAACAGAACGTTTAAAACCAGAAAACTGTTGCACTGCCGACCACCTACGCATTGTGAGAACTCCTGGACCATACCTACAATTTTGACCACGATTTAGTTCACAAGTTGCTAAAACTTAACGGCCCGGAAGCTTTTTCCAGGTCACTTCATTACGCAAGTAAACCGGCTCGGCATGCTCCGCGCTGACGCGAATGCCGGATTTCCACATGTTCAGCGCCAGAGGCAGCATATCTTCGGCCTGCGGCAGACACATTTTGCCATCAAATAATTCCACGGCGGATGATTCACCCAGCAAATCTGGATAGGTCTGCCAGCCGGTGCCAACCGTGGCAAAACACCCGGTCAGCGCCTGAGCGCGAGGTAACAGCTGCTCGGGTTTCAGCACGGCTTCTGACTGCTCGCCCTGCCATTCGCCATCTTCACCACGCAGGTATTCAGCCCAGTAGACTTCGCCCATGCGTGCGTCAATCGCCGCTAAGACGCGAGTTGCTTCGGTCAGGCGATAGGCGCCCTGCGCCATGGTCATCAGCGTAGAGACGGGCAGCAGCGGCAGCTCAGCGCCAAAGGCCAGCCCCTGCGCCACGCCGATGCCAATACGCACGCCGGTAAAGCTGCCGGGACCGCGGCCAAAGGCCAGCGCGTCAACCTGATTCAGCGTCAAACCGGCCTCAGACAGAATCTGCTGCACCATCGGCAGAATGCGCTGCGTGTGCTCACGGGCGCAAAGTTCGAAATGAGCGAGGGTTTCGCCATTATTGTAAAGCGCAACCGAACAGGCTTCAGTCGCCGTATCAATTGCTAAAATTCGTGTGGACATGCCAAACCTCAGGCGGGAAAGAAAAGTTATGGGCCTTTTTCGCGGCCGGATCTTAACATAACTGCGGCGCTATTTCTGCTGTTGAGACTCTTGCAGGAAGCGGATTGCGCGGTCTAAATCTCGGGTGCGCGGCGTTGGCGGCAGGCTGTTTAAAAACACCTCGCCGTAAGGTCGCATCACCAGACGGTTGTCGCAGATGATCATCACGCCGCGATCGTCGGTATCGCGAATCAAACGCCCGACGCCCTGCTTCAAGGTGATCACCGCGTCCGGCAATTGCACTTCATTGAACGGGTCGCCGCCGCGCAGGCGGCAGTCTTCAATCCGCGCCTTGAGCAGAGGGTCATCCGGCGAGGTAAAGGGCAGTTTGTCGATAATCACGCACGACAGCGCCTCGCCGCGCACGTCCACCCCTTCCCAGAAGCTGCTGGTTGCCACCAGCAAGGCGTTCCCCGCTTCGACAAACTGCGCCAGCAGCTGGCCTTTACTGGTTTCACCCTGCACTAACACCGGCAAGGTCATGCTGGCACGAAACTCTTCGGCCAGTTCGCGCATCATCTGGTGTGAGGTGCAGAGGAAGAAGCAGCGCCCCTTGTTGGCTTCAATCACCGGGCGCAGCATGCGGGCCAGCTGGCGCGAGCCGCCGCGCTCATTAGGCGAAGGCAGGAAGCGTGGCACACAGAGCAGCGCCTGATTGGCGTAATCAAAGGGGCTGGCGAGCAGCAGCGTTTCGGCATCGTTCAGGCCGAGGCGCTCGGTAAAGTGATGCAGCTGATCGTTCACCGAAAGCGTGGCGGAGGTGAAAATCCACGCGCCCGGCTTGTCAGTCATCATTTCGCTAAATTTGTCAGTCACCGACAGCGGCGTCAGGGCCAGCACGAAATGGCGCGAGTTGCATTCGTACCAGTAGCTGTAGCCGGGAATAGAGACATCTTTCAGGCGCTTGAGGCGGTTGCGATACAGCGTGGCGCGCTCGAACGCCGCGTCCAGCAAGGCCGAGCGACCGAGGGAGAGCTTCACCACGTCGTAGCACAGCTCGAGCGCGTCATCGAGCAGTAGCAGCGCGCGCTGGATGGCGGGCTGATTGAGCACGTCACGCAGGTTGCCCCTAAAGCCCGGTTCGCCGAGCGCGAGGCGGAAATCCATGGTGCTTTGGCTCAGGCGATCGGCGCTTTTCTGCAACTGAACCGAGTCGCGAACCTCGGTGCGATAGGCGATGGTGATGTCTTTCGCCATGTCCAGCAGCTGACGGCTGGTCACCTGCTGGCCGAAATATTGGCTGGCAATGTCAGGGATCTGATGGGCTTCGTCGAAGATCATCACGTCGGCGGTGGGGATCAGCTCGCCAAAGCCGCTCTCTTTCACCACCATGTCAGCCATAAACAGGTGATGGTTGACCACCACCACGTCGGCGTCCATGGCTTTGCGGCGAGCCTTCACCACGAAGCAATCTTTGTAAGCCGGGCAATCGCTGCCCAGACAGTTGTCATTGGTGCTGGTGACCAGCGGCCAGACGTGGCTGTCTTCGGCGACCACCGAGCAGGTGCTGATGTCGCCCTCTTCGGTCATGCTCGACCAATTACGCAGATGCACCAAATCGCTCAATGACTGGCTGGCGAGCTCGCCGCCGGAGAGCGATTGCTGCTCCAGACGTTCAATGCACAGGTAGTTGGAGCGCCCTTTGAGCAGAGCCAGCTTGCCTTTGAATTTCAGCGCGGTGGCAACTTTGGGCAGGTCGCGGGAATAGAGTTGGTCCTGAAGGGCTTTCGAGCCGGTGGAGATAATGACTTTTTTGCCGGAGCGCAGCGCGGGGGCCAGATAAGCGTATGTTTTACCGGTACCTGTACCGGCTTCGACGACCAAACCTTGCTTATTTTTGATAGCCGTACTGACGGCCTGCGCCATCAGACGCTGAGGTTCACGGGGTTTAAAACCTTCAATTTTCTGCGCTAACGCGCCGTCTGGTGCAAAATCGTCTGTCACGCTGTCTCTCTACCTGTACGGATCAGCAGTGATTATGCCAATCCTTACCCTTCTCTACCACCCACTTGTGCCGGTCCATTGCAATAAGCCTTTGTGTTACCCTATTAGCAACATTAAAAAAGATGCCAAACAGGAGCACCTAAATGACTATCGAACGTATCAGACCCGAGCCGCGCATGTCCGACGTCGTGATCCATAACGACACCGTGTATTACACCGCCGTACCGGAAAATCTGGACGCCGACGCCAAAGCGCAGACCGCAGAGACACTGGCTATCATTGACGCCGTGTTAAAAGAAGTGGGTTCTGATAAGAGCAAAATCCTCGATGCCACGCTGTTCTTGGTGCACAAAGAAGATTTTAAAGCGATGAACGAAGCATGGGACACGTGGGTTTCTCCGGGTAATGCGCCAGTGCGTTGCACCGTACAAGCCAACCTGATGAACCCGAAATATAAGATTGAAATTAAAATCATCGCCGCGCGCTAATTGCCTTTTAGCGCCAAATAATGATGAAGACAAAAAAACCTCCCGCGGGAGGTTTTTTTATTGGCTGCGAAAGAGCCGCAGAATTACTGCTTGGCACCCGCCACGGCTTCTTGGGCCAGCTTGGTGATCCGCGCGTAATCGCCGGACTCCAGCGCGTCTGCCGGAACCAGCCATGAACCGCCGATGCACAGCACGCTTTTCAGCGCCAAATAGTCGCGGTAGTTGTTTGGCGTAATGCCGCCAGTCGGGCAGAAACGCACCTGCGGGAACGGCCCCGCGATGGCTTGCAGCGCTTTCACCCCGCCGTTCGCTTCCGCCGGGAAGAACTTGAACTCGCGCAGACCGGCATCCAGACCCAGCATCAGTTCAGACACCGTGCTAATGCCGGGGATCAGCGGAATTGGGCCCGTGTTGGCGACTTTCAACAGCGGCTCGGTTAAGCCCGGGCTGATGGCGAACTGCGCGCCAGCGGCGGTCACTTCAGCCAGCTGTTCAGGGTTGAGCACCGTGCCCGCGCCGATAATGGCGTCCGGCACTTCTTTCGCGATAGCCTTGATAGCTTCGACCGCGCAGGCGGTGCGCAATGTCACTTCCAACACGCGCACGCCGCCTGCCACCAAAGCTTTCGCCAGCGGCACCGCGTGTTCGAGTTTGTTAATCACAATCACTGGAACTACCGGACCTGAGGTCAGGATCTGTTCCGCGCTTGTTTTCCAGTTTTTCATCGTTGTCTCCGTTCATGCCCGCAGGCATCGTTGTGATTGTTGGCGCGCCCCTGCCACAGGGCCTGCATGGTTGCAGGTTACCGACCACACCACATAGCTACTGTACAGCCGAATGATTGGGGATAGTAAATCTGAAAAAACAAAATAAAAAAACCGCTGCATAAGCAACGGTTTTAGAGAGTGCCGTTAGGCCGACCAATAAACGCTGACCGGCGTTTGCTGTTGATTCAGCACCGCGCGGACCGGCATTTCGTTGACGTCAGTGCCTTTTTCGGCTCGCTCGTAGACATCGCGCTTGGCTTCTCCATTCAGATACAAATAGATATTGCGACTGTCGAGAAGCACCGGCAAGGTCAGCGTAATGCGGTCCAGAGGCGCAGTCAGCGGGGTCATCCCCAGACAGGTGCGCCCCGAGTCCAAATCCAGCGCCTCGGCGAGATTCGTCGCACCGGGGAACAGTGACGCCGTGTGGCCGTCATCGCCCATGCCAAGGATCACCACGTCAATGGGGCGCGGCAATTGCTGCAACGCAACTTCGGTGGCGGATGCCCCTTCAAACGGCGAAGCGGCATCGTTCTTCAGGCCAATAAAGGTCGCGGCAAGCGCCGGGCCTTGTAGCAGGTTGTTACGCACCGTTTTTTCATTGCTGGCGCTATTGTCCGGGCTGACCCAACGTTCATCAGCCAGGGTTATCACCACCTTGCTCCAGTCCAGCTCCTGACGTGCCAGCAGAGTGAACAGGTCGACCGGGGTGCGGCCGCCAGATACCACCAGACTGGCTTTGCCGTTTGCGGTGATGCCCTCACGCAGGGCATCCGCAATCTTTCCGGCGAAGTTTTGGGTTAGCGCCAGCGCGCCGGAAAATTCGACAAAATTGGCCATCAGTTTCCCTTTATTCGAACTCGTTCCATGAACGACCGTCGCGGGTGATCATCGCAACAGAAGCCACCGGGCCCCAAGTACCAGACTGGTAAGGTTTAGGTGCTTCGCTCTCAGCTGCCCACGCGTTCATGATGGAGTCAACCCATTTCCAGGCTTCTTCCACTTCGTCACGACGCACGAACAGGGCCTGAATGCCGCGCATGGTTTCCAGCAGCAGACGCTCGTAAGCATCAGCAATGTGCTGCTCGTTGAAGGTCTCGGAGAAGCTCAGGTCCAGCTTGGTGGTTTGCAGACGGTGTTTGTGTTCCAGACCCGGCACTTTGTTCAGAACTTCGATCTCAATCCCTTCATCTGGTTGCAGACGAATGGTCAGTTTGTTCTGAGGCAGTTGCTGGTAAGAGTCGCGGAACAGGTTCAGCGCAGGGCTTTTGAAGTAAACCACGACTTCTGAACATTTGGTTGGCAGGCGTTTACCGGTACGCAGGTAGAAAGGCACGCCAGCCCACTGCCAGTTATCGATATCCACGCGAATAGACACGAAGGTTTCAGTGGCGCTGGTCTTGTTCGCGCCCTCTTCTTCCAGATAACCCGGAACCTTCTTGCCTTGCACGAAACCGGCGGTGTACTGACCGCGAACGGTGGTCTCACGCACGTTAGACTGGTCGATGCGGCGCAGCGAGCGCAGCACTTTAACCTTCTCATCACGGATACGGTCGGTGCTCAGGTCAGCCGGAGGTGACATGGCAATCATGGTCAGGATTTGCAACAGGTGGTTCTGGATCATGTCGCGCATCTGGCCCGCTTTGTCGAAGTAACCCCAACGGCCTTCGATACCCACCTCTTCCGCCACGGTGATCTGCACGTGGTCGATAGTGCGGTTGTCCCAGTTGCTGGCGAACAGGTTGTTAGCAAAGCGCAGCGCCAACAGGTTCAGAACGGTTTCTTTACCCAAGTAGTGGTCAATACGGTAAACCTGAGACTCATTGAAATACTCTGCGACCTGGTCATTGATAACCTGGGAGGATTCCAAAGAGGTGCCGAGCGGCTTCTCCATCACGACGCGCGATGGCTCTTTGTTAAGACCGGCTTCACCCAGACCACGGCAGATGGCACCAAAGGTGCTTGGCGGCATGGCGAAATAGTTGATGGTGGCGCGGTTCTGCTGGTCGAGCATTTTGCCCAACACTTTGAAGTGCTTGAGGTCGTTGACATCAAGGTTACAGAATTCGAAACGAGCGCTGAGTTTTTCCCACAGCTCTGGCTCCATTTTTTCTTTCATAAAGGTCGTCAGGGCTTCTTTAACGACTTCTACATATGCAGCTCTGTCCCACTCCGCGCGACCTACACCGATGATTTTGGTGTCAGGATGGATGTGGCCAGCCTTTTCTAATTGATACAGGGAAGGCAACAGTTTACGGCGCGCAAGATCGCCTTTAGCACCGAAAATAACCAGGTCACACGCCTGGGCTGTCTGGGTTACCGCCATGTTCTTCTCCTTAGTGCAGGAATCACCCTCACAATTCATGTTGCAGGGCAATTCCTGCAACCCGAATTATTCGGGGTATCTATTGTAATTTTATTTCAGCCACAATGTACTCTGATCGGTTGTGAGCAGTAAACCTCGATCTAAGACCTTAATAAATGAATTAAAACCACATATTTTGTCATGGTTGTTAAAATCGTTCAAAAATTACGCGAAGATATGTAATTTTATGACAAAACTGATAGTCATTTACCAGATTGAAATTTAGATCTCGGTCATACTCTGGTGATAAAAGCTTGAATTACACCAGTTTGCTCCTGCCAACCGCGGTTAGCTCGTAGTATATTTTCACCAAACCGACATGATTTCCTCTTTTCACAGAAATCGTTGAAACCTATGAGTGGCACCCTAATGAATACATTAGAAAAAATCCAAAGCCATCTGGACATTCTGAGCAAATCCGAGAGGAAAGTCGCAGAAACGATTCTCGCCTCCCCCCAGACCGCCATCCATTGCAGTATCGCGACTTTGGCGCGTATGGCAGATGTCAGTGAACCTACTGTAAACCGTTTTTGTCGCCGCCTCGATACCAAAGGTTTTCCAGATTTTAAATTACATTTGGCGCAAAGTCTGGCTAACGGCACGCCTTATGTGAACCGTAACGTCGATGAAAGCGACGGCGCAGATGCCTATACCGGCAAGATTTTTGAATCCGCCATGGCGACCCTCGACCAAGTCAAAAACTCGCTGGATATCGGCGCGGTAAACCGTGCGGTTGACCTGCTGACTCAGGCGAAAAAAATCTCTTTCTTCGGCCTCGGGGCCTCTGCCGCCGTGGCTCACGACGCCATGAACAAGTTCTTCCGCTTCAACATTCCGGTGGTCTATTTCGACGACATCGTGATGCAGCGCATGAGCTGCATGAACTGCACCGAAGGCGACGTGGTAGTGCTGATTTCACACACCGGGCGCACCAAAAATCTGGTGGAACTGGCCCATCTGGCGCGGGAAAACGACGCCACGGTGATTGCTATCACTTCACACAACACGCCGCTGGCTAACGAAGCCACGCTGGCGCTGCTGCTGGATGTCCCTGAAGACACCGACGTTTATATGCCGATGGTCTCGCGTCTGGCTCAACTTACCCTGATTGACGTGCTCGCCACCGGTTTTACCCTGCGTCGCGGGGCAAAATTTAGAGATAACCTGAAGCGGGTCAAAGACGCGTTGAAAGAATCGCGCTTTGATAAGGGCATGCCAGTCCCAAGCGTTTTTGACTAAGCGTAGACCGAATGAAATAGAAGCGCCTTAAAAGGCACTTTTTGAACATTCGGACCGCACAAATTAGACATTTTTTAGGGGGTTTGGCACCCTCTGCTGAGGTGATGAACGTCTCAATGCCCGCAGAAGTGTCTCAAACCAAACACGCGGCCGGTAACGCAGGTGAAACGCAATGGTCTTAAAATCACACACCGCACCGAAGTAGGTTACCGCTGTTTTTGCACTACACATGTTCACCAGTCAACGGAGTAATACATGTCCAGAAGGCTCAGAAGAACCAAAATTGTTACTACCCTCGGCCCTGCTACTGACCGTGATAATAATCTGGAAAAGGTTATTGCCGCCGGCGCCAACGTAGTTCGGATGAATTTCTCCCATGGTACCGTTGAAGACCATATTATTCGCGCCAACAAAGTGCGCGAAATCGCCGCCCGCCTCGGGCGCCACGTCGCTATCCTCGGTGACTTGCAAGGCCCTAAAATCCGCGTTTCGACCTTCAAGGAAGGCAAAGTCTTCCTGAACATCGGCGACAAATTCCTGCTCGACGCCAACATGAGTAAAGGCGAAGGCGATAAAGAGAAAGTGGGTATCGACTATAAAGGCTTACCTGCCGACGTGGTGCCGGGCGATATCCTGCTGCTCGACGATGGTCGCGTGCAGCTCAAAGTGCTCGAAGTTCAGGGCATGAAAGTCTTCACCGAAGTGACCGTGGGCGGCCCGCTGTCCAACAATAAAGGCATCAACAAGCTGGGTGGCGGCCTGTCAGCCGAAGCCCTGACCGAAAAAGACAAAGCCGATATCATTACCGCCGCGAAAATTGGCGTCGACTATCTGGCCGTCTCCTTCCCGCGCACCGGCGAAGACTTGAACTACGCGCGCCGTCTGGCACGTGACGCAGGCTGTAACGCGCAAATCGTCTCTAAAGTAGAGCGCGCCGAAGCTGTGGCTACCGATGCCGCGATGGATGACATCATTCTGGCCTCTGACGTGGTGATGGTTGCCCGTGGTGACCTGGGTGTGGAAATCGGTGACCCTGAGCTGGTGGGTATCCAGAAGAAACTGATACGCCGCGCTCGCCAGTTGAACCGCGCGGTTATCACCGCGACTCAGATGATGGAGTCGATGATAACTAACCCAATGCCGACCCGTGCCGAAGTCATGGACGTCGCCAACGCCGTGCTCGACGGCACCGACGCCGTGATGCTTTCTGCTGAAACCGCGGCGGGCCAGTACCCTTCTGAAACCGTAGCCGCCATGGCGCGCGTTTGTCTGGGTGCGGAGAAGATCCCAAGCATCAACGTGTCTAAGCACCGTCTGGACGTGGAATTCGACAACATTGAAGAAGCCATTGCCATGTCTTCAATGTATGCCGCTAACCACCTGAAAGGCGTCACGGCAATCATCGCCATGACCGAGTCTGGCCGCACCGCGCTGATGATGTCCCGTATCAGCTCTGGCCTGCCAATCTTCGCCATGTCGCGCCACGAGCACACGCTGAACCTCACCGCCATCTACCGTGGCGTGACGCCAGTGTTCTTCGACAGCAATAATGATGGCGTGGCCGCCGCGCACGACGCGGTTACCCTGCTGCGCGACAAAGGTTATCTGTTGTCCGGCGACTTGGTTATCGTGACTCAGGGCGACGTTATGAGCACCACGGGTACCACAAATACCAGCCGCGTATTGCGTGTAGAATAATACCCCGCCTTATAACAAGGGAACTCAGCTTCCTTTAATAAAGGTTAGTAATAAATAAGTACTAAAAAGCCGATTCATCAGAATCGGCTTTTTTTTTATTTTTGTTCTCTCGCGTTATTAATTTTTTGCAGAATGATTTCACTCAGAGATTAATAAACTGTTTTATTTTACCGCTATTTTTGCTCTTTATAATTCCACAAGGTAATAAGGGTTTGGCGAAGAGAATCCAAAGCCACAATCTTAATAATGGATAATATTCCATATCTGCGGTTTAAAGTTGTTCCTAAGTGGATCATTTGGAATAACAAACCTAGAAAGATCCTATGTGAATATCCGCAAATCCGGCCAAAAACCACTAAAAACGTGATCGCTGTCACAAAAAATCATTAACGCGGCTACTTTGATGAGAATGTTTATCATTGTCATTGAATGATAATGATTTGCATTTATAATGTTCCTCATCGGTTAATGACCTAAAAAATGCCAATCATAGGAATTTACACCAGACAAAAGACTGATAATTTGCTTTAACTAACTATCATTTTACTCAACTCGCATTAGCGCGGCGCTTACCCGTGCCTGATGACTAATAAACTTAATTTAACTATCCCGGCTAAGGCTGGCGGCTTCCCCACGCCTGCTGCAAGCCCAAAGGGTTAGCAATAAGGAATGTTTCATGAGCCAAATAAATTATTCCGAACTCTCTTTTACCCACGAAATGGTAAATGAAAATCAGGGTTTTATTTTCAATCAGCACTCGACAGATGAGTGGCAACAACACATTGAAAATGGCCTTGAAATAATCAAAGGCCATATTAATAACAAGGAAAAACCTTTCTCCGGTATTTCTCCGGCAGAATTAGCCGATCAGTTCCGCCATATTGACCTGACTCAGCCCCTGCCCGGCACCAGATTGGCGCTGGAAGAATTAGATGATTTATATCTGCAACATGCGGTCTATTTCCACCACCCAAAATACATCGCGCACCTTAATTGCCCGACGGTGGTGCCAGCCCAATTGGCCGAGCTATTTATCAGCGCGATCAACTCCTCAGTGGATACTTGGGACCAGAGCGCAGGCGGCACGCTGATTGAGCAGAAAGTCATCGACTGGACGCTGGCGCGGATCAAATTCGGCCCGCAGTCGGACGGTATTTTCACCAGCGGCGGCACTCAATCTAACCTGATGGCGATGCTGCTGGCCCGCGACGCCTTCTGCAAACGCACCCACCCTGAGCACAGCATCAAGTATCAGGGGCTGCCGTCAGACGCCAATCGCTGGCGCATTTTCACCTCACAGGTGAGCCACTTCAGCATCCAAAAATCCGCCGCCCTGCTCGGCCTTGGCTATGACGCCGTGGTGCCCGTGGCCTGCGATGACGCCTTCCGCATGGACGCCGACGCCCTGAAACAGGAGATGGCACGCTGCCACGCCGCGGGGCTGATCCCTATCGCCGTGGTCGCCACCGCCGGAACCACCGACTTCGGCAGCATCGACCCGCTGCACGAAATCTCACAGGTATGCCGCAGCGAAAACATCTGGATGCACGTGGATGCCGCCTACGGCTGCGGCCTGCTGGTATCGCCACAGCACCGCCAGCGCATTGACGGCATTGAGCTGGCCGATTCCGTCACCGTCGATTACCACAAATCCTTCTTCCAGCCGGTGAGCTGTAGCGCGTTCTTCGTCAACGACCAGAAGCATTTCGAGCACGTGGCTTGGTATGCCGACTACCTCAACCCGTTGAGCGCCAAGCTGGAAGGCACGCCGAACTTGGTCAACAAGAGCATTCAAACCACCCGCCGCTTTGACGCCCTGAAAATGTGGCTGACGCTGCGCATCATGGGCCAGCAGGCGCTGGGCGAGTCCTTCGACACCCTGCTGGCGCTGGCGGTTGAAGGCCACCAGCAGATGGTCAATCACCCGAACATCGAAGTGCTGCATAAGCCTGAACTCAGCACGCTGGTGTTCCGCTTCGTGCCGCGCCAGTCGTTGAGCGACGAGCAGCTGGATGCCGTTAACGCAGACATTCGCAAAGCCATTTTCCGCTCGGGCAATGCGGTGATCGCCGGGACCAAGGTCAATCAGCGCCAGTATTTGAAATTTACCCTGCTCAATCCAGCCACCACCGCCGCAGACATTGCCGACGTGATTGGCCTGATTGTGCATTACGGCAAAGAGCTGACCAGCGCAGCGCTTAATACAGCTTTTCAACAAGGAACTGGCGAGTAAGGAACACACTATGTCTATGACGCAAAACAGCACGCAAACCTATGATTTTATTGCCGTGGGCATCGGCCCGTTCAACCTCGGACTGGCCTGCCTGACGGACCCGATTGAGCAGCTCAACGGGCTGTTTATCGACCAAAACCCGGGCTTCGACTGGCACACCGGCATGATGCTGGAGAGCGCCATGCTGCAAACCCCGTTTATGGCGGATTTGGTGACGCTGGCGGACCCAACCAGCCGTTTCAGCTTCCTTAACTACTTGAAGCAGAAAGGCAAAATCTACTCTTTCTACATTCGTGAAAACTTCTTCATGATGCGCAAAGAGTTCAACCAGTACTGCCAGTGGGTGTGCAGCGAGCTGTCTAATTTGAAATTCGCCACCCGCGTCGAAATGGTCACGTGGGATGAAGCCAAGCAATGCTATCTGGTTCACACCCAGTCAACACAAAGCAGCGAAAAAGCGGTGTATCAGGCCAAGCGACTGGTGCTGGGCACCGGCCCTTCAGCCTGGATGCCGCCCTGCTCGCGCGGCATAAGCCAGCAAATTCACCACTCCAGCGCCTACTTGCCGAACAAAGAGCTGGTGCAAAGCTCGAAATCCATCACCGTGGTGGGCAGTGGTCAAAGCGCGGCGGAAATTTACTATGACCTGCTTTCCGACATCGAAAAGCATGACTATCAGCTGACGTGGGTGACGCGCGCGCCGCGCTTCTACCCGTTGGAGTACAGCAAGCTGACGCTGGAGATGACCTCGCCGGAGTATATCGACTACTTCCACGAGCTGCCGATGAGCAAGCGTGACCAACTCAATCGCGAGCAAAAAGGCTTATACAAAGGCATTAATATCAGTCTTATCAATGATATTTATGACCTGATGTACACCAAGCGGCTCGACGGCCCGCTGAACGTTAATCTCTACACCCATTCCGAATTAACCGCCATGAGCCGCAACCCTGACGGCACGCTGGACATGACCTTCCTGCAACAAGAGCAGCAGCAGGAGTATCGCCATAACACTGAATCAGTGATTTTGGCGACCGGCTATGGCTACCAGCCGCCGCAGTGCATTGAAGGCATTCACTCGCGCATCCAGTGGGACGACGCCGGGCGTTTCGCGGTCAATCGTAACTACAGCATTGACGCCAACAACCAGATTTTTGTGCAAAACGCTGAGCTGCACACCCACGGTTTCGTCACGCCAGACTTGGGCATGGCCTGCTACCGCAACAGCAGCATCATCCGCGCCATGCTCGATGACGATATTTATCCGATTGAAAAAGCCATCGCGTTCCAGACATTTTGCGCCCGCGAACTGGGTGAATAACCCCCAATCAAGGAGACATAACTATGTTTGATACGCTGCCAAAGCCGCTGTTTTCCCGCTCGCGCGATGCCGGAAAGCTGACGCTGCGCCCGCTGAACTTCCCGCAGGACGCCGACACCCTGCATAGCTGGATAACCAAGCCCTATGCCAAATTCTGGGGCATGCTCGACAGCCACCGCGACGACGTGGAGAAGTTTTACCGCGAGCTGACCGCCAACAATCCTCATGCCGCGCTGATGGGCGAGCACGATGGCAAACCGGCGTTTCTGATTGAGTGCTATCCGGTACAGGACGACCCGCTGCACGAGCATTACGACGTGCAGCCGGGCGACATCGGCATGCACATTCTGCTGGCCCCTGCCGACCGCCCGCTGCCGGACTTCAGCTGGCAGGTGTTCTCTACCGTGATGGAGTACCTGTTCAGCCTGCCAGAGGTGCTGCGCGTGGTGGTTGAGCCGGACGTGCGCAACGACAAGATCCATCGCCTGAATAAACGCGCCGGTTTCCAATACCAGCGCCAAATCACTCTGTCTCATAAAACCGCGTGGCTGGCTTTTTGTGAGCGTGAAGATTATTTGCTGGCCCGCCAAAAGGAACAAAACATGTCTAAACACCCTGTTGCCATGCAAACCGGCAAGCACCTTCACCCGGCTAACTGGGCTAAGGCCAATGCCCTGCTGCTGCGTAAATGCCTGTCTGAATTAGCCCACGAGCGACTGATTGAACCTAAAGCGCTGAAAAGCGGCGAGCACTGGACAGAGTACCAACTGGCCGCCCCGGCCAGCGAGGTGGAGTATCGTTTCCGCGCGCGCCTGTTGCCTTTAAATGACTGGCTGATTGACCTCGAGAGTATCCAGCGCCTCGACAACCTCGCGCCGCAGCCGCTGGACGCCTTACAGTTCATCATTGAATTTGCCGAGCAGATTGGTATTTCGCAGGCCATGCTGCCGACCTATATGGAAGAGATTTCCAGCACCCTCTACGGCAGCGCGTGGAAGTTGGAAAACAACCACACCACCGCGAAATCGCTGAGTCAGGCTGACTTCCAGACCGTGGAAACCAGCATGACCGAAGGGCACCCGAGCTTTATCGCCAACAATGGCCGCATTGGTTTTGACGCCGCCGACTATGTGCGTTACGCGCCAGAAGCCGCCAGCCCGCTGAAGCTGGTATGGGTGGCGGTGCATCACGACAAGGCACACTTCGCCAGCGTTGAAGGTCTGCCTTACGAGAAGCTGATCGCCGAAGAGCTGGGTGAAAAGCAGATTCAGGCTTTTACTCAGCAGCTGACAGAGCGCAACCTCGACCCGAAAAATTACTACTTTATGCCGGTTCACCCTTGGCAGTGGCAGAACAAGCTGCTGACCGTCTTCGCGCCGGACATCGCGCGTAATTACCTGATTTATCTGGGTGAAGGGGAAGATAACTATTTGGCGCAGCAGTCGATTCGTACCTTCTTCAATGCCAGTCAGCCAACCCATCGCTATGTGAAAACCGCGCTGTCTATCCTGAACATGGGCTTTATGCGCGGACTGTCGCCTTACTACATGGCGACCACGCCGGGCATTAACGAATGGCTGGCAGAATTGGTGGAAAACGACGCTTATCTGCAAGCCAACGGTTTTAGCATTCTGCAAGAAGTGGCCTCGCTCGGTTACCACAACCACTATTTCGAAAATGCGATTAAAGGCGACAGTGCTTACAAGAAGATGTTTGCCGCGCTGTGGCGCCAAAACCCGGTGGCGTGGTTGCAGCCTAACCAGCGCCTGATGACCATGGCGTCGCTGCTGCACACTGATTTCAACGGCGATGCGTTGATTGTCGAGATGATCAAATCTTCAGGGTTGGACGCCGCCGACTGGCTCAAACGCTACACCACGGCTTACCTCAGCCCGCTGCTGCACTGCTTCTATCACTATGATTTGGTGTTTATGCCGCACGGCGAGAACCTGATCCTGCTGTTTGAAAACAACATTCCGGTCAAAGCCTACATGAAGGACATTGCCGAAGAGATTGCGGTGATGAACCCGGACGCCAAGCTGCCGGAGAAGGCCAAACGCCTTGCCGTGGACGTGCCTGAGCAGTTGAAGATCTTGTCTATCTTCACCGACGTGTTCGCCGGGGTGTTCCGCTTTATCTCGCGCATTCTGGAAGAGCAAAACATGATGTCTGCCGGTGATTTCTGGAAAGTGGTTGCCGACACCGTGCATGACTACCAGCAGCAATATCCTGAGCTGGCGGAGAAGTTTGCGCGCTACGACATGTTTGGCGCGGAGTTCACCCACTCTTGCCTCAACCGTCTGCAACTGGCAAATAACCAGCAGATGATCAACCTGTCGGACCCGGCGCAAAACCTGAAATTCGCCGGAACCCTCGACAACCCGATTGCTCGCTATAAAAACTGATCGTTCACCGTTTTATGCAGTTATTCAGCGCGGCCTTAGTAGGCCGCGTTTTTCAGTTTTCTGGAACCTTGAAAATGTGACCCAATCGCCTTGGGTATGGAGTCTTGATATGTCGTCCGTGTTTCAACCCGCAGAACAGCTCGGCCGTCGGCAGTGGCTGTTCCCGCTCTCGCTGGTGTTATTCGAATTCGCTACTTATATCGCCCATGACATGATCCAGCCGGGCACGCTTCAGGTCATCAGTGACTTTAGCGCCAGCGCCGACTGGGTCTCGGCCTCCCTCACCGCTTACCTGTGTGGCGGCATTATGCTGCAATGGCTGCTCGGCCCACTGTCTGACCGTCTGGGCCGCCGCCCGGTATTACTTACCGGCGTAGCTTTCTTTGTCGTCACCTGCCTCGGCACTTTGCTGACCCAAAGCATTGAGCAATTTATTTTGATGCGTTTTCTGCAAGGCATGAGCCTTTGCTTTATCGGCGCCGTGGGTTACGCCGCGATTCAGGAAGCCTTTAATGAAAGTTTGAGCATCAAGCTGATGGCGCTGATGGCCAACGTCACGCTGATCGCCCCGCTGCTCGGGCCTTTGGCGGGCGCGGCTTTTATTCACTACGCGCCGTGGAGAGCCATGTTCGGGCTGTTTGCGCTGGTGTCACTGCTGGCGTGGTGGGGCTTGTGGCGCAGCATGCCGGAAACCGCGCCGCGCGACGGTCAGCCGTTCTCCTTCCGCCGCCTGCTGGCCGATTACGGGCAGGTGCTGGGCAATAAAAGCGTGGTGTTTGGTTCACTGTCTATCGGGCTTATCACCCTGCCGCTGCTGGCGTGGGTGGCGCAGTCGCCGGTAATTCTGATTCAGGACGCAGGTATGTCGCCGCTGCAGTATGGCTGGTTGCAGGTGCCGATTTTTGCCGGACTGATCATCGGCAATCTGCTGCTGACTAAGCTCAGTGGCAAGGTGAGAGTCACTACACCCATCTGGCTGGGCATCGTGCCTATCGTGGTTGGGCTGGCAATCACCGCCGTGGCCGCTACCTTCTTTGCTCACGCATGGAGCTGGGTGATTGGCGGCTTGGGCCTGTACGCAATGGGTTCAGGATTGGTCAATGCCGGGTTATATCGCCTGACGCTGTTCTCAAGCAACGTGGGTAAAGGCACGGTGGCAGCGGCGCTGGGGCTGATCACTATCTTAGTGTTTGCGCTGGGGATTGAGGTCGCCAAACTGCTCTACTTCGCCGACGGCAATGCCCGTTTCAACCAGTTCACTCTGCTGAGTGGCGTGGCGGGAACCTTGCTGATCACCCTGTTCTTAACCTCGCGTAAAAAACCGACCCACTGAGGTTAAACCGCAAAAAGCAAAAGGCTGAGATGATCTCAGCCTTTTTACTTCCTATCAATAGCTAACTCGGCAGCTTACTTAGGGAAAAGCTCGTCGCGGGAGTACGGCTCTTCTTCCCCCGGCTTGCGGGTTTTAAGCAGCTTGAGGATCCAGGTGTACTGCTCGGGGTTCGGCCCTACCAGCAGTTCAACCTCTTCATTCATGCGGCGGGCAATCTGAGTATCGTCGGCGGTGGCTAAATCGTCCATTGGCGGGCGAATATAGATATCCAAACGATGCTCGTGGCCGTTGTACACCGGGAACAGCGGAACAATGGACGCGCGGCAAACCTTCATCAGACGCCCTACCGCGGGCAGCGTAGCTTTGTAGGTGGCGAAGAAATCCACGAACTCGCTGTGCTCCGCGCCGTGGTCCTGATCCGGCAAGTAATAACCCCAATACCCCTGACGCACCGAACTGATAAACGGCTTAATGCCGTCATTGCGCGCGTGCATGCGGCCGCCAAAGCGACGACGCACGGTATTCCACAGGTAATCTGTCAGCGGGTTTTTCTGGTTATGGAACATGGCGGCCATAGGTTGACCGGTGGCGGCCATCAGCATCGCCGGAATATCTACCGCCCAGCCGTGGGGCACTAGAAAAATGACGTTTTGGCCGTCGGCCTGCATCTGGTCGACAATCTCTTTGCCGTGCCACGTCACGCGGCTCAGCACCTTCTCAGGCGCACGGCAGGCTAGCTCGGCCATCATCACCATTGACTGCGGCGCGGCTGCAAACATCTCATCAATAATGTGTTCGCGCTCGGCCTCTGGCACTTCCGGCATGCAGTAGAGCAAATTGATCCGCGCACGGCGGCGCGCGCCTTTGGCTAACTTACCCGCCAGACGCCCAAGGCTGCCTAGAATCGGGTCGCGGACTTTGACTGGAACATACGCCATTGCGGCCATAGCACCGACGCCAAGCCATACCCCCCAGTAACGCGGATGGTAAAAGGCTTTCTGAAATTGTGGAATAAATTCGACGTTCGATTTTTTCTCTGGCTGCATAGATGGCTCTGAATACATAGCTCTTAAAACAATAATTCGGACAATGATAAGTGTAGTGCATGATTTTGCAAAGAAACTCACCACCTCGTCGGAGCAGAAAGACGCAAAAAGCGGTTCAGGCACGCCCTAAAAGCATGCCTGAAACGTCAGCGTGACGCTGAAACAAACTAATTTGCGGAATTAATTCAGCTTCAACTGCGGAATAACTTGTTTGACCGTAGCCAGATAGTCAGCGCGATCTTTACCCGTCAGCCCTTCTGAACGCGGCAGTTTGGCAGTCAACGGATTGACGGCTAACTGGTTAATCCACATTTCAAAGTGCAGGTGCGGCCCGGTAGAGCGCCCGGTGTTGCCGGACAACGCGATGCGGTCACCACGTTTAATCTTCTGCCCCGGCTTCACCAAGATTTTGCGCAGGTGCATGTAGCGCGTCATGTACTGGCGGCCGTGACGGATGGCAATGTAGTTACCTGCCGCACCGCCGTTTTTCGCCACCATGACTTCGCCATCGCCCACGGCCAATACCGGCGTGCCGACGGGCACTGCGAAATCGACGCCACGGTGCGGCGCGATACGGCCAGTGACCGGGTTCAAACGACGCGGGTTGAAGTTAGAAGAGACGCGGAACTGCTTGATGGTTGGGAATCGTAAGAAACCGCGGGCTAGGCCGCTACCATTACGGTCGTAGAACTTACCGTCTTCGGCCCGAATGGCGTAATAATCTTTGCCGCTGCTGCGCATGCGCACGCCCTGCAAGTGGCTCTGCTCGCTCTTGCCGTCCAGAACTTCGCGGGACATCAGCACCGCGAATTCATCGCCTTTACGCAGCTTTTTGAAGTCTAACTGCCACTGTAAGGCTTTGACGACGGCACTGATTTCACCGCTAGAAAGCCCGGCGGCTTTAGCGCTGGCGACAAAACTGCCGTCCAGACGCCCTTTCAGCACGCTGTCTTGCCACTCACCCTTGAGCGTCTCCAGACTGGCTTTGAAGCCGGAGCCGGAACGGTCATAAGTGTAAGTCTCACGACGCGACTTCTCCCACACCACGCGCTGCAATTCGCCGTCATCATTGACGGTCCATGACAGCTGCTGGCCGACTTTCAAATTACGCAAATCGCTGTTGGTAGAAGCCAGCGCGGAGATATCGGACATATCGATACCGTACTGGTTGAGGATGCTGCTTAAGGTATCGCCGGTGGACACCACGTACTCGTGGACGCCCGTTTCTGATTCCACTTTTTCGTCGAGATCGTCTTGTGGGATGTCTTCCGCAGGTGGCGGCTGGTCGATAGGTTCACTGGCTTCAGGGAGCAGCGAACGCACTTGTTCGCTGTCGAGTTCGATATGTTTAACGATAGGGTTTTGTTCTGGGTGGTAAACGAACGGTTTCCATACGGCTACTGCGAGAGTAACTACGGTAAGCGACCCCAGCATGACGCGGTGGGGCCGTGGAAGGTTGTTATACGCCAGAGCGATAGAGCGGGCTATCAGCTGCACTTTAATACGGTCCTTTTAATCTTACTTCAGGCAGCTCACGTATTGGTTAGTCAGTTGTGACAGGAAGTTCACATAGCTGTCCTTACCCAATGCGATGCCGCTTCCCAGTGGATCCAATGTGCCCATACGCACTGTTGTTCCTTGGGCAACGGCATTAATTACGGCCGGCCTGAATTGTGGCTCAGCAAAAACGCAGACTGCTTTCTGCTCAACCAACTGAGTTCGAATGAGATGTAATCGCTGCGCGCCGGGTTGGATTTCGGGGTTGACCGTAAAGTGGCCAAGTGGCGAAAGGCCAAAGTGTTTTTCGAAATAGCCATAGGCATCATGAAAAACGAAATATCCCTTACCCTGCACAGGCTGCAGCATCTTACCAAGGTTTTTGTCAACTTGTGTCAAGCCGTCCTCAAACTGACGCAAGTTTGCGTCTAATTTGTCCTTGTTTTGTGGCATAAGTTCCAATAATTTGGCGTGGATCGCGATCGCCGTCTGTTTTGCTATCTCTGGCGACATCCAAACGTGCATGTTGTACTCGCCATGATGATGGTCGTGACCGCCGTCCGCGTGGTCGTGATCGTGCCCCTCTTCCTCTTCTTCACCTTTCTGCAATAACGGTTTTACCGTCGGCAATGCGGAGATTTCCACCTGACGATTTGGCCCCAGCTGGGCAGCAGATTTGGTCATATAGGCTTCCATTTCCGGGCCGACCCACACCACTAAGTCGGCGCTGCGCATTTTTTTCAGGTCAGAAGGACGCAGCGCGAAATCGTGTGGCGACGCGCCGTCTGGCAGCAGCACTTCGGTCGGCGTCACGCCGTCAGCAATTGCTGAGGCAATAAATCCCAATGGACGGACAGAAGCCACGACGTCAGCCTGAGCACCAGTCACGGCGCATGCACCCAGCAAACTTGTCGCTAATAAAATCCGTTTAATGGTCTTCTTTTGGTCTGTCATCTGGAATTACCTCTTCATCTTAAAGGTGAAAACTGGTTATTTTCACGGAAATGCAATATTATAACATTCGATTTGTTCTGCAAGACAAGACTGACATGCCCACACTAACCACACTTAATAAAATCTCGGTTGCCTTTGGCAATCGACGCGTGCTGTCGGATATCTCTCTGACATTACAACCCGGTAAAATTCTTACGCTGCTTGGCCCCAATGGCGCAGGGAAATCCACTCTGGTGCGCGTCGTGCTGGGCTTGGTGCCGCCAACCAGCGGAACCCTGACTCGCGAGCCGGGCCTGCGCATCGGCTATGTGCCGCAAAAACTACATCTTGATGCCACCATGCCGCTGACGGTCAGTCGCTTTATGCGCCTTAAGCCCGGTGTGAAGCGCGACGACATCCTCCCTGCCCTGAAACGCGTTCAGGCCGCGCACCTGCTCGACCAGCCGATGCAAAAGCTTTCCGGCGGCGAGAACCAGCGCGTGCTGCTGGCCCGTGCGTTGATGAACAACCCACAGCTGCTGGTGCTGGATGAGCCCACTCAGGGCGTCGATGTTAACGGCCAACTCGCGCTCTATAACCTGATAGACAATCTGCGCTGCGAGCTAGGCTGCGCGGTGCTGATGGTGTCCCACGACCTGCATCTGGTGATGGCGAAAACCGACGAAGTGCTGTGTCTCAACCAGCATATCTGCTGCTCTGGCTCGCCAGAAGTGGTGTCCACTCACCCTGAATTTATCGCCATGTTTGGCAATCGCGGTGCCGAGCAGTTGGCGATTTACCGTCATCATCACAACCACCGTCACGATTTAAAGGGAAAGGTGATTTTGCGTAAAAGTGGAGGCCGTGACGCATGATTGAATTACTGCTCCCCGGCTGGCTGGCGGGGATTTTGCTGGCGACGGCTGCGGGTCCGCTTGGCTCCTTTGTGGTCTGGCGACGCATGTCCTATTTCGGCGATACGCTGGCGCACGCTTCCCTGCTCGGCGTGGCCTTCGGCCTGCTGCTCAACGTCAATCCTTTCTATGCGGTGATTGCCGTCACCCTGCTGCTGGCGCTGCTGCTGGTTATTCTTGAGCGAAAACCGCATCTGGCCGTCGATACCCTGTTAGGCATTATGGCCCACAGCGCGCTGTCGCTGGGCTTGGTGGTGGTCAGCCTGATGTCCAATGTGCGGGTCGACTTAATGGCTTATCTGTTTGGCGATCTGCTGTCAGTCACGCTGAGTGATATCTGGATGATTGGCGTGGGCGTGGTGGTGGTGATTGCCGTGCTCTGCTGGCAGTGGCGTTCGCTGTTGTCGATGACCATCAGCCCAGAGCTGGCGCACGTTGACGGCGTGAACCTACAGCGCTCGCGCATCGTGCTGATGCTGGTGACCGCCCTGACCATTGGTCTGGCGATGAAGTTTGTCGGCGCGCTGATCATCACCTCTTTGCTGATCATTCCTGCCGCCACCGCCCGCCGTTTCGCCAAGACGCCGGAGCAAATGGCGCTGGTAGCCATTGCCGTGGGCATTCTGGCCGTCTCCGGCGGCTTGGCCTTCTCGGCCTTCTACGACACGCCCGCTGGCCCGTCAGTGGTGCTGAGTGCGGCAATTATGTTTATGCTCAGCCTGAGCAAAAAACAGGTCGCCTGACCGCTAGCTCGACGCATTAAAAAAGGACGCCTTGACGTCCTTTTTTGTTAATTGCAAAAAGCTCAGTTCTACTCTTCGCGTGTCATACCAAAGTGCTTATAGGCATGGTTAGTCGCCATGCGGCCACGCGGGGTGCGCTGAATAAACCCTTGCTGAATAAGGAAGGGTTCAATTACGTCTTCGATGGTTTCACGCTCTTCGCCAATGGCCGCGGCAAGGTTATCCAAGCCAACCGGGCCGCCGGTAAACTTGTCGATAATGGCCAGCAACAGCTTGCGGTCCATGTAATCAAAACCTTCGGCATCAACGTCGAGCATGTCCAGCGCGCTGGTTGCGATGTCGCCGCCGATGGTGCCATCGCCTTTCACTTCAGCGAAGTCTCGCACCCGACGCAGTAGGCGGTTGGCAATACGCGGCGTACCGCGCGAGCGGCGAGCAATTTGATGCGCGCCCTCTTCCGACAGCTCTAAGCCCAGACAGCTGGCGCTGCGCCCGACGATGTGCTGCAAGTCCGCCACCTGATAAAACTCTAGGCGCTGAACAATGCCGAAACGGTCGCGCAGTGGCGAAGTCAACGAGCCTGCGCGAGTGGTCGCGCCCACCAGCGTAAACGGCGGCAGGTCGAGCTTGATAGAGCGCGCCGCCGGACCTTCACCAATCATGATATCTAGCTGGTAATCTTCCATCGCCGGATAAAGAATCTCTTCCACCACGGGAGACAGGCGGTGGATTTCATCAATGAACAGCACGTCATGCGGTTCGAGGTTGGTGAGCATGGCGGCGAGGTCGCCCGCCTTCTCTAATACCGGACCCGAGGTGGTGCGCAGGTTGACGCCCATTTCGTTGGCGACGATGTTGGCCAGCGTGGTTTTACCCAAACCCGGCGGGCCGAAAATCAGCAAGTGGTCTAATGCATCACCGCGCTGCTTGGCCGCCTGAATAAATATCTCCATTTGCGAACGCACGTGAGGCTGACCGACATATTCGGACAGCATCTTCGGGCGTATCGCACGATCGATGACTTCTTCTTCGCTGATAACATCAGGCGAAATCAGGCGGTCAGCTTCTATCATCTTTTACCTCACAGAGCCGCGCGCAACGCGTCTCTAATCAACGTTTCACAATCCAGACCCGGCTTGGCGATTTTGCTGATCATGCGGCTGGCCTCTGGTGGCTTATAGCCAAGAGAGATCAGCGCTGAGACCGCTTCGCCTTCTGCATCAGACTCTTTCGTCGGCGACGACGATGCCGGTAGGCTGATATCAGTATGATTACTAAATAGATCACCGTTTAATCCTTTAAAACGATCTTTCATTTCGACCACTAAACGTTCTGCGGTCTTCTTACCCACTCCGGGTAATTTAATTAATGCTGTGATCTCTTCTTTCTCGACCGCGCTGACGAACTGCTGCGCAGACATGCCAGAAAGAATAGCCAAAGCCAGTTTTGGCCCGACGCCGTTCACTTTGATTAACTCACGAAACAGCGCGCGCTCTTGTTTCTCGTTAAATCCGAACAGTAATTGCGCGTCTTCACGGACAATAAACTGCGTGAAAATAATAGCTTCTTTACCCAGATCTGGTAATTCGTAAAAACAGGTCATTGGCATATGGACTTCGTAGCCCACGCCGTTAGTTTCCAACAGCACGAGTGGCGGCTGTTTTTCCAGAATAACGCCTCTGAGTCGACCTATCACTTTCACCTTCCTTTATGGATCATATTTTCAAAATGCTGCGCTGTTTATATCATAGAAAAGGCTGGATGAATATCCAGCCCAATGCGATTCAGCTCACTAACGCATCCGCCCACGGGCCATTTGCAGCTTATCGGTGCTCAGGCGAATGGCGTTTTGGCTCATGTGGCAATGGGTGATAGCGATTGCCAAGGCATCCGCGGCGTCGGCCTGCGGGTTGGCGGGCAATTTCAACAAGGAGCGCACCATGTGCTGCACCTGCGACTTCTCGGCGGCACCGGTGCCAACCACCGTCTGTTTCACCTGCCGCGCGGCGTATTCAAACACCGGCAAATCCTGATTCACCGCCGCCACGATAGCCGCACCGCGCGCCTGCCCAAGCTTTAAGGCCGAGTCAGGGTTTTTCGCCATAAAGACTGATTCGATAGCAAAAAAGTCCGGGTGAAATTGGGTAATGATTTCGCTAACACCGGCATAAATCAGCTTCAAACGGGTCGGCATGTCGTCGACCACGGTCCGGATACAACCGCTGCCGAGATAGCTGAGTTGACGCCCTGTCTGGCGGATAATGCCATAGCCGGTAACGCGTGAACCGGGGTCAATCCCCAGAATTATAGCCATAGCCAATCAACGCCTTGTGTTGTCGTTTTGCATAAGTGGGGAGTATAGACCGCAGAGAGGGTCTGCGGATAGCCGGCCGGTGAACGGGCCACCGGCGGCAAAGAGCATTACAGAGTTTCTGCAATCTCGTCGGAGATTTCACCGTTGTGGTAAACCTCCTGCACATCATCACAATCTTCCAGCATGTCGATCAAACGCAGCAATTTAGGTGCAGTTTCTGCATCCATATCGGCTTTGGTCGATGGGATCATGGAGACTTCAGCGGAGTCCGCTTTGTAGCCTGCGGCTTCCAGCGCGTCTTTCACTTCGCCCAGATTTTCCCACGCGGTGAAGACGTCAATCGCGCCATCGTCGTAAGAGACGATATCTTCTGCGCCTGCTTCAAGCGCAGCTTCCATCACGGCATCTTCATCCAGACCCGGAGCGAAAGAGATAACCCCTTTCTTGGAGAACAGGTAAGACACGGAGCCATCAGTACCCAAGTTACCGCCGGTTTTGGTGAAAGCATGACGCACTTCAGCCACGGTACGGTTGCGGTTGTCACTCAGGCACTCAACCATGATTGCAGAACCACCAGGACCGTAACCTTCATAAATGATGGTTTCCATGTTGGTGTCGTCATCGCCGCCCACGCCACGTGCTACGGCGCGGTTCAGGGTATCGCGAGTCATGTTGTTGGCCAGAGCTTTGTCGATAGCCGCGCGCAGACGCGGGTTAGAGCCCGGATCGCCGCCGCCGAGTTTGGCAGCAGTTACCAGTTCGCGAATAATTTTGGTGAAAATTTTGCCGCGTTTTGAATCTTGCGCCGCTTTGCGGTGCTTAGTGTTGGCCCACTTACTGTGACCTGCCATAAATATCTCCAAATAGTCTACGTAGACTGAATAGTTACAAATTCTTCAATCGCCTGCTGGTTACTCGGTGACACCGTCAACGCCGCCGCGGCGGGTTTGTCGAGCCACTGGTAAGCAAGATGCTCGGTAATAACCACATCCCGCTCTTCGGGTAACGCCAGACAGAACCAATGTTCTTTGTTTCGGGTCACGCCGGGAGCATAGCGATAACGCAAATGAGCAAACAGCTCAAACTCCACGCAGCGTTGGCAGTCAACTAAATGCAGGCTTTCACCCGCAATATCAATCCCTACCTCTTCCAAAACTTCACGCTGCGCGGTTTGTTTCGGGGACTCATCGCCTTCGAGACTGCCGGTAACCGACTGCCAAAAATTCGCATCATCCCGTCGTTGAAGCATGAGCACCCGGCCGGTGTTGCTGGCGTAGATGACGCACAGTATCGACTCAGGACGCTTATGGCTCATCAGATATTCTCTAAATCTGTGTCCGACTTCACTTCTTTCGAGGCGTCTTTCTTCGCGACAACGGCGATGCCCAGTTCCAACAGAGAAGCCGGATTGGCGAAGCTTGGGGCTTCGGTCATCAGACAGGCCGCTGCGGTAGTTTTCGGGAAGGCAATCACGTCACGAATGTTTTCGGTGCCGGTCAGCAGCATCACCAGACGGTCAAGGCCGAATGCCAGACCCGCGTGTGGCGGTGTGCCGTATTTCAGGGCGTCGAGCAGGAAGCCAAACTTCTCGCGCTGCTCGTGCTCGTTAATACCCAGAATGCCGAACACGGTCTGCTGCATTTCGCTGCGGTGAATACGCACCGAGCCGCCGCCCACTTCATAACCGTTGATCACCATGTCGTAGGCATTGGCGATTGCGGAAGTTGGGTTAGCGCCCAGCTGTTCTGCGGTCATCTCTTTTGGCGCAGTGAACGGGTGGTGCATGGCAGACAGGCCGCCTTCGTCGGTGTCTTCGAACATTGGGAAGTCGATGACCCACAGCGGTGCCCAGCTGTCTTCTTTGGTGATCTTCAGGTCGCGACCCACTTTCAGACGCAGTGCGCCGATAGCGTCGGTGACGATTTTCGCGCTGGCTGCGCCGAAGAAGATGATGTCGCCATCTTGCGCACCGGTGCGGCCAATCAGCGCCAGCAGCAGCTCTTCATTAAGGAACTTAGCCACCGGGCTTTGAATGCCTTCCAGACCTTTGGCGATTTCGCTGACTTTGATGTAAGCCAAGCCTTTTGCGCCATAAATCTCGATAAATTTGGCGTATTCGTCAATTTGTTTACGGCTCAGCTGAGCACCGCCCGGCACGCGCAGAGCAGCAACGCGGCCTTTCGGGTCATTGGCTGGGTCTGCAAACACTTTAAAGTCGATGTCTTTGAGCAGGTCAGCAACATCCACCAGCTCCATCGGGTTACGCAAGTCTGGCTTGTCGGAACCGAAGCGGCGCATAGCTTCTGCAAAGGTCATGATTGGGAAGTCGCCCAAGTCCACGCCTTTCACTTCAGTCCACAGCTCGCGCGCCAGTTTCTCCATCACTTCACGCACTTGCTCGGCGGTCATGAAAGAGGTTTCGACGTCGATCTGGGTGAATTCAGGCTGGCGGTCAGCACGCAGGTCTTCGTCGCGGAAGCATTTAACAATCTGGTAGTAACGGTCGAAGCCAGACATCATTAGCAGCTGTTTGAACAGCTGTGGCGACTGTGGCAGCGCGTAGAACTTACCTTTGTGCACGCGGCTCGGTACGAGATAGTCACGCGCGCCTTCTGGCGTGGCTTTGGTCAACATCGGCGTTTCGATGTCGAGGAAGTCATGGGTATCCATGAAGCGGCGCACCAGGCTGGTGATTTTCGCGCGAGTCTTCAGGCGATTAGCCATTTCCGGGCGGCGCAAATCCAAGTAGCGGTATTTCAGACGCGCTTCTTCGGTGTTGTTGTGGTTGGAGTCCAGCGGCAGAGGTTCTGAACGGTTGATGATGTTCAGGCCGCTGGCGAACACTTCCACTTCACCCGTTGCCATATCTTTGTTGAATTGGCTCTCTGGACGAGCACGCACCGTACCGGTGATTTGTACACAGAATTCGTTACGCAGTTCGGAAGCCAGCTCATAGGCCGCGCTTTGATCCGGGTCGAAGAAAACTTGAACAATGCCTTCGCGGTCGCGCATATCGATGAAGATTAAACCGCCTAAATCACGGCGACGATTAACCCAACCACACAACGTTACTTCCTGGCCCACGTTGGACGCATTCAGTTTCCCACAATATACAGTACGCATAACGGTATCCTTTTGATCCCACTACCCGGCTTGACAGCAAAGGGTACGGAAACGGTTATTCACTCTGGTCGCCCGCTCGCAGAGGCTGCGGCGCGCGGAATTAGTTTTATTACAGCTCGAAAAAAGGCGGTCAGTATAAAGGAATTTCCACTTGAGGATAAGAGCGAAGACGCGCCCAAGCTAGCGCAATTCCATCGTTACCTCATAACACACATAATTTAACAAAATTATGCACATTTCCGCCGCTGCCTTAGCATAAACTCGCCCCAGCCTTTTTATAGGTAGCTAGCAAAGTAATTCAAGTATTTCCCTCTATATTTATTGTCATCACTTAACATTTCGGGAGACTTAACCGATGAAACTCGACCCAAAAACAACCGCGCTGGTGTTAATCGACTTACAGAAAGGTATTTTGCCTTTCGCCGGTGGCCCACACAGTGCACAGCAGGTTCTGGATAATTCGACCGATTTGGCAAAACGTTTTCGCAAACTGGGCGCGCCTGTGGTTATGGTACGCGTGGGTTGGTCTGACACCTTCGCAGAAGCGCTGAAGCAAGAAGTGGATCGCCCGTCTCCTGCACCAGAAGGCGGCCTGCCGGCAGTTTGGTGGGAATTCCCCGAGCAGTTGGAAGTCACCGACAGCGACATTCAAGTGGTGAAACGCCAATGGGGTGCTTTCTACGGCACGGATCTGGAGCTGCAACTGCGCCGTCGCGGCATCACTACCATCGTACTGGCCGGTATTTCCACCAACGTGGGTGTGGAATCCACCGCGCGTAACGCTTGGGAACAGGGCTTCTCGCTGGTTATCGCCGAAGATGCGTGCAGCGCGCACGACAATGACAACCACCAGTCCAGCGTGAAGAACATCTTCCCGCGCATCTCCCGCGTTCGTTCTACCGCCGAGATACTTGCCGCCCTGCCGCAGTAAGGTTAGTCTGGTCAGCATTGAAATTTCACGCCGCCTACGGGCGGCGTTTTCATTAAGGGATGCCAGCGAATGTATATCGGATTGCCACAGTGGAACCACAGCGCGTGGGGTAAAATCGGCCTGCGTGATTTAGCGGATTACGCCCGCTACTTCAATTGTGTCGAGGGTAATACCACCTTTTATGCTCTGCCGAAGCCTGAAATCGTGATGCGCTGGCGCGATATGACCCCCGAAGATTTTCGCTTCTGCTTCAAGTTCCCTTCCCTTATTAGCCACAAGGCGGCGCTGCGCGACTGCGAGGCGGATATTGCCGAGTTTTATCAGGTGATAGAGCCACTCGGCTCGCGCATTGGTCAGTTATGGTTACAGCTGCCGAGCGCCTTCGCCCCGCGTGACCTTGACCGGCTGTGGCAGTTTATGGATGCATTACCAAAAGGCTTTGATTACGGCGTGGAAGTTCGCCATCTGGATTTCTTCGCTAAAGGCGAAGATGAGCGCGCCCTCAATCAGGGTTTGCATCAGCGTGGGATCAGCCGAGTGATTTTAGACAGCCGCCCGGTGCATCACGCCAAGCCTCTGACCGAAGCCGTGCGCGAGGCACAGAGAAAGAAACCCGTGCTGCCGGTGCATGCGCTGGTCACCGCCGAGCGCCCGATTGTGCGTTTTATCGGCGGCGACGTGCTGGAAGAGAACCAACGCTTCTTCAATGTTTGGGTGGAAAAACTCAAACAGTGGCAGGCCAATCAGCATCAGCCTTACTTGTTTATTCATACGCCGGATTGCAGCGACGCTCCCCAGCAGGCGCAGAAGCTGTGGCAGCAGTTACGCCTGACGCTGCCTCACCTGCCGCCCGCCCCAGACTGGCCGGAGCAGGACTCCTTATTCTAAATCGCCGGGCGTGAGAGCTGTTCTATTAATGCGTTTTTTTTATCGATTTGCGTTATTCATCAAGACACTGAAATGTTACCTCGTTATCATTGCCTCGAAAATTGTCAGTGGCTTCTGCGGATTATTTGCCTTAGTCCCCAAGCCAACTCTGTAATATCGAGGTTGTAAAATGATCAGCGCGTTATATGTCGTGCTCGCCGCAGTGTTGCTGCTTAAATTGTCATTCGACGTGGTTCGTTTGCGCACGCAATACCGCATTTCCACCGGCGACGGCGGCTCCTATGAACTCCAGACCGCAATCCGGGTACACGGCAACGCCGTCGAATATCTGCCGATTGGCTGCTTATTATTGGTCATGATGGAGATGAACGGGGCCGAAGCCTGGATGGTTCACGTCTGTGGATTGATGTTAATTGCCGGTCGTCTTTGTCATTACTATGGGTTAAAAAATCGGGAATTTGGTTGGCGTCGCAACGGCATGGCCGCAACCTATATCGCTTTACTCCTCATGGTAGGAGTGAATACCTTTTATCTACCCTGGTCGCAGTTTCTTAATATTCGCTGGTAGTGGTTTCTCGCCATAACGGATTTCCGTAGCCAGCATTTACGGGGAGGAACCCCAGCCTCCCCGCTCCGCCTCAGCAATACCTCGTTTTTACCGGTATCTGCCTCACGCGTACTCTGCTAAAATCTGCCCTCAAAATTACGCTCCCTCAATCTTTGGTCTGACTTCGTACTATGGCTAAGCAAGATACTCTTTTTTCTGCACCGATAGACAAACTCGGCGATTGGACATTTGATGAACGTGTCGCGGAAGTTTTCCCCGACATGATCCAACGCTCCGTTCCGGGTTATTCAAATATTATTTCGATGATTGGCATGCTGGCCGAACGCTTCGTGCAGCCTGACTCTCGCGTCTATGACCTTGGCTGCTCGTTAGGTGCCGCCACGCTGTCGATGCGCCGTAATATTAAAGTCGCGGGCTGCGAAATTATTGCTGTCGACAACTCCCCTGCCATGGTCGAACGCTGCCGCCGCCACATTGACGCCTTCCGCGCCGAGACGCCGGTCAAGGTGATTGAAGCCGACATTCTCGACGTCGAGCTGAGCAACGCCTCAATGGTAGTGCTCAACTTCACGCTGCAATTCTTAGAGCCTGCGGATCGCCAGCGCTTGCTGAATCAGGTGTATCAGGGCATGCGCCCGGGCGCGGCTTTGGTGCTGTCCGAAAAATTCAGTTTCGAAGACCAAGACGTCGGCGAATTGCTGTTCAACATGCACCACGACTTCAAGCGCGCCAACGGCTATAGCGAGCTGGAAATCAGCCAAAAGCGCAGCATGCTGGAAAACGTCATGCTCACCAACTCGGTGGAAACCCACAAAGCACGTCTGAAGCAGGCCGGTTTCGAGCACTCAGAAGTGTGGTTCCAATGCTTTAACTTCGGCTCGCTAATTGCCCTAAAAGCAGGAGACGCCAAATGATTGAGTTTGGTGACTTCTACCAGCGCATCGCCAAAGGCCCGCTAAGCCCGTGGCTGAATACCCTGCCATCGCAGCTGACCGCGTGGCAAAAAGAGTCGCTGCACGGAAAATTCAAAATGTGGTTCAACGCGGTGGATCGCCTGCCGCTGCTCCAGCCGGAAAAGCTCGACTTGCTGCACAGCGTGACGGCCAACATGCTGGAACCCCTGCCACAGGGCCAGCGCGAAGGCATTGAAAACCTGCTGCGCAACCTGATGCCATGGCGCAAAGGGCCGTTTTCCCTGTATGACGTGGAAATCGACACCGAATGGCGCTCCGACTGGAAGTGGGATCGCGTCTTGCCGCATATCTCCTCGCTGGCAGGTCGCACAATCCTCGACGTCGGCTGCGGCAGTGGCTATCACATGTGGCGCATGATTGGCGCAGGGGCACATCTGGCGGTGGGCATCGACCCTATGCAGCTGTTCCTCTGCCAGTTCGAAGCCGTGCGTAAATTGCTGGGCGGCGACCAGCGCGCTCACCTTCTGCCACTGGGTATTGAGCAGTTGCCGGAGCTTAACGCCTTCGACACCGTCTTCTCCATGGGCGTGTTGTACCACCGCCGCTCGCCGCTGGACCACTTATATCAGCTGAAAAACCAGTTGGTGAATGGTGGCGAACTGGTGCTGGAAACGCTGGTGGTTGAAGGCGACAGCCAACAAGTGCTGGTGCCGGGTGACCGTTATGCCCAGATGAACAATATCTATTTCATCCCTTCCGCCGAGGCGTTGAAAGGCTGGTTGATCAAATGTGGATTTGTGAACGTGCGTATTGCCGATGTCAGCGTGACTACGCTGGACGAGCAGCGCCGTACGCCGTGGATGACCAGCGAATCTCTGGCTGAATTCCTTGACCCGAACGATCCGACCAAGACCATTGAGGGCTACCCGGCCCCAAGGCGCGCTCTGCTGATCGCCAACAAGCCTTAATTCAACGTTGAGGCAGGCCGAAAACGGCACATAGCAGGCATAAAAAATGGCGGAATTATCCGCCATTTTTGAATTTTGCATCATGCAGCACAGCTACATCGATCGCCTTGAGAAATCCTCATCCACTTCATTAATTGGAGTCTGGCTTATCCAGGTATGCTCGGTGTACACCACGATAGTGTCAGCCCGAGTGGGTGTCCCACAGGCGCGACAAATCAGCGATTTCACCGCCAAATCCATCGGTTTGGTTTTGCTCACCGTAAATCTGTCTGACCCACAGTTTTCGCAATAAATTTGCATATCCGGCATATTGTTGTGCATTAGGACTATGCCTATTGCAATCTCCAGCAAGTGAACATTCCATCCTATAAAGATAGCCAATCCCGCGAAGAATAGCGATAGCGCCAACCAGAAAACGCACTTAAAGATCTTATGGTTAAATTGTGCTTATGATTGAAAGCTGATCGGGTGGAATGGGTCAAACGCAGGATAAAAAAAGCCCCGCCAATATGACGGGGCTTGGTACTTGCGCAGGGCGACGCAATAAGGGCCGTTAGGCCCGGTAAAATCTGAGGTGCAAAGAGTTCGCCCTTCTCTTTGCACGGCAATCTTGGACTGTTACGCCGTGCGGGACATCTCGTCGCCAAATTCTAATGCCGTTTTCATCGCTGCCACGATATCGCCATCCACGCAGTAACGACTAAATTCGTCAAAATCGGTATCAGAACTCATGGTCACGCCCGCTTTGCGGTAACGCATCTGAGACGGAACCTGACGCCCGGCTGAGCTGTGCAGCTCGCTCAAACCGATGTCGATAAACTTCTGCAAGTTAGTCAGACGAACACCCGCACCGGCCATAATAATAGGACCACGGCTTAGCTCGTTGAGTTCCCGAAGCATCGGTAATCCGACTTCAGCATTCTGTTGCTGGCCCGAAGTGAGAATGCGCGCCACGCCCAGTTGGGTAAGCTGCTCCAGCGCCACCTTCGGATTCAAACACATGTCGAAAGCGCGATGGAAAGTCACTGCCATGCCGCCACATAGTGCCATCACTTCCCACATTTTTGGCATATCAATGTGGCCTTCTTCATCCAGAATGCCGACCACGACGCCGGGGAAGCCGAGATCGCGAATACAGGCGACGTCGCTTTTCAGAACATTAAACTCACTCTGGCTGTAGCAAAAATCGCCGCCCCGCGGACGCACAATCGGATGTACGGGGATAGTGACCTGCTCTCTGGCCAGTTTTAACGTGCCGAAACTTGGCGTAACGCCACCGTCGGCCTGGCTGGCACACAACTCAACCCGGTCAGCGCCGGCCTGCTCTGCCGTTAACGCACAGTCCACGCTATAACAACACACTTCTAACTTAGTCATGTGATCTCTCCTGATTACGGCATCATGCTACAACACTTGTCTGTAGCGGGCCATGTCGCGTAGGCTTTAGCATGAGCACTCCCGCCCAATTGCCTGCTTTGGAAGGCTAACTATGACACTCAATTTTGATCAATGGGTAGACCGTAGTCACAGCGATAGCGTTAAGTGGAACAAATATAAAAATCAGGACGTCATTCCACTGTGGGTCGCAGATACTGACTTCGCTTCGCCACCTGAAGTGGTGACTGAACTGCAACAGCGCGTCGCCGAAGGCGTTTTCGGCTACGGCTTCACGCCCCCTGAATTGATCGAACTCTTTATTGAGCGCGCCAATAAGCGTTATCAATGGAATATTAAACCTGAATGGATTGTTTCCCTGCCCGGTCTGGTTTGCGGCCTGAATGTCGCGGTGCGCGCCACCGTTAACCAACAGCAAACCAGCCTGCTGCCGTCACCTATCTACCCGCCTTTTATTCAGGCCGCCTCGTCGGAAGGCCGCCACTATAAAAGCATTCCGGTGAAAGAAGTTGATCAGCGCTGGGTGGCTGACTTTAGCTCTCCTGAGCTGAAAATGGACGGTGGCGAACGGCTGCTGATGCTGTGCAACCCTTACAACCCCGGCGGCACGGTCTATCGCCGCGATGAGTTGATGCAGCAGCTGGCCTTTGCCCAACAGCATGACTTAGTGGTCTGTAGCGATGAAATTCACTGCGACCTGCTGCTCGACCCGCAGGCGAAGCATATTCCTTTTGCGTCGCTGAGCGAGGACGCCGCGCAGCGCAGCATCACGCTGATGTCGCCGTCGAAAACCTTCAATCTGGCCGGTCTTGGCGCGTCGATGGCGATTATCCCTAATGCCGAACTGCGCAGAAAGTTCGAGCAAACCGCCGAAGGCATCGTGCCGCACGTCAATATTTTAGCCTATGTTGCCGCCACTGCGGCTTACAAGCACGGCGACGCGTGGCTGGAGCAGCAGCTGGCTTACCTGCGCGGCAATCAGCAGCTCGCCACCGAGAGAATCAATGCCATGGCGGGCCTGCGGATGTTGCCGATTGAAGGCACCTATCTTGGCTGGATTGACGCCTCCGCCCTGCCGCTGGATAACCCGTATCGCTTCTTTGTGGATGCCGGGGTGGGCTTTACCTCAGGGCTGGCCTTTGGTGCGCCTAAGTTCGTGCGCATTAATCTGGGCTGTCCGCGCGCTTTGCTGGAGAAGGCGTTGGTGAGAATGGAGCAAGCGCTGGCAACCTTAAACGGCTAGAACTTACTCTCTTTCGCTGGCGACGATATCCCGCAGGCTGTGCGGATGAAACTTGATGGTCACCGTGCCATCAGTGATAGCAAGGGTCGGGTTCGGCAAACGCTCGTGCTCCCCTTTTGGCGAACTCTGTTTCAATTTAATGCCCGGCGCGGTCAGGGCTTCATCGGCCAGCTCAGCCAGCGCCCGGGCATAGAAACCTTCTTCACCGCCACTCAAGACAATTTCAATATGCTCCCAGCCTTCGTGCGGGTAGCGCTTCTCGCCCGGATAAGGCAGTTCAATCAAATCAATGCTCAGCGGCCCGACTTCCAGCGGCTGGTTTAGGGAATAGAGGCAGATTGGTCGGCCATTGATCTCAGTTTCATTAAGCAGCGACGCACACTGTTCAAAGCCTTTACGCCAGCGCTCCGCCGTGGTGTTTTGGTGGCAGCGCAATGAAATATGATCAGCATGATAAGCCGACAAATCGAGCTGTAACTTCTCCGCAAAGGCGCTGAGCGCGGCAACAAAACGCGGCATGTCGGCCACTAAATCATCAAGGTCGGCGACATCTTTCATGTTCAGCATGGTAGCTATTTCCTTAAAGTTAATCTCTGTCGGCGGCTAATTTACACAGGGTTTCATGCCGTTGCCAGATACGTCCCGCATTCTGCGCGATTGCTGTGCGGCAAACGTGCGCCAATACTGACGCAGCGGGGCTTATATGATATAAACACGCATTATTTTTGGTTCATCTGCGTTAGGTGAACAGCAAACCATCAAACTCCTACCCAGATTCATCTACACGGATGAAGGGTATTGATTCAAAAGGTAACTCGGTGAATATACAGGCTCTACTTTCAGATAAAGTCAGTCAGGCGTTGACTGCGGCAGGCGCGCCTGCTGATAGCGAAGCGCAAGTCCGTCAGTCTGCCAAAGCGCAATTTGGTGACTATCAGGCGAATGGCGTGATGTCCGTGGCGAAAAAGCTGGGCATGGCCCCACGACAACTGGCAGAGAAAGTGGTTGAGCTGTTAGACCTGAGCGGAATTGCCTCTAAAGTTGAGATTGCCGGTCCGGGCTTTATCAATATCTTCCTCGACCGCGCCTTTGTGGCCGCCAACGCCGACAACGCGCTGCAAGATGCCAAACTGGGCATCTCTCCGGTTGAGCCGCAAACCATTGTTATCGACTACTCTGCGCCGAACGTGGCGAAAGAGATGCACGTCGGTCATGTGCGTTCCACCATCATTGGCGACGCCGCCGCGCGTACCAACGAATTCCTCGGCCACAAAGTGATCCGCGCCAACCACGTCGGCGACTGGGGCACCCAGTTCGGCATGCTGATTGCCTATCTGGAAAAAGTGCAGAACGAGAACGCCGGTGAGATGAAGCTTTCCGACCTCGAAGAGTTCTATCGCGCAGCGAAAAAGAACTATGACGAAGACGAAGAGTTCGCGGTTCGTGCGCGTAGCTACGTGGTCAAGCTGCAAGGCGGCGACGAATATTGCCGCCAGATGTGGCGCAAGCTGGTTGATGTCACCATGGCACAAAACCAGATCACCTATGACCGTCTGAATGTCACCCTGACCCGCGACGACGTCATGGGTGAAAGCCTGTACAACGACATGCTGCCGGGCATCGTGTCTGACCTGCAAGAGAAAGGTCTGGCGGTAGATAGCGAAGGCGCAGTCGTGGTTTATCTCGACGAATATAAGAACAAAGAAGGTGAGCCTATGGGCGTCATCATCCGTAAGAAAGATGGCGGCTACCTGTACACCACCACGGATATCGCCTGCGCAAAATACCGTTACGAAACCCTTGGCGCAGACCGCGTGCTTTACTACATCGACTCCCGCCAGCACCAGCACCTGATGCAGGCTTGGACCATCGTGCGCAAAGCTGGGTATGTGCCAGAGTCAGTGCCATTAGAGCACCACATGTTCGGCATGATGCTGGGTAAAGACGGCAAGCCGTTCAAAACTCGTGCTGGCGGCACTATTAAGCTGTCTGAACTGCTCGACGAAGCCATTGAGCGCGCTCGTAAGCTGATCACCGAGAAGAACCCAGAGTTGGGCGGCGATGAGCTGGAGAATCTGGTTAACGCCGTGGGTATCGGCGCCATCAAATACGCTGACCTGTCGAAAAGCCGTACCACCGACTACATCTTCGATTGGGACAACATGCTGGCCTTCGAAGGTAATACCGCGCCTTATATGCAGTATGCCTACACCCGCGTGGCGTCTATCTTCAAGCGTGCGGATATCGACGTTAATAGCCTGACCCAGCCGATTGTTATCAGCGAAGAGCGCGAAGCCCTGCTGGCTACTCGCCTGCTGCAATTCGAAGAAGTGCTGACCACCGTGGCGCGCGAAGGCACGCCGCACACCATGTGTGCCTACCTGTACGACGTGGCTGGCCTGTTCTCTAGCTTCTACGAGCACTGCCCAATTCTTAACGCTGCCGACGAAACCAGCCGTCAAAGCCGCCTGAAACTGGCCCTGCTGACCCAAAGAACGCTGAAAACCGGTCTGGATACATTGGGTATTGAAACCGTAGAACGCATGTAATTCTCGCGTTTTTCGCGCCATAAAAAAGGCCAGCATCTGATGCTGGCCTTTTTGTTATTGCTTGGTTACTGGCGGGCTGGAAATTAATCCAGACGGCGGGCAAACTCTTTGACGCGGAAACCCAACAGCCCCAGCACGCCGAAGTAGGCAATCACCCCGACCACGACCACCGCCATCAGGCGTGCCAGTCGATAAGCCATGCCGCCAACGTCCCACGCGGGCATCACGTACATCATGCCCAGTAGCGCGGCAGACATCGCCAGAACCGCCAAAAGCAGTTTGATCAGGAAGATGCGCCAGCCCGGCTGCGGCTGGAAGATATCCTGTTTGCGCAGTTGCCAGTAGAGCAGCGCGGCGTTAAGGCAGGCGGCCAGACCAATCGACAGCGACAGACCGGCATGCTTCAGCGGCCCGATAAACGCCAAGTTCATCACCTGAGTCATCGCCAGCGTGATAATGGCAATCTTCACCGGCGTCTTAATATCCTGACGCGAATAGAAGCCCGGAGCCAGCACCTTGACCACAATCAAACCCATTAGGCCGACGGAATAAGCAATCAGGGCGCGCTGGGTCATAGAGGCATCGAAGGCGGTGAATTTGCCATATTGGAACAGTGCCACGGTCAGGGGTTTCGCCAGAATGCCCAGTGCCACCGAGCTTGGCAGCGCCAGCAGGAAACACAGACGCAGGCCCCAGTCCATCAGGCGGTTGTACTGCAAATGGTTGCCGCTGGAGAAGCTGCGAGCCAGCGAAGGCAGCAAGATAGTCCCCAGCGCCACGCCCAGCACGCCGGACGGGAACTCCATCAGGCGGTCAGCGTAATACATCCACGACACCGAGCCAGACACCAAGAATGAGGCAAAAATGGTGTTGATGATCAGCGAGATTTGGCTGACGGAAACCCCGAGAATGGCGGGCCCCATTTGGCGCATAACGCGCCAGACACCGGCATCTTTCAGGTTCAGGCGCGGCAACACCAGCATGCCGATTTTCTTCAAGTGCGGCAGTTGGTAGCCAAGTTGCAACAGGCCCCCGGCCACCACCGCCCACGCCAGCGCTAAAATCGGCGGGTGGAAGTAAGGCGCGGCGAACAGCGCAAAGCCAATCATGCTGACGTTAAGGAAGGTGGGCGCAAACGCCGGAATGGAAAAACGGTTCCAGGTATTGAGTATCGCCCCGACCAACGACGCCAGCGAGATAAGCAGAATATAGGGGAAAGTGATGCGCAGCAGCGCGCTGGTTAAGGCAAATTTGTCTGGAGAATCAACAAAGCCCGGCGCGGTGACGTAGATAACCCAAGGCGCGGCAATCATCCCCAGCACGGTGACCACCGCCAAGACCAGCGTCAATAGGCCAGAAACGTAGGCGATAAAAGTACGAGTGGCTTCTTCACCCTGCTGCGTTTTGTACTCGGCAAGGATCGGCACGAAAGCCTGTGAGAATGCGCCCTCGGCAAAGATACGGCGCAACAAGTTAGGAAGTTTGAATGCCACAAAGAAGGCATCCGTCACCATTCCTGCCCCAAACACCCGCGCGACAATGGCGTCGCGAGCAAAACCTAAAACACGGGAAAACATCGTCATCGAACTGACGGCGGCCAAAGATTTCAGTAGATTCATATCAATTTTCTTATTTGCCAGCGGCTAAACAGCCACGCCTGCGGCAGCAGGCGTGGGAGGCAAGAACTGGCACAGCTCTAACGTGCGCCATAGTCTACGCATCCGAAACGCAATAGCTACTGGCAGTTGTTATATAATATTACCCGCCGGTCACTAAATAGTGACAACGTCACCTTTTAATATCTGTTCAATCAGCCGTTGAGCATAAATCCCCTGCTCACCGCTGGTGTCCGGCGCGGTGTGATTGGCGATACTTTCAATGAAGTGGTGAATTGCCCCTTCGAACCCGCGCTGGGCCAGCGTGCTCTGCCAACCGGCGACTGGCAGTTGAGTTAGCAGGTCGTTCTTCTCTTCCTGCCACTGTTTCATATCCGCCAGTTGATAGACCGCGCCCTCGGTCACCGCCTGCACGGTTTCACGCGAACTGCCCGCCCGGCGGTGCATCGAGGTGGTGACGATGCTGCCGTTACAATTGAAATGGTGCTCGGCATAAATCATCTGCTGCTCGGCGTTGGCCGTGATCTGGCCGCTGAGCAGCTTGGCGTCGCCGCCCGCCAGCCACAGCGCGGTGTCCACCACGTGCAGGTAATCATCCAGCAGTGTGAAGCGCAGGTTGTGCCCCACGCTGTCTGAACGGTGTTTATCCATGCGCAGCGAGGCCGCCGGCTGTTGCTGTAACTGCTGATGCAGTTGGCGATAGCGCGGCGCGAAGCGGCGGTTGAACCCCACCATCAGGCTTTTGCCGCTTTTCTCAGCCAGCTCAATCAATTGCTCGGCCTGATCTAACTCGGCCGCCAGTGGCTTATCCACGTAGACATGCACTCCGGCCTTGAGCAGTTGGCTGACCACCTCGAAGTGGCTCGCCGTGCTGCTGTGAACAAATACCGCGTCACTCTGCGCCGCCAGTTCGTCCAACCGCGAAAAACAGTTCATGCGATAGCTGTCGCAAACCGCCTGCGCTTTTTGCTGATTCGGCGAGAAGCCGCCCACTAGCGTCCATTGTTCTGCATGGCTGAGGATCGGCAGATACGCTTTCTGCGCTATGCCGCCTAACCCCACCACGCCAATACGTAATTTAGTCACCGCGCGACTCCTAGTCTGCCAAGCGTTCGAGTAAATGCTCAAGGCGCTGTTTTAACTCTGCCACTTCGCTTTCCAGCGCGGCGACGCGTTCTTCCAGTGCGGCACTGTCTGCAACCGAGGCACTCAAAGGCTCATCTTCACTAGCCAATGCCACGTGGCTCACTTCGCCGCTGAACAGGTGCATGTAGCGGCTTTCGCGTTTGCCCGGCTCACGGGCCAGACGCACGCAGAACGGGCCATCTTCGCGCTGGCTGAGTGCAGTCAGGGTTTGCTCGACTTCGCTGACATCGGCGAAATCATGCAGGCGGCTGGTGCGGGTACGCAGCTCGCCCGGCGTCTGTGCGCCGCGCAGCAGCAGAGTGGTAACCACGGCCACTTCCTGCGGCGAGAACTTCAAATTGCCGAACTCGGAGTTGCAGAAGCGGTGCTCGTACTTCATGGTGCGGCTGCCGCTGAGGGTGCGGATAATGTGCTTACGCAGCAGTAAATCCAGCGTTTGTTGCACGTCACTCTCGCTCAGTTCCATCACCGGCTCGCGGTTGGTTTTCTGATTACAGGCGGTGGTCAGGCCGTTAAGCGACATGGGATATTGTTCTGGCGTCGTCAGCTGTTTTTCCAGCAAACAGCCCACCACGCGGGCTTCTTTGGCACTTAATTCATGTTTCATGCTGCTTCCTTAACGTGACGCGGTCCAATCCTGATAGGTCAAAGCAGTGAGGATGTGATCCTGCCATTTGCCGTCGATCAAGAGATAATCTTTCGCATAACCCTCGCGCTCAAAGCCGAGGCGATGGAGCAACGCGCCGCTGCGCTGGTTGTGCGGCATGTAGTTAGCCATGATGCGGTGCATCTTTTGCTGGCGCTGCATGTAGCGGATAAGCGATTGCAGCGCTTCAAACATCAGCCCTTGGCCCTGCCATTTCTCACCCAACGAGTAGCCGAGAAAACAGGCGTGGAATGAGCCGCGCAGCACATTGCTAAAGTTCGCCACGCCCTGCACGTGGTTTTCATCAGGGTCTAACAGGATGAAATAGTAGGCATTTCCCTGCTTTTGCATCTCGGTTATCAGCCCAAGACGCGCCTGCCAGCCGGAAGGATAACAGTGGCTTTCATCACGCACCGGCTCCCAAGGTTTGAGGAACGCGCGGTTCTCAACATAGTAATCAGCCATACGGTGCGCGTCGCGCTCGTGAACTAAACGCAATACCATTCGGTCAGTGGTAAGCCGCACTCTTGGTGTGGCAGATTTATAGCCAAACATCCCTTCCCTCCACAGTCCGCATGGGTCGATAAGAAGTATTGATAGGAAACCATAAGCCGGATGAATAATCCGCCGATTAAACGTCAATTCTGCCAGTCTGAGCGCGGCTTGACGATAAAAAAATATTATCTATAGCACCCTATCTAATTGCCCGTTTGAGGTTCAGAATTGAACCTAGTTCCTCCCCCCTCATAGCACCTGTCGGATCGGGTGCCAATAACCTTTCAGGTGAAGCATGTCATTGGTCTCGCAAGCTCGGAGCTTGGGTAAATACTTCCTATTATTAGATAATGCACTGGTTATTCTAGGCTTCTTTTTAGTATTCCCCCTGATTTCGATTCGCTTTGTCGACCAGCTTGGCTGGGCCGCGATGGCCGTCGGATTAGCACTGGGCGTCCGCCAACTGACCCAACAGGGGCTAGGTATCTTTGGCGGCGCGATTGCCGACCGCTTTGGTGCCAAACCGATGATTGTCACCGGCATGCTGCTGCGCGCCTCGGGTTTCGCTACCATGGCGATGGCCGACGCGCCGTGGATCTTGGTCTGCTCCTGCATCTTATCCGGCCTCGGCGGCACATTGTTTGACCCACCGCGCACCGCGCTGGTGATTAAACTCACCCGTCCTCATGAGCGTAGTCGCTTTTACTCTTTATTGATGATGCAAGACAGCGCCGGTGCCGTTATTGGGGCCTTGATCGGCAGTTGGCTGTTGCAGTACGACTTCCATTACGTTTGCTGGGCCGGGGCCGCGGTGTTTGTGCTGGCGGCGATTTGTAACGCCTGGCTGCTGCCCGCCTACCGGATTTCCACCATGCGAACTCCGATGCGTGAAGGCATGATGCGCGTGCTGCGCGACCGCCGCTTTGTGGCCTACGTGCTGACCCTGACCGGCTATTACATGCTGACCGTGCAGGTAATGTTAATGCTGCCGATTGCGGTCAATGACATTGCGGGCAGCCCGTCGGCGGTGAAATGGATGTACGCCATTGAGGCCGTGCTGTCGCTGACCCTGCTGTACCCGATTGCGCGCTGGAGCGAAAAACGTTTTCGCCTCGAGCAGCGTTTGATGTTCGGTCTGCTGATCATGACCTTCAGCCTGCTGCCGGTCGGCATGGTGACCTCTATCAACCCGCTGCTGATGCTGATTGGCTTTTTCTACATTGGCTCGATCATTGCCGAACCGGCGCGCGAAACGCTGGGAGCTTCGCTGGCCGATGCACGCGCACGTGGCAGCTATATGGGCTTCAGCCGTTTAGGTTTGGCTCTCGGCGGCGTGATTGGCTATACCGGCGGCGGCTGGATGTACGACACCGGCCGCGCACTCGAGCTGCCTCAACTGCCTTGGTTCTTACTGGCGATTGTTGGCCTGATCACCCTGACCGGACTCTACTGGCAGTTCAATCTGCGACGCATTGAACCGGCGATGCTCAGCGGTAACTGACTGTGATTAAACGCCGCTCTCGCCCGAGAGCGGTTTGATCTCCCTCTATTCTTTACCCATACTCCTTAATGGCGTCACACACGGCTGGTCTTTTTGCTGTTCCTTGTAGGCCTGCCACGGATTAAAGGAGTACCGCACTATGAAACTCTACATCTACGAACATTGCCCCTACTGTGTTAAAGCCCGAATGATCTTCGGACTGAAAAACATACCAATTGAAATCAAAGCATTAGCCAATGACGACGAAAAGACACCGATTTCAATGGTGGGTAAGAAAGTCGTGCCTATCCTGCAAAAAAAGGATGGCAGCTTTATGCCAGAGAGCATGGATATCGTGCACTTCATTGATAAGAGCGACGGCAAGCCGCTGTTGACCGGAGCGACCAACCCGAAGATTGCCGCCTGGCTGCGTCAGGTGTCTGAATACACTTCCAAGCTGCTTTTGCCGCGCTTTGTGCAGGCCCCGTTGGAAGAGTTTGCCACCCCATCAGCTAAGAAGTATTTCACTGAGAAAAAGCAGGCGTCGATTGGCGACTTCAAAGAGCACCTTCAGCACTCTGAAGGTCTGGTGAAGAAAATCAGCCATGACCTGCGCGCGCTGGATGAACTGATCCAAGAGCCTAACGCGGTAAATGGCGAACTGTCGGAAGATGACTTCAGCCTGTGGCCGCTGCTGCGTTCGTTGTCGATTGTCAAAGGCGTGGTGCTGCCTTCCCGCGTGCAGGCTTATCGCGACAATATGGCCAAACAGACGCAGGTCAATTTGTTTACCAGTCTGGCGATTTAGTCGCCTTGGCAGCCGGTGCCTCTTCCGGCTGCTGTTCCTCCGCCTCTTCTACTGCACGATTTGGACTTTTAATTTGTGCGCCAAGCACTTAGGCTAATCAGCGTTGTCTGATAGGCATCGCCATGTAAATAGCCCATGCTGCGATGGCTTTAGGCTGTTCACGCGGTATTACGCACAGAGGATAAGATGAGAAAGCTATTTTTAGGGGCAGCTGCCCTGCTGTTCGCCGGCCTGCTTGCCGGATGTAACCAGCTCACGCAGTACACGCTTAGTGAGCAGCAAGTGAATGAATATTTGCAAAAACATAATGATTTCCAGAAACAGCTAGGCGTTCCGGGACTGGTCGATGCAAAAATTACCCTGACCAATCTCAGCAGCCAAATTGGCCGCGCCGAGCCGGGCAAAGTGACGCTGACGGGCAACGCCAGCGTGGATGTCACCTCGCTGTTCGGCCCGCAAAAAGCCGACATGACGCTGACCCTTAAAGCGCAGCCGAGCTTTGATAAAGCGCAAGGCGCTATTTATCTGAAAGATATGGAAGTGGTGGATTACACCATCCAGCCAGAGAAGATGCAGTCGGTGATGAAAGGCTTGATGCCTTACCTCAACCAGTCGCTGAAATCCTACTTTGACCAGAAGCCAGCCTATGTGCTGAATGGCGATAAGAGCAAAGGTGAAGCGATGGCCAAGAAACTGGCGAAAGGGATTGAAGTGAAACCAGGTGAGTTGGTTATTCCCTTCACTGATTAAACAGAATTAATGCCATAAAAAGCCCGGCTGAGTGGTGACACCCGCCGGGCTTTTGCGTTTTTAGCGTTTAGATTTCAACCCACTACGGGCCGATCACTGCTCGTCGTCGTCTTCATTCTCGATGTCGGACGCCGCCAACTCTTCCAGCTCGTCACGCATGGCTTGCAACGCTTCACGGCTGATTTCAGACAGCGTGCGGTAGAAGCCGCTGGTCGCGTGGGCTTCGACTTTGCCCAGGAACTTGCCGCACCATGGGAACAGATAGTCGTCAAACAGCGCGGTCTGCGCGCCCACTTCGTCCTCGGCGGACTGGTCTTCCAGCCAAGACGCAGCCAGCAGCATGGAGCCGAAGCTGTCTGCCGGATTGTCGCCCAAAGGCATGCCGCGCTGTTGCAGGAAAGCACGCACGTCCTGCTCAGTCGCGCCTTCAACATAGTCGCTGCGATAAGGCGACACCGCGCGATTTTCACCGACGAACAGATGGTCATACTCGGCGGCCAGCGCCTGTGGGTCTGCGCTTTCACGCAGACGGGTCAGCAAGGCATCCTGCTCCAGCGGCCAGTGCTCTTGCAGCTTGCCCTTTTGAATCAAATCAAACAGCGGAGCCAGCACCGGGTCTTGCGGCGAGCGGTTAAACAACGAGCCGAGTACGCGGCAAACAATCGAAAATTCATTCATAGCGGCAACCTGTTAAGCCAAAGGTAAAAGTGAAAGCGAGCAAAGGGCGTGACAATGTCACAGATCCTTTAATTCAGCAATGGGCTGACGACCGCGCTTTTCGAGAAAATCGAGGAAACGGCGCGGGCTGACATTAAGGATACGATCTTCTGGGAAATCCACCTCACGCAGAATTCGCTCACACTGCTCGAAGCCGCCCAGCGAGTAGGCAATGTGCGAGTCTGAACCCAGCGCCAGCCAGCCGCCCGCCTCTTTCACCGCCTGCGCGATGGCGCGACAGTTTGGCTCACTGCCAGCCCGCGAGTGGGTAAAGGAGGAGTTATTCAGCTCCAGCGCCACATTGTATTTCGCGGCGGCGGCGGCAATCGCCGGGATATCCACCGGATAGCGCGGGTTGCCCGGATGGCTGATGATATGCACTTCGCCACCGGCCATGGCGGCAATCATCGCCGCCGTGTGGGTCTCTTTGTCAGAAGGCGGCATCACCGGCTCGTGGAAACCGGCGATGATCACGTCAATGGCAGTAAGCATCGGGCCGGTGCAGTCAATGTCACCGTCAATATTCTTAATGTTGGATTCAATGCCGCGCAGAATACCGACGCCGTTCACCAGTCGCGGCCACACCTGCATATTCATAAAGTGCCAGTAGTGCGGCGCATCGGCCATGTCCGGGCCGTGGTCGGTGATAGCAAACAGCTTGATGCCCTTTTCTATGGCTTCATCAATATAGTCATGCAAGGTGCTGTAAGCATGGGTGCTGGCAACGGTATGCATGTGTAAATCAACGGGATACGGCATGTTAACTCCTCACAATGAACCATCAGGGCGGCGATGTTCGCCATGATGGACTAACGGGTGGCTGAAGATTTGAGTCTGGTGCGTGACGGCAATCAGTATCCGCGCTGCAAATCCACCAGCCCGGTCGGCGTGCGCCCTTCTTCAAGCGCCAAAATATTGGCAACAATATTGTCCATCGCCTGCTCGGGTAAGGTGTTGGCGGCGATGTGAGGCGTGATGCTAACACGCGGATGTGACCAAAATGGGTGCATGCCCGGCAAAGGTTCCTCAACAAATACGTCGAGGGTGGCGGCGGCAATTTGGCCCGCGTCGAGGGCGCGCAGCAGATCACCTTCCACCAGATGCATTCCGCGAGCAATATTAATCAAATATGCCTGCGGGCGTAACTTGGCAAACAGGTTTTTATTCAAGATACCGGCGGTCTGCGGCGTGTTCGGCAGCAGGTTGATCAGCAGTTTACAGCCGCTGGCGAACTCATCCAGCTGCTCATCTCCCGCGAAGCTCTGCACCCCAGCGATGTTTTTCGGGCTACGGCTCCAGCTGCGCACGTGGAAGTTCAACTCCACCAGCTTCTCAGCCACGCTTTGGCCTAACACGCCCGCGCCCAGAATACCGATGGTGAAGCTCTGATGCTCATGGGGAGCCAGCGGACGCCACTGCTTCTGCTGCTGGAACAGCTGGTATTCGTCCATTCGACGGAAATAGCGCAGCACGGCGGCCAGCGTGTACTCCTGCATTTGCAGCGACATGCCGGTGTCTTCCAAACGCATCAAGGGCACGCCTGCGGGTAACGTGCCCGGGTTGCGCTGCTCTTGCATCAGTATGGCATCCACACCGGCACCGAGGGCAAAGATGCCTTTCAGCTGCGTGCGCGGGGCCAGCATTTCATGAGGGGGTTGCCAGACCAGAGCATAGTCTGCGGGTTGGTCGTCGCCACACGTCCAGGCGCGAACCTTGGCCTGTGGCAATCTTTTACTTATTCCGTCAATCCATTGTTTCGAGTCAAATGTAGGGTGGTAAAAAATTATATTCATCATGGTTGCCTCCTAAGCCCTGATAGATTTCCCCGAATATCATCGGGATGCAACCCATAGATACAAAAAAGAACAGGCCCCGATAATCGGAGCCTGTTGGGCATCTATTGATTTGATGAATTATAACGGCAAATTACGCCGGAACGCGTTGGATTAGGCGGCGCAGCAGTGGGATCAGCACGATGAGCACCACGCCAGTGGCCACCGAGCCCCAGCCCAGCGCGCTAAACACCGAGCTGTAACCCGGATTAGTCAGCGCCGCCGTGCTGCCGGTGTTTTCTGGCATCAGGCCAGAGACGTAGCTTGCCAGCACCGAAGCCACGCCGGTGACCATCATCCAGCAGCCCATCATCACGCCCTGATAGCGCGCCGGAGCCAGTTTACCAATCATCGCGTAGCCGATTGGCGAGATAAGCAGCTCACCGATGCTTTGCAGGATGTAGCTGATAACAATCCATTTAAAGGCCACCAGACCGTCGCCGCCCGCCAGACTGATACCCCAAGGCAGAACCAGCATGCCCAGACCGATACAGAACAGAGAAGCGGAGAATTGCAGCGGAATGTCGAGGTTCCAGCCGCGCTGACGCAGCTTTTTGAACCACAGCGCCATTAACGGGCCGCCGACCACAATCACCACGGTATTAATGTCTTGGATCCACTGAGGTGCCACTTGGAAGCCATAAACATTCAGGTTGATGTTGTTCTCGGAGAACAGCATCAGACCCATTGGCGCCAACTGATAGAGGGTCCAGAACACCAGCGAGCCGAGGGCCAGAATTAAGTAAGCCTTCATGCGGCGGCGTTCATCATGTTCGCGATGGCGGAAAGTCAGCAAGGCCATGGCAGCGAAGATGATAATGCCCAGCACCACCACGAAGTAGCTGCTGAACTCGGCATGAGTCAGCAACACGCGGATAATCGGCACCAGCACCACCAGCACGGCCAAGCCAATCACCATGCGACGCATAAACACGCTGCGGCTCACTTCGCGCAGCGGCGTGCTGATGTCGGCCAGAATGCGCCAGTAATAAAGGGTGACGATGATAGCCAGCACGTTGCCTAAGGTGGCGAACAGGAACAGCGACTTATAGCTTTCAGTCAGCTGGTAGTAACCCGCGACGGCGAAACCGATGAAGAAGCCGAGGTTCATCCCGGCGTAGTTCCACAGGAACGCGGACTCGCGGCGGTCATCTTCTGGCGCAAAGCGCTGAGTCAGCATCATGTTCAGGCAGGTGACGTTCAGCCCGCTGCCGGTCAGGAACATTGCCAGTCCCCAGTACAGCCCTTCTACCCCTTCCATGGCAATCAGGCCGCAGCCGAAGACTTGCAGCACCATGCCCAGCACGAACAGGTTACGGTTACTTAGATAGCGGCCGCCGAGGTAGCCACCAAACATGTGCAGACCATAGTTGAATGCGCCGAACACGCCCATGATGGCGTTGGCGTTGCCTTCGCTAAAGCCAAGGCGTTTTGTGGCGTACAGCACCAGCGTGGAATACAGCACGGCAAAGCCAAGCGTGGCAAAAGTCTGAATGAAGAATAAAGCCCCCGAGCCCGCCGGTATCTTTGACCGGTGAGGCTGCTGCGGCGACGCCGCGTTTTCTAACTGACTCAAATTTGACCCCGTCTTACAAAAAATGTACTGAATGTACTGATAGAAGTTAGATCTGCCAGAACCCTCATACTGCTGGTTTTTATATGGCAATAACCGAATAGGGGCGTTGTTATACTCCCGTCACCGCGTTTTTTCCCAACATAATTTTGTTATTTAGTTCGTCTTAAAATCGTTTGCCTGATAATTGTTCTTTTTCCAAGCATCGCTAATAACCCACCTGAGATCATAAGCAAGATTAATAGTCAGGCGTCTTGCTGCTTCCTAACGCCATTTTTGCTCTGTAAATCAGCAAATTGCTCTAACTTTGAGTAAACGGTCTCTTTCCTGCAAAAGAGTGTTGACGCTGAGGGCGCTTTTCCCTACATTAGCGCCGGTCAGCAGCGCTACGGCGTTGAACGACTTACGGTGAGGTGTCTGAGTGGCTGAAGGAGCACGCCTGGAAAGTGTGTATACGCTAACGCGTATCGAGGGTTCGAACCCCTCTCTCACCGCCAAATAAAAGCAAAAGGGCCCTGATGAAAATCAGGGCCCTTTTGCTTTTATTCGTTGGGAGCGGCCCGGTGAGACAAACTGGTAGGAAAGCCAGTTTGCACAGCCGAAGGCTGCCCGTAGGGCGAGGGCCATGGACGGCCCGAGTGCACCCTGAGCACCGATCTTATAGCGAACTCTCCCCCGCAGTTTTGCAGGACAGCCAATTTGCACAGCCGCAGGCTGCCCGTAGGGCGAGGGCCATGGACGGCCCGAGTGCACCCCTGAGCACCGATCTTACAGCGTACTCTCCCCCTCTTTTGCCTTTGCACCGCCCACATTGCCCACGTCTTAACCATCCAAACCTAATCCGGCAAATTATGCTTGACCCTTTGACCCGCTCTCCCTATAGTAGCGCCCCGTTGCACCGCACAGCGATGTAACGACTACGGTGAGGTGTCTGAGTGGCTGAAGGAGCACGCCTGGAAAGTGTGTATACGCTAACGCGTATCGAGGGTTCGAACCCCTCTCTCACCGCCAAATAAATGAAAAGGGGCCCTGATGAAAATCAGGGCCCCTTTTCATTTATTCAGCTGAGGGCGGCTCGGTGAAAACCCTTCGGTTCGACAAATTGGCAGGAAAGCCAATTTGCACAGCCGCAGGCTGCCCGTAGGGCGAGGGCCATGGATGGTCCGAGTGCACCCCTGAGCACCGATCTTATAGCGTACTCTCCCCGCCGTTTGACAGGATAACCAGTCTGCTCGAATGAATAGCTCCAGCACTCCCCCACCCTTGCCTTTTCACCTCTTCCGCCCTCTATCCCCCAATCGCGCAAACTGCAATATAGAACTGGCCACCACCTGATTCTTCCCCTGATGCTTGGCTTTATACAAAGCTTCATCCGCCAGTTTTATCGCTTTGCGGATCTGCATCCCCGGCAGATAGAGTGACACGCCAACCGAGGCGGTGACCTTCAGCTCGCTGCCATCTTCCAGAATCATTTGGCTCTGCTCAATTTCCTGACGCAGGCGCTCGGCAATCGCCATCACTGCCTCCGGCTCGTAAGCGCCGGTGATCACCAAAAATTCTTCGCCGCCGTAACGCCCGGCAAAGTCTTTGCTGCGAGTGACATTCCTCAGCACTCGCCCGACGTCGCTCAGCACCCTATCGCCAATCAAATGGCCGTGAGTGTCATTCACCCGCTTAAAATTGTCGATATCAATGATGATCAGCCCGCAGCTCTGGCGATGGGTCTGCTGAATGGAGAGGCGGTAATCCAGACTGGCGCGGTTGCTGATTTGCGTCAGGGGGTCGGTGGCGGCCTTCACCCGGATGGCGAACACCTTCTTCATGTAGATTTCTTTAAAATTCAACGCGTGATAACACAAAATCATGCAGCCTGCGGCGAGCAGTTGGTAGAGCACCAGCGTCGCCCACGGCACCACCATGCCATAGAGACTCGACACCAGCGCAATGCGCGCCAGCCCCACCAGCAGCAGGGTGATGTAAAACACCCGATGCCTTCGCTGACGCCAAACGCGGAATAAAAACAGCCCGAGCATGATGCAGCCAATCAGCAGATTATTGAGCGAGTAGCCGCCATTGAGCACAAACAGCAGCACGTAACACGATAGCCCGCTGAGCCAACCGCCAAAAAACGTCACCAAGATCATCGGCAACATTTCGAAGCTGTAATAGACGTTATCGTTGAGCATCAGCCGGTCTTGGGAAAGAAATAGCGCGGCGACACCGGCAATCAGGCCAAAAGCGATGCGTTTCCAGATATCGCCATTGGAACTGAAAGGCTCGCTGCGACTGAGAATAAAATAGCTGACGGAGAGCGTGGCGTAAGTGACGCAAACATCAGCATATAATTTCCCTAAAGAGGTAAAATCGGGCATGGGGAGTAGCGGTTCCTGAATAATAAATCCAGATAAATAAGGACTTATCTTGAATATAGATGAACTCTTAGCTTGCTGATATCCCCCCAAGGAAATTATGTCGATAGCGGCACTTTTCTCACAAAAAATAGGCGGATACTATCCAGCTTGTCACCCGCCTTGTCCTTGATTTGCATCTATAACTGTTACAGAAAAAGAGCGTATCTTTATTGCTTAGCCGATGACGGGGTTGTTTCCCGCCTTAATATCCTCATCGCCATGGACGCCTGCTGTTATGCATACTTCTGCCAATCGCCCTCTTCGCCTGTTCAGCGCCTTAAAAGACGCCTGCTTCAATGAGAAATACACGCCCCAGCGTCTGCTAAAAGACGCCATTGCCGGGGTCACCGTCGGCATCATCGCCATCCCTCTGGCTATGGCGCTGGCCATCGGCAGCGGCGTGCCTCCGCAAAACGGTCTTTATACCGCCGCCGTCGCCGGGATCATTATTGCCATCTGCGGGGGCTCGCGGTTTAGCGTCTCCGGGCCAACGGCGGCCTTTGTGGTGATCCTCTACCCAGTTTCCCAGCAATATGGTTTATCCGGCCTGTTGCTAGCGACGTTGATGTCCGGGCTGATGCTGGTGCTGATGGGCGTGCTGCGCCTTGGGCGGCTGATTGAATATATTCCGCTGCCGGTGACGCTGGGCTTTACCTCGGGGATTGGTATCACCATCGCCACCATGCAGATTAAGGACTTTTTCGGCCTGAGCGTGGAAGCCATGCCGGAACACTATCTCAGCAAGCTGCTGGTGCTGGTTCAGGCGATGCCGACGCTGGACATAGGTGACGCCGCGATTGGCGTCGTGACGCTGGCGGTGCTGATTTTCTGGCCAAAGCTCGGGTTGAAGCTGCCCGGTCATCTTCCGGCCCTGCTGGCGGGCTGCGCCGTGATGGCGATATTTATGCAAACCGGCCATTCTGTGGCGACTATCGGCTCGCGTTTCCACTACCTGCTTCCCGACGGCACGCAGGGCAGCGGCATTCCGGCTATTTTGCCGCAATTCACCCTGCCGTGGGCCACCACCGGTGGCACTTCGGGCTTCAGCCTCGACGTGGTTCAGGCGTTGTTACCCGCCGTGTTTTCAATGGCGATGCTGGGCGCGATTGAGTCCCTGCTGTGCGCCGTGGTGCTCGACGGCATGACCGGCAAAAAGCACCATTCCAACAATGAGCTGATCGGTCAGGGAATTGGCAACATCGTGACGCCGTTTTTCGGTGGCATCACCGCCACGGCGGCGATTGCGCGTTCAGCCGCCAATGTGCGCGCCGGAGCGACATCGCCGGTTTCTGCTGTTATTCACTCGCTGTTGGTGATTCTGGCGCTGTTGATGCTCGCCCCACTGCTCTCATGGTTGCCGCTGGCGGCCATGGCGGCGCTGCTGCTGATGGTGGCGTGGAACATGAGCGAAGCCCATAAAGTGGTCAACCTGCTGCGCCGCGCGCCAAAAGACGACATTCTGGTGATGTTGACCTGCATGAGCCTCACCGTGCTGTTCGACATGGTGATCGCCATTACGGCGGGCATCGTGCTGGCGTCGCTGCTGTTTATGCGCCGCATCGCCAAGATGACTCGCCTGAGCGACGTGGCCGGGGATTTTGCCGCCGATGAGGCCGTTTGGCGGGTCAATGGCCCGCTGTTCTTTGCCGCCGCCGAGCGAGTGTTTGGCGAGCTTTCCGCCCGCAGCTTGCAGGCTAAACGCATTATTCTGGTATGGGACCGCGTGGCGATTTTGGACGCAGGTGGCCTGAGTGCCCTGCAACACTTCATTGACGAGCTGCCGGAGCACGTTGAGCTGGTGATAACCGATATCCCCTTCCAGCCGCTGAAAACCTTGGCGCGGGCGGGAGTGAAACCTATCGACCAGCGTTTAAGTTTCTACAGCACGCTGGCTGATGCTCAGGCCGCGCACAGCCAGAACTAGAGCATAGATAAAAGCTGAAAAGCAAAAAGGCGCCCTGCTTGCAGAGGCGCCTTTTTTAGTCTGACGTCCGGCGATTATCACGCCGGATTGCAGAGTCTTATTTGCTGGTGTCGAGAGCTGGGAAGCTTTTCACCAAGTCGTCGATGGCTTTCATCTGAACCAAGAATGGCTCCAGTTTAGCCAGTGGCAACGCGGACGGGCCGTCACACTTGGCGTTAGCCGGGTCTTCATGAGCTTCAATGAACAGACCTGCCAGACCTACCGCCATGCCGGCACGCGCCAACTCTGCTACCTGAGCACGACGGCCGCCAGAAGCTGCGCCGAACGGGTCGCGAGTTTGCAGGGCGTGAGTCACGTCGAAAATCACCGGATGCCCGCCAGTGGCGTTGATCATCACGTTAATACCCAGCATGTCGACCACTAAGTTGTCATAACCAAAGTTGCTGCCGCGATCGCAAAGAATAACCTGATCGTTGCCGCCTTCTTTGAATTTCTCAACGATATTACCCATTTGGCCCGGGCTGACGAACTGTGGTTTTTTCACGTTAATCACGGCACCGGTCTTCGCCATAGCTTCAACCAAGTCAGTCTGGCGAGCCAAGAAGGCTGGCAGCTGGATCACGTCAACCACTTCAGAAACCGGCTGCGCCTGCCAGCTTTCGTGCACGTCGGTGATGATTTTCACGCCGAAGGCTTGCTTCAGGTCTTGGAAAATCTTCATGCCTTCGTCCAGACCTGGGCCACGGTAAGAATGAATAGAGGAGCGGTTGGCTTTATCAAAAGAGGCTTTGAACACGTAAGGGATGCCCAGTTTCTGGGTCACGGTCACGTAGTGTTCGCAGACGCGCATCGCCATATCGCGAGATTCCAGCACGTTCATCCCGCCGAACAGTACAAATGGCAGGTCGTTGGCGACGTTGATATCTTTAATGCTAACCACTTTTTGTTTCATGCTTTGGCCTTATTGATTGTCTATCAGGGGCAGTTGTACAGGTAATGCACTGTATTTAAATGCCTATTTAATTTTCTGCGGCTAATTCTAACTCAGTGCAAGGTAACTTGCTTGTGCTCAATCGCGTGGATTTGCACTTTAATCACTTCGGAAATCGGGTCCTCTGGACACTGCTCAACAAAGTAATTTAAATCAGACAGCGCGACATGATTGCAATCCAAATGGGCGTAGATCAAACCACGGTCACGAATTTCATAAGGATCTTCTGGATCGAACTCCAGCAGGGTTTCGCTGGCGCGCAGGGCCATCTCCATCTGCTTCTCTTCCATCAGCGCGGCTTTGAGGGTGTCGAGCATTCTCCTGACGATGACGTTATTTTCAGCTTCTTCCAAATCATCATCTTCAATCTCGGCAGTAACGCCCAGATTCCCCTTCAGCCAGACATGCAGAATATGTTCGCTCAGCGTGTCGCCGTTAATCGGGTTAATCAGCCACATCTCTTCGTCGAGCCAGTCGGCGCGCATGATCAGCTGAGTCGGGAAAATCACCGGCATCAGCGGCAAATCCAACTGGTGAGCGATGTGCAGGAAGATAACCCCGAGCGAAACCGGCGTACCCTGACGCGAAGCCAGCACTTTGTCGAGCCAAATGGCGTCTGACAGGCGATAGATACCGCCCGCGCCGCCAAAGCCCCACGTGCGGTAAAACAACTCAATTAACACTTCAAGCTGCTGATCCTGATTGAGATCTTCCGGTATGACCCGGCGAGCCTCTTCAACCAGCGACTGTAACTGGCGACTGACGTCATCCGCGTTGAAATCATAGCGAATGGCCTGAGTGACCAGAATGACACCGGCGCTGAGCGGCGCGGCGTTAAATTCGAAATCAGCAATGGTACTCATAGTTATCCCAATAGCAGCGGTATTTGTGTCAAGGCGAGCTTAACAATCAAGGCTAAGCATCCTATTGCCAGAATAAACGCAATCCACCGAGTGGTTTGCCGACGTGGCTGTTTACTGAGTGCAACAAACCCCAATGCGATATAGATGATAACGCCAAAAAGCTTTTCAGTCAGCCAAGGTGTCTGTGGGCTGAATGGATAAAGTCGAGCAATGATCAGCAGTGCGATGCCGCTCACCAACAATAGCGTATCAACCGCGTGAGGCGTAATTTTCACCCAACGCTGTTGCAGCATAGCAGAACCTGTCGATTTCCAAAAAAAGCGTAATACAAACAGAAAAATACTCAGGATGACGGTGGCGATATGCAGGTATTTAAAAGCCAAAAAAGCAGACATTTTACTTCCTTGTGGATTAAGGGTTACGGGCAGGCAATCAAGCAGCAAAGGCCATTACGCCCCCTGCCACTGCCCGAGACTGACGCGGTCATTGCCGCCGTAATCTTTTACCGTGGCGACCTGATGGTAGCCCGCCTGACGAAACAGCTGTTGGACCTGCTGCGCCTGCTGCCAGCCGTGCTCAAGCAACAGCCAACCACCGGGCAGTAAATGCTGTGGGGCTTGCTCAATTAGCGTTTGCAGGTCGGCCAACCCGGCGTTGTCCGCCACCAACGCACTGGCGGGCTCGAAGCGCACGTCGCCTTCGGCCAAGTGTGGGTCGGCGGCATCGATATAAGGAGGATTGCTGACGATGACGGCAAACTGCTGGCCCGCGACGGGCGCAAACCAGCTGCCCTGCACGAAGCTGGCGTTGGATATCGCCAATTTTTGCGCATTATGCTGGGCTAACTTCACGGCTTCGGGCTGTAAATCGACGCCGGTGAGCTGGCAATCCGGGCGTTCGCTGGCAATTGCCAAGGCTACGGCGCCGGTGCCGGTTCCCAAATCCAACACCTTTTGCTGCGAAGCGGGCAAACGCAGCAGTGCCTGTTCAACCAGACATTCAGTATCGGGACGGGGGATCAGCGTGGCGGGTGAAACAGAGAGAGGCAGTGACCAAAACTCACGCTCACCCACCAGATAGGCGACCGGCTCGCCCTGCTCGCGTCGCGCCAGCAGAGCCTCTAGCTGTTCAAGTTCGCTGGCCGTCAGCGAGGTTTCGCCAAAGGCCATAATAAAAGTACGCGACCGGCCGGTGACAAACCCGAGCAGGATTTCTGCATCGCGCTTGGGGCTTTCACCCGCCGACAGGCGACGGGTGGCGTCACGCAGCCAATGTTGGAAGTCCATTATTCCTGCTCGGACAACGCGGCAAGCTGGTCAGCCTGATATTCCTGCACAATCGGCTGGATCAGGGTGTCCAGTTTGCCTTCCATCACTTCATCCAGACGGTAAATGGTCAGGTTGATGCGGTGGTCGGTCACGCGGCCCTGCGGGAAGTTGTAAGTGCGGTTACGGTCGGAGCGGTCGCCGCTGCCCAGCAGATTACGGCGAGTTGACGCCTCTTCAGCCTGACGCTTGGACATTTCGGCAGCGCGAATACGCGCGCCCAGCACTGACATCGCTTTGGCTTTGTTCTTATGCTGCGAACGCTCATCCTGACACTCAACCACGATGCCGGTTGGCAAGTGGGTAATACGAATGGCTGAGTCAGTGGTGTTAACGTGCTGACCACCCGCGCCCGAGGAGCGGAAGGTGTCAATTTTCAGGTCACCGGCGTTAATTTCTGGCAGCTCGGCTTCTGGAATTTCTGGCATCACGGCGACGGTACAGGCCGAGGTGTGAATACGCCCCTGCGACTCGGTTTCCGGCACGCGCTGCACGCGGTGGCCGCCAGATTCAAACTTCAACTGGCCGTAGGCACCTTCGCCTGACACCTTGGCGATCACCTCTTTGAAGCCGCCGTGCTCGCCTTCGTTAGCACTGACGATCTCAACGCGCCAGCGGCGAGTTTCAGCGTAACGGCTGTACATACGGAACAGATCTCCGGCGAAAATTGCCGCCTCGTCGCCGCCGGTTCCGGCGCGAATTTCAAGGAAGCAGCTGCGTTCATCGTCGGGATCTTTCGGCAACAGCAGCAATTGCAGCTTCTGCTCTAACTCTTCCAGAGTGGCTTTGCAGGTTTTGATTTCATCCTGCGCCATTTCGCGCATCTCTGGGTCATCAAGCATCTCTTCGGCGGCGGCCAAATCTTCCTGTGCCTGACGCCAGGTCAGAAAACAGGCAGAGACATCGCTCAGCTGAGCATATTCGCGGGAGAGATTACGGAATTTTTCTTGGTCGGCAATAACAGTTGCGTCGCCGAGCATCGCCTGCACTTCTTCATGGCGCTCTTGTAACACTTCCAGTTTAGCAACAATAGAAGGCTTCATGCGTGGTGTTTAACCCTGTAATAAATAGGAACTATTGCTGATCCAGCCCGAGGCTGTCGCGTAAAATTTGCAAGCGCTCGACATCGCCATCGCTGGCGGCCTGCTGCAGGGAACGGGTGGGTGCGTGAATAAGACGGTTAGTCAGTTTGTGTGCTAATTCGTGAATAACGGCAGAGACATCTGCTCCCTGAGCAATGGCAGCCAGCGCTTTGGCTTCTGCTTCGGCACGGACGAGATCCGCACGGGAACGATAATCACGAATGATTTCCACCGCGCCCTGCGATCGCAGCCACGCCATGAAATTAGAACTTTCTTGCTCAACGATAGATTCAGCCTGCACGGCGGCGGCCTTACGTTGAGCCATATTGTTTTGAATAATGCTATGCAAATCATCAACGCTATAAAGGTAGGCGTTGGCGAGTTTGCCCACTTCTGGCTCGATATCACGCGGCACGGCGATATCCACCATCAGCATCGGCTGGTTACGGCGAGCTTTCAGCGCGCGTTCCACCATGCCTTTGCCGATGATTGGCAGCGGGCTGGCGGTGGAGCTAATAATGATGTCGGCTTCGGCCAGACGGGCGTCGATATCTTGCAAAGTGATCACTTCAGCGCCCACTTCGCTTGCCAGCACCTGTGCCCGCTCGCGGGTACGGTTGGCAATCATCATGTGGCGAACCTTGTGTTCACGCAGATGGCGCGCCACCAGTTCGATAGTTTCCCCCGCGCCCACCAGCAAGACGCTGACGTCAGACAAGGATTCGAAAATCTGCCGAGCCAGAGTACAGGCAGCAAAAGCCACGGAAACCGCGCTGGCACCGATGTCGGTTTCAGTACGCACGCGCTTGGCGACGGAGAAGGATTTTTGGAACAGACGCTCAAGCTCACCCGAAACCGCCTGCCCGTGTTGGGACTCGGCGAAGGCTTTTTTCACCTGACCTAGAATTTGCGGCTCACCGACGACCAGCGAATCAAGGCCGCTGGCTACGCGCATCAGATGGCTGACGGCGTCATTATCTTGATGCCAATAGAGGCTTTTTCGCACTTCATCGGCACTGAGATGGTGATAATCACATAGCCATTTAACCAACTGTTCCTGAAGATTTTCCTGTTGTTCCACACTGAGATACAGCTCAGTTCGGTTACAGGTGGACAACACGACACCGCCCTGCACCAGGGGTTGCTGGAGCAGACTAGAGAGCGCCTGTTCAATGGTCTCGGGAGAAAAAGTTACCCGTTCACGCAAAGAAACCGGTGCGGTTTTGTGATTGATACCTAATGCAAGCAGGGTCATAAGGAAGCGTTTTTCGAGTAATACTTATGTTGGTATGGGTTTACGTCTGTGGCGCATTCTACAAGATGAGCCGGATCAATAAAAGCAAAGCAGCATTATCCGTTAAAGTTGTTGAAGCAACAGACGATTTCGATGACTTCGAGCTTACTGCATCCGCACTTTTGGTACTTCAATATCAATGATAGCCATGATCTATCAAGGGCTACTCTTTTTTCTTGAAACAATTCCGGTCATTCTCAGTGGCTAACGTGCTCGACGTCAGTATGCTAAACTGACCATCGCCGAATTTGCCCAGGCACTTTGCCTCAGCACCCAAGGATTTAATCTGTTATGCCAATGCGTAAAGCTCACTTAGTTCGTCTTCTTCCTCTTGCAAGCCTGGTGCTTGCCGCCTGTTCCATCAATGCGCCTAAGGGTCCGGCGACCAGTCCGACCTCCCCACAGTGGCGCGACCATGAGGCGAAAATCAAGCAGTTAGAGCACTATCAAACGCGTGGCTCCTTCGCCTATATCTCAGATAAACAAAAAGTTTATGCCCGCTTCTTCTGGCAGCAATACACGCGTGACAACTACCGCCTGTTGCTGACGAACCCACTCGGCAGTACCGAGATGGAGCTGAAAGTGCAGAGCGGCGTCGCTCAGTTGACCAATAATGAAGGCAAGAAGTACACCAGCAACAACCCTGATGAGATGATTCAGAAGCTGACCGGCATGTCGATTCCGCTGGCTAACCTGCGTCTGTGGATGCTAGGCCTGCCGGGCGATGAGAGTGATTTCACCCTCGACAGCCAATACCGCCTGTCCAAAGTTAACTACAGCCAAAACGGCCAGCAAGGCACCGTGGTGTATCAGAGCTACAGCGATGACGTGATCCCATCATTGCCGAATCGCCTTGAAATGACCGAAGGCGACCAACGCATTAAATTGAAAATGGACAGCTGGACCTTAAACTGAGATGACGCAATTGTGGCCTTCTCCGGCTAAACTCAATTTATTCCTTTATATCACCGGCCAGCGCGCCAACGGCTATCACGAACTGCAAACCTTGTTTCAGTTCGTTGATTATGGCGACAGCCTCTCTTTCACGCCGCGCAACGATGGGCAGATAGTCCTGACGACGCCGGTTGACGGCGTGGCCGACGAAGACAATCTGGTGGTTCGCGCGGCGCGTTTGTTACAACGTCACGCAGGCTGCTCGCTTGGCGCAGACATCTCGCTTATTAAACGCATCCCGATGGGCGGCGGACTGGGCGGGGGTTCCTCTAACGCCGCGACGGTGTTAGTGGCCCTGAACACCCTGTGGGAGTGCGGCCTGTCTGATCAGCAGCTGGCAGCATTAGGCGTCACTTTAGGCGCAGATGTGCCGGTGTTCGTGATGGGCCATGCCGCCTTTGCCGAAGGCATTGGCGAGATACTGCAACCCGTCGAACCTGAAGAGAAATGGTATTTGGTGGCGCATCCGGGTGTGCATATCCCAACCCCGATGATTTTTGGCGATACTGAATTAACCCGCGACACGCCAAAACGTCCGATAAATGTGCTTTTAAGCACAGCGTGGACAAATGATTGCCAACCGATTGCGATAAAACGTTTTTGCGAGGTTGAACAGCTTGTTTCTTGGCTGTTAGAATACGCGCCGTCACGTATGACGGGCACGGGTGCTTGCGTTTTCGCCGAGTTTGCGACCGAGCATGAAGCCCGTCAGGTTTTGGATCAGATTCCATCGTCGGTCACCGGGTTTGTAGCTAAGGGCGTCAACGTCTCTCCCCTGCACCGTTTCCGCGAAGAATGGCTGAGAGCAGCAGGCAAAGCGTAGAGCGTCACGGTCCCGTTTCCCGTGTCTGTTCTTTGCCAGCCTCTCACTCTGTAACAGAGCCAAGATTTTCGTAGTATTGGTTGTAAAGATGTACCGAAGTATTTTTTCTCGTAAGCATAATGCTGTGGCATCGCTCACCGCCCGGTGGTGCCATAAGCCAATGTCTTCCCTGGACGCAAGCCTGAGGTTCTTCTCGTGCCTGATATGAAGCTTTTTGCTGGTAACGCCACCCCGGAACTAGCACAACGTATTGCCAACCGTTTATACACCAGCCTTGGTGACGCCGCCGTCAGTCGTTTCAGCGACGGTGAAGTAAGTGTGCAAATCAACGAAAATGTACGTGGCGGAGATATTTTCATTATCCAGTCCACCTGCGCGCCTACTAACGATAACCTGATGGAACTGGTCGTGATGGTTGATGCCTTACGCCGCGCTTCCGCCGGCCGTATCACTGCGGTCATCCCTTATTTTGGTTATGCACGTCAAGATCGCCGGGTGCGTTCAGCCCGTGTGCCAATCACCGCCAAAGTGGTTGCAGATTTCCTTTCCAGCGTCGGTGTTGACCGCGTTCTTACCGTAGATTTACACGCCGAACAGATCCAGGGCTTCTTCGACGTACCGGTTGATAACGTGTTCGGTAGCCCGATCCTGCTGGAAGACATGCTGCAACAGAATCTGGAAAACCCAATCGTGGTTTCCCCAGATATCGGTGGTGTTGTCCGTGCTCGCGCCGTTGCCAAACTGCTTAACGACACTGACATGGCTATCATCGACAAACGCCGCCCACGCGCTAACGTTTCTCAGGTGATGCACATCATCGGTGACGTTGCTGGCCGTGACTGCGTGCTGGTTGACGACATGATCGACACCGGCGGCACGCTGTGTAAAGCAGCCGAAGCCTTGAAAGAGCGCGGTGCTAAGCGCGTGTTCGCTTATGCCACTCACCCAATCTTCTCTGGCAACGCCGTTGAGAACATCAAAAACTCCGTGATTGATGAAGTGATTGTCTGCGACACCATCCCGCTGTCTCCAGAAATCCGCGCACTGAAGAAAGTTCGTACACTGACGCTGTCAGGCATGTTGGCTGAAGCGATTCGTCGTATCAGCAACGAAGAATCTATCTCTGCGATGTTCGAACATTAATCCGACGCCCTTCTGCTTGCAGAAGGGGTTGATTAGCGAGCATTAAAAAACCCGTTATTGTTTGCGCAATAACGGGTTTTTCTTTGGAGCTTCGGCTAAAAGCTACTTCTCTTAATACATTAGCAGCGATTATGAATGGCGGTGATTCTTGCGGCAGCGCGCGTCGTAATGGCGAACCCAAAAATAGCGGTCAGCCACGCGCTCGCGCCCACCGATCCTCGCCCCTGCGAGCCATAAAATCGCACCGATAAAGATGCAGGCTATTGCGCCGTGGGCAAAAAATTGCGGTAAATTCAGATTGGGCATCTGATTCAGAATGGAGTATCCAACCCCGCCGACCATAGTGACCAGACCAAGCCCCATCAGCACGTTTCCTAATACTGTTGCGGTTTTACGTTTCATATGTCACCTCCAGTAATCCATCAATTGAACAGGTCTATTTCTGTTTTCCTAGCTCAAAGTGTAGTCGGCGGCGGGGTTTTACTTTGCGGCAACGATCACAGACAGAGAACATAGCATGACAAATCTTTACGTTTTCTTGTCAGTTTCATTCGAAGGGTGAATGGTTTTGTGGGTCAACTATTCACCTTTAAAATCATTATCCTGAATTTCCCCTCGGCAGGTTTGGCACAACTGCCTCACACGGGTAAACTAGCGCCCTATTCGTCACCTCATGAAGAAGCGAAACCAACGTGAGCAGCATTAAATTAATTGTGGGTCTGGCCAACCCCGGCGCTGAATACGCCCAAACGCGGCACAACGCCGGAGCCTGGTACGTGGACCAGTTGGCCCACCAGCATAACCAGCAGCTAAAAGAAGAGAGCAAGTTCTACGGCTACACTGCCCGCCTCTCGCTGTCGGGGCAGGATGTGCGTCTTTTAGTTCCGACTACCTTTATGAACCTCAGCGGCAAAGCCGTGCTGGCGATGGCGAATTTCTATCGCGTTGAGCCGAATGAGATTCTGGTGGCCCACGACGAGTTAGACATTCCGCCGGGCGTGGCGAAAATCAAACTAGGCGGCGGCAACGGCGGCCATAACGGCTTGAAAGATATCCAAAGCAAGCTGGGCAACAACCCTAACTTCTATCGCCTGCGCATTGGTATTGGTCATCCGGGCGATAAAAACAAAGTGGTGGGATTTGTTCTCGGCAAGCCTCCGGCCAGCGAACAGAAGCTGATTGATGAGGCCATCGACGAGTCGCTGCGCTGCACCGAGATGCTGATGAAAGAAGGTTTAGAGAAAACCGTCCAGCGTCTGCACAGCTTTAAAGCTCAGCCCTAAGCTTCTACCAGAAAGCAAAAAGGCGCGAATTTCGCGCCTTTTCTTATGCAGATTGCCCCACAGCCCTATTTTACAAACTGTCTTCCGCGACATAATACTGCGGGTCATCCAGCTCGTGGCTACAGAACGGACCGGCTTTTTTCAGCAGACTCACGCAGTCATCGCTGAGGTGGCGCAGCCGAATTGACTTCCCTGCTTCAAGGTATCGCGCCGTCAGCTTATCAATCGCCTCAACCCCGCTGGAGTCCATCACTCGGGTTGCGGCAAAGTCCAACACCACGTTTTGCGGATCGTTCTTCGGTTCGAACAACTCGGCAAAGCTGGCTGAAGAACCAAAGAACAGCGGCCCTTCAAGCTTATAAATCGCCAAATCACCCTTGGTTTTATGCTCGCGAATCCGGATCCGCGCCTGCTGCCACGCAAAGACCAGCGCGGAGATAATCACCCCGCTAATCACCGCGACGGCTAAGTCGGTGAAAATCGTGATTAAGGTAACAATGAGCATCACCAACGCGTCGGCCTTCGGCATGCGGCGCAGCCTACGCAGCGAGCTCCACTCAAAGGTGTTGTAACACACCACCAGCATGATCCCCGCCAGCGCCGCCACCGGCAGCAGGCCAATGTAACCCGACAGACTAATCACAAATAGAATCAGCAGGATGGCCCCGACCACGCCGGAGATCCGCCCACGCCCGCCCGAGGTAAAGTTGATAATTGACTGCCCAATCATCGCACAGCCGGCGAAGCAGCCAAAAAGCCCGCAAATGGTATTACCCGCGCCCTGCGCGATACTTTCGCGATTGCCGTTCCCCTTCTTATTACCCATCTCATCCAGCACCGTCATGGTGAGCAGGGATTCAATTAGGCCGACCAGCGCAATCACCACCGCGTATGGCAGCACCACCTTCAGCATCTCAAGGTTAAACGGCGCAACCGGCAGGCTGAAGTGAGGCAGAGCGCCGGAGATATCCGCCAAGTCCCCCACTCGCAGAGTATGCAAATTAAAGCCAATCGCCACCGCCGCTACCACGATCAGGGCCGCCAGCGAAGAAGGAATAACGCGGGTCAGTTTCGGGAACAGCACCACCACCAGAATCGCCAGCAGCACTAGCCCGTACATCAGCGGCCCCTGCCCGGCTATCATGTGCAGCTGCGCCAGCATGATGACAATCGCCAGCCCGTTAACAAAGCCGTGAATGGCAGGAAGAGGCACCAGCCGGATAAATTTCCCCAAGCGGAAAACGCCAATCAGGATTTGAATCACCCCGGCAAAAATCGTCGCCCACAGCACATAACCCATGCCGTGCTGTGCCGCAAGGCTCATCAACACCACCACAATCGAGCCTGCCGCGCCGGAGACCATGCCCGGCTTGCCGCCAAACAGCGCGGTGACTAAGCCAATAATGAAAGCCGTGTGCAAGCCGACAATAGGCGACAGACCCGCCACCAGCGAAAAACCTACGGCTTCGGGGATCATAGAAACCGCGACAACAAATCCCGCCAGGACTTCATTCTTGACGTCAGAAATCCTGAAATCTTTCAGGTTAAACATGATGTTATTCACTTTTTATCAATAGAAACCATTTCTCGCAGACGGAGAAACGCACGCCGCAGAGGCTTCACTCATCGGCAAAGCGCGGCAAAAAGCACGGTGAAAACCGTTTATGGGAGGGGAAAACTCAAGGCGGCGTAGGCAAGAAAGACATCTGGCACTTTTCCGATCGGTTAAAATATTGTGATCAGTATCTAAAATGATCGGAATGCTGGCAAGATTTTTAATCGCTTGCTAATGGTTGGGAAGCCAGTGACCGGGATAAGTGAAGGAAGCCAACGCAGATACAGCGCGAAGGATGCCCGCCCACGAGATCTCCAAAATCATTCGTGATGTATCAAGGCTGCAACTGAGTGAATCCCGCGAGCTGACAAAAGTCAGTGACCGGGATGAGTGAAGGAAGCCAACGCAGATACAGTGCGAAGGATGCCGGAGATCGGCATTCTGTGTATAATGGCGGGCAATATGATCATTACATCCTGCAATTAAACTTAATTGCTTGATAATTAAGATATTAAGGTGATAACAACATGGGATTCAAATGCGGTATCGTGGGCCTGCCGAACGTCGGTAAATCTACATTGTTCAACGCGCTGACTAAAGCGGGCATCGAAGCGGCGAACTTCCCGTTCTGCACCATCGAGCCTAACACTGGCGTGGTGCCAATGCCTGATTCACGTCTTGACCAACTGGCCGAGATCGTGAAGCCACAGCGCATTCTGCCTACTACCATGGAATTCGTTGATATCGCCGGTCTGGTAAAAGGCGCATCTAAAGGTGAAGGTCTGGGTAACCAGTTCCTGACCAACATCCGCGAGACCGAAGCTATCGGCCACGTTGTGCGCTGCTTCGAGAACGACAACATCATCCACGTGAACAACAAAGTCGACCCGGCGGAAGACATTGATGTTATCAACACCGAGTTGGCCCTCTCCGACCTCGACACCTGCGAGCGCGCGATCCACCGCGTACAGAAGCGTGCTAAGGGTGGCGACAAAGATGCTAAAGCCGAATTGGCCGCGCTGGAAAAATGCCTGCCACAGCTTTCCGAAGCTGGCATGCTACGTGCTCTGGACCTGACCGAAGAAGACAAAGCGGCAATCCGCTACCTGAGCTTCCTGACGCTGAAGCCAACCATGTACATCGCTAACGTTAACGAAGACGGTTTTGAAAACAACCCGTACCTCGACAAAGTTCGCGAAATCGCCGCTGCCGAAGGCTCTGTGGTGGTTGCCGTTTGCGCCGCTGTTGAATCCGACATCGCCGAACTGGACGACGCTGACCGCGAAGAGTTTATGGCCGAGCTGGGTCTGGAAGAGCCGGGCCTGAACCGCGTGATCCGCGCCGGTTATGAGCTGCTGAACCTGCAAACTTACTTCACCGCTGGCGTAAAAGAAGTCCGCGCATGGACCATCCCTGTCGGCGCCACTGCCCCACAGGCAGCAGGTAAAATCCACACCGACTTCGAGAAAGGCTTTATCCGCGCACAAACCATCGCTTTCGAAGACTTCATCACCTACAAAGGTGAACAAGGCGCGAAAGAAGCCGGCAAAATGCGTTCAGAAGGTAAAGAGTACATCGTGAAAGACGGCGACGTGATGAATTTCTTGTTTAACGTCTAAGTCCAAATTCAGGTCGTTTAGGCCTGAGTTGTGATAAAGAAACCCCATGCAGATGCGTGGGGTTTTTGTTTGGTGGCATCCCAGATGACCTTCCACCTCAATAAAGGATATATTGTGGCACTAACCCAAACCCTCACACTACAACGGACACCACCATGGCACTGATCCCCAAAAACTACTCGCGGTTGGAAAGCGGCTATCGCGAGAAAGCGTTAAAAATCTATCCGTGGGTTTGTGGGCGCTGCTCGCGTGAGTTTGTCTATTCCAACCTGCGCGAATTAACGGTTCACCATATCGACCACGACCACACCAATAACCCGGAAGATGGCAGTAACTGGGAGTTGCTGTGCCTGTATTGCCATGACCATGAGCACTCGAAATACACCGAGGCGGACCAGTACGGCACGACCGTGGTCGCGGGGGAAGACGCGCAAGATGATGTTGAAGCGGCGACCTATAATCCCTTCGCAGATTTAAAGTCGATGCTGAATAAGAAGAAGTAATTTTGCAGATGTCAGCTTATGGCTGCATAAGCCGACATCACATCATGTCGAAGGATATTAGCCTGCTTTCTCGAGGCTACGCTTCACGGCCTTGAGCGTCCTTTGGCGGATCCAGCCACTTCCCGCTCTGATTGCCAGCCAGTACAGGGCCATTTTTAAGTAGGTAGCTCGGTCAGAGCAATGGATAAAGGTTTCAGTACAGAGTGCATACTTATCAGTCGCTATCTCTTGTAATTGATACCGCAGCAACAATTTTGCGTTACCAGGCTTGAGTGCTGCGCAATACGCACGCGCGTCCGGAATATCCTCAAGGCCAAAATCGCTACGCCAAAATTGGCCTCTCAAGCCATAACAAAGTTCAGTTGTGGATTTTTCAAGCAATGTAAAATTACTCAGTCCGAACTGATGAATACTGTCTCTAGACTCACCCAAACGTAATCTTTGTGGCATTTGTCGCACCGACATCAAGGTCCTAATGATGAAGTCCTGCTGGATATCATAATCAGCCACCGCCGATAATATTTTTTCCGGATGGTGAGTGGTGATGGTTGCTCGATGTCTCTCATAGAACTGAAAGTTCGGCATATATTCAGGTACATTTAGCCAACCGGTTAGAGCTTTCTTAGTAACAAATCCCAGCACCAATCTGCTTACTCCCTTAAAAACCCTAATCCCGACTACTTTTGACTGCGCTCCAATAACTTTATTGGCTAAGGCCAATCGGAAGTAATCCCCGCACTACCCCTCAACCACCACCACTTCTACCCCGGCTTTTCGCAGTCCATTCAAACTCTCTTCAGGAATGCCGCTATCGGTGATAACCGTATGAATACGTTGAGTATCAATAATCTTGTGCAGACTGGAGCGATTGAATTTGCTGGAGTCGGTAACCACAATTATTTGCTCTGCGACTTCACACATCCGGCGGTTCAGGCGCGCTTCATCTTCATTATGGGTACTCACCCCGCGCTCGAGGCTGATGGCGTCGACGCCGAGAAAAAGGATATCGAAGTGGTAATTTTGCAGCGACTGGTCGGCCTGCTCGCCATAGAAAGAGAGGGACTGGCGGCGTAGATGCCCGCCGGTCATCAGCACGTCCACCCCTTCGGCTTCAACCAGCGCGTTGGCCACATTCATGCCATTGGTCATGGCAATCACCTCTTTATGATGACGCATATGGCGCGCAATTTCATAGGTGGTGGTGCCTGAGTCGAGAATGACGCGGTGGCCCGGCTTGATAAGATTGGCGGCAACCCGCGCAATGCTGCGCTTTAAGGAAGTATTAAGGGAGCTTTTATCTTCCACCGTCGGCTCAATACCCGGCGTGTTGGCGTCGCAGACCAGCGCACCGCCGTAGGCTCGCACGGCGATGCCCTGCTTTTCCAGAAAGGCTAAATCATTGCGGATAGTGACCGTAGAAACATTAAAAAATGCCGATAAATCATTAACCTGAACGCTTCCCTGTTGGCGAAGACGCTGAATGATTTGCTCACGCCTTTCACTGGTTCCCGTTACACGCTTTTCCATTGCCGAATCGGTATTGCTCATAGTTAATCCTTTCTCACGGCCTTTCGTTTCATTTCGCTTTGCCTATTAACGCCTTTCTTTTGCCTAAATGCAAGCCTTTGCACTGCACCAAAATGGGGGGAGGTTTCATCAAAAAATCTTTCACTACGTTTCTTTTGCGAAACAGATCGCATTTCCATTATCTTTCGTTTTGTTTTTATTAGCCGTTGAAGCAATATCCATCGAAATGAACTGAAAGAAAAATAACCATTAACCCCTTATGGAGTGGAAAGTGAAACATTTAACCGAGTTTGTGGCTGACCATAAGCAGGATAAAGGATGCGGCATCTTTGCCGTCTGTTCCGCACACCCATTAGTGCTTGAGGCGGCGATACGCCACGCCAGGGAAACTAAATCTCTCTTATTAATAGAAGCCACCTCTAATCAGGTGGACCAATTTGGCGGTTACACCGGCATGACGCCGTTGGACTTCCGCCACTTTGTTGAGCAAATGGCGGATGAGCACAGCCTGCCGCGCCATCAGTTGATATTAGGTGGCGACCATTTGGGGCCAAATCGCTGGCAAACCGCCCCAGCCGCAGAAGCCATGGCTAATGCCGAAGAGCTGATTCGTCATTATGTGGCGGCTGGATTTAAAAAAATCCATCTGGATTGCAGCATGTCCTGTGCCGATGACCCGGTGCCATTAACCGATGAAATCGTGGCAGAGCGCGCTGCAAGGCTTGCGCGGATTGCCGAGCAAACCTGCAAGGAGAAATGGGGAAGCTCTGATCTGGTGTATATCATTGGGACAGAGGTTCCGGTTCCCGGCGGTGCGCATGAAACGCTGTCAACGCTGGCGGTCACCTCTCCACAGGCAGCCAAAGCCACGCTGCAAGCTCACCGCCACGCTTTTGAACATCAGGGGCTAAATGAAATCTGGCCTCGAATTATCGGGCTCGTGGTGCAACCGGGTGTGGAATTCGATCATGCTCATATTATTGATTACCAGCCTGAAAAATCTCTTGCTCTGAGCCAGACTATCGAAGAATTTGACACCATGGTCTTCGAAGCGCACTCCACCGATTATCAAACCCCTTTCGCCCTACGCCAGCTTGTTCAGCACCACTTCGCGATTTTAAAAGTCGGTCCCGCTCTCACTTTTGCCCTGCGCGAAACCCTATTTTCACTGGCGGCTATCGAGCATGAACTGCGCCCTTCCCACCAGTGCTCGGGGCTGAGGGATGTCTTAGAAAGCGTGATGCAGGAGCACCCGCAGCACTGGGAACAGCACTATCACGGCAATAACGATCAGCGCCGTCTGGCGCGCGGATACAGCTATTCCGACCGCGTTCGCTACTACTGGCCAGATCACGACATTGACGAGGCTTATTCCCGCCTTGTAACTCATTTAGCTGATGAAGCTATCCCGCTGCCGCTAATCAGCCAGTACCTGCCCCTGCAATACTCCAGAGTCCGCGAAGGCAGGCTGGTAGCCACGCCACATGAACTGATTATTGACCACATTCAGGATGTACTGCGTCAGTACCATGCCGCCTGCATGAGCACACAGTCATCGCATTAACACAATGATAATAAGGAAGAAAATATGCCAAACATTGTTTTAAGTCGTATTGATGAGCGTCTGATCCACGGCCAGGTGGGGGTTCAATGGGTAGGTTTTGCTGGAGCGAATCTGGTGTTAGTGGCCAATGATGAAGTGGCCGAAGATGAAGTTCAGCAGCATTTAATGGAAATGGTGTTGGCGGAAGGTATCGCCGTGCGTTTTTGGCCGCTGCAAAAAGTTATCGACAATATCCATCGCGCCAACGATCGGCAGAAAATCTTGCTGGTCTGCAAAAATCCGGCTGACTTTTTAACCCTCGCCAACGGCAAAGTGCCGGTGACACGCATCAACGTCGGCAACATGCACTATGCCGAAGGCAAGCAACAGATTGCCAAAACCGTCTCGGTCGACGATCAGGACATTGCAGCTTTTAATGGTCTGAAAAAAGCCGGCGTGGAATGTTTCGTTCAGGGCGTACCCACCGAGCCTGCGCAGGATCTCTACAAACTCCTTTGAGGTATTTTCTATGGAAATTAGCTTATTACAGGCAACGGCGTTAGGGATCTTGGCCTTTATTGCGGGTCTGGATATGTTCAACGGCCTGACGCACATGCATCGCCCGGTGGTGCTCGGGCCACTGGTTGGCCTGATTATGGGCGACCTTCACGCGGGGATCTTAACCGGCGGTACGTTGGAATTGGTATGGATGGGGCTGGCGCCTCTGGCCGGTGCTCAGCCGCCAAATGTCATTATCGGCACGATTGTCGGCACTGCCTTTGCTATCACCGCCAGAGTGAAGCCTGAAGTGGCGGTCGGCGTGGCGGTTCCCTTCGCCGTGGCGGTACAAATGGGCATTACCTTCTTGTTCTCCATCATGTCCGGCGTGATGGCGCGCTGCGACCGCATGGCGGCCAAGGCTGACACCAAAGGAATCGAAAGAGTTAACTATTTAGCGCTATTGGCACTGGGGGCTTTCTATTTTCTCTGCGCTTTTCTGCCAATCTACTTTGGTGCGGATCACGCCAAAGCCGCCATCGACGTCCTACCGGCGCGCCTGATTGACGGCCTAGGCGTGGCGGGCGGCATTATGCCAGCCATTGGCTTTGCCGTGCTGCTGAAAATCATGATGAAAAACGTCTACATCCCCTATTTCATCCTCGGGTTTGTTGCTGCCGCTTGGCTGAAGCTTCCGGTTCTGGCCATTGCCGCTGCCGCACTGGCGATGGCAATCATCGACTTTATGCGTAAAGACCCCGCCCCCCAGCAGCCTTCCCACTCTAAACAAGAGGAATTTGAAGATGGTATCTAATACTCAAGTTTTGCCAGGGATCAGCACCAGTGAGCAAACCGTGACGGCCGGCAGTGACAATATCTATGAAGATCAGACCATTGGTGCCGAGCTAACGAAGAAAGACATCAACCGCGTGGCGTGGCGATCCATGCTGCTGCAAGCTTCCTTTAACTATGAACGTATGCAGGCTTCGGGCTGGTTGTATGGCTTATTGCCCGCCTTGAAAAAAATCCATACCAACAAGAATGATCTGGCGCGGGCGATGAAAGGCCATATGGGATTCTTCAACACCCACCCTTTTCTGGTGACATTTGTCATCGGCATCATTCTGGCGATGGAGCGTTCAAAGCAGGATGTAAACAGTATTCAGAGCACCAAGATTGCGGTTGGCGCGCCACTTGGCGGCATCGGCGACGCCATGTTCTGGCTCACTTTACTGCCGATTTGTGGCGGCATTGGGGCCAGTCTGGCGCTTCAGGGTTCGATTCTCGGCGCGGTGGTATTTTTGGTGATGTTTAACGTCGTCCACCTCGGGCTGCGTTTCGGGTTAGCTCACTATGCCTATCGCATGGGCGTGGCCGCCATTCCGGTTATCAAAGCCAACACGCTAAAAGTGGGCCGCGCCGCCTCTATTGTTGGCATGACGGTGATTGGTGCGCTGGTGGCGACCTATGTTCGATTAGCCACCACGCTGGAAATCAACGCTGGCGACGCCGTGGTTAAATTACAAACTGACGTTATTGACAAGCTGATGCCGGCGTTTCTGCCACTGGTTTATACCCTGACGATGTACTGGCTGGTGCGCCGTGGCTGGAGTCCGCTGCGCCTTATTGGGCTAACCGTCGTGTTGGGCATCGTCGGCAAATTCGGTCACTTCCTGTAAGCAAGAGGACGCAACATGTTAAGCATTATTCTTACCGGTCACGGCGGGTTCGCCTCCGGGCTTGAGAAAGCCATGAAGCAAATCCTTGGCGAACAGCAGCAAATCATGGCGATCGATTTCCCCGAAAGCTCTTCAACCGCCCTGCTGACTTCCCAATTTGAACAGGCTCTGGCGGAATTGGATGAAACTGAAGGGCTGGTTTTTCTGACGGATTTACTGGGCGGCACACCTTTTCGCGTGGCCTCGACCTTTGCTATGCAGAAGTCAGATCGGGAAGTGATCACCGGCGTGAATCTACAACTTCTGCTGGAAATGGTGCTGGAGCGCGAAGGGTTGAGCAGTCAGGAGTTCCGCCTTCAGGCCCTGGAGTGTGGTCACCGCGGGCTCACCAGCTTAGTCGATGAACTTGGCCGCCACCGCGAGGCGGTGCCAATAGAGGAAGGGATATGAACCAGCTGCTGCGCGCGCATCGCGTGCTGACCGAGCACGGCTGGCTGCAAGACCACCAGCTGCGACTCGACGGCAACAAGATTATCGCCATTGAGCCAATTCCCGCAGGTGTGCCAAAGCGCGACGCCGAACTGTTATGCCCGGCCTACATAGATATCCATGTCCACGGGGGTGATGGCGTTGACGTCATGGATGACGCTCCGGACGTACTGGACAAACTGGCCCTATTCAAAGCCCGTCAAGGCGTCGGCGGCTGGTTGCCGACCACCGTCACGGCTTCGCTTGAGGATATAAAGAGCGCGCTGCGGCGCATTGCCCTGTGCTGCCATCAGGGCGGCAAAGGCGCGACGGTACTGGGAAGCTATCTGGAAGGGCCTTACTTTACGCCGCAGAATAAAGGCGCGCATTCTCCAGAACTGTTTCGCGAACTAAGCATTGCCGAGTTGGATAGCCTGATTGATGTGTCGCAAAACACCCTGCGCGTGGTGGCACTGGCTCCTGAAAAGCCGCAGGCGATCCCAGCGATTCAGCATCTTAAAAAGCAGGGAATCAAAGTGATGCTCGGCCACAGCGCGGCGAGCTATGAAGAGACCGTTCGGGCTTTTGATGCCGGTGCCGATGGGCTGGTGCACTGCTTTAACGGCATGACAGGTCTTCATCATCGCTATCCTGGCATGGTTGGCGCGGGGTTAACGGATAAGCGAGCCTGGCTGGAGTTAATCGCCGACGGCCACCACGTGCATCCGGCGGCGATGGCGCTGTGCTGCAACTGCGCGGCGCATCGGGTGGTACTGATCACTGACGCCATGCGCGCTGCGGGCATGCCCGACGGCGAGTATTCGATTTGCGGGCAGCCCGTCACCCTACAGCAAGGCATGGTGCGCACGGCTGAGGGCGGGCTTGCCGGCAGCACCCTTTCGCTGGATGCCGCGGTGCGCAATCTGGTCGCTAGCCTCGGCGTCTCAGAGGAAGACGCTATCTATATGGCATCACTGCATCCAGCCAAAATGCTCGGCCTTGAACAGAGTTTAGGTTCACTCTCAGTGGGGAAAATGGCCAACGTTATCGCACTAAATTCGCAGCTTCAGGTGCAAAAAATATGGGTTGATGGTCAGCCTGTCGAGATCTAAAGCTTTCACTGCACATCACTTTGGTTTGTGGCCTGCGCGGTCACAAGCCTTTCTTTTCCTTTCGTAAATCACAGATTCATATTCTCACAAAATCCAAATATTCATATAAATCAGTTAGATAATAAAAACCAATCTATCCTTAGATCACAGTTTTCGTTTTATTTCCTTTCTTTCGTTGATCTTTCATTTTCTTTTGTATAGATTTCATTTATCCACAAAACCGACCAAATGAAACAAAACGAAAGATGCCATGCATGATTTGTATTGGCTCACTGAAAGGTATGACTAAGGACACGTGATGAGCGAAACAGAATTTGCCAGTATTTCAGGTACGGCAACCTGGACCGAAAAAGAGATCCGCCAACAACCGGGGTGCTGGATCCAATCCTTAAAAAATATCGAAAGCCAACGTATTGAAATAGATAATTTTCTTACCCCTCTGCTACTAAAACCTGATTTACAAATCATCCTGACCGGTGCGGGAACCTCGGCGTTTATTGGCGATATTATCGCCCCTTGGCTTTCGCGCCAGACGGATAAAAATTTTGTCGCCGTGCCGACCACCGATTTGGTCACCAACCCTGTGGACTATCTATCCCCTCACCGCCCGACGCTGCTGGTCTCTTTTGCTCGCTCGGGTAACAGCCCGGAAAGCGTGGCCGCGGTGGATTTAGCCAATCAGCTGGTTAGCCAGTGCCATCATCTGGTCATCACCTGCAATGAAGCAGGCAGCCTGTATCAAAACGCCGTCACAAGTAAAAATGCGCTGGCCTTGCTGATGCCAGCCGAAACCCACGATCGAGGGTTCGCCATGACCAGCAGCATCAGCACCATGATGGCAAGCTGTCTGGCGGTTTTTGCCCCTAAAACCATCAATAGCCAGAGTTTTCAGGATGTCGCGACGCGCTGCGAGCAGATCATTGATTCTCAAGGCGACTTTAGCGATGCGCTATTTGGCGACTTGCCCTTCAAGCGCGTGGTTTATCTCGGCAGCGGCGGTTTGCAGGGTGTCGCAAGAGAGTCTGCCTTAAAGGTGCTGGAGCTGACCGCGGGCAAGCTGGCGGCATTTTATGACTCGCCGACAGGATTTCGCCACGGGCCAAAATCCCTAGTCAATGGTGAAACGCTGGTGGTGCTGTTTGTGTCGAGCCACCCTTATACCCGCCAATACGATCTAGATTTGCTAAATGAGCTGCGCCGCGACCAGCAGGCGATGCGCGTGGTGGCCATATCGGCCAGCAGCAGCCCTGAAATCTCCGCCGGGCCGCACATCCTATTACCCGCCTCCCGCGACTTTATCGATATCGAACAGGCTTTCTGTTTCCTGATTTACAGCCAAATTTTCGCCCTCAGCGAATCAATCAAAGCGGGCATTACCCCTGACACCCCTTCCGCCAGCGGCACGGTAAATCGCGTTGTGAAAGGCGTTGTTATTCATCCATGGAAAGGCTGAGAGGATCACCCCATGAGCATTATTTCGACCAAATATCTTTTACAAGACGCGCAGGCGCGGCGGTATGCCGTTCCCGCCTTCAATATTCACAATGCAGAGACCATTCAGGCGATCCTCGAAGTCTGCAAAGAGATGCAGTCTCCGGTGATCCTTGCCGGTACGCCGGGCACCTTCAAACATATCGCTTTTGAAGAGATCTACGCCCTGTGTGAAGCCTATTCTGCCAGCTACGGCATGCCGCTGGCTCTGCATCTCGACCACCACGAGTCATTGGAAGACATTAGCCGCAAGGTCCATGCCGGGGTGCGCAGCGCGATGATTGACGGCAGCCACTTCCCCTTTGCCGAAAACGCCCGCCTGGTGCGAAACGTGGTGGATTTTTGCCATCGCCACGACTGCAGCGTTGAGGCTGAGCTAGGCCGACTGGGCGGCGTGGAAGATGACATGAACGTCGATGAAGAGAGTGCTTTTCTCACGGATCCGCAAGAGGCGCGCCGATTTGTCGAGCTAACCGGCATTGATAGCCTTGCCGTCGCCATCGGTACTGCCCACGGTCTATACACCAAACGGCCGAAAATTGATTTCCAGCGGCTGGGAGAGATTCGAGAAACGGTAGATATCCCACTGGTATTGCACGGCGCGAGTGACGTGCCTGACGACTATGTCCGCCGCGCCATTGAACTGGGGGTATGCAAAGTAAATGTCGCCACGGAGCTGAAAATTGCCTTTGCGGCGGCGGTTAAAAAATGGTTCGGCGACAACCCTGAAGGCAACGACCCGCGCTATTACATGCGCGTCGGCATGGACGCCATGAAAGACGTGGTGCGCAGCAAAGTGACGGTCTGCGGCTCGGCGAATAAGCTCATCCCTGAACCTGTTGCAGCTCATTAAGCCTTTTGCAAAGGTTACCCTGTCACGTATCGGGTAACCTTTTCCTTCGCGACACCCATACCTTTTTACTCTGAAATATCAGGACATCCTATGAAAACCCTCATAAAGAGTTCTCTCCTATTATTGCTGATAAGCAATGGCGCTCTGGCCTCCGAGTACCAGTTAAACAACGATAAGTTGGCTTTCTCTTTTAACGACACCCACGCCGCCGTGGTGTTAAAAGATAAGCTTACAGGCCACCAGCTAGCGCCTATTGAATTGTTTTTCCTGACATTACCTGATGAAAAGGTTATTCACGCTGCCGATTTTAAAATTAAGAGCGTGCAGAAGAAAGATAACGCGATTTTTATCGATTACGAGCATCAAGACTTTAGCGTCAGCGTGGTGCTGCATAGCCTAAAAGGCAAATACGCCAGTATCGACTACAGCATTCTGGCGAAAGGCCAGCCGCAGAAAGTGGCGAAAATCACCTTCTTCCCGACCAAAGGGCAGGCTCAGGCCCCTTATGTTGATGGCGCCATCAATAGCTCGCCGATCATCGCGGACAGCTTTTTCATTCTGCCGGAAAAACCTATCGTTAATACCTATGCCTATGAAACTACAACTAATTTAAATGTTGAGCTGAAAACGCCGATTGGCACGGATACCCCTGTCACCTTCACCACTTACTTCGGAACTTTTGAAGAAAGCAATCAGCTGCGCCGCAGCTTCAACCAGTTCATTAACGCCGTGCGGGCGCGCCCTTATCAGCCCTATCTGCACTACAACAGCTGGATGGATATCGGCTTCTTCACCACCTATACCGAACAAGAGGTGCTGAGTCGCATGGACACCTACGCCGATGAGCTGATTAAAAAACGCGGCGTGAAGCTGGATGGCTTCTTACTGGATGATGGCTGGGACGATCGCACCGGAAAATGGCTTTTCGGCCCGGCGTTCAGCAAAGGATTTGGCGCAGTGAAGGAGAAAGCCGACAGCCTACACACCTCGGTCGGGCTGTGGCTCTCGCCTTGGGGTGGCTACAACAAGCCGCGTGATATCCGCGTTTCGCACGCCAAAGAGAACGGTTTTGAAACCGTAGACGGCAAATTCGCCCTCTCCGGCCCGAATTACTTCCATAATTTCAATCAGCAAATTATCAAGCTGATTAAAAACGAGCACATAACGTCCTTCAAGCTAGATGGCATGGGCAACGCCAATTCCTATATTCCGGGCAGCCAGTTTGCGTCCGATTTTGATGCTTCTATCGAGCTGATTAAAAATATGCGACAGGCCAATCCGGACCTGTTTATCAACCTGACCACCGGCACCGACGCCAGCCCGTCGTGGCTGTTCTACGCCGACTCTATTTGGCGTCAGGGCGATGACATTAATGTGTTTGGCAAAGGCTCGCCAGTGCAGCAATGGATGACCTATCGCGATGCCGAGACCTATCGCTCTATCGTGCGCAAAGGCCCGCTGTTCCCAATAAACTCCTTGATGTATCACGGCATTGTCAGCGCTGAGCACGCCTATTTTGGGCTGGAGAAAGTACAGACCGACAGTGATTTTGCCGACCAAGTGTGGAGCTATTTCGCGACGGGAACCCAGCTGCAAGAGCTGTATATCACGCCTTCGATGTTAAACAGTAATAAGTGGGACAGCCTCGCGGCGGCGGCCAAATGGTCGCGCACTAATAGCGATGTGTTGGTCGATACCCACTGGATTGGCGGTGACCCTACGGCATTGGAGGTCTACGGCTGGGCATCATGGAGCAAAAAGAAAGCCATTTTGGGCCTGCGCAATCCGTCGGATAAAGCACAAAGTTACTATCTGGACCTCAGTAAAAGCTTTGAAATCCCCAGCGGCGAGGCCAACCAATTCACCCTTAAAAATATTTATGGCAGCAACACCAGCCTACCTGCCGATTACCACCAGCCTGTTGTCGTGACCTTAAAACCGCTCGAAACCTTGGTCGTTGAAGCCACGCCAGTCAGTAAATAGAGCTTCCCCTCCCCATTGCGGCCTGATATCTCCTGCTATCAGGCCGCCCTTCCCTGACTTATTCTTTTCGATCTTAAAAAGCATTATCGCGATTATTGTTAATTTAACTGTCATTTCGACCGTCTTAACTTTGCCAATCATGCATCAATTCTAAGAACTTTATTACTATCCCAAAGGATAATTAAACAGAAGGTTAACTTTTATATACGAAAACTCTTAAGAAAAAATTGGCAGAAAAATCCTACTTATTTTAAAGACGCTTCTTACATTGCGAGAAAAGTCCTAAAGAAAAGTCTTAACAAAAAGCCTCAAAACGTCCCATAAAGAAATAATTAACCAGGAAAAAACTCTATAAATCACGGAGTAAAAGGCATCACAACAAGAAAGAACAAATACAATAAAAACAACACACTAAAGCAAGAATCAGCCCATGAAATTCACTTACCCATATAAGTGAAAACATTACCCCCTATATTAATCAACATTTGAAACCATTGATTAATTCGAAGCATTCAATATTATTAACCAGTAGATTCCCTATTTTTTAACTCATAGGTAATGAGTGAATCTTGACGTAATTCCGTTAGTGGCCTTGCAGGAAGCAAAGCTCTTCGTTTCTGCTTGTCGCCAAAAAAATCACACCCCGATCACAAGCAGGGAAAATAACCATGTCTAATAGCTTTCAAAATGAAATACCTAAAGCTCGCGTTAATATAAAGCTAGATCTGCATACCGGCGGCGCGCAGAAGAAAGTCGAACTGCCATTAAAGCTGGTAGTAATGGGCGATTACAGTAACGGGAAAGAGAATCGACCGTTATCCGAACGCGAAAAAATCAATATCAATAAAAACAACTTTAACAGCGTGCTGGCGGAATACGGCCCTTCGCTTAACCTGACCGTGGAAAACACGCTGGCAGCCGATGGCAGTGAAGAGAGCGTTAAGCTCGCCTTTGGCGATATGAAAGATTTCGAGCCAGAACAAGTTGCCCGCCAAATCCCCCAACTGCGCGCCATGCTGGCGATGCGTAATTTATTGCGCGACCTCAAATCCAACCTTTTAGACAACGCCACCTTCCGCAAAGAGCTTGAAGCCATCCTTAAGGATGAAACCTTGAGCAATGACTTACGCAACGAACTGGCCGCGCTGGCCCCTAAAGACGCTTAACCCTTCCTGAATCGGATCAACCTGAGATTATGCTTATGTCTGCCAATACAGAAAATACGCAAGAAAGCCGCACTACCGTGCTGGAACGTGCCGACGCAGGAAGTGTTTACGCGTCACTGTTCGACAAAATTAACCTGACGCCAGTGTCTTCACTGGGCGACGTCAATGTCTTCCAAGACAATCAGGCGATGTCCGATGTCACCACCGACGAGCGCGTGACTGCCGCCGTACAGGTTTTCCTGCAACGCCTGAAGGCCTCTGGGCAGAAAGTTGAGCGTCTGGATAAAACCTTGCTCGACGGCCATATCGCCATGCTCGACGAGCAAATCAGCCGCCAGTTGGATGTAGTGATGCACCACCCTGACTTCCAGCGCGTAGAGTCTGGCTGGCGTGGCCTGAAGTTCTTGGTTGACCGCACCGATTTCCGCCAAAACGTTAAAATCGAACTGCTGGACGTCTCGAAAGATGACCTGCGCCAAGACTTCGAAGACTGCCCGGAAATCATTCAAAGCGGCCTGTATCACCACACCTACATTCAAGAATACGACACGCCGGGCGGCGAGCCGATTGGCTCCATCATCTCTAACTATGAGTTTGACGCCAGTGCGCAAGACGTCGCTCTGCTGCGCAATATTTCTAAAGTGTCCGCTTCGGCGCACATGCCATTTGTCGGCTCAGTCGGCCCGAAATTCTTCCTGAAAGAGTCCATGGAAGAGGTCGCGGCAATCAAAGACATTGGTAACTACTTCGATCGCGCCGAATACATTAAGTGGAAATCCTTCCGCGACTCTGATGACTCTCGCTACATCGGCCTGACCATGCCGCGCGTGCTTGGCCGCCTGCCTTATGGCCCGGACACCGTGCCTGTTCGCAGCTTCAACTATGTGGAAGAAGTGAAAGGCCCGGACCACGAAAAATACCTGTGGACCAACGCCTCTTTTGCTTTCGCCGCTAACATGGTGAAGAGCTTCATCAAAAACGGCTGGTGCGTGCAGATACGTGGCCCGCAGGCCGGTGGTGCCGTGACCGACTTGCCAATCCACTTGTACGACTTGGGCACCGGCAATCAGGTGAAAATCCCGTCAGAAGTGATGATCCCTGAAACCCGCGAGTTTGAGTTTGCCAATCTGGGCTTCATCCCGCTGTCTTACTACAAAAACCGCGACTACTCCTGCTTCTTCTCGGCTAACTCCACGCAGAAACCGGCGCTGTATGACACCGCTGACGCCACCGCCAACAGCCGCATCAACTCACGCCTGCCTTACATCTTCCTGCTGTCGCGCATCGCGCATTACCTGAAGTTGATCCAGCGCGAGAACATCGGCACCACCAAAGACCGTCGCCTGTTAGAGCTGGAATTAAACACTTGGGTACGCTCTCTGGTGACTGAAATGACCGATCCGGGCGACGACCTGCAGGCTTCTCACCCACTGCGTGACGCCAAAGTGACCGTCGAAGACATCGAGGACAACCCTGGCTTCTTCCGCGTGAAACTGTACGCCGTGCCGCACTTCCAAGTGGAAGGCATGGACGTCAACTTGTCGTTGGTTTCTCAGATGCCTAAAGCGAAAGCTTGAAGCCCGGAGGCAGGATGAAGATTGAACGTCCGCTATGGACACGCGGAATTCTGGTTTCTCCACAGCAATTTCAACAACAGGCCTCTCTGGAGGCCTGGACTAACGAATGCATTGCGCAAATGGGCGTTTTGCATCCGTGGGGAGTGCTGCATGCCAGTTTCGAGCAAGACGCGCTGGCTCAGGGTCGCCTGAAAGCGGAACGCTTACACCTTCGCTTTCAAGATGGCACCTTGGTCGACACCGACAGTGCCGACTTGCTGCCAGCAACATTAACTCTGGCCGCAAATTTACCTGCTCAGGCCAACGAAGCGACCGTCTTGCTGGCCGTTCCGCAGACCTATGCCAATGGCGGCAACTGCCTGCAACCTGACGAACTTGCGGAGCGCCCGGTGCGGTATCGCCAAGCTTGGCGAGACGTGCAGAACCAGTTTGGCGACGATAAAAAGCAAATCGCCGTGATGACCCACGAGCTTTCCCTGCGTCTGAGTAGCCAAGAGAACGGTAATTATCAGACTTGCCCTGTCGCCCTTCTGCGCCGAGACCAGCAAGGTCGCTGGACTCAGGACAAGAGCTTTATTCCGCCGTTGCTCAGCCTGCAAGCGAGCCACTGGTGCAGTGAGCAATTGGAAATATTGATGGTGCAGCTTCGTGCGCGCTTGCAGCGGCTGATGGGGATGCGTCGCGAAAGCAACGCCCGCATGGCCGACTTCGCCGTGGCCGACGTTTCCCTGTTCTGGCTGCTCAACGCCCTTAACAGTGCTGAACCCGTACTGGGGAATTTCCAACGCTACCCGCAAGTTCACCCTGAACGTTTATATCAGGAGCTAGCAAGGCTGGCTGGCAGCTTGCTGACATTCTCTTTGGAGCATGACAGCACGGCAATCCCGGTTTATCAGCACGATGATTTGACCGCCGTTTTCCCGCCACTGTTTGCACTATTGAACATCTTGCTCGAAGCAAGCCTGCCGTCGCGTTTGGTTGCCGTTGAACTGGTCCATGAACCTCGATTCAACCAGTGGCGTGCTGACTTGCATGACCCACGGCTTCGTGAAGACGTGGATTTCTACCTCTCGGTTCGCTCCACGCTTTCGTCTGCCCAGTTGCAAACGCAGTTCCCGCAGCTGTGCAAAGTCGGCGCGCCTGATGATGTCGGCAACGTGGTCAACGTGGCATTGAGCGGCATCCCACTGCGAGCTCTGACCCACGTGCCTGCCGCCATTCCACTGCGCCTCGAAAACCAATATTTCTCCCTTGATCTTAACCATCCGGCGGCGAAACAGATGATGGAAGCCGGTGCATGCGTGTTCTATGTGCCGGGCACCTTAGGTGAGATCCAGCTTGAACTCTTTGCGGTGTTACGCGCATGAATCAATCCATAACAGTATCTACTCAACCCATGGATATCGATGCCCTGCTGGCCGACACCTGGCTGCAACTCATTAGTCTGCGGCAGGGAATGACCTGCGGCGAAGGCGAAGGTCGTATTTTTTGGCAGCGCTGCGTGGATGATATTAAGCATGTTCAGCAGGCGCTGAAGGCGGCCAACATCAGCGAGCAAAGCTGTCAGCACGTCATGTATGCCCAATGCGCGGTGCTGGATGAGACAGTAAAAGGGCGCAACATCCACGACGATATCTATTTCGTATGGTGTGACTCTCCGCTTCAGGCACATTTTTTCAAAACTCTGGATGCCGGGAGCCAGCTTTATGAGCGAGTCCGACAGGTGCTGCGTGAGCCAGCAGCAGATTTAACCGTTTTAATCTGTTTCCATCGCGTGCTGATGCTCGGCTTCAAAGGAGGATTAGGTCCAGAGGGAGGCGCCGAACGCCAACAACTGGTCGATCAACTCTCTGCGCGAGTCCCCGCCTTTAACTCCGCGCCAGCCAATCCGGTGCTGGCTGTCGCTCCGTCGCGCCATCGTGTTGGCGTGTGGCTGCGCTATTGGCCGTTACGCCTTGGTTTAGCCGCGCTGTTGGTGGCTATTCTCTGGTTGGGTCTTGACCACTGGCTGTCTGGGCTGCTGCCGACCTTGTTACCGGGGTCAGTGCAATGAGTCAGATGTGGCAACGCTGTTTGTGGTTATGGGCTGGGATCTTAACCGGGATTTTATGTCTGGTCTTTCTGCCCTTTTCGCCAAAAGCTCACTGGATAAGCTTTACCGTTGTCGCGCTGATCTGTCTTTGCGGCTTATGGCTGAGCGGGCGTAAATCCGAACGTGCAAACGACATCATAAACCTCGACGGCCTGCCGCCGGAGAGCTATCGCCTGCCGGTGGTACTGGTGTGCGGTGACGCGCTGCCTGCGCTGTTTGGTGCTGACGCTATCCACCAGTCAGCGCAGGGCTGCTGGCTTCGCGTCAATGATGTCACTAGCCTGCGTCAGTTCACTCAGCAGCTGTTAGTGCAGCGGCCTGAGTGGGCGCGTCAGCTGAGCGTGATGTTCTCTGTTAATCCGCAGCAACAGGCAGATGAACAAGCACTTTCCACGCATCTGTTTGAGCTTCGCTGGCAACTGGTACAGCTGCGCAGGGACAGCCACTGGCCGGTACCGCTGGTTCTCTACAGCACGGTCGCAAACAGCATGGTTAAATCGCCGGTTTGGCTGTCACAACAGCAGGCGCAACCCGTTGCGGTCTGGCCTGTGGTCACTATGCCGGAAACACTCGGCGATTGGCAGCTTACGCCAGAAGGTGAGGAGCAGTCCGTTCGCTTCAAGCAGGCCGTGATGTTCTTTAAGCACAACCAGTGGCTAAAAGAGCAGGTTTTACCGGCCTTCATTCAACGCAATGACGACGTGATTGGCGTTCAACCACAGCAAATTATTTTGCATCACGTCGCCAATTTACCAGAGCTGGTGACAGATTCGCTTTGGCTGCGCTGGTTATCCTCCCAGACCGCGCTGAACGCGGTTGCGGGCTGGCAGCCTGACTCAGAAGATACAAAAACTGGCCTACAATTCCCGGACTTTCTCTTTTCCACCCTGCCCTTGGGCTATGGCAAATCTGCCTGTCAGCGCGTGCTGCGCCATGGTTTCACCCTCCTCGTGGTGGCAATCGCGGTGGCGCTGTGCTGTAGCGCGTGGCACAACCGGCAATTGCTGCATCGCGTGGCTTTCGACATCCGCCATTACGAAAGCATTGATATGCATGACTACGCGCCGAAGGCTAAAGCCGTGGCAGTTCTGCGTAACGATGCCGCCCAGCTTGATGACTGGTTCCGCAACGGCGAGCCGCTTCGCCTCGGGTTAGGGCTGTACCAAGGCGAGCGCCTGCGCCTGCCTCTGTTCACCGCCATCAAAAACTATCTGCCGCCACCGCCACCTGCCGTGGCCACAGCCCCTAAAACAGTGCGTCTGGACGCACTTTCACTGTTCGATACCGGCAAATATCAGCTCAAAGCGAACAGCACGAAACTGCTGGTAAATGCGCTGATTGGCATTAAAGCCAAGCCCGGCTGGCTCATCGTGGTAGCAGGACATACCGACATCACCGGCGACGCACGCGCCAACCAAATCTTGTCACTTAAACGCGCTGAAGCCCTGCGTGACTGGATGCTCTCCACCAGCGATGTCTCGCCAACCTGCTTTGCAGTTCAGGGTTACGGCGCGACCCGCCCGATTGCAACAAACGATACGGTAGAAGGCCGAGCTGCCAATCGCCGTGTCGAAATTAGTCTGGTGCCTCAGGCAAATGCGTGTCAGGCAACAGCATCTCAATCCGCCTCAGGATCTGAAGCGGCTACAACACCAAGCAAGGAGAACTAAATCATGGCAATTCCCGTTTACTTATGGCTGAAAGACGACGGCGGCGCGGACATTAAAGGTGCCGTTGATGTGAAAGATCGCGAAGGCAGCATCGAAGTCGTGGCTCAGGAGCATAACGTCTACATCCCTACCGATAACAACACCGGCAAACTGACGGGGACACGCATTCACACCCCGTTCCTGTTCACCAAGGAAATCGACTCCTCCAGCCCGTATCTCTACAAAGCGGTCACCACCGGTCAGACCCTGAAATCTGCCGAGTTCAAATGGTATCGCATCAACGATGCAGGTCAGGAAGTGGAGTACTTCAACACCAAGCTTGAGAACGTGAAGCTGGTAAAAGTCGCGCCAAAAATGCACGACATCAAAGACGCCTCTTTCGAGAAACACAACCACCTCGAAGAGATTGAGCTGCGTTACGAAAAAATCACTTGGACTTACAAAGACGGCAACATCATTCATTCCGATTCTTGGAATGAACGTACCACCGCCTAGTTACCCGTCATTCTTCGCGCCGCTGGTGCGTTGGCTGCGTTTCCTCGCCCCGGTCACATAGTTATCTATGCTCCCGGGGACTTGCGAACTTGCCGCCTTCCCGCGACACGAATTATTTAGGGTAACGCCCCAAGCAGGCGGTTCGCCGTCTGCTGTTTTTGTGGTTTCCAAAACTGCTTGTTGAGCGTCAGCGGCAGTTTCGTAAACAACAAACAATTCGAACATCGACCTAATGGGCCTGGGTTCCTGCAAAGGAAGGCTATGGGCGGTAGCGTACCCAAAACACAAGGAATTTCAGCATGGAACATCAGTCAGCCACCCTCCTTCGTCGCCTTAATCCTTTCTGCGCGCAGGCGCTGGAAGCCGCCGCGACGCTGTGTCAGACCCGCGCCCACGCTGAGATAACGCTAGAACACTGGCTACTCAAATTACTGGAATTGGGCGAAGGCGACATTACCGTGCTGGCCCGCCGCTATGAGTGGGACATGGACAGCCTGTGGCAGAGCCTGCTGGCGCACCTCGACGCCCTGCCGCGCTCGGTACATGCTCGCCCGGTGTTATCGGACTCACTGATCGAGCTGATGCAGAGCGCATGGTTGAACGCCTCCCTGCAAGATGGCGATGATCGCATTCGCAGTATTCACCTGCTCGAAGCCCTCAACGCGCATCCTCATTTGCTACGTTGCGACGGTGCCTGGCCACTATTTAGCCTGAGCACGGCACATATCGCTCGCCTCAAGCCGTTGCTGAACGTCCAGTCCGACGAGCGCCCTGAGCTGCAACAGCAGGCCAACCTTGCTGCGCCGGTTTCGTCGCTGAATGAGCCTTCCACGCAGCCCAACACTAATCCACTTACCGGCCAGACATTAAGTGAAGCACTACAGGCTGCGCTGGATAAATTCACGCTGGACGTAACGGCTAAAGCCAAAGCAGGAGAGATCGACCCGATCTTTGGACGTGATACCGAGATCCGCCAGATGGTCGACATCCTCTCGCGCCGCCGTAAAAACAACCCGATTCTGGTGGGTGAGCCGGGCGTGGGGAAAACCGCCTTGGTGGAAGGTCTGGCGCTGCGCATCAGCGAAGGTAATGTGCCCGACAGCCTGAAGTCAGTTAGCCTGCGCACCCTAGATCTCGGCCTGCTACAGGCCGGAGCCGGCGTTAAAGGCGAGTTCGAGCAGCGCCTGAAAAACGTTATCGAAGCCGTTCAGCAGTCGCCGACACCCGTTTTACTGTTTATCGATGAAGCGCACACTATTATCGGCGCAGGCAATCAGGCCGGGGGGGCAGATGCCGCCAACCTGCTCAAACCGGCGCTGGCCCGTGGTGAGCTGCGCACCATCGCGGCCACCACGTGGAGCGAATACAAGCAGTACTTTGAACGGGACGCTGCGCTGGAACGTCGCTTCCAGATGGTGAAAGTTGACGAGCCGGATGACGAGATGGCCTGTCTGATGCTGCGCGGCCTAAAATCGCGCTACGCCCAGCACCACGGCGTGCATATTACGGATGACGCGGTCAAAGCTGCCGTCAGCCTGTCGCGCCGCTACATCACCGGTCGCCAGTTGCCGGACAAAGCAGTGGACCTGCTTGATACAGCCTCTGCCCGCGTGCGCATGAGCCTCGATACCCTGCCGGAAGACCTGACCCGCCTGAAAGCACAAATCAGCGCGCTGGAGATGGAAGAACAGGCGCTGCTGGAAGATATTGCGCTGGGAACCCATACCCACGGTGACCGTCTGGAAAAAATGGGTCAGCAGGACGCTGAACTGGCCGCGCAACTCGCCGTATTTGAAACTCAGTATAACGCTGAAAAAGTGCTAACCCAGCAACTGCTGGACGCTCGCCAGGATATCAGCCGTCAGGAAGAGATGGTCACGCTGCATAAGCAACTGAGTCATTTGCAGGGAAACTGCCCTTTGCTAAGCCTTGACGTGGACGTACGCACCGTCGCCACGGTCATTGCTGACTGGACCGGCGTGCCGCTGAGCAGCCTGCTAAAAGACGAACAGGCCAACCTGCTGCAGTTGGAAAACCATCTCGCCACGCGCGTGGTCGGTCAAGATGTCGCACTGGTGGATATGGCCCAGCGGCTGCGTGCGGCGAAGACTGGCCTAACATCTGAAAACGGCCCACTCGGCGTCTTTCTGCTGGTCGGCCCAAGCGGCGTAGGTAAAACCGAGACCGCGCTGGCGCTGGCCGACACCCTGTTTGGCGGTGAAAAATCGCTGATAACCATCAACATGTCCGAGTATCAGGAGGCCCACACGGTCTCCCAGCTCAAAGGCTCGCCTCCGGGCTATGTGGGTTACGGTCAGGGCGGCATTTTGACCGAAGCCGTGCGCAAGCGTCCGTACAGCGTGGTGCTGCTCGACGAAGTAGAAAAAGCCCATCGCGACGTGATTAACCTGTTCTATCAGGTGTTTGATCGTGGCTTTATGCGCGACGGCGAAGGCCGCGAGATTGATTTTCGCAACAGCGTGATCTTAATGACCGCCAACCTCGGCAGTGATCACCTGATGCAACTGCTAGATGAACAGCCGCAGGCCACCCATGGCGAGATGCACGAGCTGCTACGCCCTATCCTACGCGACCACTTCCAGCCCGCCTTGCTGGCCCGTTTCCAAACGCTGATTTATCGCCCGCTGGATGCCCAAGCGCTCAGAAAAATCGTCGAGATGAAACTGGCTCAGGTGGCAAAACGCCTTAACAGACATTACGGCCTTGAATGCATCATCCAAGAAAGTCTTTACGACCAGTTGGTCGCCGCCTGTCTACTGCCAGACACCGGCGCGCGCAATATCGACAGTTTGCTCAACCAACAAATTCTGCCGGTGCTGAGTCAACAGCTTCTCAGCCGGATGAGCGATCAGCAGCGCACAGCCTCGCTGACGCTGGGCTGGGATGATGAGGAAGGGATTTTGTTGGAGTTTGAAGGGGAACAGAGATGAGTACTGCGTCTAAGCCATTCTTTTTCGACCACAGCCACCACAAGCTCGCCGTGCGCGACTGCGACACGCCGATTGACGTGGAAGGTTTTGTCGGCAACGAGAGCCTGAGCCTGCCGTTCTGCTATGATATCACTTTTGCTAGCAGCGACCGCAATATTGACCCAACCACCCTTCTGCTGAAGGACGCCTCGCTGACCCTGCAAGCACCGGTGGAGGAAGCCTTCGGCGTACCCGTGTCGCTGCGGGTTATTCAAGGCGTGGTCACCGGCTTTAAGCGCCTCTCCAGCTCGCGCGACGAGAGCCGCTACGCCCTCTGCCTGCAGCCGAGGCTGGCCCTGCTATCGCGCAGCCACCAGAACCGCATTTATCAGGATATCTCCGTGCCCGGCATCGTCGAGAAAATCCTGCGCGAGCGCCACGCCATGCGCGGGCAGGACTTCGTCTTCACACTGGTAAAAGAGTATCCAAGACGCGAACAGGTGATGCAGTACGGCGAGGACGACCTGACCTTTATCTCCCGCCTGCTGGCCGAGGTGGGTATCTGGTTCCGCTTCACCGCCGACCCCAAGCTCAATATCGACGTGGTGGAGTTTTATGACGACCAGCGCCACTACGCGAGCGGCCCGACCTTGCACGCCGTGCCGCCCTCCGGCATGCACGATGTCGGCGTTGAGTCGGCGTGGGACCTGGCCAGCGCCTATCAGGTGGTGGAAAAATCCGTCAGCACCGGGGATTACAACTACCGCACCGCCAACGCCGACCTGACCTCATCGGCGGACGTCACCCGCGGCGATAACACCACCTACGGCGAGGCTTACCACTACGCCGACAATTATCTGGCGGCGGGCAGTGAAGGCCGTGACCCCGAGCCGGAGAGCGGCGCGTTCTACGCCCGCCTG
>Ga0153931_100014_pt1 | contig 167924 bp, 174 predicted proteins | sample TSNJ015MetaG_FD_104730 | JGI IMG/M metagenome (GOLD analysis project Ga0153931, IMG submission 104730) | Attine ant fungus gardens microbial communities from New Jersey, USA - TSNJ015 MetaG | ecosystem: Host-associated > Fungi > Mycelium > Unclassified | place: USA: New Jersey, Wharton State... | reverse complement strand
GGCCGACCTCGTCGATCTTCGACATCACCACCTTTGCGCTGATGTGGTACGTGTTCAGCGCCAACAGCGTGGAAATGCAGACCCTGTTCCAGTCCGGCTGGTTTATCGAGGGGCTGCTCTCGCAAACCCTGGTCGTGCACATGTTGCGGACTCGCAAGATCCCGTTCTTCCAGAGCACGGCCGCCTGGCCGGTGTTGATGATGACCGCCATTGTCATCGGCCTGGGGATCTACGTGCCGTTCTCGCCGCTGGGCACACTGGTCGGCCTGCAGCCACTGCCGCTGGCGTACTTCCCATGGCTGGTCGGCACGCTGTTGGCCTACTGCTGCGTGGCTCAACTGATGAAAACGATCTACATCCGCCGCTTCAAGCAGTGGTACTGATCCCCCGCCTCTGAAAACGGTGGCCGTCGCCCGGCGGCCACCGTGCAACACAAGGATTCTCACCATGCGCGTCTTGATCTGTGCAGGTCGTCATTACGCCGACACCAAAAAGTCCCGCCAAGTGCTGGACGCTTACCACCGCCTGCGCCCGGTGCAGGTATTGATTCACGGCGGCAACCAATTTCTGGGCAGTGACGTTGAGGAGTGGGCACGGGAAATCGGCATCGACGTGGTGCGTTACCCGCCCAATTGGCAACGCCATGGCAAGCAGGCGGAACGCCAACGCAACCATTTCATGCTGACCGACAGCCGCCCCGACGTGGTCATCGCCCTGCCGGGTGGTGACGACACCTCGGAGCTGGTCTGCCAGGCCAAAGCCAGCGGCATTTCGGTGCTGACCGTAGAAAGCTGAATTCAAGCGAGGTGCATCATGCACAAAAAACACACCCCTCATTGCCAAGACGGGTTTGCCAAATATCGCGCACGTCACTATCGCGGCGCTCGCCATACCCTGTTGCTGCTGCCGCCGGCCAAGCGGCGTGCACTGCAACGTAACCTGACGTTTATCGGCGTGACCCTGGGCCTTGTCCTGCTCATCGCGCTGCTTTCCAAAGCTCACGCGGCCGGTGGTGCCTATGTGGTTGATGACGGCGCGGTCAACGCTCCGGGCGAATGCAATGTGGACGCCTGGTACACCGCCAATCGGCACCAAGGCAACAGCCACAGCGAAACCTTGAACCCGGCCTGTACCTTCAACGCACTGCCCGCGGTGCAATGGAGCGCCGCACTGTCGCGCGCCAGCCAGGCCGGTGATGCCCAAACGCAGGTCAGCCCGCAAGTGAAGGCGCAGGTTTGGTCACGCCAGGACCTTGGGCTACAGCTGGCGGTTTCGGCAACGTCGCATTTTGCCTTGGACCGCCAGCACGCGTTCGACGGCGCGGACCTGAATGTGCCATTGACCTGGCAACCTGTCGAAGCGCTGCGCCTGAACCTCAATGGCGGCTGGACACATGCCTACAACGGCGGCGAACAACACCACCGCCTGACCTGGGGCACGGGCTTCGAATATCAGCTTGCGCATGCTTTGACACTGATCGGTGAGCGCTACGGCCAGGAAGGCGGCGACCAGGCGTGGCAGGCCGGGCCCCGCTTCCATCTCGGCGCGTTGGTGGATGTGGATGTCGTCGTCGGGCAGAGCCTGAGCGGCGCGCGCGATCAGTGGTTGACGACCGGCGCCACCCTTCGCTTCTAAGCCTTGGCCTGCTGTTCCAGGTGCAGTTGCAGATCAGGATCGATCTGCAACTGCCCTGCCAGTTCATCCAGGTAGCTACGCTCTTCCTGCTGCTGATCATTGACCAGCATCACGCTGGCCAGGTAGATCTCCGAAGCCACCGCCGGGTCACGCGCATACTCGGCAAAATCCGCAGCATTCAGCGGCTTGGCCACTTCGGCGTCAAGCCATTGCTGCAGTTGCGGGTCGTCGGTGTGGCGGCCAATCTCGGTGCTGATCATCTGTTGCTCCTGCGCATCGATCTTGCCATCCGCCTTGGCGGCCGCAATCAATGCACGCAACAGTGCATGGCTGTGGGCTTCGGCCTCAGGGCCGTCGAGCTGGTCAACCGTCTGAATGGCTTGCTGGGGTGCAGACGCCTGCTGTCGTTGCCAGGCCTGATACGCCTGAAACGCGGCCATCCCGAGAGACGCCAATGCCGCGTAATTCATCCCGCCGGAACGCGCCTGCGTCGTACCGCTGGCGGGCGCGCCGCGCAGCAGCCCACCGAGGCCGCCCAGCAATCCACCCAACCCACCGCCGCCCGAGGCATTGCCGGCGCTGGTGTTTTTGAGCAAACCGCCCAACAGGCCGCCCAGGCCACCGCCCGAGGAGGCGCTGCCTGACTGCCCGCGCAGCAATTGTTCCAATAGATCGCTGGTGTTCATGGTCTTACCCTCCCAGGGCGCAGTGTTGGCATTCAACAACCATAGCCCGCCGCTGCTGGAACACCATGACCGCCGGGCAGGCACGCTCTATGATGACGCCACTGCGCCGTTGAGAGAGAACACCCGTGAACCGTATCGAGCACATCGTGTTGATGGCCAACTACAACCAGTGGATGAACCGCAAACTCTACGACGCCGCCAGCACGCTGACGGACGCGGAGCTGGCGGCGGATCGACAGGCGTTTTTTGGCTCAATCCTCGGCACGCTGAATCACCTCGCGCTGGGGGATACCGTCTGGCTCAAACGTTTTGCCCAGCATCCCGCGGGCTTTTCGGCGCTGGCCCCCTTAAGTGCGATTGCCACACCCACCGACCTCAAGCAGCTGGCCTTTGCCGATGTGCGCGTGCTGTCAGCCCATCGCGCATGGCTGGATCAGCTCATTATCGAGTGGGCGCAGAGCCTGCGCGATTCCGACCTGGACCAGCACCTGCGTTATCACAACATGCGCGGCGCCGCGAACCACAAGCCGTTCTTTGGCTTGCTGGTGCATTTTTTCAATCACCAGACCCACCACCGAGGCCAGGCAACCACGCTGCTGACCCAAGCGGGCGTGGATGTAGGCGACACCGACCTGCTGGCACTGATTGACTGAACTCAGCGTGCGCTGAACGCGGCGTAGGCCTGCATCAAGCGTGGAAAGTCCTGCGGCGCTGGCAATTGCGCAAAGCTTTCGACGGCAGGCGTGGAGGCCCAGGGCAGCTTTTCGCTGGTCCAGGTTTCCATAAACGGCACGTAGCCGTGGGCGTCATCCAACAACGTCGCGCGCACATTGACGAATTCGTCGATGCCATGGGGACGGGTAAACAGCCAGCTCATGCAATGCGGGCAGCAATAGTGACGGTCCACACCGTGCAAGCCGCCTATGACCGGGCAACCCTGGGTCACGGTAAAGCCACTGGCAGGGATCAAGGCGCTGAGGGAGAACGCGCTTGAGGTCATTTTCCGGCAGCCGCTGCAATGGCAAGCCATGGTAATCACTGGGGGCAGGCTCACGCTGAAGCGCACCCGGTTACACCGGCAACTGCCTTCCAGCGGCAACAGGTCGACAGTCATCATCCATTCCTTTTTATGATTGTTGGCCTCACAGGGTAACGTGAACCCGCCGCGGAACAAAACCGAACGCCGCGCCGCGCCTGGAGTCGAAACCCTGAGGCGCCGGGGTTAATTGCCCCGCCCTGCTCACGTGCACCTGCTGGTCTGGGATGCGCGTACCCCCATAAGAAGGAGATGCTTACATGGTCACTCACTTCAAGGTCGCCGGGCATCTAGCCTGCGGCCATCACGGCAGCAATCTTACGTCCAGCACCGAGCTGAACCGAGTCAAATGCCGCACCTGCCGCAATACCGAAGCCTACAAAGAAGCGCGCCGCACACAACGCAATGCCGCCCGCCGCTCCGCGCGCAAAACCCAGACCCACGCTGCCAGCGACTGGCGCAGTGCGTGGACGCAACGCCTGACCGACCTGCCCGGGTTGCAGCGCTTGCCACGCGGGTTCAGCGGGCAGCACTTTGTCTGAGCTGTTCGGGTATTGAGAAGATATTCACCAGGTTCCCGTCGGGTTCCTGCAGCAGTGCGCAAGTATTGCCCTATGGCAGAATTGTCACGGCCATGACTACTTGCGTGCTGCTGACCCGCAGCAGGACAGCTTCGACCTCCTCCACTTGAAACGCCGGGATCGCCGAGCAGTTACTCGCAGTGACGGCCAATCCGTTGTGATGCAAGCGGACCAAGCGCTCGTCGCCTATCGCCAGAACGACACCCTCGAAATCCATCTCGGCAAAACTGTCAGCACGATGCCGCGGCTCGATAGTCGACCGGTTTTAATAACCGTATGCGTTGCTCAAACTGTTGAGTGACGATGGGATCAGATGCAAATTTCATGAGCCGACCTGACAGGAATGCGCAGGCGCACTCTAATTCAGGGCTGCGTCGGATAGTGACGGGAGCATGTCGTGGCGTGTCAAAACCCTCGCCTCGACGGCAGGTTTCTCGTGTAGGGCACTGATCTGGCAAGCTTTTTCAACTTTGCGCGAATGCAACAAACACAACGTTCGACCTTGCATCCAAGCGCCTGGGTCTATATATTCCCAACCCTGCTGCACCGCGCTACCGCCCGAATGGCGAAACTGGTAGACGCATGGGACTTAAAATCCCCCGCTCGTAAGGGCGTCCCGGTTCGATTCCGGGTTCGGGCACCATAGATATCAAGGGCTTGCATGAGGAAACTCATGCAGGCCTTTTTCTTTTTTCCGCAATTGACACACCTGTTCCGCAATTGCCCTCCTGCGGCGTCCTGCCGAATGCAATTACCCTCCTGTAACCTCAATCGAACTACCCATACTTTCCCATGCTCTATCGAGAGTCGCCTGGGCCCTCCAGGCCAACCCGCAGGGAGTGGAGTATGTCTGATGATCTGAAAAACCGTGGGCCTCAAGATCGTGCTCGAGTGAACACATCAGAACCTTGGGAGCTAAATCACTGGACGAAGGAGTTCGGGGTAACAGAGCAACAGCTCAAAGACGCGGTTAAAGCCGTTGGCCCGATGGTGACTGACGTTCGTAAAAAACTCGGCAAGTAATGTCAGACACGCCCTGCGCTTGGCAGGGCGTGTTCAATTTCTTCGCGGTGTCTGCGGCAACCTACAGCGCCACACCGAAGAAGCTCCCTGCTACGCTGTTCGCCTCAGGGAGGAACACCGATGCCACATTCAGATGTGATCCTTCGCCGCTCTCAAACTGCTATGAAAACCTACTCGCTCTTGAGGAAACCTGATGCGCGCTGGATCTGTCGCCGCCTCGTCTCTCGTAGTAGACCTTGGCGGAATCTGTGTAGTCTCGTCCCAGTTTCGCGCACCATTCGGGGAAGCCGCCTATGGGATTTTCCGAATAGGCTTTCCAGTCCGCGATGAGGCGATCGAAATGCTGCACTTCAGATGTCAGATACGCCAGCGCTTCGGGATCAGGGCTTCTGCTATGAGTCGTCTGGCACGCTCCAGCGCTGAGGTCGCCTCGTCAACACTGCGTAAGAAGAAAGACTCGTCAAGATGATGGGTGGCATGGCCAACCCCGCCAAGCGCGAAGTCGATCAGTATCCTGCGCACAGCCATATCTTCTGGGAACCCAGAAAGCGCTCTGGTGAGTAGTTCAGGGTCACGGTTGAGCATCCCGAGCCATCGCACGGGTAAGGTTGTGACTGCATCAAGGATATGCCATCGGAAGTCTTCGAGGGGTGCAAAGGCCATACGGCCCTGGGGAACGTCAGGATTAAAAGGCCTGAATCGATTCGGCCTTCAGATTAATTGTCGTAGAAATACCACATGACGGCCGCCACCGTGACGACCCACCCGAGGGTCAGCAGTATTGACAGACCCGCAAGCCGCTTGTCCATGATGCCCTATCAGTTACCAAAATGATCGAAGTCAGAGCGCTCCCGGCAAGCGTAGTTCAATGCGCGAAGCCTGCAATGGTGAGCACGTCGTTGCGGCACACCCCCGCTTGGATTAATCGAAAACTCCCCTCCGGCCCGCTTACGGCATGAGCGCCTAAAACTCATAAGCGCGCAATTATTTAGCGCGCCTATTATCTCGATTCATTCTTTTGTATTCCTGGATTTACGTCTGCGCCCCAAGCTGCAGCCGAGAGTCACTGTGCTGCATGAACAGTCTGTTGTGTTCGCGCTCAACAAAATGACGTGGATTGCCACGCCAATAAATCCCGGCCCTCGGAGGCCTATATGAAATTAAGATCCTTGAATATCGCGCGCAGGGCTTTCGTCTGCTTTGGGCTAATCACACTTCTGCTCATCAGCTTGGCAGGGTTCTCGTATCTGCAGATAGATCACCTGCGTAATGCAGAGCAGGACATCGAGCAAAACTCATTGCCCAGCATCCAGGTCATTGACGACATTCAAATCGCCCTGCTCCATGCTCGCCTTGAAAGTATCCGCATGCTGTCGAGCACGACCAAGGATGTGCATGATAAATCGCTGTCATTGGTCGAAGGCGCCATACAGACGCTCCAGTCGAAGACCGAGTTCTACCGTGAACACCTGATTTCTGGCCAGCAGGATGAACTGCAGTTTTCGAAGACAAGCCAAGCTATGAATGTCTACATCGACGGCCTCAAGAACGTACTTGCCCTCGATATTGCTGATCATGATCAAGCTGTTCTTTTTGCGAACACAGAGCAGGCACAGCGAGCAAGCGCCTATCAGGAGCAGCTAACAATTCTTCGTGAGCAAAATGCGCGTCAGGCGGTGGTGTCGGGGCAAGACGCGACAGATGTATATACCCATAGCGTTAACGTCTTGATTTCGGTACTGGTAGTCGCATTTATCTTAACCATCGTCCTGGCGACCCTGTTCACTAAAAGCATCGTCAGCCCCATCAGCGCCTCGCTGAAGTTGGCGGAAGATATCGCGTCTGGCGACCTCACCCACGACCTTGAAGTGACAGGTTCAGACGAAGCCTCGCGCTTGATGCATGCACTCAATCGGATGCAGAAAAATCTCAGAAGCACGATTTTAGAAATCTCGGGAGCGTCTGCTCAACTGAGTACCGCAGCCGTTGAAATGACCTCGATCACAGAAAGTGCCGATCGCACCCTTCAGCAGCAAAACAGCGAAATCGAGCAAGCAGCCACAGCAGTGACCGAAATGAGCGCCGCCGTCGAAGAGGTCGCGCGCAATGCCAACTCCACATCTGAGGCGGCCACGCAGTCCAGCTTGGCGGCTGATCTGGGCAATCAAAAAGTGACTGAAACGTTAACGGCCATGCGCGGACTGACGGAACTGGTCGAAGTCTCCTCAGACCAGGTGAAAGAACTCGCAGGCCAGGCTCAAGACATCACCAAAGTGCTGAGTGTGATCAGAGCGATTGCCGAGCAAACGAATCTCCTGGCGTTGAATGCAGCCATTGAAGCGGCACGTGCGGGTGAACAGGGTCGAGGTTTTGCAGTGGTGGCCGATGAGGTTCGGGCGTTGGCGCACCGCACCCAAACTTCGACCCAGGAAATCGAACAGATGATATCCACCATCCAAGCCGGTTCTTCAGCCGCAGTGGAGTTGATGCACAAGAGCACTTCTGAGGTTTACACCACGCGAGATACGGCAGAGCAAGCAGGCCAATCGCTGCGCCAAATTATTGATTCCGTGCTGGAAATCAACGACCGCAATATTCAGATCGCGACGGCTTCCGAGGAACAAGCTCACGTTGCACGTGACGTAGATCGCAGTCTCATAAGCATTCGTGACTTGGCAATTCAAAGCACTGAAGGCACTCGCCAGACGTTGACTGCAAGCAATGAATTATCACGTCTAGCCGTGAACTTGAACGACTTGGTTCTCCGATTCCGGACTTAAAAGCTGGATCAAGCACAGTGCAGGGTTCATGGCACAGATTCACAAATCAACAGTGACACGCTCAGCGACAGACAGCAGAGGATAAAAATGGCTTCTCATGAGATTGCCTTGCACTCTGTGCTGAGCGCAGATGAACGCTCTGAAATAGCTGAACTGGAGGCCACGAGCACTATTTTGCAGCTTGTTACGCGCCTGACAGGGATGCGATTTGCAGGCATTGCCAAATTCACGGAAAAGGACTGGATAGTTTGCTCAGTGTGCGACCCAACCCATTTAGGGATAGAGGCTGGAAATACCCTGGAGTTGGAAATCACCCTCTGCAGCGAGCTGAGAAGAAACCCCAAAGCCCTCTTCATTCCAAAAATCAGTGGCGATCACAGATATTCAGATCGCCATGTCGTCAAGCAATACGGACTGGAAAGTTATGCAGGCGCGCCTATCTTCCTTCCTGATGGACGCCTCTTGGGCGCTTTATGCGCGCTGGACTCACGCTCAATCTTGTTTGAAGACCCGGATCTTGAGGAGACGTTAGTTTTATTCGCCAAGTTAATAGGCTGCATTTTTTTCACCAACCTTGCTGCTGAACAAACGCCAGCAAGTCCTTGTCAGGCTACGTAGAACTCATTGATTTAATCGTCAGCGTGCAACACTGGAGTGTGTTTCCGGTCCTGGGCCGCAAGGTCCTGCTCGATGGCCAGGCGCTTGTTTTTATGGAGCGCGAAGTACTGGAGGAGACTGGGAACGAGTCGAAGTGCGAATCCACCGTGGCGTTCACCGGCAAACACCCCATCAATTTGGCAAATCGAATATTCCCTTTATTTGTCGAATGACACCCCTTGCGCAGCGTATCAACATACTGGACACCGCCGAGACCTAAGGATTGAAATGGTTGGCGCTGCATGCCTACCTTGCGGGCCACCTCCAACCGCCTGTCCAACCGGCAGTTCGTCAGCGATGTAGCGCTCAGCCCAGGGCTCGTCCGCCGCCTTCAAATAAGCCTCCGGACCATGCCCGTTGAGACTTGCTATCGTCCAGGTTTTTGCTGCCAAGCAAGGCGGACGACGGCACTTAATGACATAGACTGTTAAACTCGCCCTTTCAAATTCCATGTGTGATCAGCGCAGGAGGCTTAAATGTCTGTCCTAATTCGCAACAATGTACGCGTCCACGGTTCAGGCCCTGCCACTCTAGTTTTTGCGCATGGTTTTGGGTGTGATCAAAATATGTGGAGACTGGTCGAGCCGGCATTCCGCGAAAACTTTCGGACGATTCTTTTCGACGTCGTAGGCTGTGGGAAGTCAGACCTCTCAGCCTACGAGGTTGTGAGGTACTCATCATTAAAAGGGTACGCGCAAGACATCGTGGAGATTATTGAGGAGTTTGCAGACTGCCCGGTCATATTTGTCGGGCATTCTGTCAGCGCTATGGCTGGCGTAATCGCCGCCAATAAGCGTCCTGACCTATTTGGGGCGCATATCATGGTTGGGCCTTCGCCGTCGTATATCAACGATGGCGAATATTTTGGTGGTTTCAGCAGGGAGGACATCGACTCACTTCTGGAGACGTTGGAAAGCAACTACCTTGGCTGGTCGAGCTCCATGGCCCCCGCCATCATGGGCGCGCCTGGACAGCCCCATCTTGGTGTCGAATTAACCAATAGCTTCTGCCAGACAGACCCTGATATTGCGAAGCGGTTCGCCAGGGTGACGTTCCTATCTGATAACCGCAATGACGTGGCCAAGCTACTGGCGCCGGCGCTGATTATTCAGTCCTCCGACGACATCATTGCACCTGTCGAAGTCGGTCGTTACCTCAACAAGGTGATCCCGGATAATCGTCTTGAGGTGATAGAAAACGTGGGGCATTGCCCGCACTTGAGTGCTCCTGATCTCTGCATCAATTCGATCCAAAGCTTCATTGCAAGCGTTCAGGGTCGAATTGCTCATGGGGGCTAATGACGACCCACTCCCTGATGCCGACGTGCTTTACGAGCACGCTCCCTGCGCCCTCATTGTCACCAGCAAGGCCGGTTTAATCCTTCGGGCAAATGCCACCTTCTGCGAGTGGCTGGGGTACTCCAAAGATCAGTTGGTTGGCCGACGTAAACTTCAAGAGTTGCTGACTATCGGAGGGCGGATTTTCCATCAAACTCACTGGATGCCTTTGCTTGAGATGCAGCGTTCCATCTGCGAGGTAAAGCTTGAGTTTGCGACGTCTGAGGGTAAAAAATTACCCATGATTCTCAACGCAACAAGGCGGGAGCACCTTGGAGGCATTTTCGATGAGGTTAGCGCTTTTGTAGTGATCGAGCGGCATCGATTCGAGCAGGAAGTGCTGATTTCCAAACGGCAAGCTGAGGAATCGCTCGAAGCTCACCTGGCGCTTCAGCGGGATTTGTCGGTTGCCGATGCCAGGCTGCGGGTTGCTCTGGAGTCGGCCAAAATGCACGTTTGGGACGTCGACCCGGTGACACTTGAGCGTCGTTACGATAACAGCGTCGCGCAATTGCTCGGTTATCCGTCAAACCAAGATGTTTCGGCCTCAGTGTACTCAGACCTGATAGACCCTAATGACCGCCCAAGAGAGGCCGAGTTATTTTCGGCGGCTCTCGGATCGGTTGCTCAGGAGTATCGCTGCACTTATACATTGAACGGCGTTGACGGCGTTCAGCGCACGGTACTCTCCACTGGGCGTGCGGCATTCGACCCAAATAACAAGCTCGTTCAGTTTGTCGGTATTCTTCATGACATTACAGACGTAAAACGGGAGCAGGCGGCAGCAGAAGACCGTGCTTTGTTCTCTGAGCAAATGATTGGGATAGTGAGTCACGATCTGCGTAATCCCCTCTCAGTGATCTCAATGGCCACCGAGGTGCTTGAGCGCAATGATCTGTCCCCTAAGCAGCAACAATTGGTTCGGCACACTCAGGAAGCGGCGCAAAGGGCACGCAGGCTTATCAACGATTTGTTGGATTTCACGCAGGCCAGAATAGGGCGCGGTATTGGGGTAACAAAAACGACTATCGACCTACACCTGCTGATCGCTGCGGCTGTCGAGCAGCTTCGAATCGTTTATCCCAAACGAGAGTTTCTGCATTCAATCAATGGCCAGGGTCTATGCATGGCTGACAGCGACAGGCTTACGCAGCTTGCAGGCAACCTTATTTCCAATGCTGTTACGTACGGAGCGGTGGATCGCCCGGTGACAGTAACCTCCTCCATTACAGAGCAAGGTTTCGAGTTGGTGGTGCACAACTGGGGTATACCGATTCCTCCAGACTTTCTGGCCACGGTCTTCAGTCCGATGACCCGTGGTGTCAATCTTGCGCAAGACAGTCGCAGCGTTGGATTGGGGCTTTTCATTGTTCGCGAAATCGTGAAGGCACACGGCGGCACGGTTTCGGTTAGTTCAACCATTGAAAGTGGGACAGCATTCATGGCTACCTTTCCGTTAAAGTAAGCCTGGATTAAGTAGCTATAACGCGCTCTACGGAGCGCCTTTCTTATACGTATGCTTTCGCCAGATGCAAAAAGCCCAGCGCGAGGCTGGGCATTGACGGCTGTTATGTACGCTTTGAATTGGCAACGATGTCCCCATTTACCTCGTTGCAACAATCAACTGTCAGGTCGTCCAGGTAAGGCTGTATTTCCAGGCACTCCATTAGACCCAGCAGGTTCTGGGCGGAATCACGAATGGGCTGCCATTCTTGATGATCGAATAACATCCAGTCGCCACAACGAAAAGCGTGTTCAGGCAGGTTGCTGCAGAGTTGCCAGAGGTTGTGGGGATTGCTTCCCCAGAGTGTTGTTGCGAATCCCATCTTGAAGCTCCTGAACCCCTACCGCCGCTATCAAAATCCGCATGTCGTCGCCTCTTTGATTGGGCGGCAATTTAGCATTTGCGGCATCGAAGCCGCCCAGGAAGGGTATTTTCCCAATGCATCGCCGGTGTCGAAAACTGATGTATTAGAGGTGGCACCTCTACATTTTTCGGGAAGTAAATTCACTCTCTCGATCATCGATCAACGCTTCAAAGCATCACATTGTGCACGCAGGTCTCTGTTGGAGATCGAACCACAGCTGCCGTTCCTTCTCTTTTTGCTCTCCGCAAGTCCCCCCGCGTCCTGCCGACCGACAATCACACTCGCATCCTGATCCACTACAACTGGTTACCCACAAACGCATCACGCTCAACTTTATAAAAAAGGTTCTCTTGGGTGCGCCCGGCGACATCCTTCGTTGCGGAATGCGACAACCTTCCGCCGATTTTCTCCATGGCCCGTTGTGAGCGAATGTTCTGAGCGTCGATATGGAACCACTCGGTGTCGACCCAGCGAAATGCGTGGTCGAGCATCAGGCGCTTGAGTTCACCATTCGCTGCGCCGCCCCATTTTTCGCGGGCTAAAAATGTGTACCCAATCGCAACCTCACGTTTTTCTTCGCTGAAGTCGTAGTAGCGAGAACTGCCTATCAACGCGTTGCTGGCACGGTCGATCACCACCACAACGCTCTGCGACTTCAATGCCTGGTCGAACCACTCACGAAATACCGGCGCTTGATAGCGGGTTGGGCTCGGGTGCTGAGCCCAGAGCAACGGATCGGCTGCAACGCGGTACAGGGCTTCGAAATCTGCGCTGTCCAAAGGGCGTAACTCAAGCGTGTGCCCGACGATGGACGGCGGGATGGGCAGCGATTGCATCGATGTTTCTCCATGAATTCAATGTGGGCGGGTCGTGACCGCGTAGGTCGTTAGCATCGCAATAACCAGCCTGTTTGCGCCAGACCGATCAGCAGCCAGGCAAACCTCACTCACGCTTGAACACTCAAAAAACCCTAATAGATTTTATGCAGAATCTATTTAATAGATGTTTACAGTCATGTATCTTCACTCTCGCTTGAGAAATTCCTCAACGAACACGACCCAACCGTCGTGCTTGACCTACGATTAAAGGCCTGATGAGGCCGAGGTGATGCAATGAGTTTGAAAGACAACATTATCGGGCAACTGGGCTTCGGCACTGCGCCGCTGGGCAACATGTTCCGCGCCATTGATGAAGACGAGGCAGCCGCTACCGTCGCCGCCGCCTGGGCTCAAGGCATCCGTTTCTTTGACACCGCGCCGCTGTACGGCGCCGGGCTGTCCGAGACTCGCCTGGGCAAGGCGTTGGCCCATCACCCTCGGGATGCGTACACCCTTTCCACCAAAGTCGGCCGCCTGGTGTCTGACGAAGTGCACGCAAACGCAGGCTCCGGCCCGTTCAGCCAGGGCAACCCGAACAAGATGCTCAGCGACTACTCGGCCGATGCCACTTTGCGTTCCATCGAAAGCAGCCTGCAGCGTTTGGGCACCGACCGACTGGACATCGTATTCGTCCACGATGTGGCCCAGGACACCCATGGTGATGAGTGGATCGAACACTTCAACATTGCCCGCAAAGGCGCCTTCAAGGCGCTGTCGCGTCTCAAGGAAGAAGGTGTGATTCAGGCCTGGGGGCTGGGCGTCAACCGCGTTGAGCCTTGCGAACTGCTGCTGGATCTGGAGGAGGTTCAGCCCGACGGTTTCCTGCTCGCCGGTCGCTACACGCTGCTGGATCATGAGCAGCCGCTGCAACGCCTGTTCACCAAAGCTCAGGCCAAAGGCGCCGAGTTTGTCGCGGGCGGCCCATACAGCTCCGGCGTGCTGGTCGGCGGCAAGCACTTCGAGTACCAACCTGCCTCTGCCGCCATGCTCGACAAGGTGGCGAAAATCCACGCGATCGCGAAGCACTACCACGTCGATATCAAGGCAGCAGCGTTGCAATTTGTGCTGGCCAACCCGCTGGTCGCCGCCGTCATCCCTGGCGCAAGTCGGCCTTCGCGTATTACCGAAGACACGCAGGCAATCAAGGCCAGCGTCCCGCGCGAATTTTGGCAAGCGCTGAAAGACCAGGGCTTTATTGCCCCCCATGCGCCTACCCCAAGCAGCCACTGACATGACCGCGTTTATTGTGTTCACCAAAGAACGTACCCACGACCAGTCACAGCTGGACCTGTACCAAAGCCAGGTCCGCGATACGTTTGACGGGCACCCCATTGACCTGGTGGTCAAGGGCACGCCGCACGCGCTCGAGGGCGCACAGGCTGAAGGCATGGTGATCCTGGCGTTCCCCACCCCCGCGGCGGCGCGCGCCTGGTATGACAGCCCCGCGTATCAGGCGGTCGCTGCACACCGTTTGAAGGGTGCGACCTACAGCGTCGCCCTGGTTGAAAGCAGCAACGAATAAACCCTATTGATCGGAGAGCGACCATGCACCCGCATAAAACCGCGATTGTGTTGATTGAATACCAGAACGACTTCACCACCCCCGGCGGAGTGTTCCATGACGCCGTGAAAGACGTCATGCACACCTCCAACATGCTGGCAAACACCGCCACCACGATTGAGCAGGCACGCAAGCTGGGCGTGAAGATCATCCACTTACCGATCCAATTTGCCGCCGGCTACCCTGAGCTGACCACGCGCTCCTACGGCATCCTCAAGGGCGTCGCCGACGGCAGCGCTTTTCGCGCCGGCTCCTGGGGCGCCGAGATCAGCGACGCGCTGACGCGCGAAGCCGCCGATATTGTGATTGAAGGCAAACGCGGGCTGGATGCGTTCGCCACCACCGGCCTGGATTTGGTCCTGCGCAACAATGGCATCCAGAACCTGGTCGTCGCAGGCTTTTTGACCAACTGCTGCGTGGAAGGCACGGTTCGATCAGGTTACGAGAAAGGCTATGACGTGGTGACCTTGACCGATTGCACCGCGACGTTCAGTGAAGAACAACAGCACGCAGCCGAGCAGTTCACCTTGCCGATGTTTTCGCAAACGCTGCAACACACAGCGTTTCTGCAGGCGCTGAACGCCGAATAAAAAAAGGGGCGACTCAGACTGAGTCGCCCCTTTTTTAGTGCCTGGGTCACTCGGTCGGCGCGTACTGCATTTCACCGTTACCAAATGACCAGTCTTCGCGCTTCACGTCGACCAGGCTGATCCACACGTCTTCCTTGCGCAACCCGGTCCTGGCGTGAATGCCTTCGGCAATAAATGTATAAAAGGCCTTTTTCACGTCAATGCTGCGCCCGGCGTTCCACGTTACCTGGATAAACACAATCCTGGGCGTGTAGGTGATCCCCAGATAACCGGCCGCCGGGTACACCAGTTCATCCTTGGCATGCCGGTTGATGATCTGGAATTTATCGTGCTCAGGCACGTTGGCAACGCTGGTCATCGCCGCATATACCACCTCACCGATAGCGGTTACGGTGTCAGTGGAGGTGTCGGCGGCGAGGTCAATTCGGACTAAAGGCATGAACATATCCTTAACAGGGTGAGCGGCCATCCACACCGGCGGCCAGTGGTACCACGCTAGTCTCGAGGACAAGATTCATCAAGCGCATAATTTTCTAGAAGATGATGAGTATTTCGCATGCTATTTCAAAACTTGAAGGCCTTCGTCACCGTGGTCGATAGCGCGTCACTGACCAAGGCAGCGCAAACGCTTTGCCTGACGCAGTCGGCGGTGTCTCGTCGCATTCAGCACTTGGAAGACACCTTGGGCGACGCATTATTCGATCGCTCGACGCGTCCGCCCTCGCCCACTGCCATCGGGCGTCGCGTCTACGAAAAAGCCGTGGCGCTGCTCAAGGACGCGGAGCACCTGCTGAGTATCCCCCAGGAAAATGCCACACCCAGCGGGCGCTTCCGTGTGGGGTTGACGCAGGTCGTCGCGGACGCGGTGGCGCTCGAGGTGGTCACGCGTATGCGCGACCAGCTGCCCGGGCTCGAACTGCAGATCGTCACCTACTGGAGTTCCGAGCTCGAGCAAAGCCTGCTCCTGGGCGAACTGGATGCAGCCACGCTGATGCTGCCCGCCGCCAATAGCCCACCCGCCTCGCTGAAAGCGCAACTGATCACAACACTCGACATTCGGGTGGTACAGAGCAAGCGCACACCGCGGGTGGCCCCGACCGCCACGATCAACGACCTGGCAGCCGTCGAGTGGGTGCTGAACCCCAAAGGCTGCGGGTATCGCGCGGCATTGGAAGCGGCCATGGGCGGACACGGCCACACGCTCAAACTGGCCTTGGACACCCATGGCGCGGCGATGCAGATGCGCATGGTCGCGGCCGGTTTCGGGCTGGGTCTAATTCCGGCAACGCTGTTAACCAGCAGTGCTCACGCAGATGAGCTGACCACCGTCGAGCTGAGTGATTTTCAGCTGAAAATGGACGTTTGGCTGGCACACCCGCAGCAACCAGGCAATCTGCGCCAGGCCAACGCATTGCTGGCCCAAGGCATTACCGAGGGTTTGCGCCAGCGAGACGCAGAGGATGCAGTTGATCGCAAGCCTCACGCTCAAACGCCGCGTTAATGCGGCACTTGATGGATGCGTCAATCAGCCCTTTCGGCACTTAAACCATCGGCGAATGACTGACAACGCGCAGCGCCAGGCCCTCGTAAGCATCCAGCGTGATGGTGAATTCACCCTCGGCAGTGAGGTCGCCCTCAACCCGTTCATTGATGATGTCCACCACCGGCCCCGGCGCAATATTGGGCAGGTGCAGGGTTTCGGTGATCGCGCTGCCGCCAAAATTGAGCGCGGTAATCTGCGTGCCCTTCCCGGCCGGCAACTCGTGGACCATGATCAGCAAGCCGGGATGCTCGACGTCCGGCACCAGAATCTGCCGGCTGGCGGCGATGCCATAGGCACTGCGCACCGCGAGGATTTTTTGCAGCTGCGAGGCAAACGACTGCGGGTCCTGCAACTGCTGGTTGAGGCTGCCGTACAGGGCTTTCGAGCGCGGCATCTGCCCCGCCGACAGCTCGGCCTCGGGGTTCAAGTCCACCAGGTCGTAGGCGCCACGGTGCACCCAGCGGGTATCGCCGTCGGCCATCAAATGTGCGACTTCATCGGCTGCCAACGGCAGTGCGCCAACCAGGTCCCAACCCGACAAGGCAAACACCCCAGGCTGCATGGCGTTGTACATCACCAACAACAAATGGATCTGCCGGATCTGCTCGATATCAGTCGGCGTAATCGCCTCCAGGTCACGAATACCCAGCGCTGCGGTAATGATGCTGGCGGTGGTGCAGGACACGCCGTTGGTGACGAATTTGAGGTTATACGGCGCATGTTCGCCGGCCAGGCGTTCGTACATCTGTTCGCGGATATGCTCGCGCAAAATGTTGCCGGGGAAAGTCTGGCCCTGATAGAGGTAATTGTCGTGGGCGTGCAAGGTCCAGAAATGCACCAGTTCCAGAGTCAGCTCATCATGGTTCTGCAACGCATGAATCAAGGAGCCTGGGTCGATGCCCTGGCTGTGCATCTCGCGCAGCATCAGGCGCAGAAACTCGGTGTCGCCCATCAGCAACGCGTGCTGATACGCCGGGCGGGTGATGAAGTCGTAGGACAGGTCCGCGCCGCCGTGTGACATGGCGGCGATGTCATCCACCGTGAGGTTAAGCTCCTGAAAGCTGAACCCCCCGGCCTTGCGAATCGCGCCGCCGAGCAACTGGTTGCCGGTAATCGACAGCGGATGGCTCTCTGACCAGGCGCCGCCCTCAAGCTTGCGCTCCACCCCCAGAAAGCCGTTGGCATCCAGGCGCAGGATCTTGGCGCCCATCACGTCAATCGCATGCAGGGCGTCGCCGATGATCATTTGCTGCGCGGCAAACGAAGGGTCCAGCCAGTTCAGCGACGGCTGCCCTTCTTTGAAGTAATGCAGGTAGACCCAACGGCGCGGCTTGCCATCCACGCCGACCACCACCGGGGTAGCACTCCAGTCGGTTTCCTTCACGCCGGGCTCGAAGAAAATCACCCGCTGCAACTGGCCGACGATGTAATGCTTGTCGCGTAGCGCATCCACCTGCGCGGGGCTGAGGTTCTGCGCGTCCCGGCCTTCGGCGACGTCGGGCAACATCGGCCAGTCTTCTTCGCGGATTTCTACCATGTGATAGAGGCCGGGATAGTCCTCATACGCCATCTCGGCCAGGCGGAAGTCCGCGCCTTTGCCGGTGTGGGATGGGATCACGTCGTCGATGATCACCGCGTTGTGCGCAGCGGCCATGCGTGTCAGGGCCTGCAACTGCGCCTCGGTGCCCAGTTGCGGGTCGATTTCAAAACTGATGCGGTCAAAATTGCCGTCGATGGTCGGTGTATGCCGCGTGCCGGAAAGCCCGCCGGATTTTTTCAGTGGGCCGTTGTGAATGCCCTGGATGCCGATCTTCGACAACGCGTGCCACAAGCTTTCGTCCCCCAGCGCCTCCAGGACCGTGCCGTTTTCACGGGTCACAATCGAGGCCGGGTACGCGGTAAACCACACCGACGACAAGGCTGAAGCATCACGCGGCCGGGTATGCGCATACGGCTGCTGCCACAACCGCCCTTGCCCCGAATAGAGCTTGGCGCGCTGGCGCGCCGCGTGCAGCATCGATTGCTCAACCAGCCAGTTCACATGATCGTTGTCCGCCGCCGTCATAAGCCCGTTACCTGTGTGCGTGAAAAGGTTATTCGTAAGCATAGGAGCGGCCACGAGGGCGATTCGTTGCATTGAGACTGTTGGGCTAAGACAGAAACCCGATTCGACGGCTGAGAAAATCAATCAGCACACGCAGCTTGAGCGGCACCTGGCTGCCGGACGGCCACAATAGGTTGAAGGTGCTGGTCTCCTCGCTATAAGGCTCCAGCACCGCACACAACTCACCCGACGCCAGGTACTCCCTGACCATGAAATCTGCCGCGTACGTGATCCCCAAGCCTTTGAGCGCAAAACACACGCGGCCCTCCACCGAGTTGCTGATCAGCGTGCGCGGCAGCTCCAGCTCAGGTTGCTCAGGCTCTCGAATCAGCCAGCGCTGCAGCTTGCCCGTGTCGGGAAAGCGAAAGTGAATGCAGCGGTGTTCAAGCAAATCGCGGGGCCGTGTTGGCAGACCGTGCCGGGTAAAGTACCCCGGCGAACCGACCGCGAGCATGCGGTAACGGCCCAGGCAACGGGCCGACAAGCCAGAGTCCTTGGGCATGCCGCTGCGCACCACGGCATCAAAACCTTCGCCGATGATGTCCACCAGGCGATCGGTGAATTCCAGGTCCAGCTGGATATCCGGGTACAGCAACTGGAAGTCGGCAAACACCGGCAGAAACGGCTTGCCGATCATCGGCAGGCTTACCCGCAAAGGCCCCTGAGGCAAAGAGGCGGTCTGGCGTAACTCCTCCCCTGCCGCTTCCAGCTCCTGAATGACCCGCCGACACCGTTGCAGAAAACGTGTGCCCTCAGCCGTCAGCGTCAGGCTGCGAGTACTGCGGTGAAACAGCCGCACGCCAAGCTTCGCTTCCAGCCGCGCAATGCTTTTGCTGACCGCCGAGGCCGAGATACCCAGGTTTCGCCCTGCACCGACGAAACTGCCGACTTCGCCAGCCTGCACGAACACCGCCATGCCCCCCAAACTGTCCATGAACGTCCTTAATCGTTGAGCCATTCATGACAAAACCGTCACTACTGATCTGACACCTATCCCACTTATTCCGGCCCCAGGCAACCGCTAGATTGCACGCTAACTTGATCCACCTATCAGCGAGGCATTCATGAGCATATTTCTGACAGGCGCCAATGGGTATGTCGGGGGCACCGTCGCCCTGCGACTGATCAACGCCGGCTACACCATTCGAGGCCTGGTGCGCGATGAAGAAAAAGCGCGCCAGGTGCAGGCATTGGGCATCGAACCGGTCATCGGCAACCTCGATGACCTGGCACTGCTGGCCAAGGAAGCGCGCGCCGCCGACGGCGTCATTCACACGGCTGACAGCGACCATCTCGGCGCCGTCCAGACCTTCATCCAGGCGCTGGCAGGCTCGGGCAAACCGTTCCTGCACACCAGCGGCTCCAGCGTAATCGGCGACGATGCCCAGGGTTTAGCCGTCAACCCTGCCGTATTTGATGAAGACAGCACCTTCGTGGTGGCCGCCTCCAAACAACCGCGCCGCGACATAGAGCTCACAGTGCTCGGCGCCGCCGCGCAAAGCATTCGCGCGGTGGTGATTTGCCCCAGCAGCATTTATGGCACCGGCACCGGCGTGCACACGCAAAGCGTGCAGATTCCCTGGCTGATCACTCAGGCTCAGGAAAGTGGCGTGGTGCGCGTGGTCGGCACTGGCGTCAATCGCTGGTCCAACGTGCACATCCACGATGTCGCCGAGCTTTACCTGCTGGCCCTGCAAAACGCCCCGGCCGGCGCGTTCTACTTCGTCGAAAACGGCGAGGCGTCGTTCCTTGAGATCGGCCAGGCGCTAGCCCGTCGCCTCAAGCTCGAACCGTTGGGGTTCTGGAGCGTGGAGCAAGCGACCGAGCGCTGGGGCTATTTGCACGCGCACTACACCTTCGGCACCAACAGCCGGGTCACGGCCAAACGCGCACGCCAGGAGTTGGGCTGGGCGCCCACCCACGCGTCGGTCCTGGAGTGGATTGAACAGGACATGGTGCTATGAGCAAGGTCTGGCTGATTACCGGCAGTGCCAGCGGCATCGGCAAAGGTATTGCGCACGCGGCGCTGGCAGCGGGCGACCAGGTGGTGGCAACCGACCTTGACCTTGCGCGCTTGCACGACGTCTTCGGCGCCTGCGGCGACCAGGTCTTGAGCCTGCATCTGGATATTCGTGACCAGGCCCAGGCGCATGCCGCCGTCAGCGCGTGTATCGCGCGCTTTGGCCGCCTCGACGTGCTGGTCAATAACGCCGGGTATGGCCAGTTCGGGCCTTTCGAAGAAATCGACGCCGACGCCGTCGAGCGCCAGTTCGCCACCAACGTACTGGGCACCTTCAACGTGACACGTGCAGCCCTGCCGACCCTGCGTCAGCAGCGCAGCGGGCACATCCTGAACATGTCGTCCAATGGCGGCTTCAAAGGGGTGGCCGGTGCGTCGATGTACTCCGCCAGCAAATTTGCCCTCGAGGGTTTCTCTGAGTCGCTGGCGCAAGAGATCGCCAGCTTCGGGATTCGCCTCACCGTGGTCGAGCCCGGCGCCTTTCGCACCGACTTCCTCGACCCGCGCGCGCTGAAGCTGGCCAGCGGCAGCATTCCCGACTACGACGACTACCGGGCCAGCGCGCTGGCCGTGTTCGCCGCGCGCAACCACCGACAGCCCGGCGATCCGGCACGCCTGGGCAACGCCCTGGTTCGCCTGGTCAATGAGCCGGTGCCGCCGCTGCGGTTTATCGCCGGCGCCGACGCGCTGAGCGTGGTCAATGCCAAGCTGACGGCGGTCGCCAAGGAAACCGCCGCGTGGCTGGAACTCAGCCTGAGTACCGATTTCCCCACCCATCAGGAGCCAACAGCATGAGCCTGCAAGCATTGAGCGCGCGCCTGGATAACCTCGAAAGCCACATAGCGATTCAACGTCTGATTGCCGAGTACGCACACGCCTTTGATCGTCGCGATGAAGCGTTGCTGCGCAGTATCTGGCATGCAGATGCCGTGCTGGCGTTGGGCGCTGCGTTCGGCCACTTCGTGGGTGTCGACGCGATTGTCGACTCCGCTCACCAGAACTGGGCGCACATGCCCCACATGCATCACTGGATGGCCAATACGCTGATCGAGCTGCAGGGCGAAACGGCCACTGCCCAGGCCGCCGTGGATTGCATGGTGTTACACCGTGAGCTGGGGCAGGTGCAAATCAGCGGCCATTACCACGACCGGCTCGAACGTCGGGGTGGGCGTTGGGCCTTTGTCGAGCGCCGATTCGACCTGCACTACCTCACGCCGCTGCCCCACTGGAAGCCGGTGGCCGGTAGCGAGGCGCCTGCCGATACTGCCTCGGCGTAAAGCCGGTCAATGCCTTGAACTGGCGAGTGAACGCGCTGTGGTCGGTGTAGCCGCATTGCAGCGCGACTTCGGTGATCGGCAGTTCGGTATGCAGCAACCGGTGCGCGTGTTCCAGACGCACTTTCTGGATCATCTGCCGTGGCGTCAGGTGGAACACGCGTTTGCAGTAGCGCTCCAGCTGCGCCACGGAAATGCCGGCGATGCGCGTCAGTTCACCGAGGCTGACGCGCCGGTTGAAATGCGTGCGGATGTGCGCGTCGACAGCGGCCAGGCGCTGATACGCCGGGTGCGTTTCGCTGGCTGACTGCAAGTCGACGGAGATGCCCGCCAGGCCGATGATCTGGTTGACATCGCTGTACAGCGGCCATTTGTGCGTCAGGCACCAGCCGGGTTCGCGCGTGCCATACAGGTGCAGTTCCAGCTGATCCTCAAGTACAAAGCCCTGTTCCAGCACGCGCCGATCCTGTTCGGTATAGCCCGGCCCCAGTTGCGCGGGGAACACCTGCGCACTGGTCTTGCCCAACAGCGGTTGCAGCTGCTTGAGGCCGCAGCGCTGCACCAGCGTGTGGTTGGCGAGCACGTAGCGCGCCTCGATGTCCTTGATGAAGATCGCGGCATTGGGGATCACGTCGAGCATCGGCAACAGCTGCGCCACCCCGGCCAATAGCTGCTGCATGTCGTGGGGACGATTGGCCTGAAAAAGGCTCGCAAATGCGCTCGGCAGCATGAACTGGACTCCCCTGTTTTCGAGCAGATTGCCGCATGCCGATGTGACTGTCGAGCGCGGCCAACTGTGCCGAATTCGTCATCCACGCAGGCGCAAACCATCAATCGCCACGCCCTTGATGCGTTCAGGATAGCGCCACTACCTGCCTATCCAATAACTCACAAGAAGGCGCCGCCATGTCTGCTCAAGGCAAGTTCAAGAAACAACTTTCACTGATGGACCTGACCTTTATCGGGCTGGGCGCCATCTTCGGTTCGGGCTGGCTGTTTGCGGCCAGTCACGTCTCGGCCATCGCCGGGCCGGCCGGAATTTTTTCCTGGCTGATCGGTGGGTTCGCCGTGCTGCTGCTGGGCATCGTCTATTGCGAACTCGGCGCCGCCCTGCCCCGTGCCGGTGGGGTGGTGCGTTACCCGGTGTATTCCCACGGCCCGCTGTTGGGCTACCTGATGGGCTTTATCACGCTGATTGCGTTTTCAAGCCTGGTGGCGATTGAAGTGGTCGCCTCGCGCCAATACGCCGCCGCCTGGTTTCCCGAGCTGACCAAGGCCGGCTCCAGCGACCCCACCCCCTTGGGCTGGCTGATGCAATTGGCCCTGCTGTGCCTGTTCTTTGTGCTTAATTACCGCAGTGTGAAGACCTTCGCCATCGCCAATAACCTGGTGAGTGTGTTCAAGTTCATCGTGCCGCTGCTGGTGATTGGCGTGCTGTTCACCTTCTTTAAACCGGCGAACTTCCAGGCCCAGGGTTTTGCCCCGTTCGGCCTGTCGGGCATTGAGATGGCGGTGTCGGCCGGCGGCGTGATTTTTGCCTATCTGGGCCTGACGCCGATCATCTCGGTGGCCAGTGAAGTGAAGCACCCGCAACGCACAATCCCGATCGCGTTGATCCTCTCCGTGCTGCTCTCGACGGCGATCTATGTGCTGCTGCAAACCGCGTTCCTCGGCGGCGTGCCCACCGAGATGCTCGCCAAGGGTTGGGCGGGGATCAGCAAGGAACTCGCGCTGCCTTATCGCGATATTGCCCTGGCGCTGGGTGTGGGCTGGCTGGCGTACCTGGTGGTGGCGGACGCGGTGATCTCGCCCAGCGGCTGCGGCAATATCTACATGAATGCCACGCCGCGCGTGGTGTATGGCTGGGCGCAGACCGGCACGTTCTTCAAGATCTTCACGCGCATTGATGAGAAATCCGGCATCCCGCGCCCGGCGCTGTGGCTGACCTTTGGCCTGTCGGTGTTCTGGACCCTGCCGTTCCCATCCTGGGAAGCGCTGATCAATGTGGTGTCGGCCGCGCTGATCCTGAGCTACGCCGTCGCCCCGGTGACCGTCGCCGCGCTGCGCCGCAATGCACCGGGCATGCCACGGCCATTTCGGGTCAAGGGCATGGCGGTACTCGGCCCGCTGTCGTTCATCATCGCCGCGCTGATTGTGTACTGGTCCGGCTGGAGCACCGTGTCGTGGCTGCTCGGCCTGCAAATCCTGATGTTTGGGGTGTACCTGCTGTGTGCACGCTGGGTGCCGACCGCACACCTGAACATCAAGCAGCAAGTGCGCTCGTCGGCGTGGCTGATCGGCTTTTACGCGGTGACCCTCCTGCTCTCCAAACTCGGCAGCTTTGGTGGCCTCGGCGTGCTCAGCCACCCGTTTGACACGCTGATCGTCGCGGCCTGCGCCTTGGGCATTTATTACTGGGGCGCGGCCACCGGCGTGCCTGCCCACCTTGTGCGCCTGGAACACGAAGACGACGAAAGCGAAGCCGTCAGCCAACCCCGGCACAGCGCCCCCTTGTCCCCGGCCACCCACTGAATGGAGCGTTTTATGAAACGGTTGCACGTGATCGACTCCCACACCGGCGGCGAACCCACGCGCCTGGTGCTGGACGGCTTTCCCTCGTTGACAGGCAGCAGTATCGCCGAGCAACTGCAGAACCTGCGCACCGAGCATGACCTGTGGCGCCGCGCCTGCCTGCTGGAACCGCGTGGCAATGATGTACTGGTCGGCGCGCTGTACTGCGAGCCGGTCACTGCGGGTGCGACGTGCGGGGTGATCTTCTTCAACAACACCGGCTACCTCGGCATGTGTGGCCACGGCACCATCGGGCTGGTCGCCTCGTTGCACCACTTGGGCCGCATCGAGCCCGGCGTTCACAGCATCGACACGCCGGTCGGCCCTGTAACGGCCACCCTGCACGAAGACGGCGCCGTGACCCTGCGCAACGTGCCCGCCTATCGCCATCGCCACCACGTGGCAGTGGACGTGCCGGGCCATGGCGTGGTCCACGGCGACATTGCCTGGGGCGGCAACTGGTTTTTCCTGGTCTCGCAGCATGGGCAAACGCTTGAGATGGGCAACGTCGATGCCCTCACCGACTACACCTGGACGATGCTCAAGGCTTTGGAAAACCAAGGCATCCACGGCGCCGATGGCGCGCTGATCGACCATGTCGAACTGTTCGCAGACGACGCCAACGCCGACAGCCGCAATTTCGTCATGTGCCCCGGCAAAGCCTACGACCGCTCGCCGTGCGGCACCGGCACCAGCGCCAAGCTCGCGTGCCTGGCCGCCGACGGCAAGCTCGCGCCCGGTGCGACCTGGGTGCAAGCCAGCATCACCGGCAGCCAATTCGAAGGCCGCTATGAATGGGACGGCGAGCGCGTACGCCCCTTTATCACCGGCCGCGCCTACATGACCGCCGACAGCACCCTGCTGATCGACGCGCAGGACCCTTTCGCCTGGGGCATCTAAGCCCCGATTTTTACTGAACGCTGCAAGGAGTTAAAACAATGAGCGACAACATTTTCACCGGTTGCATCCCCGCGCTGATGACCCCGTGCACGCGTGAGCGCAAGCCGGACTTCGACGCCCTGGTGGCCAAGGGGCGCGAACTGGTCGATATCGGCATGAGCGCCGTTGTTTACTGCGGCTCCATGGGTGACTGGCCGTTGCTCACCGAAGCCCAGCGCCAGGAAGGTGTGGCGCGCCTGGTGGCTGCCGGTGTGCCGACCATTGTCGGCACGGGCGCGGTGAACAGCCGTGAGGCCGTGGCCCACGCAGCGCACGCGGCCAACGTCGGTGCCCATGGCCTGATGGTGATCCCGCGGGTGCTGTCACGCGGTGCGTCGGCGACCGCGCAAAAGGCGCACTTCTCGGCCATTCTCAATGCCGCGCCAAACCTGCCGGCGGTGATCTACAACAGCCCGTACTACGGCTTTGCCACCCGCGCCGACCTGTTCTTCGAACTGCGCCGCGAACACCCCAACCTCATCGGTTTCAAGGAATTTGGCGGCGCTGCCGACCTGCGTTACGCGGCTGAAAACATCACCTCCCAGGACGATAACGTGACCCTGATGGTCGGCGTCGACACCCAGGTGGTGCACGGCTTCGTCAACTGCAACGCCACCGGCGCCATCACCGGCATCGGCAATGCGCTGCCACGTGAAGTGCTGCACCTGGTGGCCCTGAGCAAGCAAGCCACCAAAGGTGACGCCAAGGCGCGGCGCCTGGCCCGCGAACTGGAAGCGGCGCTGGGCGTGCTGTCCTCCTTCGACGAAGGCTGCGACTTGGTGCTGTATTACAAACATCTGATGGTGCTCAACGGTGACCACGGTTACGCCCTGCACTTTAATGAAACCGACGTGCTCAGTGATGCGCAGCGCCATTATGCCGAGCACCAATACGCGCTGTTCCGCCAGTGGTACGCCAATTGGTCCGCCGAACAGAACCTCGCCTGAGCCCTCGCGCGCCGCTGTGCTTCTCACAGCGGCCAACCCTCATTTTTCCAGGACGATCCCATGACTCTGACGGGCAAGATGCTGATCGGTCAGCAAGCCATTTCCGGCCATCGCGAAGCGATTCGGGCCATCAACCCCGCCACCGACGCGCCGCTGGAACCGGCTTACGCCGGCGGCGGTCGTGAGCATGTCGAGCAGGCGTGCGCCCTGGCGTGGGCTGCGTTCGACACGTATCGCGAAACCTCGCTGGCCAAGCGCGCCAGCTTTCTGGACGTCATTGCCGACGCTATCGAAGCCCTCGGCGATGAGTTGATCGAACGCGCCATGGCCGAAACGGGCCTGCCGCGCCCGCGCATCCAGGGCGAACGTGGCCGCACCTGCGGGCAGTTGCGTACCTTTGCGCGCACCGTGCGCGCCGGTGAATGGCTGGGCGTGCGTGTGGACACCGCGCAGCCCGAGCGCCAGCCGTTGCCACGTCCAGACCTGCGTCAACGGCAGGTGCCACTGGGCCCGGTGGCCGTGTTTGGCGCGAGCAATTTCCCCTTGGCGTTCTCGGTGGCGGGCGGTGATACCGCCTCGGCCCTGGCGGCCGGCTGCCCGGTAGTCGTCAAGGCACATGGTGCCCATCCCGGCACCAGTGAACTGGTCGGACGCGCGGTGGCCCAGGCGGTGAAAGCCTGCGGTTTGCCTGACGGGGTGTTTTCACTGCTTTACGGCGCAGGCACGGACATCGGCATGGCGCTGGTCGCCGACCCGCGCATCAAGGCCGTGGGCTTTACCGGTTCGCGCAACGCTGGTATCGCATTGACCCAGGCGGCGCAGGCGCGGCTGGAGCCGATCCCGGTGTATGCCGAGATGAGTTCGATCAACCCGGTGTATCTGTTTCCTGCCGCGTTGCAGGCACGTGGCGAAGCGTTGGCGCAGGGTTTTGTCGCGTCGTTGACTCAGGGCGCCGGGCAATTTTGTACCAACCCTGGGTTGGTGATTGCCGTCGCAGGCAGCGCATTGGATGCGTTCATCGCCACCGCAACGCAGTTGCTGCGCGGTTGCGCGGCCCAGACCATGCTGACGCCGGGTATTTTCCACGCCTACCAAACCGGCGTGAGTACGCTGGCCGAACATGCCCGGATTGCGGCAAAAGGTCAGGCGGCCGACGGCCCCAACCAGGGGCAGGCGCACGTGTTCGTCACCCCGGCCCATGACTTTTTGCGCAATCAGCACCTGCAAGCAGAAATCTTCGGCGCCGCATCGCTGGTGGTGGTGTGCGCCAGCGAAGATGAAGTGCGCCAGGTCTCGGAACACTTGGAAGGCCAACTGACGGCCACACTCCACTTGGATGATGGCGACGTTGCAAGTGCCAAAGCCTTGCTGCCGGTGCTTGAACGCAAGGCCGGGCGCTTGCTGGTCAACGGCTGGCCCACGGGTGTGGAGGTGTGTGACGCCATGGTCCACGGCGGCCCCTTCCCTGCCACCTCGGACTCACGCAGCACCTCGGTGGGCACGGCGGCAATCCTGCGGTTTTTGCGCCCGGTGTGTTACCAGGACTTCCCCGATGGCTTGTTGCCTCGCGCGCTGCAACAAGGCAACCCGTTGCAGTTAAGGCGTTTGCTCGACGGTGAGAGAGAGGCCTAGGCCATGTCAGACTCCAATACCGCGGACACCGTGGTCATCGGCGCCGGGATAATCGGCGTGGCCTGCGCGTTGCAATTGGCGCGTCAAGGCCGGCGCGTGGTGGTCATCGACCCGCAGCAGCCCGGTATGGGCGCCTCCTATGGCAACGCCGGGCACCTGGCGACCGAGCAGGTGTTTCCGATTGCCGACGTGTCGATCCTCAAGCGCCTGCCGGCGATGCTGATGGACCCCAGGGGCCCGCTGAGCCTGGACTGGAAATACCTGCCGCGCGCCCTGCCCTGGTTTGTGCGCCTGTTGCTGAACCTGCGCCCGGCGAGCTACCGGCGCACGGTCGCAGGTATTCGCGCGCTGAATGAAGCCAGCCTGGCGGCGTGGCAACGGTTGTTGCAGAGCATTGACCGGCCACAGTTGTTGCGCCCAGACGGCTCCTTGCTGGTGTTTGAGCGCGCCGCGTCAGCTGAGGCGATCAATGCAGTGCGCCTGCGCATGCAGCAGCAAAACGTGGCAGTGGAATTCTGGCCAGGTGAGGCGATACGCCAGGTGGCGCCGCAACTGAGCGAGGCTATCCGAGGCGGCCTGTTTTTCCCCGGCACCGGGCATTTTATTGACCCGTACACCGTGGTCTGCGAACTGGTGAGCGCCGCCAGGGCCAGTGGCGTGCAGTTTGTGCAGCAGCGCGTGCTGGATGGGCGGCTGGATGGCGCCGGCGTGTCGCTGATGACCGATCAAGGCGTCGTCGCCGCGCGCCAGGTGTTGATCGCCTGCGGTGCCCATTCGGCCAGACTCACCGCGGCACTCACGGGTAAAACAGTGCCACTGGACACCGAACGCGGCTATCACTTGATGCTGCCAACGGAACAGAACCGCCTGCCGTTTGCCGTCACCTCGTTTGAGCGCAAGTTCATCATGACGCCCATGACCGATGGCTTGCGCCTGGCCGGCACCGTCGAGTTCGCAGGGCTCAAGCGCCCGGCGAATATGCAACGTGCCTGGCAATTGCACCGGCTGAGCCAAGGCTTGTTTCGTCAGGACCTGAACGCGCAGGACGCGACCGCCTGGATGGGATTTCGCCCTTCCCTGCCCGACTCATTGCCGATCATTGATCGGCTGTGCGACGGCAAGGTGCTGCTCGCGTTCGGGCACCAGCATTTGGGCCTGACGCAGGCAGCGGTGACGGCAGAGATCGTGGCGCAACTGGCCGCCGCACAACCGTCGCTGTCAGGGCTGCCCACGCTTGCGCCCTATCGACTGGGGCGATTCTGAGCAACGCTGCCGGGTGCGGGCCTCAGTGGCCGGCCCTGGAGGCGTCTGATAAGGCATCCGCCATCTGCTGAATTTCCGCGCGCATCCATACTTTTTCCAGCCAGCCCGCGGGAATGCCTTGGACGCCATAGTGGGCGCCCGCCAGCTGACCCACGATGGCGGCCGTGGTGTCCGCATCGTCACCCAGGTTTGCAGCGGCGAGCACGGCATCGGCAAAGCTGTCGGTGTGGTGAAAGCACCAGAACGCGGCTTCCAGCGAGGCAACCGAATAGCCGGAACCGACAATCTCGCCACGCGACTTGTCACGGTATTCGCCGGCGGCGATGGCCAGCACTTTGGGCGCCGTCAGCGCAGCGTCCGAGACGCGCAATACGTCGTCTTTGGGCATGCCGCCCAAGGCATTGCAAAGCGCCTGCGCGAGTACCACACAGCATTCGATGGCCTCCGGGGCTGCGTGGGTTGTGCGTGAACTGTCGATGGCAAAGGTGCGCACACGTTGCCGGTCCGGAAAGAAGAACAACACCACAGGCGCGAGGCGCATCATCGAGCCATTGCCGGCCGAATACGGGTGTGTAGAACCCGCAAACGGGTCGCCATGCTGCTGGAAAGCCGCCAGGGCCTCGCGCACGGTCATGCCGATATCAAAGCAGTCTCCCGTGGCACTCAAATAGCCCCATTGCCACCAGTTCAGGTACCGGCCCATCTGATCCTTCGCGTCAAAGCCGCCCTTGCTCAGCAGGCTTTCGGCCAGGCACAGGGCCATCGATGTGTCGTCGGTCCACTGGCCAGGCTTCAGGCTGAACGGTCCGCCTCCGACCATGTCCGTCACGGCGGCAAATGTGCCGCGGGGCATGAACTCAACCGTGGTGCCGACCGCGTCGCCACAGGCCAGCCCAAGCAAGCTGCCGCGGTAGCGGTCTGGCAGTGTTATAGGCATAGCTACTCCCTGATAAAACGTCGTCCAAATAGAAAATCAACGCGCGCAGCCTACTTGACCAGCCGCTTCTCCTTGGAGGGGCGATAGCCGAAATACGCGCTGTAACATTTGCTGAAATGGCTCGGCGAGACAAAACCGCACGCCACCAGCACGTCCACCTGGGACAGTTCAGTGTGCTGCAACAAACGCCGCGCCTCGGTTACCCGCAGTTCCATGTAATAGCGCTGCGGCGTGGTACCCAATTGTTCCTTGAACAGCCGCTCCAGCTGACGGCGCGAGCGGCCGGCGTAAACGGCCAATTGGTCGAGTTCCAGCGGTTCTTCAAGGTTGGCGTCCATCAGCTTCACCACTTCACGCAGTGGCGCACTGACGCAGACATTTTCCGTGGGTTTGATGCGTCGGTAACGCGACTCCTCGAACGCCAGAATGTCTTCAATGCCCTCGACCAGCGCCTTGCCGTGCAGGCCCTTGATCCAGTCCAGGGCCATGTGAAACGCGCCCGAGGGGCTGGAGGCCGTCAGGCGGTCACGGTCGATCACGTAGGGTTCGCTGGTCACCTGGGCGGCCTTGGAGACCTCCGCCAGCGCCGGGCGATGTTCCGGGTGGATGGCGCAGCGATAGCCCTGCAGCAGGCCGGCACGGCCGAGAAACCAGGCGCCGTTCCACAACCCGGCAAGGGCGACAGCCTGTTCGGCGGCGCTGCGTAACAAGTGGCTGAATTCGTCATCGGCCTTGAGTTCGGTACGAAAGCCGCCGCACACCACCAACAAGTCCAACTGCGGCAACGCCGACACGTCCAAGCGCGCATCGGGACGGATGACCAGGCCCAGGTCGCTGATGACCTCGCCGTCGCCGCAACCGAACGTACGGGTGGCAAACAGTTCGGGACGCAACAGGTTGGCGGTGATGAGCGTGTCCAGGGTCTGGGTGAATGCGGGCAGGGAGAAGTGTTCGAGCAGCAAAAAACCCACACGGGTAACCGGCGGCGACTGCTGGGGGGTGTCATTCAGGTAGCGCAGGTTCTTGCCTTGCATGCCACCGCTGAATTGGCGTCTTTCCATCGAGGGTTGGCCCACTCTTATTGTTGATGCAGTGGGCGCTATCTTAGGGGCAAATGCAGACGCTGTCCCCCGGCATTCCCCAGGCGTGGTGCCTGAGCTTGCGGTTGCACCGGCGGCGCTGTTGGACGCCGCCGCGTGCCTGATCTTGAGAAAACAGTGTGCCTTCCAGCCCTGCTACCGGGCAGTCGCGGGGCCATCTGATACGGTTTTTTCTTTGCTATCTGCGTCTGTATCGAAAACGCCTCGAAGCGGACAATGGCGCCATCCCGACATTCCTGTCGTCCCCCTTCCCTTCGGAGGCCTTATGACCAAGATGGCACTTTTCCTGTTCGGCTTTTTGGTGTTGACCATCGGCATCGGCTTGCTGGCGACCATCTCGCCTGTGTGATTGCGTCACCGTCTGGGTATCCGCCGAGCCGCGCGCCGCCTGTGCGGCCAGCTCGCTGATGATCAGCGCAGTGGCCGGCCAACCCGTCCATGACTGAGTGGGTCGGCAATACTCGAACAGCGCTTCGACCGCCGCTGCCGCTGGCGCCTCACCTCGTCATAGCGGTCGCCGGCCCGCAGCTGCAACACCTGTGACGTCACCCGGTTTTGTCAACTCGCAAAGAGCATCGGGTACAGCGATACCACCAGCAGCCCGGCCATCGACACGTTGAACAGTCGCAACCAACGCGGTTCACGCAGCACAGTGCGCAGGCCAGTGCCGCAAACCACCCATACACACACGCTGGGCAAGTTGACCACCGCAAACACCAGGGCAATCACCAACACGTTGGTCACATAGCCTTCGGCCGGCGTGTAGGTGGTGATCGCCCCCAACGCCATGATCCACGCCTTGGGATTGACCCATTGAAACGCCGCCGCCCCGAGGAAGGTCATGGGTTTGGCGTGTTCGTTGTTGCTCTCGGGCATGCCGCCCGAGGTTGCAATCTTCCACGCCAGGTACAACAAGTAAGCCGCGCCCACATACCGCAACAGGGTGTAGGCCCATGGAAATACCTTGAACACTTCGCCCAGACCCAGCCCCACCGAAATCACCAACAGCATAAAGCCGATGCTGATGCCCATCGCGTGGGGCATCGACCGGCGAAACCCGAAGTTCACGCCTGAAGCCAGCAGCATCGTGTTGTTGGGGCCGGGTGTGATCGAGGACACGAAGGCAAACAGCACAAAGGCTGAGAGCAGGCTGGTAGACATGAACATGGCGCGGCATCCCGACGGCGGTGGTATGCCTGCGACAGTAATCGGTTGCAGCCCTGGCTGCCCCGTACAGCTAGGGGCGGATCGAGGAATACACTTTGGCTTTGTCGAGAAATTCGCGACAGTGCGCGACGGTCTGCTGCGTGGCCTCCACCATCGGCAAGTGGCCGATGCCTTCAAGAATTTCCAGGCGCGCATGCGGGATCCCCTCAAGCCAGGTTTGCGCGCTGGCAACGGGCACCATGCGGTCCTCCCGGCCCCACAGGATCAGGCTCGGCACGCGTACGTGCGGCAACCAGGGCTCCATGCGCGGGCTGTCGGAGAAGTTCGCGAAAATCTCCGCCAGCTCCGCGCGGCGCTTGATGTAGCTTTGCGCCTCGGCCGCCAATAACACTTCGGGGATGAAAGGCGGTGCCGCCATGGTCATGGCGAAAAACCGGTCGAATTGCTGACGGGTGCGAATCAGAAACGGGTTATCGCCACTATTGACCAACGCTTCGACTTCGTTGGGCTGCGGCAGATTCACGCCCGCGGCGCCAATCAAACCCAGCGACAGCACGCGCTCCTGATAATGAGTGGCCAACCAGCTGGCGACATACGCGCCCATGGAACTGCCAATAACGTGCACTTTGTCGACCTGGCAGGCGTCCAGCAGCGCCACCATGCGCCGCGCCTGAGCCGCGATGCTGTAGTCGCCGCCCGTCACAAAGGCAGTTTTACCGTGGCCGGCCAGATCCGGAATGATCACGCGGTAAGCATCGACAAAGTGCCGCGCAAACCCCAGCCAGACGCCCTTGTCGGCGCTGAAACCGTGTATCAGCAACAGCGCCGGCGCATGCGTGTCGCCCCCCTGATAAGTGGCGAGGGTCATGCCTTTGATCGGCACGTTGAGGGTCTTCATTCGAGACCGCCGCGCTTCTACCCAGGCGATGAGCGCAAACAGCACGTTGCCAACCCGGGGGTAGGTCCACCAGATCCACACGGCCACGAGGGCAAGTACGCCGACGATCACAAGCATCAAGGTTTCTCCGGCAGTGACGACTGGATTGCTTTCACTGACCGGTATAGTTGCTCACGTCGCTTGAATCTGGGCTGAACGCATCACAAAAGGCCAAGCCATGAGTGTCGGCACAGCGCTGTGGTTGAGTTGCGGGGACTGAATGACACTGACCGCCGGTCATGCACAAAACGGTCCCCACTGACGCACCGGGAACCGTTTTTGGCGTGGCTGACAACCTGCGGCCTCAGTTCTGCGGCCGTTGTTTGGTCGAGTCCAGTTCGGCTTTTTTAGCGGTGGAAATTTCAGTGATCTGCGCAGACTTGGCGATGGCCATGTCGAACGTGTCCTGCATGTTGGCGATAGCATCGGTCGCCGTGCCCTTCAGCCCGCCATTGGCCGCCCAGTCGAAGTTCCACACGCCGGACAGGTTATCGGCACCGGCCACGTCGTGGGTTTCGATGGCGGTGAATACATCGGGGTGTTTTTCCATGTACTTGGCAGCGTCGGAAACGTTCGCTGGCACCTTGCCTGAGGCGTTGCTGGCCAGTTGCGACAGCTCCTGCTTGGTGATGGCCGACTTGCCGGTCTGGCGCATGTAATCGGCAATAACCTTGCTGGACTTGGCAATGTTCAACTTGTCGTCGAAAGACGACGGCGAGGACTTTGGCGTGTTCGACCCGCCAGACGCGGGCGTTACGGTAGTAGACATCGGCGCTGCTCCCTCAATGGAACGAATGAAATCGTCGTGCTGACGATACCCCGATGCGGACGTTAGCATGGGCAAAGGGCCATTCCCCATGCTTCACAACATTTCACAACGGCTGGCCGATTTTCGCAGCCTTTGGGCACAGGCCATCAGCGCAAAAGCGCGGCTGCAGATGCTCGTGTCGACACTGCGCAGCGCCACAATCGCCGCCGCCCTTAACGCTGCGTTCAGCCCTGACGCACATACGCGAACATGTGCGGCACATAGTCCGCTTTGCCCAGCGGCACGCCGTTATGGCGCAGGATGTTGTAGGCGGTCATCAGGTGAAAATAGAACTGCGGCGTGGCCCAATTGACGGCGTATTCGTTGCCGGTCATCTGGAAGGCGATACCACCGGGGAGTTCAATGGCGATGGATTCATCCGCACGACGCTCAATCACGCTACGGTCAGCGTCGGCGAGCACTGCCAGCGTCTGGTCGATCAGTGCAAGCGCCTCAGCCATTGAGGTCGGGGCCTGCAGCGTCGACAGCGGATGCCCGCTTAGCCGCTCAACCGCCTCGCGCGCCTGGGTGCAGGCGTAGCGAACCTGAGTCGCCAGGGGGTGCATGTCGGGTGCCAGGCGTGAATCGAGAAGAACTTGCGGGTCGAAAGCCAGTGCTGCAGCGTGAGCGTCACCCTTGGAGAGCAGGCCTTTGAGCGAGTTCAGCATCTGGGCGAAGCAGGGAATGGTAATGGTATAGAGCGACATCGTTGCGTCCTTTTCTGAGGTTGAAAAAAATCACATCACGTAGCGACCATGCCGCGTTGCTTGACCAGGCCTTCCAGGGTAAACCGGGCTTGCATCAGCACCACGTCGCGTACCAGTTCCATTTCCTTCTGGTTGACCTCGGCCCACTTCAACGCCTCGAGCAGCTTGGGTTTTTGCACCCGGAATGCCAGGCCTTGGGTGAACAGTGCCATCGAGTGAATCACGGTGCGCTCGTCCTCCACCGCAAAACCGGCCAGGCGTGCGATCAGTTGGCGGATAACCCGGCCAATGCGCGCCTTGAAGCGATCCTCAAACGCTGTTGTCGCGCTTTCTGGACACAGGCCGGCCTGGTGGCGGTCTAGAAACGCACGCCAGGCGGTGGTTTGCGGGCTGTCCTGGATGGTGGAAACCACCGTACCGAGGATACCCAGCGACACGTCGATCAGGGTTTTATCGTCCGAGGCCTGATCGGCCAACGCGCATTCGGCGGCCTCCACGCAAGGCGCCATCTTGCGCCACAGCAGTGCGATCAAGTGCTCGACACACTCCAGATAGATGCCTTCCTTGCCGTCAAAATAGTACTGAATCGCCGGGGCGTTGACGCCCGCGGCCGTGGCGATGTCGCGGGTCGACGCGCCGTCGTAGCCGCGCTCGCCAAATACCACGACCGCCGCGTCGACAATACGCGCGCGGGTTTCTTCACCACGCTGATAACCACCCTCGGCGGCAGGTTTATGTCGTGCCATGTGCAGCTCCTTTCGAATACCGGACCAAAATATACCAGTTGACAAAAATTCGCGAAAAATAGAATTTATTCCATCTGTTATAAATCTGGAGTGACCCGATGTCCGCTGCACCTCCCTCGCCTCAGGTCATTCCTGAAGACACCGTCAACCGTCAACGCGGCAAGGCTCGACGGATCCTGCTGACCATCGCCACCGTCGCACTTTTGGGTGCTGTGGGTTGGGCCGCCTGGTGGTGGCTCACCGGACGTTTCATCCAGACCACCGACGACGCCTACCTGCAAGCCGACAGCATCAGCGTGGCGCCCAAGATCAGTGGCTACGTCGCCCAAGTGCTGGTCAGCGACAACCAGAACGTAAAGCGCGGCGACGTGCTGGTACGCCTGGATGCGCGTAAATACCAGGCCGTCAGCGATGAAGCCTCGGCCACAATCGCCGCGCGCACGGCCGATTACGCCAAGGCCCAGGCCGACCTGGTGCAGCAGGACTCGACCATTGCCGAAGCGCGCGCGCAGTTGCAAGGCGCCGAGGCCGATGCGAAACACGCGCAGGCCGAAGTCGCGCGCTATGCCCCGCTGGCGCGTTCAGGTGCCGAGCCCGAAGAGCGCCTGGCGCAGCTCAATAACCAATTGGCCCAGGCCCGCAGTACCGTGGCAGCCAAACAGGCCGCCTTGCGTTCCAGTCAGACCCGCTATGGCACGCTTGAAGCGCAGCTCAAACAAGCCCAGGCGCAACTCGGCGTGGCCAAGGCCAGCGAGGCGCAGAGCCAGCTGGACGTGGATGACGCAGTGATTCGCAGCCCGCTGGACGGGCGCGTGGCCGACCGCGGCGTGCGTGTCGGTCAATATGTGCAGCCCGGCACCCGCTTGCTGACCGTGGTGCCGATCAGCGCGATTTATCTGACCGCCAACTATAAGGAAACCCAGATCGGCGACATGCGCCCCGGCCAATCCGTCAGCGTGCACGTGGACGCGCTGCCGGGGCGTGATCTGCAGGGCCATATCGACAGCCTGTCCCCAGGCACCGGCGCGCAGTTCGCGCTGCTGCCGCCCTCGAATGCCACCGGCAACTTCACCAAAATCGTGCAGCGCGTACCCGTGCGCATCTCGCTGGACATACCCGATGAGGTGCGCGTGGCGTTGATGCCTGGCCTGTCGGCAACCGTTGACGTCGACACCCGCACCCCTGCCGCGGACGCCAATCATGGCTGAAGCGCTGATGGCCGAGGTGGCCGCAGAAAAACCACGCAACGCCTCGCTGACCGACTGGATCGCCGTGGCTGCCGGCGCACTCGGCGCCTTGCTGGCGACGCTGGACGTGTCGATCACCAACTCGGCGCTGCCGCAGATTCAGGGGCAAATCGGCGCAACCGGCACCGAAGGCACGTGGATCGCCACGGGCTATCTGATGTCGGAAATCGTCATGATCCCCCTCGCCGCCTGGCTGACCCGCGTGTTCGGCCTGCGCCGGTTCCTGATCGGCACGGCCTTGATGTTTACGGCGTTTTCGATGTTCTGTGGCCTGTCCTCCAGCCTCGGCGCGATGATCGCCGGGCGCATCGGCCAGGGGTTTGCCGGCGGCGCGATGATTCCCACCGCGCAAACCATCGTGCGCACGCGACTGCCGCCGCACCAACTGGCCATCGGCACCACGATGTTTGGCATGACCGTGATCCTCGGCCCCTTGCTTGGCCCGGTCATCGGCGGCTGGCTCACGGAAAACATCAACTGGCGGTGGTGCTTCTTTCTCAATCTGCCCATCAGCATCGCCCTGATCACGCTGCTGATCACCGGCCTGCCAAGCGAACGCATGAACCTGCAACGCTTCATCAGTGCCGACTGGTTGGGCATCCTCGGCCTGGCCATGGGCCTGAGTTCGCTGACGGTGGTACTGGAAGAAGGCCAGCGTGAGCATTGGTTCGACTCGCTGCTGATCACGTGGCTGAGCATTGCCACGGTGATCGGCTTTTTCCTGATTGCGGTCGGGCAGTTGCGCTCGAGTACGCCGATCGTGCGACTGCAACTGGTGCTGAACAAAAGCTTTGGCAGCGTGCTGTTGATCGGTACTGCCGTGGGCGCCGGGATTTATGGCACGGCGTATCTGGTGCCGCAGTACCTGGGCATCCTCTCGGGCTACAACGCGCAGCAGTCCGGCGCGATCATGTTGCTGTCGGGGATACCGGCGTTTTTGCTGATGCCCATTCTGCCGCGCATGCTCGGCCGTTATGACCTGCGCTGGATGGTCGGTGCCGGCCTGTTGCTGTATTGGGCCAGCTGCTTTGTCGACACCCAACTCACCGCCGAGAGTGTCGGGCACGACTTTGTCTGGTCGCAGCTATTGCGTGGTTTTGGGCAGATTCTGGTGATGATGCCGCTCAGCCAACTGTCGATGCGCTCGGTCGAGACCCGTGACGCCGGGGACGCCGCCGGGCTTTACAACATGTCGCGCAACCTGGGCGGCACCATCGGCCTGGCCTTGCTCGGCGTGCTGATGGACCGGCGCAGCCACTTTCATGACGACAGGCTGCGCGAAGGCATCCAGGCCAACAGCCAGTTGGCGCAGGACCACATGGCGAGCCACACCGCCAGCTACCTCGCGCAAACCGGCGATGCCTCGACGTCGCAAGCGCAGGCGTTCGCACAACTTGCCAATGACATTGCGCAACAAGCCTCGGTGATGGCCTACAACGACTCGTTTTATGTACTGGGACTCGCGATGCTGGCGTGCCTGCCCCTGATCTTCATCCTGAAAAAGCGCACGGTACAACGATGATTCCTCGCACCCTTCCCCTCTTGCTGACCGTCGGCCTGTTGTCGGCCTGCACCGTCGGCCCGGACTACCACGGTGCCCCCGACGTCGCGCCAAAGACCCTGGCGGCCGGGCACCTGCCGCACGCTGACAGCGCATCGGCAAGCACTCCTGGTGTCGCGCAGTGGTGGCGAACCCTGGGCGACGCGCAATTGAACCAGCTGGTGGAGCAAGCCCTGCAAAACAGCCCGGACATTGCCACGGCACAGGCGCGCGTCAAGCAGTCCCGCGCAAGCCTCAGCGGCGCGCAAGCCAACGCGATGCCCAAGGTCACCGGGGACGCCGCGATGCTCAAACTGCGCTCCCCGGACACCTCCGCGCTGGGTGGCAGCAATGGCGGTGGCCGAGGCCCGTTGAGCCTGTACCTCGCCGGTTTCGATGCCAGTTGGGAGGCCGACCTGTTTGGCGGCACACGCCGTGCAGTCGAAGCCGCCCAGGCAGAGGCCGACGCCTCCCAGGCCCGGTTGGCTGACGCCCAAGTGCAACTGGCTGCCGAAACAGTGCAGGCCTACACCGACCTGCGCGACCAGCAAGCACGCCTGGCACTGGTCGACGCCAGCGTCGGCATCGAAAACCAGGCCCTGGACCTCACCCAGCAGCGGCGCGAACGCGGCGTGGCCTCGCAACTGCAGCTGGAGCAGGTGCTGACACAGGCCCAAAACACCCAGGCCCAACGCCTGCCGCTGCAAGCCGCTATCGTCGAATCGCTCGACCAGCTCGGCCTGCTCTGCGGCCTGGAACCCGGCGAGCTGGACGGCCAACTGGCTACCGCGCAGCCCCTGCCCGCTATCCCGGAGGCGGTGCCGGTCGCCGACCCGGCCGCACTCTTGAAGGCCCGCCCGGACATCCGCATCGCCGAACGCCAACTGGCATCGAGCAATGCCCAGATTGGCGAGAAGACCGCAGACTGGTTTCCCAAACTGAGCTTGATGGGCGACCTGTCGTTCTCGGCCGGTGACCCGGGGCACCTTGCGCGCAAGGACAACGGCACTTGGTTGACCCTGCCTCGGATCACCTGGAACGCGCTGGATTTCGGCCGCGTTGCCGCCAGCGTCAAAGGTGCAGAGGCTGGACGAGACGAAGCCCTGGCCAACTATAAAAGCGTGGTGTTGAGTGCATTGCGCGATGCCGACGTGGCGTTGGCGCGTTACGGGCACCAGCGCCAGAACGTGCTGCTGTTGCGCTCGGTGGAATCTTCCGCAGTGCGTGCCGCCGACCTGACGCGTCAGCGTTACCGTGCAGGCACCGCCAGTACGCTGGATTGGCTGGATGCGGAGCGCACGCGCTATCAGGCGCAAGAAAGCCGAATCTCCGCGGACGCAGAGTTGCTGAAGGATTTTGCGTCGCTGCACAAAGCGCTCGGGCTTGGATGGACACGGTGAGCAGGCGATTGGCGGCAAATCAACTACCATGAGCCTTCCTTCATGGCTACCGGCTTGCATCCGATGAGAGACTTACCGCCCACCGCCACCTTGCGCGCCTTTGAGGTTGCCACGCGGCACGCTACCTTCACCTCGGCTTCGCAGGAGCTGCATGTCACCCAAAGTGCTGTCAGCCATCAGTTAAAACACCTTGAAGCGATTTGGGGTTTGGAGCTTTTTCAGCGCGGCAAGTCGCTGACGTTGACACCCGCCGGCGCCGCGCTAGCGCCGATCGTGCGTGAGTTTTTCATGAACCTGCAAGCCACCCTGGCTGACCTTCGGGAACACAAAGGCCGGGTGCGCCTCAGGGTCAGCACCACTTACTCCTTTGCGCTCAAATGGCTGCTTCCCAGGTTGCCGAGTCTGTCGCAGCAGCACCCGGAAATTCTGATCACGCTGGAGACCAGCGACAAAGCCATCACATTTTCCAGCAGTGAGTCTGACGTGGCGATCCGCCTGGGCAATGGTAATTATCCGGGCCTGCATTCGGAGTTTCTGATCAGGGAACAGATTTTCCCCGTGGCCAGCCCCGATCTCCTGCACCGCTTTGGCCTGCCACAAACGCCGGCGCAGTTATTGCGTTACCCATTGCTGACGCGCGACGGCGCAGACCTCGTGCCGAAGTGGGAGGCCTGGTTCCAGCATGTCGGCACGGGCATCGCGGCGCTCAAGGAAAGTGTGCGCTTTGCAGACACCAATATGACCATCGAGGCTGCGCTGTTGGGCCAGGGCGTCGCGCTTGCCCGCAGCGGGCATGTCGAAGCGCAGATCCGCGACGGCAGCTTGGTCAGGCTGTTTGATGTGCCGTTCGACTCCCCGGTGGCCTACTACTTTGTCTGCCCAAAAGGTATCGAATCACAGCCCCACGTCGTCAGTTTTCGTCACTGGCTGATGGAAGCGTCACAGCAGGCACAACTGAGCTATCGCTAAAGCATGAGCGTTTGCTCATGCCTGGATGAGAGGACTTCGCTTTAGTGCAGGCGCGCCGTTGCTTAGGATGGCGCATGCCTTTTCATATTGTTTTGCTGATTCTGTTCGCCGCCCTCCTGCACGCCAGCTGGAACGCGCTGCTGCGCGGCGGCGCCGACAGGTTGTGGTCGATGACGGTGATGTGCCTGGCGGTGGCCACTGCCAGCGCGCTCATCGCGCCGTTGGTGACGCCGCCCGCGCGGGCCAGTTGGTGCTATGCCGGCCTCTCGGCGGTGCTGCATGTGGGCTATAACCTGTTCCTGGTTCGCAGCTACAAGGTTGGCGACCTGGGGCAAACCTACCCGATTTCCCGCGGTTCCTCGCCTATCCTGATCGCCCTCAGCACTGCGTTTTTTGTCGGGGAAGCAGTCACCGGCGTGGCGCTGCTGGGCATTGCGCTGGTGTCTGGCGGCATCGTTTCCCTGGCGATCAACAACCGCAGGCTTGCCGTTCCCAGCCTGCCGTACGCATTAGGCACTGGGATTTTTATTGCGGCTTACAGCGTGACCGACGGTATTGGCGCACGGCTGTCTGGCGCGCCTTTGGCGTATACCGTATGGATGTGCGCGTTGTGGGGCGTGTTGATGCCTCTGGTGTATATCGGTTTACGTGGGACGCGCAGTTTGTTCAGCTGGCGACCCGGTGTCGCGACAGCCTTGGGCGGCGGGCTGGTCTCGCTGCTGGCCTACGCGATCATTATCTACGCGATGTCCTATGCGCCCATGGGCGCGGTGTCTGCATTGCGCGAAACCAGCGTGTTGTTTGCCGCGCTGATCGGTTATTGGTTTCTCGGCGAGGCCTTCACGCTGCGCAAGTTTCTGGCCTGCGCAGTGATTGCGCTCGGCGCTGTACTTATCGGCTGAGGCCGTCCATGGCTGTCACACAGTGAGGTTTACGCGTTATGAGCACCCATCCCCAGGCCCCTGTCATCCTGATTACCGGTGGCAGCCGCGGCGTCGGTGCGGCCACCGCGCGACTGGCCGCCGCGCGCGGCTACGATGTCGCGTTCAGCTACGTGTCCGACGAGGCCGCCGCCCTGGCCGTGGCGAATGACGTGAAAGCCGCCGGACGGCGAGCGCTGGCGGTACGCGCCGATAGCGCAGAGCCAGAGCAGGTCGCGGCGTTATTCGCCGCGATTGACCGCGAGTTCGGCCGTGTCGACGTGTTGGTCAACAACGCGGGCATACTCGGACCACAATCGCGCCTCGAAGACCTCGACTTTGCACGCATGCAGCGCATCTTCGCGGTCAATGCCATCGGCCCGATGCTGTGCGCGCAACAAGCAGTCAAACGCATGTCCCATCGCCATAACGGCCGCGGCGGCGTTGTTATCAATGTATCCTCGGGCGCGGCCCGGCTCGGCAGTCCGAACGAATATATCGACTACGCTGCCTCAAAAGGCGCCCTGGAGACGTTCACCATCGGCTTTGCAAAAGAAGTCGCGCGAGACGGCATCCGCGTCAACTGCATCCGCCCCGGCCATATCTACACCGACATGCACGCCAGCGGCGGAGAGCCGGGTCGGGTCGATCGGGTCAAGGACTCGATCCCCATGGGCCGCGGCGGACAACCCGAAGAAGTTGCGCGGGCTATCCTGTGGCTGGCGAGCGATGAAGCGTCGTTCATTACCGGGACGTTTCTTGACGTCACCGGGGGCAAGTAAGGGCAGGACGCACGGTTTTTTTGAGGCATTTGGGTAATCCCCCAGACCTGGCTGAAAGTGGGATGGGGGTTAATGGATTGGACTTCAAGCAACATCAGGTAGGCAGGCAGATGGAAGAATTGATGCAGGGGCTCGACGGGCTCAGGACTGCGCAGCAAGAACTGTTTTATGACCTTGAAGATGCGGCCGCTGTCATCGGCTGGTCAGTGGTTGAATTGACGGCCATGGCCGGCACTGGCAGGACGCCGGCGGAAGCAGTGGCGTTGATGAAAATATGTGCGTTGCTGACGGCTCAGCAGGGGAAAATTGGCCTGTATGCAGATGAGGTCAAAGCGCAGCGCATCACCAGGTCCGAGGTCGGGGCTTGATCGGTGCTCAACGCGCAGGGACCGGCCCATCAGTCGAGGATGACATCGCCGCCCTCGGCCTTTAAACGAGCGAGGTTGTCCTTCATCTGCTGCAACCGCTCCGGCGAATGCCCTTGCCACTGGGTCACTTCGGCAACGACCCGCAGTGGCTCGCAGGAGCGATAGGACAGCGTCGGATTGCCGGGAAACTTCTTATCTGTCACGTTGGGGTCGTCCACGATCGTGCCCGTGGGCTCTACGACATAAATGCGCTCGCGCTCATGACCTAGCGCCAGTTCGGCGCCCCAGATAGCGGCGTCCAGCGTGCCCGCAAAATAAACCCAGGACAGCGCTCGCCCTTCGGTGAAATTGGACGGATAACCGACGCGGATCATGTCTCCGGGCTTGAGGTCAGCGCGAGTGCCGTGAAAGTACTGTCGTATAAACATGCCGGCGGCGTTTGACATGGGCTTGTTACTCCAAGAATGCGTGGTGCCAGGCCGCCTGTCTGCAGCGCAAGCATGCCCATCTTGTCACTGACTGTCGAACCCCTAAGCAACCTTACGAGGGCAGGCGAGCCCCCTGCCGTCAGCCTTGCAATGCAGGTAATCGCGCCACAGCCTGAACGCCCGTTGCTGCCTGGCAAATGCCGCTTGCCACTCTTCGCCGCCGATTTGCTCGACGGGCGTCGCCATCATCTGCTCCGTTGCAAGGTCCAGTTCTTCTACGAGCTGACGCCCGTTAGGCATATCCAAAATTAGAGATCGCATAGCTACCTGTCTTATTTGTTCTGTAAGTCGACCTCTGTATGCCTTTGATAGTGCGCGGGTTCCGACGAACGGTTACATTTTCTTACAGGTTTAACTGCCATTGCTTACAGACGATGACGGTGTGGGGTCGACCCCCGGCGAGACACACAGACAAGTAATGGAGACTGAGAGACAGGAGATTTCTCTCTGGAATTATTTGTAACATTTTATAATCAACGCTGGTTAACAGCCGTCGCGAAACAACAGCGCAGGTTCATAACGTGCGCTGTCAGACGACGATAGCTGAACCGCACAAGCGCTTAATTCACGTGTTATAGGCAAAAGGATAAGGCACATGTCACTGCACAAGTTATTTGCACTGGTCATCACTGTGGCATTGCTGGGCGGCTGCAATGCGCTCGCAGGCAAGACCAACATGTTGAGCGATGATGACGTGAAATCGCAAAGCGCCGGCGCACTGGGCTACGCCCCTGCGGACCTGACTATTGTCAATCGCCAAACCCAGGGCACCAATACCTACGTATTGCTGAAAACCAACGACAACAAGCAGTTCAACTGCATCATCAACGGCGGCAATATCATGACCTTCGGCATGTCCAACCCGCCCTCTTGCGCGAAAAAAGGCGAGCAGGTAAAGAGCGGGCCGTTTGGCGGATAACTGTCACGCCAAAATCGCAGGGCGTGATCAACTCGGCTCTCACTGTCAGCTTTTATATGGTCGAACTTCGGATAAATCGAGTCATGTACTGCAATGACTGAAAAGGGAACGGACCTATGGAATTGAATAGATCCGTTCCTTTTTTACGCTGGAAGTTGAACCGCGTTGTTATCAGATGACGGTTACTCAATGTCTTCGTGAATAACCGCGCCTGCGCGGCGCAATTCATCCAGATACGCCTCGGCGTCCTCAAGCAGCTCGGGCATATACAGCCCGGCGGAAAAGGGAGAACCGCCGTTGAGGCCCAGCACGGCTGACAGCGAAAGCACCACGCTCAGTCCGGTGAGCGACGCTTGGCCCTGCCTGAACTCAAGGGTAGCGCGTGACCGTCGTGGCTGCCCCTCAGCCTCGCCCTCAATCTCGACGATGATCTCGGCCGCCACTGCGTCACCGCGACGACGGCTCGATGATTCGCCACTCGCCAGGTCAAAGCGAATATCCGGCGCGCCCGTGGCGGCGTAGAGGCTGATAATGTCGAACGGAGAGTACGCGTCAGCCGCAAGCTCCCGACCGTCAATGGCCTTGATCCTGGCTTTGGCGGCGTCACCGGACACCCAGGAACGCTTCCCGCCTGTGAACACCAACGCGGCAGGCGCCGCCGCACCCAGCCGCTGCATATCTTCCAGCGCCAGTGGGCCTGCAGCGTCTTGTTCATCCAGTACAACCCCGATCCTGATGGATCGCACGCGCTCGAAGCCTTTTACACCGTGCAGCGCAAGAAACACCGCGACCCCGGCGCCCCATTGACTGGCAAGGACCACGGGCGCCGCCGTCGCGCGGTGCGCGAACAGCGCCATCTCCGGCCCTACCTCTACCAGCCCGTTGCCGATGTTCAGGTACGCAATGCCCAAGTCCTGCGCATAGCGCAAACCCCGGAGTCCATCATCAGGTGCCAGCATGACCACCGCCGCTAATGCGACACCGTCATCAAGGCCCAGGCGAGGTTTATCAAGGTCGATTGCCACCACGTGGGCAGCGCCCGCCTCCCGCGCAACCTCGCGCGCCGCATCCAAATTGCGGCCGCCCACCAGCAAGGGCATACCGGGCTGGCGCTCACGAAACCACCGGATGGCAGCACGCCCAACGATGCCCGACCCACCGGCAAACAGTATGTGTTTTGTCGTCATTGACCTGTCCTCTGTCTAGCCCGATACAGACGCAATCGAGCCCAGCAGCTATCGCCCCAGAGGTGCACCCGGCTACGCAAACAGCGCACACAGCGTCGATGAAGAAAACCGACACACGTCACAGCACCTCAGCATTGCGTCGATAGGGTAGTGACGGACGGGGTAATTTGTAGGTTCCAAAAACTTTGTAAGGCATGGGAGGTGGTAGCAGCGCGCCACAAGAACCGGATGACAGGCTGAGCGCAGTCAATTTGAAGGCAATAAAAAACCCCGTAGACGTTAATCTACGGGGTTTCTAAGAGTGGAGGCCGAGGTCGGAATCGAACCGGCGTAGGCGGATTTGCAATCCGCTGCATAACCATTTTGCTACTCGGCCTCAAACGACAAATGCTCTGATCGCTAACATTCACCGCATAAAAACTTGAGTGGGCTATAAACCCCTGCCTCTACTCTAACTCATTGAATACATTGAAGTTTTTAATGCTTCGTTGCGTTCGATGGGCGCCATTATGTACTCATTTGCTTTTACCTGCAACCCCTTGATTTCAAAAATATTTCGTATTGGCATCAAGGGGTTGCGCACCTGCCCTACTCCTCGATGAGCTGTTGCTGATACTGCGGGTCAGCCTGGATCTGGGCGTCGGTGAAGGGCAGCGGGCGCAGTTTTTTCTCGGAGAAGGCGCGGGTCTGATCCTTCGAATACTGGGAGGCGGGGTTGCTGGATTCGGAGAATGCCAATACGCCCAGGGCCTGCGGGCCGTGGTCGTTGAAGGTGACGATTTGCAAATAGCTGGTGCCGCTGACGACTTCGCGTTTGCCATCGGCACGTGGCACGGTTTGCATCGCGTTATAGATGCCCAGCTGCTGCGGGCCGCCGTGCATCGGAGTTTGGCCGCTGACCTGGATGTCGCCCCAGCGGGTCAACCCAAGCTGGCCCACCGCCGCCGTCGAGGCCAGCATGGCTTCGCGCAGGGCGTTGGCCACGGGTTCGCGCTCGATGGCCAGCCCACGCGGAGTGGTCAGCGGGTGCGCCGGGTCGAAGGCGACGCGCCAGGCGTCGGGGAGTGCCTGCAGGTGTTCGAACAGATTGATGAAGTGCACCAGGCCGACGCCGCTGTCGAGGTTGGCGTGTTGGTCCCAGTGTTTAAGGCTGATGCACAGTGGCTGCAATGTTGCCGCATCCGCGCCGAGGCGGTTGGCGCAGAACGCGAGCAGGTCGGGCATGACTTGGCTGGCGAGGTAGACCTCGTTGTCCATGACCATGTTTTGCAGGTCCGTCACCTTGATCGGTTGTTTGGCCAACGATTGCAGGCGCTGCAGGGCGAATCGGGCGCGTGGTCCCAGGCCGATATGATCCTGGCTGATCACCGGCGAAAACCCGGTCAACGGCGCCTTGGGGTTGGCCATCCACGCTGAATCATTGGCGTGTTGCACGTAGTCGGTGCGCTCCAGCTGCGGCAGGTCGGCGGCGGCGAAGATGCCGGGTTGGGCGGCACGCGGGTCGATGTCCCAGGCACAGGCGCTGCGGGAGCCGTCGAGCACGATCAGTTGCAGGCCGGCGCGCGGGTCACTGCATTGCGCAAGTTTGGCCGCGCTGACGTTGGGCACCACTGACAGGTTCATGTACAGGCTCTGGCCTTGGTCATCGGCGGCCAGGGTGTTGACCCACGGGATGCCTTGCAGGGTGTGCACCGAGGTTTGCAGCGCCTTGAGGCTGGTAGCGCGGTTCATGGCGTCCCACTGCTGCAGGACGCGGTCGTTGCCCAGGTTGGCGTCGCGCAGGCTGAAGGCATAGTGGCTGTCCCAATCCAGCTTGCCGGGCCATTGCACCACCGGCCCGAATTGCGAGCTGTACACGGTATGCGCCTGCGGCCTCAGGCTGCCATCGGCCTGCCTGACCTGCACGGTGACGGAGGTTTTCTCCAGAGGAATGGATTGACCGTCGAGCAGGTAGCGCGTCGAATCCTTGGGATCAAGGGTCAGGCGGTAGAGGGTGAAATGCTTGGACGTGTCGACCGTGTGGGTCCAGGTCACATGCTGGTTGAAGCCGATGTTGATCAGCGGCAAGCCTGGCAGCGCGGCGCCCATCACGTCCAGTTGGCCAGGGATGGTCAGGTGCATCTCATAAAAGCGCATGCCGCCCACCCACGGGAAATGCGGGTTGGCCAACAGCATGCCACGGCCATTGAACGAACGATCACGGCCTACCGCGACGGCGTTACTGCCGCGGTCGAGGCTGAAACGCTGCTGGTTGGCCGATGCCTGTTCAAAGGTTTTCAAACCGGGTTTCACACTGGCAGTGGCTTGAGGCGGTGTGGCGCCAGCCAGGGCGTCGGCAAATTGCCCGACACCGCCTTCCACCAGCAGCCTGCGCGTCAGCTTGATCACGTCTTGCGCCACAAGCGGTCGAACCCACGCCGCCTTGCATTGTGCCGGCGCGCCCTGCTCTTTCAGGTAGCGGTTGTAGCCGGCGACGTAGCCTTCAATCCGCTGCTGTATCTGTGGCGTCTGGGCGTTCCAAAAAGCGCTCACCGCTTGGGGTGTATTCAGCCAGGTGAAAAACACATCGCTGACAAGGTTGTTGCGCTCCTCCAGGGTCGCCTGTTCGGGGCCGAAATACTTGGCGCGCTCGCCGCTCACCGTGACCACTTCGTTGGCCAGCAGGCACAGGTTGTCCTGGGCATAGGCGTAGCCGATGCCATAGCCCAGGCCGCGTTCGTCGTTGGCGCGAATGTGCGGCACCCCAAACGTGGTGCGGCGAATGTCCGCCGACGCCTGCGTCACTTGCTCGCGCGCCGACGCGGCAAGACTCGCCCCCAGCAACAGCCCCGCCACGCACACCCTGGACAACCGGTTGGAAATAATCACGCAAGCTCCACAGTCAAATTGAACACCCTCACAAGGGGCAACTACCCCACCGTAAGGACGCAATGAACCGGGAATAATTTAGCCGCCGGACGCGTTTATTTAACGCGTGCGCGCTGTGACAAAGTCGATACCGACAAAATTTCTACATCCAGCACTTCATGATTTCTGTCGCTCGTTCGTCTTATTAGGTAAGAGCGCCATCATTTTCCTGATCAGGCTCTGATAAGGAGTTTTTTGCATGTACAACTCGCAACTGCCCACGGACGGACATTCACCGGCCGCCGACGCCAATTACGGCAGCGGCGGCGCACACGCGTTCGGCAAAGCGCCCGAACAGCAAGGCAACCAGCGTATACGCCATTTGCTCAAGTGCTTCGGTTTGCGCACCAGCCTGATTCGGCTGAAGGTCATCGACGCCCTCCTCACCGCTGCCGACAACCAGCGCACCCTCGGGGTGCGCGGCGTGCACAGCCATTTGCTGGAGCTGGGCATTCCGTTGTCGTTTCTCAGCGTGCGTGAGGTGCTCAAGCGCCTGTGCAGCGAGGGCGTGATCACCCTCAATGCCGATAAAAGCTACAGCCTCCATGAAGAGGCTGCCAAAGTGCTCGATGGTCGCGCCTGACTGACGCGATCAGAAGTTGGGCTTGACCTTGCGGCGCATGATGCCGTTGATCACTACCACGGTCACCGCCACGGCAATGGCGATGTACTGGAACGTTTTTTCGCTGATGACCCCAGTGTTCTGCAGGTAGGACAGGCCGAACATCGTCCCCAGCACCACAAGGGAAATCAGAATCGAATATTTCAAACGTTGCTTTTGGGTCATGACGGGGTTCCTGAACCTGATAAATGTATCCACTTTGTATCGCCGAACATGCCAAGCACATACCCAGTGACGGGGATGGATGAGGGTCGGCAGGGTCGTATGTTACAGGCGATGAAAAAGTTTGGCTTGTCCCACGCCTGATTGACCTTGTGAGCACCCTAGAGGATTTTCAAATGTTACGTCGAATCACACTGCTGATTCCATTGCTGATCATGCTGAGCATGAGCGGCTGCTTCTTTTTCCCACACGGCGGCGGTGGCGGCTGGCACGATCATCGCTACGACGGCGGCCCAGGCTACGAGCACCGCTGATCGCGCCTGCGCCCCGCTTTCCGGGCCGGAAACCGGGGCGCTCAGCCAGCATGCACCCAGCGCTGATGCAACCAACGCGCAAACGCATCCAGGGCAAAGCCCAACAGCCCGATCAGCAGCACCATGGCCATCAGTTCCGAATAGGCCAGACGGTCCCGAGTGTCGAGAATGTAGTAGCCCAGCCCCGCACTGACCCCAAGCATTTCGCACGGCACCAGCACGATCCACAAGATACCGATGGCCAGGCGCACGCCGGTCAGCACATGCCCCACCACGCCCGGGATGATCACCCGCCGCAAGGTTTCCCAGCGTGTAGCGCTCAAACTCTTACTCAACTGCAGCCAACGCGGGTCCAGCTGACGCACGCCGGCAGCGGTGTTGAGCATGATCGGCCACACAGCCGCGAAGGCCAGCAGGAAATAGATCGGCTGGTCGCCTACGCCCATCAACATCACCACGATCGGCATCCACGACAGCGGCGAAATCATCCGCAAAAACTGGAAGGCCGGCGTGGTGGCCGCCTCCAGGTTACGCGAACTGCCCACTAGCAGGCCCAGTGGCACGCCTACCCACAACGCCAGAAACAGCCCGACGAAAATGCGTTTCAGGCTGACCGCGATGTGCAGGTACAGCTCGCTGCGCCCGAGCAGTTCCCACAAGCTGCTGAAGGTCGCCGCCACTGAGAAGCGCGCCGACAAGCCGTCGGCGTCGCCGAATACCTTGACGCCCAGCCACCACAAAAACAACAAGCCTGCCAAGCCACTCAGCCCCAGCAACCAGCCCGGGATTCTGCCTTTACTCAAGCGCCAATCTCCTCGTGCCGTTCGTACCCTTCCGGCAAACCGAAGGTCTTCATGCCGCCCACCGACTCGATGGCGTTACGCACAAAACGGTCGTCGACCAAGTCTTTGGCAACGAACGCCGGATCGAGGTCGGCGAGGAACTTCTTGTCGCCTTCAATCAGCGTGTCCTTCAAGCGCCGCACCAGTTCCTCGGTGTAGCTGGGGAATGGGTAGGGCTGGAAGTCGATGCGGTGTTCATCCCAATTGGCATGCTGGATCGCACCGTCGGCCAGGTAGGCAGCACGGTCGGCGGCAGCGGGCGCGAGGACTTTGCTCAAGACCGGCTCGGCGTGTGGCGTGTAGCGGTTCGGGCCGTCTTTGGACAGCAGCTTCACCGCCTCTTCACGGTTGTCACGCGTCCAGACCTGGGCCTTGACGATCGCATTCACGACCTTTTGCGACCATTCGGGGCGGTTGGTCAGGTCATGCTCGTGCATGAACACCACGCAGCACGCATGGTTGCGCCACACATCGCCGGTAAAGCGCTGCACCCGGCCGACCTTGAGGTTTTCTGCCAGGGCGTTGAACGGCTCGGCGACGATATAGCCGTCGATGCGCTTGCTGGCCAGGGCCGGCGGCATGTCGGAAGGCGGCAACACGATGAGGTTGACCTCGTTGGCGGCAATCGCACTGCCGGCAGCACGCGCCACGGGTGTCAGGCCGTTGTCACGGAACAACTGCTGCACGACTACGTTGTGGATCGAGTACCAGAACGGAATCGCCACCGACTTGCCGCCCAGTTGCTTGACGTCGGTGATGCCCGGCGACACCGTCAGGCCGGAACCGCCGACGTGGTTCCAGGCCACAACCTTGGCAGGCACCTTGCTGCCATAGCGCGCCCACACCGTCATCGGCGACAACAGGTGAATCACGTTGACCTGTCCCGAAATGAACGCCTCGATCACCTGGGCCCAACTGCGCAGCAGCACCGGGCGCTCGGCCTTGATGCCTTCGGCTTCGAACAGGCCGTTGTTGTGTGCGACCAACAGCGGCGTGGCGTCGGTGATCGGCAAATAACCGATGCGCACCGGCGCGTCCGGTTCGCTGGCGGCGCGCGCCTGCAAACTGCTCAGCAGCGGTATGGCACCGGCGGCACTGAGCACCGCCGAAAGTTTGAGAAAGTCACGGCGCGAGTGAGTGAGGTCATCCAGACACATGGTTGGGCTCCAGCAGTTCAAGGGGGTTGGGTTGAGGGCGGCTCGCCTGCCGTAAGGTTTTCAGAATGTCGATACGCAGCGCGCCGATGGCCTCGACCTGCTCTTCACGCGGCTGTGGCAGGTCAATGTGCCACTCACCCAAAGTCCGCGCCGGGCGGTTGCCCAGTAGCAGGATGCGGTCGGACAGCAACAGCGCCTCATCGATGTCGTGGGTGATCAGCACCGCCGCCGAACCTTGCTCGCGGTTGACCTTGAGCAGCAGGTGTTGCATATCGGCGCGGGTCACTTCATCCAACGCGCCGAACGGCTCATCCAGCAACAGCACCTGTGGCTGGCGTGCCAGGCAGCGGGCCAATGCGGTGCGCTGGGCCATGCCGCCGGACAATTGCGCCGGAAACTGTTGGCGGGCATGTTCCAGCCCGACCGCCGCAATGGCGTGATCAACGCGACGGCGCCGCTCCTCGGTGCTCAAGTGCGGCTGGCGGGCGAAATCCAGGCCAAATGCGACGTTCTTTTCCAGGCTCAGCCAGGGCAACAGGCTGGGGTCCTGGAATGCCACTGCAACGCGCGGATGCGGGCCATTCAACGGCTCGCCCAGCACGCGCACGCTACCGCCCTGGGGCGCCTGCAAACCGGCAAGCACACGCAACAGGCTGGATTTGCCGACGCCGCTGGGGCCCAGGATCGATACCACTTCGCCCGGTTGCAGCTGCAAATCAAACCCTTGCAACACGGGGCCGCTGCCATACCCAAGGCAAATGCCCTGGGCCGTCAATACCGCCTGGTTCATAGATTGGCCTGGCGATGCAACTCGGTGCGCAACTGCACCAGGCTTGGCGTCACGATCGGCACAAAGGCCGATTCACGCCAACGCCGTGCAAAACCGCTGCCGTGGGCGGTGAGGTAGGCCTTGCCGCCGCTGGCTTGCAGTTCAAGCTGCACGGCACTGGCGGCAGTTTCGGCGAGGGCAATCCGCAGCTTGAACAGCGGCACTGGCTCGGCCGCAAAGCGCCCGGCGAGCAGGCCCTTTTTCAGGTCGTTGACCAAGTGATCCAGGGTCACCCGCAGCGCTTCCAACTCATCGCGCAACACCGTGCGACTCGACCCCAGGTGGTTGGCCACCTCCGCCAGCGAACGACGGGCCAGGCCAATGGACATGCCGCATTGCAAGCCCAGAAACGCCGGGCGTACCGCCGGCAGGAACTTGCGCGCATCTTCATGCAACAACCACTCACGGCTCAGCTCGACGCCTTCGAGGCCCAACGCGGCGGTGTTGCTCGACTGCAACCCCATCAGTTCGAGGTCGCGCGAGCGTTGCAAGCCGGCAACCGAATCGGGAATCGCCAGGATAAACGGCGCACCGCCCGCGGCGTGCTCGATAGCGGCCGCCGCGACAAAGCCGTTCTTGCGTAAATTGGTCACCCAGTGCAGGCGGCCGTTGAGGGTCCAGCCGTCTTCGGTCGGCTCGGCGCTGATTTGCAGGGTCTCGATGCCCGACAAAAATTTCATCGCATTCGACAGGCCAGTCGCCCCGGCCAGCTTGCCGCTGAGCAAGTCCGGCAACAGGTGCTCGCGCAGTCGCTCATTGGGGCTTTGCAGCAAATATTCGATAAAGGAACGCTGGCCCCAGCAGACGAATGCCGCCGCCAGGGAATGGCTGGCGACATTGGCGATGGCGTCAACCGCGTCGGTGACGTCGCCGCCCAGGCCACCCAGCGCTTTGGGCACGCCGATACGTAAGACATTGGACTCTGCCAGCCTTGGCAGCACTTCCTGTGGATCGCAACTGCCCACATCCAGGGCCTGCGCTTGAACATCGAGCCAACGGCTCAAGATTGGGTCAAGCATTCATGTTTCTCCTTGTTACAGCAGGTGGACCATCGCCGACGCATGCGCGCTTCAGCTTGCCGGTTTTTCCCAACGGTATTGCGCCAGCTCCGGGTTCAGCGGTGTACGGGCAAACACGTTAGCGAAGTTGCACAGGGTTGCCAGGCTCACGCCCAAAATAACTTCCAGGGCCTGGCCTTCGGAATAACCGGCAGCACGGAACGCCTCGAAGCCTGCATCGCTGACATCACCGCGCGTGGCGATCACTTCGCGCGTAAAGGCGGCGAGTGTCTCATAGCGGGCATTGGGCAGTTCGCCGCGCTGGCGCAGCGCATCGATCACGTCTTCAGGCAGCTTGGCCTTGTTGCGCGCCACGGCGGTGTGGCCGGCAACGCAAAAATCACAGCCGTGGGTGGTGGCGGCAATCAGCTGCACCACTTCGCGGTCGGCCAGGCTCAATTCTGCCTTGGCGTTGAGGCCCGAAACCGTGATGTAGGTTTCCAGCGCAGCCGGTGCATTGGCCAATACGGCGAGCAGATTAGGGATGAAACCCGAGGCCTTCAGGGCGTTTTCGAGGAAGGGTTTGGCGGCTTCCGGCGCGGTTTCGGGGGTGAGCAACGGTACACGGGACATGGAGTGGTCTCCTGATGGATTCGTGTATCCAGTCTGTTGGTTATAAAAAATCGCCTCAATAGGCTAAAGTAGCGATTACTTGCTCTTGAGTCTTTCCGTTAGATGAATTCGTCCAGTGCACTTGTCGATTGGTTATTAGACAGCCTCGAACTCAACACCAGTCTGTTCCATGTCGGCCGCTATTGCGGTGACTGGCATGCGAGCACGCAAGGGCTGGCAAGGGCGAGCTTTCACCTGATCGTTCAGGGCCAATGCTGGCTGCATATCGATGGCGAATCCACCCCTCTGCAGTTGAACAATGGCGACGCGGTGTTTCTGTTGCGCGATTTGGCCTATCGCCTGTCCGGCGAGGCCACGGCCGCCGGCGCGCAGGAGTGCCCGCGCCGGCCAATGCTGCCGCTGGACAGCCTGGCCAGCGATGGCGTGGGCCTGGTCTGCGGGTTCTTTCACTTTCATTCGGGCTTGTCGGCCATGATCGTCGACACCCTGCCCGCCTGGATCATCCTGCGTGCCGGCGACCCGTCCCTGATCGCCGCACGCAACCTGTTCGAACTGATCCTGCAAGAGTGCGAGCGCACACCGGCGCCCTCTTCGGCCTTGCTGGAACGTCTTTGCCACCTGCTGTTTCTGTACGTGCTGCGTCAACAGGTCATCGATAACCCCGAATTGGGCGGCCTTGCCGCACTGGGCCGGCAACCGGCGTTCGCCAACCTGCTGGAACAGTTGATCGCGCACCCCGCTGATGCCTGGACGCTGGAAAGCATGGCCGCCTGCACCGGGCTATCGCGTTCGGCGTTTTTCAAGCGCTTCAACGAGTTGTGCGGGCAGTCGCCGGGGCAAGTGCTGTTGATGATGCGCATGCGCCACGCTTGCCAACTGTTCAAGCAAGACCAGACCGTGGCGGATGTGGCGCTGGCCGTGGGTTATCAATCGGTGGCGGCGTTTACCCGAGCGTTTTACAAGGTCACCGGGCAGCAACCCGGCGCCTATCGCAAGGCTCAAGCCTGACGTTGCAACCCAGTGCCCGGCCGCGCGCACAGCTCCACCAGCCAATCGACCAATACCCGCACCCGGGGTGACAGCTGGCGGTGCGGCGGGTACAGCGCCGTCAGCGCTAATCGCGGCGGCTTGATCGCCCCCAGCACCTCCACCAGGCTGCCGGCCTGCAGTTGCTGCATGACGTGGTAATAAGGCGTTTGCACCAGGCCATAGCCCGCTTCGCAGGCGGCGAGGTAACCATCGGCACTGTTGACGGCAACCTGCTTGGGCAGGTCCACCAGGCGCAGCGCCTGCCCTACTTGAAACTCCAGACCATAGCGCTTGCCACTGCTGCTGGAGAAGTATTCAACCACCTGGTGGCCGGCCAGCGCTTCCAGGTTGGCGGGCACGCCGAAACGCTGCAGGTACGCGGGGCTGGCACAGGTCACCTGATCCATCATTGCCAGCGGACGCGCCACCAGCGAGTCGTCCAGCGCCAGGCCACCGCGCAGCACGCAGTCCACACCTTCGCGAATCAGGTCGACCGGGCGGTCGTTGAGGCCGATTTCCAGGTCGATGTTCGGGTAGCGAGTGGAAAATTCCGGCAGCGCGGGTATGACCAGAAACCGGCCGATGCCCGAGGGCATATCGATGCGTAATGTGCCACGCGGGCTGCCTCGGGTAGCGAACACCGCTTCGGTCTCTTCAAGGTCTGCCAGCAAGCTGACGCAGCGCTGGTAGTACGCGGCGCCATCCAGCGTCGGGCTGACTTGCCGGGTGGTGCGCTGCAGCAACTGCACGCCCAGGTGCGCTTCCAATTGCTTGATCAGGATAGTGACCGAGGCGCGTGGCAGTTGCAGGCTGTCGGCGGCCTTGGCAAAGCCACCCAGTTCGACGATTCGGGTAAACACCCGCATGGCGTTAAATCGGTCCAAAGCCGGGCTCTCCCGTGGCATTGTTTAGAAAATCCTAATAGTGATAGCGGTTTTAGCCGCTTTATCCCTCAGTTGTCGAGGAGAACAATGGGGGCCTTTCCCTTCCAAGGAGTTCTCCCGATGCATACTCGCCAACTCGGCAAAAACGGCCCTCACGTCTGCGCCATCGGCCTGGGCTGCATGGGCATGACTGATTTCTACACCACCGGCACCGATACCCAGGAAGCGATTGCAACCTTGCACCGCGCCCTGGAGTTGGGCGTCACGTTGCTCGACACCGCCGACATGTATGGCCCGCACACCAATGAGGCACTGATCGGCAAAGCCATCGCCGGCAAACGCGACCAAGTGTTTCTGGCGAGCAAATTCGGCTTTGTGCGTGACCCGGCCAACCCGTCGGCACGCGGTGTGAATGGCCGCCCCGAGTACATTCGCGAGGCCATTGACGGCACTTTGAAACGTCTGGGCATCGAAACGCTGGACCTGTATTACCAGCACCGCGTTGACCCCGACGTGGCAATCGAAGAAAGCGTCGGCGCGATGGCCGAACTGGTCAAGCAAGGCAAGGTGCGTTACCTGGGCCTGAGTGAAGCCTCCGCGGCCAGCCTGGAGCGCGCGCACAAGGTGCACCCGATCAGCGCCCTGCAAAGTGAATATTCGCTGTGGAGCCGCGACCAGGAAGACAACGGTTGCCTGGCGGCCTGCCAGCGCCTGGGCATCGCCTTTGTGCCTTACAGCCCGCTGGGGCGAGGGTTTCTCACCGGCGCGCTGAAAAGTCCGGAGGATTTCGCCGCCGACGACTACCGCCGCTCCAGCCCGCGCTTTCAAGGTGAGAACTTTGCCAAAAACCTGCTGCTGGTGGAGCAAGTGAAAGCGCTGGCTGAGCAAAAAGGCGTAACAGCCGGGCAACTGGCGCTGGCCTGGGTGCTGGCGCAGGGTGATTACCTGATCCCGATTCCGGGCACCAAGCAGCGCAAATACCTGGAAGAAAACGTGGCGGCCCTGGATATCAGCTTGAACCCTGCCGAATTGGCGGCGCTGACGTCGATCTTTCCGGTGGGTGCTACCGCGGGTTTGCGCTACACCGAAGCGTCAATGGGCCTGGTGAATAAATAGCCTGTGTGGTCAGGGCGCACCCACTGACGGTGCGCGCTGACTTTTCTTGCACGATGGTACCTCAAGCTCCTCCTTGCCAAGCCGATAGCCCGATGAAGCTCTAACACAGCCGCGTCGATAATAAACGCTTCGTAAGGACGACCTCATGCCCCCACTGCGCTCCATCCAAACTCGCTACACCCTGTTTCTGGTGCTGTTCGTCCTGGTGTTATTTGTGTTGACGGTGGTGGGGATCGGCCAGTTGGTCGCGCCCAAGCTGCGGCACACCGAAGAACAGGTGGTGCTCAACCGCATCGCGGAAGTAGCCGAACAGATTCAGGGCGAACTGAACAAGGTTCAGGCCCAGCAACGCAGCATCACCCAGACCATTCCCTTGCTCGACAGCGATGCCATCGACAAAGTCCTGCCCGGCCTGGTGGACCAGTACGGCGAGCTGAAAGTTTTCGGCGGCGGCATCTGGCCATTGCCGAATCAGCGCACGCCGGGGCGCAACAAGCACAGCACGTTCTGGCACCGCGATGCGTCGGGCAAGCTGGCAGTCAATACCTTCTGGAACAGCGACGCGGCGCCTAATTACTACGACCAGAGCTGGTACAAAGGCGGTCTCGCCTCACCGCGTGGCCAGTGCGCCTGGGCGGCAGCTTACAAAGACGACGCCAGCCAGGAGCCGCGCACCAACTGCGCCATGGCCATCCAGCGCGACGGTGCCGCCTACGGCGTTGCCACCATTGACGTGACCCTGGGTTTCTTCAATGACCTGGTGGCCAGCAAAGAGAAAGACATCGGCGGGCAGATGCTGATCGTCGAAGGCGACGGCAAGATCATCAGCAACAGCACGCGCATCAGCGGCCCGGTGGTGTTGAAAAACATCAGCGAATTGGCTGGCACCTCGGCGTTTGCCGCTCAGGTCAGCAAGGCCCTCGCCCACCGCGACCAGGCCCAGCGCGCCGAATTCGACAACCAGGGCGTGGCCAGCACCTTTTACATGCGCCCGATCGAGGGCACGCCGTGGTTCCTGGCTACCGCCCTGCCGACCTCGCTGATCACCGCTCAGCGTGATGATGTGCTCGGCAGCCTGGCCCTGTTGCAAATTCCCATGGTGTTGCTGCTGGTGCTGCTGGCGTTCTATGCCATCCGCCAACTGGTGCAGCGCATGAAGTCGCTGAGCATCAATATCGACGCGCTGTCTGCCGGCGATGCCGACCTGACACGCCGCATCACCATCCGTGCGGAAGATGAAATGGGCGCTATCGGCCATTCCGTCAACCGCTTCATCATCTACCTGCAAAACATGATCGGTGAAGTGACGCTGGCCACGGGCGCCATGTCGACGGGGCTTGAGCAATTGCAGCAGACCTCGGCGCAAACCAACCGGATTCTGGTGCGGCATGCCTCGGAGACCGATCAAACGGTCACGGCCATCACCGAAATGAGCTCCACTGCCGACACCGTGGCGCAGAACGCCGCAGAAACCGCCTCCTTCACCCAGCGCGCCAACGAACACGCGGACCGCTCACGGGTGGTGGTCGGAGAAGCCTCCACCAGCGTCAGCGCGTTGATCGGCGAAGTGGCCAGCGCCACCCACACCGTGGAAAACATGCGCCAGGACGCTGCTCGCATCACCGAAACCCTTGGCGTGATCGGCGCAATTGCCGGCCAGACCAACCTTCTGGCGTTGAACGCTGCGATTGAAGCGGCGCGGGCCGGTGAGCAAGGCCGTGGTTTTGCGGTGGTGGCCGACGAAGTCCGGGCGCTGGCGGCACGTACCCAGGCCAGCACCTCGCAGATCAACGAAATGCTCGCACGCCTGACCACCGGGGTCAGTTCGTCGGTGACCGCCATGGAAAACACCCAGGCCAGTTGCCAGTCGGCCGCGGATGCAACCGCGCGAGTCAACACGGGCCTGGACGAGATGGCCGGCTCGGTCAGCCATATCAACAACCTCAGCACTCAAATCGCCACTGCCGCCGAGCAGCAAAGCGCGGTGACCGAGGAGATCAACCGCAGCATGGTGCAGATCCGACATATGGTCGAAGAACTGGTCGAAAGTGGCCACGCCACTGAAACCAATACACAAAGCCTGCTGGACGCCAATGGCCGAGTGATTGCGTTGATGAGTCGCTTCAAGGTGCGCTGATAAATGCATGAAACACTCCCGTGCAAAACACGGGAGTGCGACTATTCTGACAGCTCCTAGTGCAAAGTCTCGCCACACAGGAGGTGTGTCATGCACGCTGTCGAGCATTCGAGCCGCTTGGAGCGGATCATTCAGGAACGGTTTATCGAAGCCCCCATTGATGTCGTTTACGACTACGTGACCCAGCCTGACCGCTGGCACGAGTGGCACCCCACTTCCCTCAGTGCCGACACCGGCACCACCGGCTCACTCCCGGCCGGCACCCGCTTTACCGAAGTCATCGACCTGCTGGGTGTGCGTGTGCCCATGAGTTATCGCGTGCAAATCGCCCGCCATCCAACTGAATTCAAGACTGTGTTCACTTCCCTGGCCGTGGACGGCGCCATTCACTATTTCTTGCAGCCCCATCGCGGTGGCACGCTGTTCAAGCGCATATTGACCTACGAAACCGAGCTGCAACTGGCTACCTTGCATGAGCGCATGGTCGAGCTGTCCGACATTGCCCTGGACCAGCTCAAGCATCGGCTGGAAAACGCGCCCTTCGTATAATTTTGAAACATTACTGGCACCTTCTTCGACCTGTAGACGCTGGCTTGCCTGCGATGACGTCGTCATGATCGCCCCCCATTCCGACGACGTCCCCTTGCTCACGAGACCCGCATGAAAAACCCATTGCGACTGGCCCTGCTTTCAGCCCTGCTCACCTCCAGCCTGGCCCAGGCTGCCGAGCTGATCCCTATCGACGTACACCGCGACGCCAACTGCGGCTGCTGCAAAAAGTGGATCAGTCACCTGCAAAGCAACGGGTTCAAGGTCAACGACCATGTCGAAGCCGACATGAGTGCCGTCAAGCAGCGCCTGGGCGTGGCACCGCGCCTGGGCTCGTGCCACACCGCCGTGATCGACGGCAAATTCGTCGAAGGCCATGTGCCCGCCGAACAGGTGCTGGCCTTGCGCAAGCGCGACGACTTGCTCGGCATCGCGGCGCCGGGCATGCCCATGGGGTCACCGGGCATGGAGATGGGCGGCAAAAGCGACGCCTATCAGGTCATCGGCCTGACCCGTGAAGGCAAAGACGTGGTGGTGGCCGACTACCCGGCCCATTGAGTCGTGCTCACCGGTTACCTGGGCCTTTTCTTCGCCGCCTTCGGGGCCGCCACGCTGTTGCCGTTGCAATCGGAAGCAGTGCTGGTGGGCCTGTTGATCAGCGGCCATTACAGCCTGTGGTGGCTGCTCGCGCTTGCCACCGTTGGCAACGTATTGGGCTCGGTGGTGAATTGGTGGCTGGGGCGCTCGGTCGAGCGTTTCAAGGGACGGCGCTGGTTTCCGGTCAGCCCGCGGCACCTGGAAAAGGCCCGCGCGCACTACCAGCGCTGGGGGCATTGGTCGTTGTTGCTCAGTTGGCTGCCGATTATCGGCGACCCGCTGACCCTGGTGGCTGGCGTCATGCGTGAGCCGTTCTGGCGCTTCCTGCTGCTGGTCAGCGTGGCCAAGGGCGCGCGATACGCGGTGCTGGCGCTCGTGACGCTGAGCCAGCTCACGCACCGGTAGCGCGGGACCACTGGTCGACACTGTCAAATCTGACAGCTAGACGCGAGCCCGGTCGGGCCCTTAATTTCCTATGCATACGCACGGTTATGCGGGCATTCCCCGTAGGAATCTTCTGTTTATCCGCGCGGTTGAGCTGTGCCTATCGGCAGTTCCAAGGGGTTAATCCTCGATTAATCGCTTGCCGACAGCATCCGATTTTCACTGCGGAGCCCACCATGCAAGCCAAGCGTATGTTCTATCTCAGCGGCCTGTTACTCGCCGCCACCCTTACCGGATGCGCCACCGGCAAACACGACACCTACGGTCCCGAGCTGCAGGGGTTCAAATACCCCTACCCGGTGGAACGGTTCAAATTCGTGTCTCAAGGCCAAGCCCTGCAAATGGGGTACATGGACGTTGCCCCCAAAGGCACGCCCAATGGCCGCAGCATTGTGCTGATGCACGGCAAGAACTTCTGCGCCGCCACCTGGGAAGGCTCGATCAAACCGCTCAGCGAAGCCGGTTATCGGGTGGTAGTGCCGGACCAGATCGGCTTTTGTACCTCCGGCAAGCCTGATCACTACCAATACAGCTTCCAGCAGCTGGCGATCAACACCCATCAATTGCTGCAAAAGCTTGGCATTCAAAAGGCCACGGTCCTGGGCCATTCCGCCGGCGGCATGCTTGCCACCCGCTACGCCTTGCTCTACCCACAGCAAACCGAGCAACTGGTGATGGTCAACCCCATCGGCCTGGAGGACTGGAAAGCCCTCGGTGTGCCATACCGTACCGTCGACCAGTGGGCTCAGTCAGAGAGCCGACTGACCTACCAAAGCGTGCGCGCCTATCAACAGCGCCATTATTACGCGGGGCGCTGGGAACCGGCCTTCGACCGTTGGGTGGACATGCTGGTAGGGCTGACCAATGGCTCCGGCCACGCGGAGGTGGTGCGCAATTCCGCCGCGCTGTACGACATGCTCTTCACCCAGCCGGTGTACTACGAGTTCAAAAACCTGCAGGTGCCGACGCTGCTGCTGATTGGCACCGAGGACACCACGGCCCTCAACAGTGACCTGGCGTCGCCGCAAGTGCAGGCGAAAATCGGCAACTACAAGGTGCTGGGCAAGCAAGTCGCCCAATTGATACCGCGTGCCACGCTGGTGGAATTCGACGGCCTGGGCCACTCGCCGCAAGTGGAAGACCCTGAACGGTTCAACGCGGCGTTGCTGCAGGGCCTGAGCGCGCCCTGAAGCGATTACCGCAGGGGGCGCTGGCTGACCACGCGGCGCTCCGTTAATCCTCGCTTAATCCCCTCGCCACAGCATCCGAGACACTGTTTTCGGAGCCTGACCCATGACATTGATCCGCTCACTGTGCGCTGCCAGCCTGTTGCTGAGCACTGCCGTCCCCGCCTTCGCCGCCACTGAAGGCCCCGCCTATGGCCCCGAGCTGCAAGGCTTCAAGTACCCCTATCCCGTCGAGCATTTCAACTTTGAATCCCAGGGCAAAAGCCTGCAGATGGGTTATATGGACGTGCCCGCCCAAGGCAAGGCCAATGGGCGCGCCGTGGTACTGATGCATGGCAAGAATTTTTGCGGCGCCACCTGGGATGAATCGATTAAAGCCTTGAGTGGCGCCGGTTACCGGGTGATCGCGCCCGACCAGATCGGCTTCTGCACGTCCAGCAAGCCCGACCACTACCAATACAGTTTCCAGCAACTGGCGCTCAACACCCACCAACTGCTGGATAAACTCGGCATTCAAAAGGCCACCATCGTCGGCCACTCCACCGGCGGCATGCTTGCCACCCGCTACGCGCTGTTGTACCCGGCGCAGACCGAGCAGCTGGCGCTGGTCAACCCGATCGGCCTGGAAGACTGGAAAGCGCTGGGCGTGCCCTATCGCAGCGTTGACCAATGGTATGAACGCGAGCTGAAACTGAGCGCCGACGGCATTCGCCAGTATGAACTCAACACTTACTACGTCGGGCGCTGGAAGCCTGAGTACGACCGTTGGGTCGACATGCTCGCCGGCTTGAACAAAGGCCCGGGGCACACCCAGGTGGCATGGAACTCGGCGTTGATTTACGACATGATCTTCACCCAGCCGGTGTACTACGAGTTCAAGGATTTGCAGATGCCCACGCTGCTGCTGATCGGCACGTCCGATACCACCGCCATCGGCAGCGATATCGCGCCGCCGGCGGTCAAGGCCAGGCTCGGTCACTACGACGTGCTCGGCAAGCAAGTGGCCAAGTTGATCCCCCGCGCAACCCTGGTGGAATTCCCGGGACTTGGGCACGCGCCGCAGATGGAAGAGCCAGTAAAGTTTAATCAGACGCTGTTGCAGGGGTTGAACGCCCTTTAATCCAACCTTTTTCGAGGCACTCGTGAATGTCGGTACAGATCGCAGTCATTGATGATTGGCAGGGCGTAGCCAGTGGCGTGGTGGATTGGTCGGTGCTGCAGTCGGTGGGCCAGGTGCATTTCCTGCACGACTACCCGGCGGACACTGCGTTGATGATTGAGCGCTTGAAGGGCTTTGAAGTGATTTGCGTGATGCGCGAACGCTCGACCTTCGACAGGGCTCTGTTGGAGGGCCTGCCCCGGCTGAAATTGCTGGTGACCGGCGGCATGCGCAATGCCGCCATCGACATTGCGGCGGCCAAGGCCTTGGGAATCCAGGTGTGCGGCACCGACAGCTATAAGCAGGCGGCGCCGGAGTTGACCTGGGCACTGATCATGGCCTCGACCCGCAACCTGTTGGTCGAGGCCAATGCGGTGCGCGACGGCGGCTGGCAGGTTGGCCTGGGCGGTGATCTGTATGGCAAGACCCTGGGAATCCTGGGGCTGGGCAGCATTGGCCAGAAGGTCGCGCAATTTGCCCAGGTGTTCGGCATGCGCGTGATTGCCTGGAGTGAAAACCTCACGCCAGAACGTGCGGCCGAGTCGGGAGTGACCTGGGTTAGCAAGCGTGAGCTGTTTGAACAGGCCGACATCCTGACTGTGCACCTGGTACTCAGCGATCGCAGCCGGGGCCTGGTGGATGCCCAGGCGCTGGGCTGGATGAAGCCGACCGCACGGCTGGTGAATACGGCGCGCGGGCCGATCGTGGACGAACAGGCACTGGTGCAGGCCTTGTCCACCGGACGCCTGGCCGGGGCGGCGCTGGACGTGTATAGCCAAGAGCCACTCCCTGCGGAGCATCCGTTTCGGCGCTTGCCCAATGTATTGGCCACGCCACATGTGGGTTACGTGAGCGAGCAGAATTACCGGCAGTTCTACCAGCAGATGATCGAGGCTATCCAGGCCTGGGCCGGCGGCATGCCCATTCGCGTGCTCGGGTAGCGCACCAATCAAGGGCGTACGCACTGCTGTGGCGAGGTGCGTGCACCCGCTGGTGCGCGCGAAGCGCGCCTAGGGCTCGACCGCAGACATCGGGCGGTGTTGCAACCCGGCGCGAACAAACTTCGGGGCCAGGCGTTGCTGGACAGCCCCCGCGGTCAGCGCAAACATTCAACCTTGCATAAGGTTAAAAGTTTTTTGTCCTACAAAATTCCCGCATAAACCCTACAGGCTCTAGGATCTGGCCTAGACTCATGACCGATGGGTCCGTTCCAAAATAAAAACCCCGCAAAAAATCGAAACTTTCCAACTCTGCCGTAGGTCCAGTTTTTAAGGGAGGCGAGTGCACGCGGTTCACGCCAAATGCCCGTCCATCCACTCTTTTTTAGCAATGAGTGCAACTGGCATACGCCTTGCCAGTTTGTACAGTGCTTGTGCGCCTGGCCGCAGGATGCGGTCTTCGGAGCCGATGGCAGCGGGCCATTAGCCAACCAGACATGTCGGAGAGAATTATGATCAGTGCTGCAGTAGATACTCAGGGAGAGCGTTTTAGTCAGCCGGTAGGGGGGCCCACTGCGTTGGCCGACCTGCCTAACACTGTGCGGCCGATCGTGAGTCAGAACCCGAATCGAAAGAAAGTCCTGTTCGTCACCTCCGAATTCGCCGACCTGGTGAAAACCGGCGGCCTGGGCGACGTGTCCGCCGCCCTGCCCCGCGCCATGGCGCACCTGCACGACGTGCGCGTGTTGATTCCGGGTTATCCGCAAGTGATGGAAAGCGACAACCCGATCCATATCATCGGCGAACTGGGTGGCCATGCAGCGCTGCCGCCGTGCAAGATCGGGCGCATGGATCTCAAGGATGGCCTGGTCATCTATGTCCTGATCTGCCCCGAGCTGTATGAGCGCGAAGGCACGCCGTACGGCGCCAACAACGGGCGCGACTGGCCGGACAACCACATTCGCTTCGCACGCCTGGGCCTGGCCGCCGCCGACATGGCCGCCAACCTCGCACAGATCCACTGGTGCCCGGACCTGGTGCATGCCCATGACTGGCCAGCAGGCCTGGCACCGGCGTACATGCACTGGCGTGGTTCGCGTACGCCAACGCTGTTCACCATTCATAACCTCGCCTACCAAGGCGTGGTCAGCCTGGCTTCCACCCCTGAACTGGGGATTCCGCCGCATGCCCTGCAACAGGAAGGCATGGAGTTCTACGGCAAAATGTCGTTCCTCAAGGCCGGCATGGCGTATTCCAGCCATATCACCACCGTGAGTGCTACTTACGCCCAGGAAATCACCACGCCGGAATTCGGTTGCGGCCTCGACGGCTTCCTGGCGAGCAAGACTCAACAAGGCCTGCTCAGTGGCATCCCCAACGGTATCGACGAAAGTTGGGAAACCTCCACTGACACGCACCTGACCCACAACTTCAACATTGGTGACTGGGAAGGCAAAGCCATCAATGCCGCCCATGTGCGCGAGTTGTTCGGCCTGCACGACTCCACCGGCCCGCTGTTTGCGGTGGTTTCGCGCCTGGTGTACCAAAAAGGCCTGGACCTCACCGAGGCAGTCAGCAGCTTTATTGTCGAGAACGGTGGCCAGATTGCCATCATCGGCCGCGGTGAACCTGAAGAAGAACACGCCATGCGTGAGCTGGCCCTGCGGTTCCCGGGCCAGGTGGGCGTGCGCATCGGTTTCAACGAAACCGATGCCCGCCGCATGTTCGCCGGCAGTGACTTCCTGTTGATGCCATCGCGTTATGAGCCCTGCGGCTTGAGCCAGATGTACGCCCAGCGCTTCGGCTCGCTGCCGGTGGCGCGCAATACCGGTGGCCTGGCCGACACTATTGAAAATGGCGTTACCGGGTTTCTGTTCAACGAATCCACGGTTGAAAGCTACAAGGAAGCGTTGAGCCGCGCCTTCAGGGTATTTGCCAATACCGGCCTGCTCAATGCGATGCGCAGCCGCGCCATGACGCAGCCGTTCAACTGGTCCCAGGCGGTGGAACCCTACGCCGAACTGTACGAACAGCTTGTGGTTAAAGCACTGGGGAAATCGAACAAATAATCAAGGGAGGGCTTCATAGATGCCGTCACGGACTCTGGAAACCTGGCCCCACGGCGCAATCATGCTGGACGCGCAACACACGCGTTTTGCCCTGTGGGCGCCAGACGCGTTTTATGTCAGCGTTGAATTGGAAGACGGCAAGTCCATCGCCATGCTGCCCCAGGCAGATGGCTGGTTTGAGGTAGAGATACAGTGCCCGGCGGGCACTCGCTACCGCTACAACATCGACGGCGAAAACGACGTACCCGACCCGGCATCCAGGGCGCAAGCCGAGGATGTTCATGGTTGGAGCGTGGTTGTCGATCCACTCGCCTATCAGTGGCGACACAGCCATTGGCAAGGCCGCCCATGGCATGAAGCGGTGATCTACGAGCTGCACGTGGGTGTGCTGGGTGGCTACGCCGCCGTACAAAAGCAGCTGCCACGCCTGGCTGAACTGGGCGTCACCGCGATTGAATTGATGCCGTTGGCGCAATTTCCCGGCGAACGCAATTGGGGTTACGACGGGGTTCTGCCCTATGCGCCCCACTCCTCTTATGGCTCGCCGGAACAGCTCAAGCAATTGATCGACAGCGCCCACGAACACGGCCTGGCGGTGATGCTCGACGTGGTTTACAACCACTTCGGCCCGGACGGCAACTACCTGGGCCAATACGCCAACGGTTTCTTTCAAGAAGACGTGCACACGCCCTGGGGCGCAGGCATTGATTTTGATCGTCGCGAGGTGCGCGACTTCTTCCTCGACAATGCCTTGATGTGGTTGCTCGAATACCGCTTTGATGGCCTGCGCCTGGATGCGGTGCACGCGATCGACAATCCCGATTTTCTCAAGGAGCTGGCCCACCGTGTTCGCCAACAGGTGGACACAGGTCGGCATGTCTGGCTGGTGCTGGAAAACGAGCTGAACCAGGCCAGCCTGCTGAAGAACGATTTCGACGCGCAGTGGAACGATGACTTCCACAACGTGTTGCACGTATTGCTTACCGGCGAAACCGACGCCTATTACAGCGACTTCGCTGAAAACCCTACCGAAAAACTCGCGCGCTGCCTGGGTGAGGGTTTTATCTATCAGGGCCACACCACCCGCCACGGCCATGAGCGCGGCGAACCCAGTGGGGACTTGCCGCCCAGCGCCTTCGTGGCGTTTTTGCAGAACCATGACCAGATCGGCAACCGCGCACTGGGCGAACGCCTGCATCAGCTGTGCTCGCCGCAGGCGCTCAAGGCAGCCACGACGTTATTGCTGCTGTCGCCGATGATTCCGTTGCTGTTCATGGGCGATGAAGTGAACGCCGCGGAACCGTTCCTGTTTTTCACCGATCACCATGGCGAGCTGGCCGAAGCCGTGCGCGAAGGCCGGCGCAACGAGTTTGCTGATTTTGCCGCTTTCAAAGACCCGCAAAGGCGTGAACACATTCCCGACCCGAATGCCCTGCCCACCTTTTTACAATCAGCACCCGCCTTCACCGAAAACCAGCACGCCCAGTTCTACCGCCAACTGTTGAGCCTGCGCCACCAGCAGATCGTGCCGCACTTGCCCGGCAGCGTGGCCTTGGGCGCGCAGGTGCTGGGGCAAGGCGCCGTCAGCGCGCGCTGGCGCCTGGGCAACGGCAGTGTGTTGCAGATTGACTTGAACCTGGGCGCCGAACCGCTGGATCACCCTGCGCCGCCGCACCTGCTATTTGAAACGCCTACCGGTGAAGGGGCGCACTTGGCGCCTTTCAGCGCACGCGTTGCCCTATCCCCTGTTGGAGAGCACCTTTGAGCGAAGCGAACCTGGAAATACTCGCCAGCCGAGCGGGCCTGGCCGTCGATTGGATCGACGCGAACGGCCGTCCGCAACATGTTAAACCCGGCGCCTTGCGCGCCGTTCTCAAAGGCCTGGGTCACCCGGCCGATACCGATGCCGAAATCAACGCCAGCCTGCTCGAACTCGAACAGGTGCAGCAAGACAAGCATCTGCCGCCCTTGATGACCGTCGACAGCGGCGAAGGCCTCGACCTGGCACGCTACTTTGCCGCAGACACGCCCTGCCGGGTCAGCCTGGAAACCGGCGAAACCCTGGAGCTGCGCCTCGACGGTGATGCCGTGCTGCCAGGCGTCATCGCGCTGGGCTATCACCAGGTGCACATCGACGACCAGACCTTCACCCTGGCCGTGGCGCCTGCTCACTGCTACAGCGTGGCTGAAGCCGTCGACGCCCAACCGGCGCGCGCCTGGGGTTTGAGCGCCCAACTGTACGCGCTGCGTCGTCTCGGCGACGGTGGTTTTGGCGACACGCAGGCGTTGGAGCACATGGTTCGCGCCGCCGCCGAACGCGGCGCCGATGCCTTGGCGATCAGCCCGATGCACGCGATGTTCAGCGCCGACACCGAGCGCTACAGCCCCTACTCGCCGTCCAGCCGCCTGTTTCTGAACAGCCTGTACGCCTCGCCTGCCTGCATCCTGGGCGAGCGCGAAGTGCGCAATGCCATCGACGCCTGCGGTTTGACCGAAGAATTGCACACGCTGGAACAGCACACCCTGATCGACTGGCCCGCCGCCGCCAAGGCCAAGCAGCGCCTGTTGCGCGCGCTGTATGAAGACTTCCGCCACGGCGGACACCCGCAGCATGCCGATTTCCTGAGCTTTCGCCAGAACGGCGGTGAGGCCCTGGAGAACCATTGCCGTTTCGAAGCCGTGCAGGCCGTTCGCGCCGCCGCGGGAGAAGACCTCGACTGGCGTCACTGGCCCGAAGCCTGGCGCTCGCCGCAAAGCCCTGAACTGGTTAAGTTCGCCGCTGAACACCGCGACGAAATCGGCTTCTACGCGTTCAGCCAATGGCTGATCGCGCGTTGCCTGGAGCGTGCGCAACAAGCCGCGCGTGGCAGCGGCATGGGCGTCGGCCTGATTGCCGACCTGGCCGTTGGCGCCGACGGCGGCGGCAGCCAGGCCTGGAGCCGCCAGGATGAATTGCTGGCGAACCTCACCGTGGGTGCGCCGCCCGATATTCTCAACCGCGCCGGTCAAGGCTGGGGCATCTCTGCGTTTTCCCCCGAAGGTCTCAAACGCAACGGCTTCCGCGCCTTCATCGAGATGCTGCGGGCCAACTTCGCCCATGCCGGTGGCCTGCGCATCGATCATGTGATGGGCCTGCAACGCCTGTGGGTGATCCCCATGGATGCCTCCCCGCGCGAGGGTGCGTACCTGTATTACCCGGTGGACGACCTGCTGCGACTGCTGGCGCTGGAATCCCAGCGTCACAAGGCGATTGTGCTGGGTGAAGACCTCGGCACCGTGCCCGATGGCCTGCGCGAAAAACTCAGCGCGCGTTCGATTCTGGGCATGCGCGTGCTGCTGTTCGAGCAAGGTCACGATGGCCAATTCAGGCCGATCCTTGACTGGCCGGACAACGCCCTGGCGACCACCAGCACCCACGACTTGCCGACCCTCAACGGCTGGTGGCACAGCCGCGACATCGAGTGGAATATCCAGCTCGGCCTGATCGACGCACCGACGGTGGAGCAATGGAGCGAACACCGCCTGCGCGAACGTCAGGCACTGCGCCAGGCCTTGAGCCAGGACCCGCAGAACTTTGTCGATGAAATCCGCAACGACACCGACCACATGATCGACGCCAGCGTGCGCTACCTCGGCCATACTCGTGCGCCGCTGGTATTGCTGCCGCTGGAAGACGCGCTGGGCATCGAAGAACAAGCCAACCTGCCCGGCACCACCGACACCCATCCCAATTGGCGCCGTCGCCTGCCGGGCGAAGCCGCCAGCCTGCTCGACAACGCCGGCGCCGCCCGCCGCCTCGAACTGCTGGCCGTTGCGCGTAACCAAGCCTATGAGCGTGACCGATGAAAGCACTGCCCCTGCGCGCTACCCAGCGCCTGCAATTCCATAAAGGTTTTACCCTGGACGATGCGGTGCCTCTGGTGCCGTACTTCGCCCAGCTAGGCATCAGCCATGTGTACGCCTCACCGATACTCAGTGCCCGCGCGGGCTCCATGCACGGATACGACGTGGTCGACCCGACGACCGTCAACCCCGAACTGGGCGGCGAACCCGCGTTGCGGCGCCTGGTTGCTGCACTGCGCGAACACCAGATGGGGCTGATCCTCGATATCGTCTCCAACCATATGGCCGTGGGTGGCGCGGACAACCCGTGGTGGCTGGACCTGCTCGAATGGGGACGCCTGAGCCCCTACAGCGAGTTCTTCGATATTCAGTGGCACTCGCCGGACCCGTTGCTCAAAGGCCAACTGCTGATGCCGTTTCTGGGCAGCGACTATGGCGAGGCTTTGCAGACCGGCGCGCTGACGCTGCATTTTGACGCCGAGCATGGGGCGTTTTACGTCGAGCATTACGAGCACCGCTTCCCGATCTGCCCGCGCGACTACGCGTTGATCCTCGGCGCCGACGCGCTGCTCCGGCCGTTGGCCGAGCGTTTCAGCGCGCTGGCCTATCAGGATGATGCCTACCACGAAGCCGCCTGGCTCAAGCAGGCGCTGGCCGAACGCGCGACCGAAAGCGACGTGCGCCGTGCCATCGAGCAACGCCTGGGCGAGTTCGACGCACGCCAGCCGGAGGGTTTCAATCGCCTGCATCAATTGCTCGAAGAACAAGTCTACCGGCTCGCCAGCTGGCGCACGGCGGCGGACGATATCAACTGGCGGCGCTTCTTTGATGTCAATGAATTGGGCGGCTTGCGCGTTGAACGCAAGGCGGTATTCGAGGCCACCCACGGCAAGATCTTCGAGCTGATCAGCGAGGGCCTGATAGATGGCCTGCGCATCGACCACATCGACGGCCTGGCCGACCCACGCGGTTATTGCCGCAAGCTGCGGCGTCGGGTTGATTCACTGTCGCCCGAACGGCACTTGCCGATCTTCGTGGAAAAAATCCTCGGTGAAGGCGAAACCCTGCGCGAAGATTGGAAAGTAGACGGCACCACCGGCTACGAATTCATGAATCAGCTGTCGTTGCTGCAGCATGATCCTCAAGGCTTCGAGCCGCTTGCCGAGTTGTGGACCCGCCACAGCGGACGGCCAGCGGCCTTTATCGAAGAAGCCTGGCTGGCACGCCAGCAGATCCTGAATGGCTCGCTGGCCGGTGACTTCGAAAGCGTGGCCCAGGCCCTGCTGCAGGTGGCGCGTGACGATGTGATGACCCGCGACCTGACCCTGGGCGCGATCCGCCGCGCGTTGCAGGAGCTGATCGTGCACTTCCCGGTGTACCGCACTTACATCAGCGCCCGTGGCCGCAGCGAAAACGATGACGTGTTTTTCCTGCAAGCCCTGGCCGGTGCCCGCAGCACGTTGAGCGAAGGCGACTGGCCGGTGCTCGATCATCTGGAAAAATGGCTGGGCGGCCAGCCGTGGCGCCATCGCCCGATCGGGCGCGAGCGCAAGATACTCAAGCATGCCTGTGTACGCTTCCAGCAACTGACCTCTCCGGCCGCGGCCAAGGCCGTGGAAGACACCGCGTTCTATCGCTCGGCAGTACTGCTGTCGCGCAATGACGTGGGTTTCAGCACCGAGCAGTTCAGTGCGCCGGTGGCGGCGTTTCACACCGTCAACCAACAGCGCTTGCAGACCTTTCCCGACAACCTGCTGGCCACCGCCACCCACGACCACAAGCGCGGCGAAGATACCCGCGCACGCCTGGCGGTATTAAGTGAATGCGCGCCGTGGTATGTCGAACAGGTTGAGCACTGGCGCACCCTCGCCGCCCCCTTGCGCGAGGATGCCAATAGCCCGTCGGCCGGTGATGAGCTGATCCTGTATCAAGTGTTGCTGGGCAGTTGGCCGCTGGACCTGCACCTGGACGTCGAGAATTACCAGCAGCGCCTCTGGCAATGGCAGCAAAAGGCCCTGCGCGAAGCCAAGTTGCAAAGCAGTTGGAGCGCGCCGAACGAGGCGTATGAGCAAGGCGTCGAGGCGTTTCTCTCGCGCCTATTGCTCAGCGATGCGGGCAGCGCATTGCGCACCGCCCTGGGCAACGCCGCTCACGCCATTGCCGCGGCCGGTGCGGTCAACAGCCTGGCGCAATCCTTGCTTCGCATCACGGTGCCGGGTGTGCCGGACTTGTACCAGGGCGATGAGTTCTGGGACTTCAGCCTGGTGGACCCGGACAACCGTCGTCCGGTGGACTTCAGCGCGCGGCAACACGCGCTGAACACACCGCCGGACATCCCTGAACTGTTATCCAACTGGCGCGACGGGCGCGTCAAGCAGGCGCTGATTGCCCAGGTGCTGGCGTTGCGCAAGGCCGACCCGGAGATCTTTCGCAGCGGCCACTACACACCGCTGGAGGTCACCGGCACGCACGCAGAACACGTGGTTGCATTCTGTCGCGAACATCAAGGCAAACGCCTGTTGGTGGTGGTGCCGCGCTGGCCTCATCGCTTGCTGGAAAACGGTGAGCGGCCCCACATCGACGCGCAGGTTTGGGGCGATACGCGGGTTAAATTACCGTTCGCCGCGACAACGCAAAACTGGAAGGGACTTTTTCATACAGGCGCAGTCACACCAAACAAGGAGCTGTTGATCAGCGCTGCCCTGGGGGATTTCCCGGTCAATGTCTTTATCAATCCTGATGATCAAGAAAGCTGAAACTTTTCTGTGAGGAGCATTGTGATGAGTACTGAAGACAAACGTATTCGCGAATTGGCGCATCAGATCTGGGAATCCGAGGGCAAGCCCCACGGAGAGGACACTCGCCACTGGGAGATGGCGCGCAAACTGGCCGAAGCCGAAGCGCTGACGCCAAGCAAGCCCAAGGCCGCTGCCAAGCCAAAAACCGCGCCCAAGCCTGCGCCCAAAGCCAAGCCGCCGGCACCGGCAGCGAGCAAACCGGCGCCGCCTGCGGCGAAAAAGCCCGCAGCGCCGAAAAAACCCAAGCCTTAAGCGTCACGACCTTACGGGCCTCCTCCCGGCGTTGCCGGCAGGAGGTTCCCTTTTGAATATCCACTGCGTCAGCTGAACGATCGCCAGCACGGTCGCGCTCGGCCCGAAAAAAGACCCTTGCAGGAGCAACTCAATGAGCAAACCAGATAAAAACCAACCGACGCCGGAAAACGAGCCGTCGCGGATTCGTGAAGGTTTGCCCTTCCCCCTCGGCGCTACCTGGGACGGCCTGGGCGTCAACTTTGCGCTGTTCTCGGCCAACGCCACCAAAGTTGAACTGTGCCTGTTTGACGATACCGGCGAAGTTGAGCTGGAACGCATCGAACTGCCTGAATACACCGACGAAACCTTCCACGGTTACCTGCCCGACGCCCACCCTGGGCTGATTTACGGCTACCGCGTGTACGGTGCCTATGACCCGGCCAATGGTCACCGCTTCAACCACAACAAATTGCTGATCGACCCCTATGCCAAACAGCTGGTGGGCGAACTCAAATGGTCCGAAGCGTTGTTCGGCTACACCATCGGCCACCCCGACGATGACCTCAGTTTCGACGAACGCGACAGCGCGCCCTTCGTGCCCAAGTGCAAGGTCATCGACCCGGCGCACACCTGGGGTAACGACCAGCCGGTGCGGGTGCCGTGGGACCGTACGATCATTTATGAAACCCACTTGCGCGGCATCAGCATGCGCCATCCTTCGGTTGGCGAGTCGGTGCGCGGTACCTGCGCCGGGCTGATGGAAGATGACGTGCTCAAGCACATCCGCCAACTGGGTGTGTCGTCGGTGGAATTGCTGCCCGTGCACGCATTCGTCAACGACCAGCACCTGCTGCAAAAAGGCATGACTAACTATTGGGGCTACAACAGCATCGCCTTTTTCGCCCCGGACCCGCGTTACCTGGCCAGCGGCAAGATTGCCGAGTTCAAGGAAATGGTCGCGCACCTGCACGAAGCCAAGCTGGAAGTGATCCTCGACGTGGTCTACAACCACACCGCCGAAGGTAACGAGCGCGGCCCGACCCTGTCCATGCGCGGCATCGACAACGCCTCCTACTATCGCCTGATGCCTGACGACAAGCGCTTCTACATCAACGATTCCGGCACCGGCAACACCCTGGACCTGAGCCACCCGTGCGTGCTGCAAATGGTCACCGACTCCTTGCGTTACTGGGCCACCGAGATGCACGTGGACGGTTTCCGCTTTGACCTGGCGACCATTCTGGGCCGTTACCGCGATGGCTTCGACGAACGCCACAGCTTCCTCGTGGCCTGCCGCCAGGACCCGGTGCTGCGCCAGGTGAAAATGATCGCCGAGCCGTGGGACTGCGGCCCCGGTGGCTATCAAGTGGGCAAATTCCCACCGGGCTGGGTGGAATGGAACGACCGCTTCCGCGACACCGTGCGCGCCTTCTGGAAAGGCGATGACGGCCAGTTGGCAGACTTTGCTGCACGCATGACTGCGTCCGGCGAGATGTTCAACCAGCGTGGTCGACGCCCGTACAGTTCGGTGAACTTCATCACCGCGCACGACGGCTTCACCTTGCACGACCTGGTGTCGTACAACGACAAGCACAACGAAGCCAACGACGAAAACAACCAAGATGGCAGCAACAACAACCTGTCCTGGAACCACGGCGTCGAAGGGCCTACCGAAGACCCGGAAATCAACGCGCTGCGCCTGCGCCAGATGCGCAACTTTTTCGCCACCCTGCTCTTGGCCCAAGGCACACCGATGCTGGTGGCCGGTGACGAGTTCGCTCGCACTCAGCACGGCAACAACAATGCCTACTGCCAGGACAGCGAGATCGGCTGGGTCAACTGGGAGCTGGACGACGACGGCAAGGCGCTGCTCAAGTTTGTAAAACGCCTGATCAAGCTGCGCCTGGCGTATCCGATCCTGCGCCGTGGGCGCTTCCTGGTGGGTGACTACAACGAAGACATCGGGGTGAAGGACGTCACCTGGCTGGCGCCGGATGGCAACGAGATGACCACCGAACAGTGGGAAGACAGCCATGGCCGCTGCCTGGGCATGCTGATGGATGGCCGCGCCCAGGAAACCGGGATTCGCCGCCCGGGTGGCGATGCGACGTTGCTGCTGGTGGTCAACGCCCACCACGACATGGTCAATTTCCGCCTGCCACCGGTGCCGGAAGGCGAGTTCTGGACCTGCATGCTCGATACCAATGAGCCAGCGGTGCGCGGTCAGGAGCGCTTTGATTTCGAGCACGAGTACGCAGTCACCGGCCGCTCGCTGTTGCTGTTTGAACTGCAGCACGACGAGGTGTGAAATGGCGTTGCATGGATTCCTTCAAAGCTACCGGGGCTATGCGGACACGCACGCTTTGGGCCAAGCCCTGAAGGCCCTTCAGGAAGAAGGCCTGGACCAGCTGCCGTTACCCGGCAGTGGCCAGACGCTGGAGCGATTCAGTCGTCTGGCGCAGGTGGCGGGCCACGATTTGCGCCTGTGCAAGTTGTTCGAAGGCCACACCGATGCGTTGGCGATCATCGCTGAACTCGACAGCCCCCTGCCGCCCTTGGGCAGCTTGTGGGGCATGTGGGCCGCCGAACCGCCGACCGCCAAGGTGCGTGTGCGCCGTGATGGCCATCGGTTGATCGTCGATGGGCGCAAGGCCTGGTGTTCCGGGGCGGCGGTGGTCAGTCATGGCTTGCTGACCGCCTGGGACGACGAAGACCGTCAGCAACTGGTTGCCGTGGACATGGATCAGCCCGGCATTATCGTCACCAATGAAGGCTGGAACGCCGTGGGCATGGCCGCCACTGGCAGCGTCGAGATTGTGTTTGACGGGGCCAAGGGTATTGCCGTCGGCGGGCCGGGAGATTACCTGTCCCGCCCTGGCTTCTGGCAAGGCGGGATTGGCATTGCCGCCTGCTGGTACGGCGGCGCGCAACGCCTGGCCGAGGTGTTGCGCGAGCAATGCAGCAAGCGCCCCGAGCCCCATGCCCTCGCCCACCTGGGCGCGGTAGACAGCGTGCTCAACAGTGCGGCCTGTGTATTGCGTGACAGTGCAGAACAGGTTGACCGCGCTCCACGGGCGGATGCGCGGCTGTTAGCGCAGCAGGTGCGCGCGTGCATCGAAGACACTGTCGAGCAGGTCATCCACCATGTGGGCCGTGCGGCAGGTGCCGGGCCTTATTGCAAAGACCCGCACTTTGCCCAGTTGATGGCGGACCTGCCGGTGTACGTGCGCCAAAGCCATGCAGAGCGCGACCTGGCGGCGTTGGGCGAACAGGTGGCCGAGCAACCCACAGGGAGGTGGCAGTTATGAAACCCAATCCGATCGTAGGCCAGGGCACGCCACTGCATCAGTGGCAAGCCTCGTCGCACATGGCCGAGCTGCCGCACATCAGCGTCGAACAGTTGGTACCCGAAGGGCATCGGGCAGTCATCATTGCCCCGCACCCGGACGATGAAGTGCTCGGTTGCGGCGGCCTGCTGCAAGGCCTGGCGGCCATCGGCCGGCCGATTCAGCTGATTTCCGTGACCGATGGCAGCGCCAGCCATCCGGGTTCCCAGCGCTGGCCGGTGGAGCGCCTGAGTGTGGTGCGTCCGCAGGAATCAGCCCAGGCATTGCACCGCCTGGGTTTGCCGTTGCACAGCCTCAAATGGCTGCGCGCGGGGTTCAGCGACAGTCAGGTGGCGGCGCAGGAAGAACAGCTGAGTGCGTTCATTCAACGCTACCTCAAACCCACCGACGTGGTGTTCACCACGTGGCGCGAAGATGGGCACTGCGACCATGAGGCTGTCGGCCGCGCCAGTGCAAAGGCCGCGCATGCGGTTGGGGCGACCCTGTATGAATTGCCCGTATGGACCTGGCACTGGGCAACCCCGGAAGACAGCCAGGTGCCCTGGGACCGCGCGCGCAAAATCCTGCTGACGCCCGAAACAGTGGCGCGTAAGCGTCATGCCATCCACGCGTTTGCCAGCCAGTTGGAGGGCGACCCGCAGATCGGCCTGCCGCCTGTGCTCGCGCCTTATGTGGTGGAACGCCTGCTGCAGCCTTTTGAAGTGGTGTTTGTATGAGCGTGGCCACGCCGTATTTCGACCAACTGTTCGCCGGCAACGACGACCCGTGGGCATTTCGCCAACGCTGGTACGAGCAGCGCAAACGCGCGCTGACCCTGGCGGCGCTGACCCGCCCGCGGTATGCGTCGATATTCGAACCCGGTTGCGCCAACGGCGAGCTGAGCGCCGAACTGGCGCCGCGCTGTGACCGCCTGGTGTGTTGTGACACGGCCAGTGCCGCCGTGGCGCTGGCGCAAACCCGGCTGCGGGGGTTTGCCCATGCCGAGGTGCAGCAAAGCCGTTTGCCGGAACAGTGGCCGACAGGTTCATTCGAACTGATCGTGTTGAGCGAGCTGTGCTACTACCTGGATGCCGATGATCTGCACCGCCTGGTTGACTGCGCCCTTGGCGCCTTGACCGAAGACGGGCAACTGCTGGCCTGTCACTGGCGCCCACGCATTGAAGGGTGCCCGCAGACCGCTGAACAGGTGCATGCCCTGCTGCAGCAAAGGCTGGACATGCCGCCGGTGGTGCAGCATCACGAAAGTGATTTCCTGCTCGACCTGTGGAGCCGCGACCGCACCTCGGTCGCAACCCTCGAGGGGCTGCGATGATCGGCGTTCTGATCCCGGTGCATAACGAAGAAGCGCTGCTGGGCGAATGCCTGAAGTCTGCGTTGATTGCCGCACGCCATCCGGAGCTGCTCGGCGAAACGGTCCAGATCCTCACCGTGCTCGACAGCTGCAACGATGGCAGTGCGGCGATCGTGCAGGCCTATGCGGTGCAAAGCCTGCACGTGCAGGCGCGCAATGTCGGGCAGGTGCGCGGTGTGGGTGCGCGGCACTTGCTGAATCAAGGTGCACGCTGGATTTCGTGCACGGACGCCGACAGCCGCGTCGCCCCTGACTGGCTGGTGGCGCAATTGGCGCTGGGTGTCGACGTGGTGTGCGGCACCGTGACCGTGGACGGCTGGAGTGAAGGCTTCGACCCCGCGGCGCAAATTCGCTACACCCAGGCCTATCAGGCCCGAGACGGCCATCGGCATGTACACGGTGCCAATCTGGGCGTGAGTGCTGGCGCCTATGTGCAAGCCGGCGGGTTCGAGCCCCTGACCTGCCATGAAGATGTGCAACTGGTGCGCAATCTGGAGCGTTGCGGCGCGTCCATCGCCTGGAGCCACCGGCCACAGGTGATTACCAGTGGCCGGCTCGACTGCCGCGCCGAAGGCGGTTTTGGTGACTATTTGAAAAGCCTCATGCAGGCCAGCTGAAAAAATCAACATTTCACGATGTAAAAGCCATGAATCCTTGACTATGCTGATAGCGCCTTGCCGGTATTCCAGGGTTGGAGTACCGCGCATCACCGCAGCGGAGTCTGCGCTGAAAAAAAGAGCGTCGTCCCGTCAACGGGGTACGGCCCAGCATCAATCGACAAGGACGTGACACCCATGAAGCCTGCCTCCTTAAGCGAGGGCCGCCGCGGTCCCGCGCAAATCTGGAACAGCGCGCCACAGTTGGCGCAAATTCCCGCTACCTCTCCCTCTTCACTGGTGCCACCTGGTGCGCGCGTGGTGGTGATTGCTCCGCACCCTGGCGATGAAGTGCTGGCGTGTGGAGGGCTGCTGCAACTGCTCAGTACCCTGGAGCACCCGCTGCTGCTGATCTCGATCACCGATGGCAGCGCCAGCCATCCGGGGTCTCACGCATGGCCGGCGAGCCGCCTGAGTGTGATCCGCCCGCAGGAAAGCGCCGAGGCGCTGCGCAGGTTGGGCATGCCGCTGCACAGCTTGAAGTGGATTCGCGGCGGTTTTCGTGACGACGCCCTGGCGAGCAGTGAACAGCCGATGAGCCAGTTCATTGCGCGTTACCTGCAGCCGGGCGACGTGGTGTTCACCACGTGGCGCAACGACGGCAATGACGACCACGACGCCGTCGGCCGTGCCAGCGCCAAGGCCTGTAGCCTGATCGGCGCGCGGCTTTATGAACTGCCCATCTGGGCCTGGCACAGTCCGGCGCGTGAAGCGGCGATGATGCCTTGGCAACGGGCGCATAAGGTGCGTCTGGACAGCTGGAGCGTCGCGCGCAAACTGCACGCCGCTCATGCCTACGCCAGCCAATTGGTCGGCGACCCGGCCATCGGGCTCGCGCCGATGCTCGCCCAGGAACTGCTCGAACGCATGCGCGAGCCGTATGAGATCGTGTTCACGTAGAGCAGGCGGTTATGTATCGCACTGTGTACAGCAGCCGTGGCGATACACAGCGTTTAACCCGGGACCGTTCCTGAAACATGCGCGATACAGCGCAGCGGTCAACTGAGTGTCAGGCACCCATCAGCCGCAGGAGGCTCGCCATGCACACTCTGTTGACCCGTCGCTCCAAACACCGTCCGCTTGCTCTGGCATTGGCCTTGTTGCCATTCGGCGCCCTGGGCGTGGCTCATGCTGAAATGCCCGAGCCGCCAACGCCGGCCAGCCATCACCAAACCGCCTTCGGCGCGCTCAAGCACGTCAAGGCCGGGGTGCTCGATGTGGCCTACGCCGACGTTGGCCCGGCCAACGGCCAGGTGGTGATCCTGCTGCACGGTTGGCCCTACGACATCGACAGTTATGCCGATGTCGCGCCGTGGCTGGCAGCCAAAGGCTACCGCGTGTTGATCCCGTATGCCCGCGGCTATGGCGCCACGCGTTTTGTGTCGGATAAAACCCTGCGCAACGGCGAACCGGCAGCGTTGGCACAGGACGTGATCGACTTCATGGACGCACTGAAGATCAAGCAAGCGGTGCTCGGTGGGTACGACTGGGGCGCGCGCTCGGCGGATATCGTCTCGGCGCTGTGGCCGGAGCGGGTCAAGGCATTGGTGTCTGTCAGCGGTTACCTGATCGGCAACCAGGCCGCCGGCAAGCAACCGCTGCCGCCCAAGGCGGAATTGCAGTGGTGGTACCAGTTTTACTTCGCCACCGAGCGCGGCGCCGCCGGGTACCAGAAGAACACCCACGAATTTGCCAGGCTGATCTGGCAAACCGCTTCGCCGAAGTGGGCCTTTGACGACGCCACGTTCGCGCGCAGCGCCAAAGGCCTGGATAACCCCGATCACGTCGCCATCACGGTTTTCAACTACCGTTGGCGCCTGGGTTTGGTGCAAGGCGAGGCGCAATACGACGCGCTGGAACAGCGACTGGCCCAATCGCCCACCATCGGCGTGCCGACCATCACCCTCGAAGGCGACGCCAACGGCGCACCGCACCCGCAACCCGAGGACTACGCCAAGCGCTTCACCGGCAAGTACGAATTTCGCCAGATCAATGGCGGGATCGGCCACAACCTGCCGCAGGAAGCACCGGCAGCGTTCGCCAAGGCCGTGTTCGACGCCGATCACCTGTGACCTTATCGCGACGACCTGGCGCGGGTACCGGCCTTGGGCGGGGAGTGTTTTTTGCTGCTCAGCGCACGACTGTCGGGAAGGACATTCTTTGGCTTGAACAGTGGTGCCAATTGAACACGGTGGGCCGAATGGACTCGGGCCACCGTGCGTTGATCAGGCCGGCACGCCGAGAATGATGTGCGAGGCTTTGATCACCGCCGTCGCGCTGACGCCCGGCGCCAGGCCCAACTCCGCCACCGCGTCGCGGGTGACGATGGCGTAAATCTTCGAACCACCGGCCAATTCGATCACCACTTCGGCGTTGACCGCACCGTCGTTGACGCTCAGTACCGTGCCTTCCAGGCAGTTGCGCGCCGACAGGCGAATGTCGCTGGAATCGGTCATCAGCATGACCCACGGCGCCTTGATCAGTGCCACGGCCTCTTTGCCCACGGCGATGCCCAGGTTGCGCACGCTCTGTATGGTCACCACGGCCACCAGTTGCTCGCCACCGGCCAGGGTCAGGACGACTTATGCATTAACGGCGCCCTCCTGCACTTGGCTGACTTGGCCTTTGAATACGTTGCGTGCGCTGACTTTCATCGTGACGGGGCCTTTTCTTGACTTGCTGGTTAGGAATTAACCCGCATGTTTAAACGTAACGCTGTGTAAAAACAACTATAGCGTCCCAACTGCCGGGGTTCTGCGCCGGATATTGACTACCTGCTGGCGCCGGAGCTAGCGATAAGGCTGCATCGACGATGTGAAAAATTTGTTAAGCATTTAACGTCAAACGCTTTTTTGCTCGGATCCAATCTGACACACTGATGCGAATAATTATCATCATCTTTGTTATTCGCTAGGGACAGCACTTCCGGGAGAGTCGGTTTCATGTCTGTGCAACAACATGGCGGTAAAGGTTTTTCACCCAATTTGATCGCGATGGCTATCTGTATTGCCAGCTCACAAGCGGCCTTCGCCGCCGACGCGCAGCAGCCAGCAGACGTCGTCGAGTTGGGCGCGACGCAGATCAACACCGAGCAGCAACTCGGTGCGACCACCGAAGGCAGCCCGTCCTACACCACCGGCTCGATGGCAACGGCGACCAAACTTCCACTCACGATGCGCGAAACCCCACAGGCCGTTACCGTCATCACGCGACAGCGCATGGATGACCAGGCGATGACCAGCATCAACGACGTGGTCAAGGCCACGCCCGGGTTGTTCCTGAACTTCTCCAACGGGCCTGGCCGGCAGTCGTACACCTCGCGCGGCTTCGACATCGACAACCTGATGTATGACGGCATTCCCAGCGGCTACAACGGGGCCACAGTCGGCGCCCAGCCGAACCTGGCCATGTTCGACCGCGTCGAGGTAGTGCGCGGCGCAACAGGCCTGGTCACCGGGGCCGGCAACCCTTCAGCGGCCATCAACCTGATCCGCAAGCGGCCGTTGGACGAGCAAAAAGTCACCCTCACCGGCGCCGCCGGCAGCTGGGACAATTACCGTGGCGAGCTGGACGCATCCAGCCCGCTCAACGACAGCGGCACATTGCGCGGCCGGGTGGTCACTTCTTACGGTGATGCCAACAGTTTCATCGATAAAGTCCAGGAAGATCACGGCCTGTTCTACGCCGTCACCGAAGCGGATCTGAGCGAAGACACCACCCTGACCCTGGGTTTCTCCAACCAGAAGGACAAGACCAACTACTTCTGGGGATCGGCGATGGTCGGTCAGGACGGCCATCATCTGGACCTGCCGCGCTCCTACAACCCGGGTACTCGCTGGGAGAACAAGGACCAGGAAATCAACACGGTGTTCGCCGAGCTGCGTCAGCGCCTGGCCAACGACTGGAGCCTTCAAGTCAACGCCAACTACGCCGAACAGAACGCGTTGTTTTCAGGCTCCTACCAGTCGCGCTGGGTCAACAACACCCCGGCCCGCACGGTCTACCAGGCGGCCTACGATGAAAACCAGGCCGGCATCGACGCCTTTGCCAGCGGCCCTTTCCAGGCGTTCGGGCGTACCCATGAACTGGTGGTGGGCGCCAGCAAGCGCATCTATGACCTGACCACCCACAGCTACAGTCCGTACGACACCAACTGGCCACTCACCGCGGGCAAGCCAGACTTCGTCCACACCGACAACCAGCGCGAAGTCACCACTCAGGACGGCGTCTACGTCACCACGCGCCTGAGCCTCGCCGACCCGTTGAAACTGATCCTCGGCGGGCGCCTGGACTGGTATGACTATGACAACCGTGACGGCGACGGCGACTATCATGTCACCCGCAACCTCACCCGCTACGCAGGATTGATTTATGAGCTGGACGACCATCACTCGGTCTACGTCAGCTACAGCGACATCTTCACGCCGCAGAGTGACAAGGACACGTCCGGTAAGCCGGTCAAGCCGATTGTCGGCAAGAACTACGAAGTCGGCATCAAGGGCGAATACCTTGGCGGCGCACTGAACGCGAGCCTGGCGCTGTTCCGTGTCGATCAGGAGAACCGGGCGGTGCAAGTGTTCGTGCCAAACTGCCCGCAGGCCACCTGCAACGAAGCCTCCGGCGAAATTCGCAGCGAGGGCATCGACGTCGAACTGCAAGGCGCGTTAACCGAGAATTGGCAGGTCGGCGGTGGCTACACCTACGCCCGTACGCACACCATCAAGGATGAGGCCAACCCGCAGAAGGTCAACAAGCAGTTCGACACCGACACGCCAGAACAGCTGTTCAAACTGACCACACGCTACAACCTGCAGGGCCCGCTGGAAAAATTCCGTGTGGGCGGTAACGTCTCCTGGCAGAGCCGCATGTACAACGACCTTGACCTCGCGGACGGCAGCAAATATCGGCTTAAACAGGGCAGCTATGCCGTCACCGACCTGATGGCCGGCTACCAGGTCAACCAGCACCTGGACCTGCAGCTCAACGCCAACAACATCTTCGACCGGCGCTACTACTCCACCATCGCCAACTCGGTGAGCTACGGCGGTGATGCTTACGGCAACCCGCGCAACATGATGCTGACCGCCAAGTACACCTTCTGATCGTTATCGCAGCGTCGGCTATCCGTTCGGATAGCCGTTCTTAAAGTCCCGTTCAGGGATGCCGATAAGGTGTTGGCATCCCTGAATCAAAACGCACACGAATACCTGCTTCACTCCACCGGCGGCCCGTCGTGGCACGCCGCATGCTTGCCTGTTACCCGCCGATCACATGGAGTAAGAGTGAATGCCCACCCGCCCGCGTTTTCTGGAGCACTACCGCAAGGCCGATCGCATCATGCTGGCGTTGATCTGGCTGATGTTTCTGTTCTCACTCGGGCTGGCGTTCTGGCACGACACTTGGCTGCAGGCACTGACCGTGGGCGCAGGCACCAGTGTGGTGCTGACGGTGCTCTATCGCGCCCTCGGCGGTACACGCTTGATGCGCTGCCTGCTGGGCGCCGGCCTGATGGTAATGGCTGCCCTGCACATCAACCAGGCGCAAGGCGTGATCGAATCACACTTCGGCATTTTCGCGTTGCTGGCGGTGCTGACGTTCTACCGCGACTGGCTGCCAATCCTGGTCGCGGCGGCAACGATCGCCGTGCATCACGTGGTCTTTCATGCCTTGCAACATCAAGGCTTGCCGGTGTTTGTGATGGAACACCACGGCGGCTGGAGCATGGTGTTCGTCCACGCTTTCTATGTGGTGATGGAGACCGTCGCCTTGCTCTACCTGGCCATTCACAGCCAGCGTGAGGCGGTCGAAAGCCAGGAAATGCTCGAGAAAATGCTCGCCGTGACCACCCAGCTCACCGTCGAAACCGCCCAAGGTGAAGGCAAGGTGCACGTCTCCCTGGCCAAGCGCTTTGACCACTTCCTGCAGCAAATCACCCACCTGATCGACGGTGTGGCCCGCGACTCCCAAGGCCTTGGCCAACTCGGCCAGGAACTGGCCAGTGCCAGCGGCACTCTGGAAAAAGGCGCACGCCATCAGTTGGCAGAAATCACCCAGATGACCGGCTCGATGCAGCGCATGGAAGACGCCATGGGCCACATCACCGTGCACGTTGAACAGGCTGTCGAGCACGCAGGCCAAGCCAGCCAACAAATCTTACGCGGCCAGGAAAGCGTCGGCCGCGCGCAGCATGAAATCAGCCAACTGGCTCTACGCATTCACGGCACCCACTCAACCGTGCAAGACCTCGCCGTGCAGGCCGAGCAGATCGGCTCGGTGCTCGAAGTGATCAGCAGCATCGCCAACCAGACCAACCTGCTCGCCCTCAACGCCGCCATCGAAGCCGCGCGCGCCGGCGAGCAAGGCCGAGGGTTTGCCGTGGTCGCCGATGAAGTGCGCAGCCTGGCCCAGCGCACGGCGGTGTCCACGCAGGAAATCAAACAGATCATCGAAGGTTTGCAACACGGCAGCCGTCAGGCCGTCGAGGCGATGCATGACAGCCAGCAAGGCGTAGAGCGTTGCGTACAAGACAGCCAGTTGGCGGTGCAGATGCTGCAAGCGGTAGGCGCCGATATCGCGCGCATCGACGCACTGAATGGGCGAATTGTGAGCACCACGCGCGAGCAGTCCACGGCCAACCTGGAGATTGTCGGGCGCTTGCAGGCGGTGCAAAGCATTGCGCAAAGCACCGCGGATGATGTGGAGACGCTGGCGCGCAGCAGTGAACGGTTACCGCCGATTGCCGTGCGCCTGGATGCCTTGGGGCGCAGGTTTCATCAATGAAGTCATGCGTCTCGGGACAATGAGGAGGTGATCTGAGCAATCGCGCCCTGATCCGCCTCGTGCAGCGTGCGGTACTGATTGACGACTTCGGTTTCTTCCACAGTAAGGTCATCCGCGCTCATGTGCGAACGCTCACCGCTCAGCACATAAAGCACATCGACCCCTTTGCGACGGATAGCCATCAGATAATCCGATTTGGGTAATCTCTCGCCCCTTTCATAGTGGCCCTGTGCGTTTTCGGCCACGCCCCCGATCACACCAAAATCGTGCTGGGAGAGTAAAAGCCGTTTGCGCTCTTCCTTTAAGCGCCCGCCTAAATTGCCGTCCATGTTGAATGCCTGAACTGAGGGTATAAACCACCATACGCCTATACACCTCAAAGAAGGTCATTCATTTGAATTGACGTTTCAGGGCATAGTCCGGCAGGTCAATGGCGTCAGCCTTGGGGGAAAGAAACTTGCCAAGCAGCTTTTTAAAAACAGGCGCTGTCGCCAGCCGCAATACGGCGTGGCCGAGCGCTATTGCAACGCGCGAATGAGGTGACGCCAACCGCGGTGCAAATTTGGGCACGCCTTGCGCCTGAGCCACATAGGGCCGCATCAGGGTTTCATAGGCGGCGAACGCTTGGGTGTGATCTGCATGGCGCCCCAACTCGCCAGCCAACACATACGCCCCGCACAGGCCCAGGCTGGTGCCCATGCCACTGATGGGCGAGGCGCAATAGGCTGCGTCGCCCACCAGTGCAATACGGCCCTTGGACCAACGGGGCATTTTGACCTGACCTACCGCTTCCAGGTAAAGGTCGGTTGTGTCATCCAGCCCCGCCAATACGCGGGGCGTCTCCCAACCGGCGTCGGCAAAGCGTTGCTTGAGCAAGGATTTCTGCGCGTCTGGCGCGAGTTTTTCGTAGCCGTTGGGTGCTTGCTGAAACGACAAAAACGCCCGCGTGGTGCCCAGGTTGTCTGGGCGTAAACACACGCAGCGCCCGCCGGGAATGTTGTACCAGCGCATGATCTGGCCGTCGCTTGGCTCACGCGGCAGGGTGAAATAGGCGGTGTATACATCCAGCGGGCGGCGCTGGACTTCGCTGCCGAACACGTGATTGCGCGTGGTCGAGCCAATCCCTTCCGCCACAATCAGCAGGTCGAAAACCTGCTCGGTCCCCTGTGCAAAGCGCACATGCACCTGCTGGCCATCGTCGTGCAGGGTTTCAATGCTGTCGCCAAACCGATACGTGACCCGGTCCTCGCTGTGCTGGATCAACAGCTTGGCGAGTTCGCCACGCAGAATCTCCAGTTCAGCGATTGGCCCTTCGCCGTCAAAGTCGTTCACGCCGATGAAGGCCTTTGTCCGATTGTGGCGGTCAACGAAGGCAATGCCTTGTTCGTGGGTTGTATTGGCCCGAATCAGTTCCTCCAGGCCCATGCGCTGCACCACAATACGGCCCGCACCCCGCACGTCGATCGTCTGCCCACCATCGCGAAAAGCCGGTGCCCTTTCGACCACTGTGACGTGCATGCCCTGCCGGGACAGCCAATACGCCAGCGCCGGGCCGGCGACACTGGCGCCGGTGACAAGAATCTTTTGGGGTTTCATCAGGCCTCCTGCTGTGGATTTGAAGCGGCGCTGCTGCCCGGCAACGTGCTGCGGTAAACCTCGATCACCTGGCCAAGAAACGCCTCGACTACCGCGCGCTCCTGGCCCCCAAGCGCCTCCAGTACGGCGTTCAGGCCGCTGAGCATTGGCGCAATGTGCTGATAAGCCAGGGCCACCGAGGCGGGAACCGGACACACCATCACGCGGCGCTTGTCATCAAGCTGGCGCTCACGAATCACATGGCCGGCGCGCTCCAGGCGGTCGATGACTTGGGTGATGCCGGCGGTCGTCACCGACAGGCGCGAGGCAAGCTCGGTCGGTGGCAACGGGCCGTCCGTGATCAAGTGCTCCAGCGCCGCCATGTCGGTCTGGTTGATGGACAAAGAATCGGCAAGATGGCTGGCGGCTTTGCGCGTCAGGATGGCGATCTGTTGCAGCTGCTGCGCAACAGCATCGCTGGCGATCTGTAGGCCACGTGGATCGTGGTCGGGGATGGGGACAGATGCGGATGGTTTCATGCGTTTGGCTGCTCAGGATCGCGAGGTGGCAACCACACTAGCATATTGCTAACTTGCTTAGCTATCTTCCAAAAAAGTCGAACGGGTATCCATGGGCAGGCGCAATCCCTCACGTTTTACTAGCCTGAGTTCAGGCGAGAATCCCCTCGCTGACCGTGGGCACCAAAGGGAGCGTGCAGCATGACCGACGACACAACAACAAACGGGCCGGCGTCGTACTTCCCCGCCATTGAAAAAAAGTATGGGCAGCCCATCAGCCATTGGCTGGACCTGCTCAAAACCGTCAATGCCCAGAAGCACATGGAAAGGGTCGCCTGGCTTAAAACCGAACACGGCATGGGCCATGGCCACGCCAATGCGCTGGTGGCGTATTACGCGGCGATGGAAAAAGGCGACTGAGCCGCCGCCCTACCCTTCAAGGCGGCGCTGGAGTCGCTTCAGGTCACGGTTGACGATCAGCTTGTGCACCTGACCGACCGGCACCCTATAAAAGCGGCCAAAGGCGTTATGAATGACCACCGATGAGGTGATCGTGAACACACGATCGCTGATCGACAGGCAGATCATCACATCCAGATGCCGGTCGCGCTCGGTCAGCACCAGTACGTCGGGAGCGCTGTGCTCCACCAAAAAGAAGTCCAGCCGCTCGCCGACCTGCACACGCTCTCGCCGCGTGCCGGAAAACCCGCCAATACGTTTCACACCAAACAATGCGCAAATGGCGTCCCTGATCCCAAACGCCATGCGCAGGAATAGCCCCGGTTCGGCCGTCATGATGTTCCAGGCTTCAAGCGCGGTGACATCGACCGGCAGCAGGATCGACCTGCGGTCGTAATAATCCAGGTCGCCCGGCAGGCGCAGTGTGTAAACAACATCGGTGCTCGCCAAACATTCTCTCCTTGAAAGGTGGCCGCGGTTGAATGTGCTCAACCGCAAGCCTTACCGCAATTCGTCCAATAGATGTGACGCGCCTGGCTGTGCCTGAAAACGGCAGGACGCCGCTTGCCGGGCTGAGATTATTTTGCGCCTGCGCTCAAGTAAAGCGCGAAATGGCCTTGAAGAATGTGGGCGCAAGCATGCGCTGCCATCGCCTTCCTGAGCTGGCAGCGCCTGCCGCATGACTTATAAATAGGCGTTATCCCTACCGGGCTGGCCCTGCCTTTTTGTCGCCCTGCTGGGTTCCCGCGGCTCTGGGATCAGGTGCTGCATGCCTTGGTGCCCGGCGGCGTGTTCGTCGGGCATCGGTTTGGCGCACGCCTAGCTGGGCGACGCGTACGCACATGACCTTCCACACCGAGCAAGCCATTCGCGCGATATGCGAGGGCTTGGAGATAATGCGGCTTCGTGAGTCGCACACATCCAGCACTACCCCTTCCGGCCTGCTCAACGGGCACCGTTTTGATGTGGTCGTTCGCAAGCCTTCTCATCCGCTGGCGGCAGCCCTCAGCTCAAACTTAGGCGGCTGACCCGCACATTGACATATCGGTAAATCCCGATACTATCGGGCGCATGGACCTACTCGACATATTCAAAGCCCTCTCAAACCGCACGCGACTCGATATCCTGCAAGGTTTGAAAGATCCCGAAAAAAACTTCCCCGCCCAAGACGAGGGAGACGTTCATACCGTGGGCGTCTGCGTCAGCAGCATCCAGGAAGGCGTCGGCCTTTCCCAGTCGACCGTGTCTGACTACCTGGCGACCCTGCACCGCGCAGGCCTGGTTGAAATCCGCCGTATCGGCCAGTGGACCTACTACAAACGTAACGAAGCCAACATCCGCGCGCTGACGGAGATCCTAGGGAAAGAACTCTAGGTTTTTTTTCATCGCATTATATCGATATTTCCCGATATCCCTTTTTACCGAAACGAGGTCATGCAATGAAAGCGATGATTCTTAACTCCTTTGGCGGGCCCGAGGCGTTCGAACTCTGCGACGTGCCCAAGCCCGTGCCCCATACGGGGCACGTCCTGGTGCGCGTACACGCCACCGCCATCAACCCACTGGATTACCAGGTGCGACGGGGTGACTACGCCGACGCGGTGACACTGCCAGCCATTACCGGCCACGACGTGTCTGGCGTTGTCGAAGCCATCGGGCCGGGTGTGACCGCCTTCGCCCCAGGCGATGAAGTCTGGTACACCCCACAAATATTCGACGGCCCCGGCAGCTACGCCGAGTACCACGTGGCCGCCGAAAGCATCATTGGCAAAAAGCCTGCCTCGCTCAGCCACCTCGAAGCCGCCAGCCTCAGTCTGGTCGGCGGCACTGCGTGGGAAGCACTCGCCGAACGCGCGGCGCTCAGGGTTGGCGAAAGCGTGCTGATACACGGTGGCGCAGGCGGCGTCGGCCACGTGGCAATCCAGCTGGCCAAAGCCATCGGGGCAAGGGTGTTCACCACCGTGCGCGCGGCCAACATTGAGTTTGCGCGAAGCATGGGCGCTGACGTGATCATCGACTACGAAAGCGAGGATTACGTCGAGGCCATCCTGCGCGAAACGGCGGGCCGCGGCGTCGATGTGGTGTTCGACACCCTCGGCGGCGACACCTTGTCACGCAGCCCCGACGCGCTCGCACAACGGGGCCGCGTGGTCTCGATCGTGGACATCACGCAGCCGCAAAACCTGGTTCAGGCCTGGGGCAAAAACGCGGCCTATCACTTTGTGTTCACCCGACAACATCGCGGCAAGCTGGACGAGCTGAGCGCATTAGTGGAACGCGGTCAGCTGCGGCCCCACGTGGGCGCGGTTTATTCGTTGGCCGACATCGCGTTGGCCCATGCTCGGCTGGAAAGCCGCCACAACGGTGTTCAAGGAAAAGTCGCGATTGCCGTCGTGCCATCGCTCATGGCGTGAGCACCGTTGAACTCATTTTTGGAGGAACACCATGATTTATGAAATCGCCCAGCTCCCGGTTTACACAGAACAGGTTGAAGCGTTCAGGCGCGCATTTACCCAGGTCGAGCCGTTGCTGTGTCGAGCGAAGGGCTATTGCGGGCACCTGCTCGCACAAGGCATTGAAACGCCGCAGGTGTTCAACTTGATCGTGAAGTGGGCATCACTTGAAGATCACACGCCAGGGTTCGAGGCGAGTGAGGACCATCGGCTGTTTATGCTGGGGTTGGAGACCTATTTCGCCGACGAGCCAACGGTTTACCATATCGAAGGCGCAGCCTTTGTCAGGCATATGGGCAACGCCGATGCCCCGAGTAGTTCGTGGTTTTAAGCGCCTTGCCTGGTGTTGATTGTCAGCGGTGAATGATCCACGTGCGTTGTCGCCATTGCGGCCTCAACGCACGCATCGCTCGACGCCTGCCGGTGTAATTAAGGGCGTTGGTACGGCCAGCTTTTCTGGTGCTCGCGGGCAGCCTGGAGTAGTTGAGGTGCAGTTTCCTGAACGGCTGTTGTCGGCCCAAAGCGAACATTGCCACTGAGAAAACAACCCGTTGCTAGCACGCTAAAAACCGTTGGCGGGATAACGTTGTGCTTTACACCACTTCCACCAACTCGAATTCTTCTGCCACAAGCTCCATCGCCGCGTCGAACGAGCCCTCCCGTTGAAAAAAATCTTTATGACCCTGCGCCCAATACCCGAGGCTGAGATCCCCTTCGCCTTCCTTTCTTGCAAACGCTTCATTCACGTCGCAGTAACGAATGATACGCAGCGAAACAAGCCTGATGACACATACCGGCTCCCCCTGACCGTTGAGGATGATGCTGTAACCACCAATCGCTGACGATTCATCTTGATAGTTGAATGATGAAAGTGAGCAACATGACGCTGTTTTAATGCCTTTAGCTACACGGTCAGCCAGCTCATCTGCCATCTCTGGAGTATCCCCAAATGCCCATGCACTGGCTTTGGGGTACCTGATCTTTAAATCGTCAATCATGCGCATCATTCGTTTAAACCTTACCGTTGACTGCAGCGTCAGCACCCATTCGCGAATGATTAGCCCGGCACCCTTGATCGAGTTGCACCGCCGCCGGTAATGGCGCGACCCGCTCAGCAGGTCGCGCCCTAGGCGACGATTTTAATTGCCGTGATAGACAGGTAATCGCCCTTCAGCCTCTGCCTTGCGCCCCTCCTGGAAGTCGTTTGACTTATACAGCGTTGCGCGTTGCGCATCCAATTCCGACAGAGCGCCGGCCTGCACCGGGTCGATGACGCGATGCGCAGAGGCCAGCGATGCCTTGATCCCTAAGGGGCCATTGGCGGCGATCCGGTTTGCCAACTCGATCGCTTTGTCGAGGGCTGACTGTGGGTCAGGGATCTCCTGCACCGTGCCCATGCGATAGGCTTCACGGGCGGTCCAATGATCGCCCGTCAGAATGTAGCGCATGGCATTGGCCCAGCCGGCTTCGCGCACGAATCGTACTGTCGATCCACCGCCCGGGAAACGACCATGGGTGTTTTCATCCTGTCCGAAGTCAGTGTTATTCGCCGCAACCCGTATGTCGCCGACGAGAAACAGCTCATGCGCCATGTTCCAAGTGTCGCCGTGAACCGCCACGATCAGAGGCTTGGTGAGATAGGGCATTTTCTTGCCGAGCGGGTCGATCAGCCCCGCACCGAGCGTTGGTCCGCCCGAGCTGGCAACCGCCTTGAAGCCCTCAACGTCAAGGCCCTGCGAGAAATTGTCGCCGTGCCCGAACAACACAGCGGCACGCAGTGAAGGATCATGGTCGTAGTCGTAATACGCCTTGGCGAGGGCCAGGTACGCTTGCGGATCAAGCCTGTTCTGGATATCGGGTCGGTTGATACCAATCAGTACAATCTTGCCACGTCGCTCGACGGTAATTTTGTGAGCGGCACTGGTCGGGATATCGACCAGGGTGACGTCGTCGGGGCGTGTTTTGACGTCGTCGCCAGATTGCGCAATTACAACGCCGGCGAACAAGGACAATGCTGAGAACATGATGATCTTGCGCAATACTCTTTGCATCGATACATCCTTTGGCGAAGTTGGCTGTGCGAATGGGTTCGCCGCGCCAATCAGATAACGCGGCCGTCCCCACTCGGTGCTCAAGTTTTCAGTTCAGTACTGCGAGACACCGCCATCGACATCGAGCTCGATGCCGGTAACGTAGGCACTGTCATCAGAGGCGAGAAATACGGCCGCCTTGCCCAAGTCTTCCGGACTGCCCAAGCGGGACAGCGGGATGCTGCCAACAAGGCCGGCACGCGCAGCCTCGGGAATCAATGACTGCAGTCCTGGGGTAAGCGTATGGCCGGGGCTCAATACGTTGATGCGGATGCCCAGTTCCTTGGTGTCCAGTATGAAACCGCGCGCCAGGTTGCGGACGGCCGCCTTGGTCGATGAATAGACGGACATACTGGGGATGCCGATCGAAGCGGCGATTGAACCGGTGAATATTACCGATGCACCTGTTCCCAGAAGCGGCAGCGCTTTCTGCAGGCCGAACAGCAGGCCCTTGACGTTCGCATTGTAGGTCTTGTCGAAATGCTCCTCGGTGATCTCGCCGAGCTTCATGAACTCATAGAACCCGGCGTTCAACGCCAGTACATCAATGCGCCCGGCTTTTTCCTTGATGCGCGCGTACAGCGCGTCCAGGTCGGCAAGCTTGCCCGCATCGCCTTGAATGCCCACCGCACCGTGGCCAATCTCAGCGACCGCGCGGTCGAGCTCAGGTTGACGCCGGCCCGTGATGAACACGCGAGCGCCTTCATTGGCAAACGCCTTGGCGATACCGAGGCCGATTCCGGCGCTGGCACCCGTGACAACCGCGACCTTGCCTTCAAGTTTTTTGCTCATGTGGCGTACCTTCAATCTGGCTTGCATTGCGCCGCCCGCCCATGTGGGAACGACTCGGCGAGGCGCCAGGCTGGCGCCACAGCAGGAAGATTGAAGGAGGCAATGAGCCCCCTGTAGACGGCAACGGGGACTAACATTTATGCCGGAATGGAATGCTGGTTACGGGTATAGGTCGGCCCGCTTGCGCCGTTCGCTGCAACGCGCAGATTGTCCAGCCAGCTCAACTGCCCTTATCCTCAACGCTCCCCGCCCAACCCGGAGCCGCCATGGACCTTGCCACGCTCGCCCTCTTCCTCCCCGCCTGCTTCGCCCTGAACATGGCGCCAGGCCCGAATAACTTGCTGTCGGTCAGCAACGCCACCCGCTACGGCTATCGCACGTCTTGCCTCGCCGGTGTTGGCCGCTTGCTGGCCTTCGCCGGCATGATCGTCCTCGCCTCGGCGGGCCTGGCGGTGGTGCTGCAAACCTCGGAGTTGTTGTTCTACGCGATCAAGATTCTGGGCGCAGCTTATCTGTTTTATCTGGCATTTCAGTTGTGGCGGGCTAATCCGCAGGCAGAGGCTGAATCGGCGACGGCCAAGGTGGGTTTGTGGGCGTTGGCGCGTCAGGAGTTTCTGGTGGCAGCGGGCAACCCGAAGGCTATCTTGATCTTCACGGCCTTCCTGCCGCAGTTCGTGGTGCCAGGCCAGCCGATCACGCCACAATTTGCGCTGCTGGGCGCGATGTTCCTGGTGCTGGAATGGATCGCCATCAGCGCCTATGCCTACATGGGCCTGCACATGCGTCGCTGGTTTGCCGAGCCGTGCGGTAAACGGATTTTCAATCGATGCTGCGCGGGGTTGTTGTCGGCAGCGGCGACGGTGCTGTTGATGGCGCGTCGCGCTTGAGGTCGCTGCAAAACAGCGAGTGATGCCATCGCTCGCAAGCGCCGCTACACTGCCCACCTGCACCTCACGAATGGATTCGACATTGCGCCGCTTTGCCCTACCCCTCGCTTTACTGTGCTTTGGCCTGCTGGCCTATTGCTTGGTCGCCTTGGCGATCAGTCTGTGGCGCAGCCCCCACAGCCCCACACTGTTGATTGGCGCCTTCTACGACGAAGGCATCATCGTCGATAAAAACCCGGTCAAGGCCGCAGAGTGGTATTTGCGCGCGGCGGAAAAAGGCGAGACCTTCGCACAGTTCAAAACCGGCTTTTTTTACTTTTTCGGGCGCGGTGTAGCCGTTGATCACCGCAAGGGCCTGGAGTGGATCACGCTATCAGCCGAGAACGGCAACTCTGAAGCCCAGTTTTTTTTGGGGGATGCAAACTATGGCGGCGTGGAAATACCGCGCGATAGCGCTCAAGCCGCGGTGTGGTATCGCAAGGCTGCGCAGCAAGGTCATGCCCGCGCCCAGCAACGGCTTGCCGACGCCTATTTCAGAGGCATTGGCGTTGAGCAAAGCGACCGCAAGGCATTTTTCTGGGCGCGCAAAGCCAGTGCGCGAGGCGATGCTGAGGGCCAAACGCTGTTGGCGACCTTCTATTTCACGGGCGTAGGCACGCCGAAAAACCCTCAGCAAGGCATCCAGCTGCTGACCCAGGCCGCCCACTCAGGCAATAGCGAGGCGTACGAATGGCTTGGGATGGCCAACCTGAATGGCATCGGCACCCCCAAAGACGTACCCGCCGCCATTGGGTGGTATACCCGCGCTGGCGACGCGGGCCGGGCCAAAGCGCAGTACATGCTTGGCTATCTGTACAGCAGCAGCGGTGCAGTGCCGGCAGACTATCCAACGGCGAACCGATGGCTGCTCAAGGCCGCGACACAAGGGTACGCTTACGCAACAGCGACCCTCGCCGAGCATGTGGATACGGGAAAGGGCTTTGAACCTAACAAGCTCAGGGCATGCGGTCTCGTGCGCGTGGCGCTGAATCAAAAGCTGTCCGAGTACGAGGACGATTTACGCGGCCAGCTTGAGCATGAGGAAAAAGCCTTGTCCGCAGAACAACTGGCCGACGTCGCGGCGCTGGAAGCCCTCTATTCAACCCCGCAAGGGCTTGGGCAATTGCTGGGTGATATAACCAGCGCGCCATAGACTCACACAAGGGCAAAGTCGATGAGTGCTTTTCAAAAAGGAGAACACGCCATGACCCGCAACCAGCTCGCCGACCTTTACCGAGGGTATATCGACTGCCTCAACCGCCAGGGCTGGGAGCGCCTCGGCGATTTCGTGCACCCGCAGGTGACCTACAACGCCACCCCCGTCGGCCTTGCCGGCTACCGCGCGATGCTGGAGCGGGACTTTCGCGAGATCCCCGACCTGGTGTTCCGCATCCAACTGCTGGTCGCGGACCCGCCCACCGTCGCCAGCCGGTTGAACTTCCACGTCACGCCCACAGGTGAATTTTTCGGCTTGCCGATCAACGGCAAGACGGTGACCTTCGATGAGAACGTATTCTACGAATTCGTCGACGGGAAGATCGCGCACGTCTGGTCCGTGATCGATAAGGCGGCGATCAAACAACAGCTTTAATGGATGGAGCCGCTTGTGGAGAACCCGCTTTTCACCTTTACCACTCAACCCTACCCGCCGCGCCAACGCTTTGAAGTGTGGCGTGAGGAAGTGAATGCGATCTTCGATATCACCATCAGCGAGCCTGAATCCGCAGCCTTCAATTACCGCCTGGCCACCGGTTACCTGGGTTCGTTATTGATGGGCTGCGGTGCCTGGGACGGTGCCGGGGAGCCGGTGCCGTATCGGGTCAAGCGTTCCACACACATGATTCGCCGTGACAGCCTCGACCACTATTACCTCTGCCTCGGCCTGTCTCACACGATTAATGGCACGGCAGGCCGCACCACGCTGGCGGCGGGTAACTCGCAGATCTACATCCTGGACCTCGCCCGTGAACTCGATTGCCTGATCACGGCTGGCGATACCGTGATCCTCACCATTCCTCGCGACTTGCTGGCGCAAAGCCTCGGCTACAAAGACGTGCATGGCCAAGTGCTGCAGGGCGGCTTGAGCGAGCTGCTCGCAGACCATATGCGCGCGTTGCAACAGCGCCTGCCGCGCCTGACACCCGAGGAAATCCCGCACGCCCAACAGGCGACGCTGGCCATGATATCGGCAGCCCTGGCGCCGACAGTGGCCAACCTGCAAACCGCCGAGCAAGCGATCGACCACACCCTGCTCAACCGCGCCCGTCGCTTGATTGAACAGCACCTGCGCAGCCCGGAATTGTCCCCGGCTTTCCTGTGCAAACACCTGGGTATTTCGCGGGCGCAACTGTATCGAGTGTTCAGCCAGGAGTCCGGCGTGGCGGCGTATATCCAGCAGCGCCGGTTGAACCGCGCGCGGGTGATCATCCAGAGTGATTCCGGCGCGCGGCAGCGGGTGTCGGGGCTGGCCTTCCAGTTCGGTTTCAAGAGCGATGCGCACTTCAGCCGCACCTTCAAGCAAGCCTTTGGCTATTCGCCGCGCGAGGCCCGGGAGTTGAGCGCCGCGGCCCAGGCGCCGGAGCGCGTGAGCCGCCACACCGGGTTCTCGTTACGCAACATCCTGGGGCAGATGAAGGCGGTCTGAGACACCCAGGCAAGTCATTGAGACGCGGGGACAGGAAGATTTTCTCCGCGTGCTTTTCACCGTTTTATCATTGGCCGACGTTCAAAAGCCCTGACTAAACGGAGAAAATCATGGCCCGTCGTACTGTTATCGCAACGCTTGCCACCGCCCTCTTGCTGACGGGTTGCGCCAATGGCGTCAACGGGCTCAGCAGCTTGAACAACCTGTCATTGCCGGGTATCCAGGGCAAAGCCGGGCCGGATATTTCGCTGTTCGACACCACGTATGTCAGGACGCACATCATTTCTGGCAAGACCACCTCCCAACAGCTCAAAGCCCTGTATGGCGAACCGCAGGATCAGTCGATTTCATCCGACGGCACCGAAACCTGGAACTACGCGCCCTCCACCACCCAGAACGCATCCATGCGCCACTTGCTCGGGCTGGTCTCCAACCGTATCCCCGGCAATACCTACGACAACGCCCTCGACACCCGGCGCACAGCCATCGACAACCTTGCACCGCAGCAACAGAGCCGCCGCCTGAACATCCACCTCAACAATGGCGTGGTCAGGGACTACAGCATTCTGTAACAGCACCGCCCGGCAGTTCTGCCGGGCTCGCTTCAGCCCTCATCTAAACTCCACGTACCCTTGATACGTGGAGCCCTGAAATGACCCACAAAAATACCCTGTGCCTCTGGTACAACGGCACCGCCCTCGAAGCCGCGACCTTCTATGCCTCGCTCTTTCCGGACAGCGCCGTCAAGGCCGTGCATCACGCCCCAGGCGACTACCCGGCAGGCAAGCAAGGCGACGTGTTGACCGTCGAGTTCACAGTCCTGGGCATTCCATGCCTGGGGCTGAATGGCGGCCCGGCATTCCCACACACAGAGGCGTTCTCCTTCCAGGTGGCGACGGACGATCAAGCCGAAACCGACCGTTATTGGCACGCAATCATCGATAACGGTGGCCAGGCCAGCGCATGCGGCTGGTGCAAGGACAAGTGGGGGCTGTCGTGGCAGATATCTCCGCGCGTGTTGACCGACGCAGTGACCCATCCCGACCCGGTGATCGCCAAGCGCGCATTTGACGCGATGATGACCATGACCAAAATCGATGTGGCCGCCATTGAGGCTGCAGTGGCCGGGCGCTGACTCGTGTAGCAAACAGGCTTGTCGTGGCGAGCGGGCTTACTGTGGCGAGCGGGCTTGCCCCGCGTTGGAGTGCGAAGCGCTCCCAACTCAAACGCCCCGGTATAACTGACAGATCCCATCAGCAGGTTCTGGGCCTGCTGCGCCGCCCAACGCGGGGCAAGCCCGCTCGCCACACCGGCCCACGTTCTGGCATCCTGCCCCCCCAAAGTCGTCGAATGCGAGCTGCAAGCCCATGAACCACGGCGTCAAACTTGACCCTCGCACGATCCCAGTGCCGCAATCAATCAGCCCTCAAGCCCAGGCCACACTGCAACGCCTGGTCGGGGCTGACGGTGTGCCCCTCAACGCGCTGCACGCGATGCCCGCGCCCGAGGACTATGACGGCTGGCGCCGTCTGCAGGCCGCCGTGGCTCAGAACTACGCCAGCGCCAACGCGGGGCAAGCGGCGTCGCTGCGGGCCAGCCTGCACACCCTCAGGGTTGAAAACGCCAGCGTGCATATCGCCACACCGGCGTCTGCCACACCCTTTGCCTACATCGACCTGCACGGCGGCGCGCTGGTGTTCGGCGGCGGCGAAAACTGCCGCCTCGCGGCCGGCAGGCAAGCCGATCTGCACGACGTGATCTGCTATGGCGTGGACTACCGCATGCCACCCGACCATCCCTACCCCGCAGCGCTGGATGACTGCCTGGCTGTCTATCGGCACGTTCTCAAGCATCACGCGCCGCAACAGATCGTGATCGGTGGCCGCTCAGCGGGCGGCAACCTTGCAGCGGCCATGGTGTTGCGTGCGCGTGACGAAGGTTTGCCATTGCCCGCAGCGCTGGTGTTGCTGTCGCCGGAAGTCGACCTCACCGAGTCCGGCGACAGCTTCCAGGTCAACCGCACCGTCGACGTGGTGCTGCCCAACCCGTTGATGAACGTCAATCTGTTGTATGCCAATGGTGCGGACTTGTCTCACCCGTACCTGTCTCCGCTGTTTGGCGATTTCACCCAGGGTTTCCCGCCAACTTTTCTGCAAAGCGGCACCCGTGATCTGTTTCTGTCCAACACCGTGCGCCTGCACCGCGCCTTGCGCCAGGCGCGGGTAACGGCGCAGTTGCATGTGTTCGAAGCCATGCCGCACGGCGGTTTCATGGGCGCGCCGGAAGACGCGGCGCTGGCCACCGAGGTCGCAGAATTTGTCCGTGAGCAGTTAAAGCGGGGTTGACACATTCCGTCACATCCGCTGAAGATGGAAGCCTTATTCAGGGTGTGTCAGCGCATGTCTGCATCGTCTTTCGTTAACCTTTGTGCCATTGGCTTGATTGCCAAGGCGCAAGGTTGCGTGGAACACGCCCTCAAGTCGAAGAAACAGTCGCTCATGTGACCGGGGCGCGCTGTCCCGTCAGATGAGCTGACAGGACATTGAGCGCGACGGACCTCCCTCCCTCCCTTTGCACAATCCCCCTCTGCCCTTCTGACGGTGACTCCAGCGGTCAACCATCAGGAGAAAGTGCATGTCATCGTTTCAAGGTATCTGGGTTCCCGTGGTCACGCCGTTTCACGACGGCGCCATCGACTTCATCGGCCTGCGCCGGTTGGTCAGCCACCTGCTGGAAAAACACGTGGCCGGCATCATGGTCTGCACCACCACCGGAGAAGCGGCGTCACTGAGCCGCGCGGAACAACTGGCCGTGCTGGATGCGGTGCTGCAACTCGTGCCGGCGCAGCGCGTGGTGATGGGCCTGGCGGGCAACAACCAGCGTGAACTGCTGCAGTTCCAGAGCGAAATCCTCAAACGCGCGGTGGCCGGCTTGCTGGTGCCGGCGCCCAGTTATATCCGGCCCTCCCAGGCCGGCCTCGAAGCGTTTTTCCGCACGGTGGCCGACGCCTCCAGTGTGCCGGTCATTCTCTATGACATTCCCTACCGTACCGGCGTGACCTTCGAACAGGCCACTTTGCTGAACATCGTCAAGCACACGCGAATCGTCGCGATCAAAGACTGCGGCGGCAACCTGGCGACTACCTTGGCGCTGCTCGCCAGCGGCAACGTGGAGGTGTTGTGTGGCGAGGATCTTCAAATCTTCAACGCGCTGTGCCTGGGCGCCAGTGGTGCGATTGCAGCCTCGGCCCATGTGCACACCGAGGACTTTGTGGCGCTGTACCAGCAGGTACGCGACAACCAGCTCAGCGACGCGAGGGCGACTTTTTTCAGGTTGATGCCCCTGATCAACACCCTGTTCATGGAGCCCAACCCCGCGCCGGTAAAGGCGGCGCTGGCGATGCAAGGCTTGATCGCCAGTGAGCTGCGCGCGCCGATGCAAACAGCCAGCACTGGCGTTATAGAGCGGCTGCAGCAGGTTTCGATGCGCGGCGTTTAAGCGTCAACACGCGCTCATGCGCCAAAAAAAGACATCCAACGGACCGCCCGGTTGCGACCGGCGCGATCCCGGCCTATGTTCCAAGCCATGCTTTGCATTTTTGCTGTCCCTCCCCCTACGCCTCTTCCGTACCAGGTGACGACATGCCCACGCTTTCCCGCCCCGCCGTACTCGAATTGATCGGCAACACGCCGCTGGTCAAGGTCAGCCGATTTGATACCGGCCTGTGCACGCTGTTCCTCAAACTTGAATGCCAAAACCCCGGTGGTTCCATCAAAGACCGCATCGGCCTGGCCATGATTGATGCCGCCGAACGCGACGGCCGCCTGCGCCCCGGCGGCACCATCATCGAAGCCACCGCCGGCAACACCGGCCTGGGGCTTGCGCTGGTCGGCCGGGCCAAGGGCTACCGCGTAGTGCTGGTGGTGCCCGACAAGATGTCCACCGAAAAAGTCCTGCACTTGAAGGCCATGGGCGCCGAGGTGCATATCACCCGCTCCGACGTCGGCAAGGGCCATCCTGAGTATTACCAGGACGTGGCTGCGCGCCTGGCCAAGGACATTCCCGGTTCATTTTTTGCCGATCAGTTCAACAACCCGGCCAACCCGCTGGCTCACGAAACCAGCACCGCGCCGGAAATCTGGGCGCAAACCCAGCACGACGTGGATGCGATCGTGGTGGGCGTCGGCTCGGCCGGCACCCTCACCGGCCTGACGCGTTTCTTCAAACGCGTACAGCCGGAACTGGCCATGGTGCTGGCGGATCCGATGGGTTCGGTAATGGCTGAATACAGCCGCAGCGGCAGGATGGAAACGCCGGGGTCATGGGCCGTGGAAGGCATCGGCGAAGACTTCATCCCCTCGATCGCCGACCTCTCCAGCGTGCGCCACGCCTATTCCATCAGCGATGAAGAAAGCTTCGACCACGCCCGCCAACTGCTCAAGGCCGAAGGCATTCTCGGCGGCTCGTCAACCGGCACCCTGCTCGCTGCTGCGCTGCGTTATTGCCGCGAGCAGACCGAACCCAAACGCGTGGTCACCTTCGTCTGCGACACCGGCACGCGGTACCTGTCCAAGGTCTACAACGACCAATGGATGAACGACGCGGGCCTGCTCCAGTACAAACACTACGGCGACCTGCGCGACCTGATCGCCCGCCGCTTCGAAGACGGCCGCGTGATCAGCGTGAGCCCCGACGATACCCTGCTCACGGCCTTCCAGCGCATGCGCCTGGCCGATGTCTCGCAACTGCCCGTGCTGGTCGAAGGCCGCGAGCTGGTTGGCGTGATCGACGAGTCCGACATCCTGCTGGGGTTGCACCATGACGCCGCCGACTTTTCCATGATCGTTGCCAGCGCCATGACCGACACCTTGCAAACCCTGGCCCCGAGTGCCAGCCTGGCCGAACTGCAGGCGGAACTTGATCGCGGCCTGGTTGCCATCATTGCTGACGCTTCAGGTTTTTATGGCCTGATCACCCGCGTCGACCTGCTTAATCATCTACGGAGATCCCTTGCATGAGTCAGCCCGATAAAAGCGCCTTTGCCACCCGCGTGATCCACGCCGGGCAATCACCCGACCCGACCACGGGAGCGCTGATGCCGCCGATCTATGCCAACTCCACGTATCTGCAAGACAGCCCCGGCGTGCACAAGGGCTTTGACTATGGTCGTTCTCACAACCCCACGCGCTTTGCCCTGGAGCGCTGCGTGGCCGACCTTGAAGGCGGCAGCCAGGCGTTTGCCTTTGCCTCCGGGCTGGCGGCGATTTCCACCGTGCTGGAACTGCTCGATGCCGGCGCGCACATCGTCTCCGGCAACGACCTGTACGGCGGCACCTTCCGCCTGTTCGACAAGGTGCGCCAGCGCAGCGCCGGCCACCGTTTCAGCTTTGTCGACTTGAGCGACTTGCAGGCGTTCGAGGCGTCGTTGCAGGACGACACTCGCATGGTCTGGGTCGAGACTCCGAGCAACCCGCTGCTCAGCCTTACTGACCTGAGTGCAATCGCGCGAATCTGCCGCGACCGCGGCATCATCTGCGTAGCCGACAACACCTTTGCCAGCCCATGGATCCAGCGCCCGCTGGAGCTGGGGTTCGACATCGTGGTGCACTCCACCACCAAATACCTCAACGGCCACTCCGACGTGATCGGCGGCATCGCCATTGTCGGCGATAACCCGGAGCTCGCCGAACGCCTGGGCTTCCTGCAGAACTCAGTCGGCGCGATTGCCGGCCCGTTCGATGCATTCCTGACGCTGCGCGGCGTGAAAACCCTGGCTTTGCGCATGGAGCGCCATTGCAGCAATGCCCTGGAGTTGGCCACCTGGCTGGAAAAACAGCCGCAAGTCTCACGGGTTTATTACCCAGGCCTGGCCTCGCATCCCCAGCACGAACTGGCACGCAAGCAGATGCGTGGGTTTGGCGGGATGATTTCGGTGGATTTGAACAGTGACCTGGCCGGCGCCACACGCTTTCTGGAAAACGTGAAGATCTTTGCCTTGGCCGAAAGCCTGGGCGGTGTCGAAAGCCTGATCGAACACCCGGCGATCATGACCCACGCCAGCATCCCAGCAGCAACGCGGGCGCAACTGGGCATTGGCGACGGTTTGGTGCGTTTGTCGGTGGGTGTTGAAGACGTCGAGGACCTGCGGGCCGACCTAGCGCAGGCATTGGCCCTGATCTAACCCAATCGCCCAAACAATTAAGCCTTACCTGTGGGAGCGGGCTTGCTCGCGAGGGCGGTGGGTCAGTCTGTCTATCCAGTGACTGACACGCCGCCTTCGCGGGCAAGCCCGCTCCCACAGGGGTTCGGCGTCGGGCTGAAATGATGTTGATTGTCCCCACACTCAAAGGTGGGAGCTGGCTTGCCTGCGAAAGCATCACCTCGGTACACCTGAACCACCGAGGTGTCTGCATCGCGGGCAAGCCCGCTCCCACAGGGTTAGCGTCGGGCTCAAATGATGTTGATTGTCCCCACACTCAAAGGTGGGAGCTGGCTTGCCTGCGAAAGCATCACCTCGGTACACCTGAAACACCGAGGTGTCTGCATCGCGGGCAAGCCCGCTCCCACAGGGGTTTACGCGTCAGGCTGAGGTGATATTCGCACGCGCCGCGTGCAGCTTTTTGTAGCTGTCGATCAAGCGCAAATGCCGATCCAGCCCTTCCAGCTTCATGCTGGTCGGCGTCAAACCATAGAAACGCAGCGTGCCGTTGACCGAGCCGATCACCGCGTCCATGCGCTCATTGCCGAACATGCGGCGGAAGTTGGCCTCGTAATCCGCGAGTTGCAGGTCCTCGTCCAGGTGCATCTCCAACACCGCGTTCACCGCCTGATAGAACAGGCCGCGATCAGCAGTGTTGTCGTTGTACTGCAGGAACATCTCCACGCACTCTTTCGCCTCCTCATATTGCTGCAAGGCGAGGTAGATCAGCAGCTTCAACTCCAGAATGGTCAGTTGGCCCCACGCGGTGTTGTCGTCGAACTCGATGCCGATCAAGGTGGTGATGTCGGTGTAATCGTCCAGCTCGCTTTCCACCAGACGCTCAGCCAGCGCTTTGAGCTCGTCATCGCTGAGGCGGTGCAGGTTGAGGATGTCGGCCCGGAAAAACAGCGCCTTGTTGGTGTTGTCCCAGATCAGATCATCCACCGGGTAAATTTCCGAGTAGTCCGGCACCAGGATGCGGCAGGCGGTTGCGCCGAGGTGTTCGTACACCGCCATGTAGGACTCTTTGCCCATGCCTTCGAGGATGCCAAACAGGGTCGCGGCTTCCTGGGCATTCGAGTCTTCGCCCTGACCGGAGAAATCCCACTCAACGAACTCGTAGTCTGACTGAGCACTGAAGAAGCGCCACGAGACCACGCCGCTGGAGTCGATAAAATGCTCGACGAAGTTGTTTGGTTCGGTGACCGCGTGGCCTTCAAAGGTCGGCTGCGGCAGGTCGTTCAAGCCTTCGAAGCTGCGGCCCTGAAGCAATTCGGTGAGGCTGCGTTCCAGCGCCACTTCCAGGCTTGGGTGGGCGCCGAACGAGGCGAATACGCCGCCGGTGCGCGGGTTCATCAAGGTCACGCACATCACCGGGAATTCACCGCCCAGGGACGCGTCCTTGACCAGCACCGGGAAGCCCTGGGCTTCCAGGCCTTGAATACCGGCAAGAATTCCCGGGTATTTGGCGAGCACTTCAGCCGGTACGTCCGGCAGGGCGAATTCGCCTTCGATGATTTCGCGCTTGACCGCGCGCTCGAAAATCTCCGACAGGCACTGCACCTGGGCTTCGGCCAGGGTATTGCCCGCGCTCATGCCGTTGCTGAGGTAGAGGTTTTCGATCAGGTTGGACGGGAAGTACACCACCTCGCCATCGGACTGGCGCACGAACGGCAGCGAAACAATCCCGCGTTCTTCATTGCCCGAGTTGGTGTCATACAGGTGCGAGCCGCGCAGTTCGCCATCGCGGTTGTAGATTTTCAGGCAGTAGGCGTCGAGGATTTCAGGCGGAAGCTCGTCTTTGCTGCCCGGCTGGAACCAGCGCTCATCCGGGTAATGCACGAACGGCGCGTTGGCCAGTTCCTCACCCCAGAACTGGTCGTTGTAGAAGAAGTTGCAGTTGAGCCGCTCGATGAACTCGCCCAACGCTGACGCCAGTGCGCCCTCTTTGGTCGCGCCCTTGCCGTTGGTGAAGCACATCGGCGAGTGGGCATCGCGGATATGCAGCGACCAGACGTTGGGCACGATATTGCGCCACGAGGCGATTTCAATCTTCATGCCCAGCCCCGCGAGGATGCCGGACATGTTGGCGATGGTCTGCTCCAGCGGCAGGTCCTTGCCAGCGATGTAGGTGCCCGTTTCAGAAGCAGCATTAGGCATCAACAACGCCTGGGCATCGGCGTCGAGGTTGTCCACCTCTTCAATCACAAACTGGGGCCCCGCCTGCACGACTTTCTTGACGGTGCAACGGTCGATGGAGCGCAAAATGCCCTGGCGGTCCTTGTCGGAGATATCCGCCGGCAACTCGACCTGGATCTTGAAGATCTGGTTGTAGCGGTTTTCCGGGTCAACGATGTTGTTTTGCGACAGGCGAATATTTTCGGTGGGGATATTGCGCGTTTCGCAGTACAGCTTCACAAAGTACGCCGCACACAACGCCGACGAAGCCAGGAAGTAATCGAACGGACCCGGGGCCGAACCATCGCCTTTATAGCGAATGGGTTGGTCGGCAATCACCGTGAAGTCATCGAACTTGGCTTCAAGCCGAAGGTTGTCGAGAAAGTTGACCTTAATTTCCATGCGGGCACACCAGAACGAGCTAAACAAATTGGCCGCCATTATGAAGATTTTCGCCGGGAAGTCTCAGGGTTTTCCGAATTGGCTGCCGATCGGTGCTAACGTTCCAGCCAACCTCTCATTGAAGTTGTGCGCCCATGACCCTCACCGACAACCTCCTCGCCTTCACCTTCGCCGCCACTGTGCTGACGCTCACGCCCGGGCTCGACACCGCCTTGGTGCTGCGCACCGCTACGGTAGAAGGCAAGCGTCAGGCGCTGCACGCTGCCCTCGGCATCAACGCCGGTTGCCTGGTGTGGGGCGCAGCCGTGGCTTTTGGGCTGGGCGCGTTGATTGCAGTGTCGGAGGTAGCGTTCAACCTGCTCAAGTACTGCGGCGCCGCTTACCTGGCCTGGTTGGGCGTGAACATGCTGCTGCGCCCGCGCCGTTCACTGTCGTCGGCCAACGCTGATGCCAGGCCCGGCGGCAACTGGTTTTTCAAGGGCATGCTGGGCAATGTGCTGAACCCTAAGGTGGGGATTTTTTACGTGTCGTTCCTGCCGCAGTTCATTCCCCAGGGCCATTCGTTGATTGCCTGGACGTTCGGCCTGGTGAGCATTCACGTGGTGTTGGGGCTGGCGTGGTCGTTGGCGTTGATTGGCGCCACCCGGCCACTGTCCGGCTTCCTGCGCCGAGAAAAGGTCATTCAGTGGATGGACCGCACCACGGGCCTGATCTTTGTTGTATTTGCCGCGCGCCTGGCGTTCAGCAAGCGCTGAGTGCAGGCTGTTTAGCCAACAACAGCCACGCCACCACCACCGACATCGTCACCGCCACGGCGCCTGCCAGGTACACCGACGCTACGTCGGTAGCACCGGCCAAAGCGCCGGCCAGCGGGGTGCTGATCCCTAACGCAATATCGAGGAAGGCCACATAGGCGCCCATGGCCAGCCCGCGCGTTTGCGGGGGCGCACGCTTGATCGCCTCGACACCAAACCCCGGGAACGCCAACGAATAACCGAAGCCGGTCAGCGCTGCGCCCACGTACGCCGTCAGCGGTGAGCCTGCGCCCCAGATCAACAACTGCCCCGCCGCTTCGATCAGTACACAGACCAACGCGACGACTGCGCCACCGAGCTTGTCCGGCAGGTGCCCGAAGAAGATTCGCGCGCCAATAAATGCCAGGCCAAACGCGGTGAAGGCGAACGACGCGTTGCCCCAGTCCTTGGACGCAAACAGCAGCGCGATAAACGCTGTGATCAGCCCAAAACCGATGCTGGAAAACGCCAGCCCCAGGCCCGGCAACCACACTGTGCCCAGTACTTTGTAAAACGAGGTGCGCCGCTGGCTGGTGGGCGCAACACCCTTGGCCCCCGCGACGATGGCCAGCGCGCACAGCGGCAACAGCAGGGTCGCGATACTGATTCCACTGAACCCCCACTGGCTGTTGATTGCCACGCCCAACGGTGCACCCAGCGCAAATGCGGCATAGATCGCAATGCCGATCCAGGCCATCACCTTGCCGGCGTTTTGCGGCCCTACCATGCCCATGCCCCAGCCCATCGAGCCGGTGATGATCAGGCTTTCACCCACGGCCAGCACCACGCGCCCGGCGAGCAGAACCCACACCGACAGCGCCGGTGTGTCGACAAACGCCAGCGACGCCAGGTACAGCACACCGGAACTGGCCGCCACCAGCATGCCAATCAACATCGCGCGCTTGGGCCCGCGCATGTCGGCAAAATTGCCGGCCCAGGCCCGTGACAGCAACGCCGCCACGAATTGCGCGCCCACCACCACGCCGACCACCAGGGTGCTCATGCCCAGGGTGTGGTTCAGGTGCAGCGCCAGCACCGGCAACTGCAGGCCGATGATCAGGAAACCGACGAACACCGCCAGCGTGATCGGCAGCATTTTCAGCAAGACAGGTTGAGTCATGAAAACCTTCCGTCAGAGGGTGAAGTAGTCGGCTTGATCAAGGTCTGTGAGCAAGCCCGGGCCGCTGGGCGCCCAGCCCAGCAGGTGGCGGGTGCGCGCGCTGGAAACGGCCATGTCGGCCCCGGCCATCGTCGCGAACCAACCAAAATGCTCACGCGGCCGGGATTGCACCGGCACACCCAGGCGGCGCCCGATGACCTCGGCGATGGCTTTGAACGGCACGGCCTCGTCCGCAACCGCGTGGTACACGGCTTGGCTGACGCCCTCCTCCAGCGCCAGGCGGTAGACCCGCGCCGCATCGGTGCGGTACACGCCCGACCAGCAATTCTCGCCGTCGCCGATATAGGCCGACACGCCCGTCTGCCGTGCCAGGCGAATCAAAATCGGCAGAAAACCATGGTCGCCTACCCCGTGCACCGACGGCGCCAGTCGCACGGTTGCCGCCCGTATGCCACGCTCGGCCAACAGGCGCGCGGCGGGTTCGGATTGGCGCGGGGCGCCCGCGTTCGGCACGTCACTCTCGAGCGCGCCGCGCGCCAGGCCAGACAAACCCGAGGTCACGATCAGCGGCGTATCCGAGCCTTTGAGCACACTTTCCAGCGCCTCGATCACGCGACGGTCCTGTGCGCAGTTTTCGATGAACCGTGTGAAGTCATGATTGAACGCGGTATGGATGACCGCATCTGCGCTCCAGGCCGCACGGCGCAAAACATCCAGGTCATCCAGGCAGCCGCGCAGCACTTTCGCGCCGGTGGCCGCCAGTGCCTGGGCCTTTTCATCGCTGCGGGCCAAACCGGTGACCCGGTAGCCGGCGCCGATCAGATCCTTGACCACTTCGCAGCCAACCCAGCCGGTGGCTCCCGTGACAAATACATGCATGAGGTGACTCCTGTTAGCGCAAGCGGATCGAGAGTTCGATGTCGTCGGCAAAGGGCACGGACAGGTAGCCGTTCGCAGGCTCGCGCACGTGCGCCAGGTAATGCGGGCAATAGTCGGTATTGTCGGCTATCACCAGCGCGCCGGGCCGCAGGTGTTTTTGCACCCGGTGCAGCACGTCGCCATACAGGCTCTTGGCGCCATCGAGCAGCAGCAGATCGACCGCTTCCGGCAGGTCTGTGGCCAACGTCACCAAGGCGTCGCCCTCACGGATTTCGATCAGGTCGCTGACGCCGCCCTGAATGAAATGCTCGCGTGCCAGGGCGATCTTCGAGGGCTCGAATTCACTGCCAATCAGCACGCCGCCACCGTTGTCGCGCAACGCGGCGGCCAGGAACAAGGTAGAAAGGCCAAACGACGTCCCAAACTCCACGATGGCCCGCGCCTTAGTGCTGCGCGCCAACAGGTACAACAAGGTGCCAGTGTCGCGAGAGACCGGCAGCCACAGGTCTTTGAGCATCGTGTAGAGCGCGAGGTAGTCGGTTTTGCTGTGCATCAGACGGTCGCGTTCTTCACGCGTAACGCTGTTGATGAGAGGGCTGGTGGCCGCATTGGCTTGTGCGTACAGGCGTTCGATCAAGGGCGCCATTGGCGCGGAGGTCAGGGTCGACATGATTGATTTCCGTGAGGTTGGGACTAAGATGCGACTAATTCGTCGCATTAAAAGTATGCGAGTGATTCGTCGCATTCGCTATTCGCGTTAGCCCCGCCGCTGGAGCCCTTGATGACAACCCGCCAGACCGCCCGTATTTCCTCACGCAAACAGCCACAACAGGCGCGTTCCACCGAGCTGGTGGCGGCGATCCTGCAAGCAGCTATTCAGGTTTTGGCCAAGGAAGGCGCCACGCGTTTCACCACCGCACGCGTGGCGGAAAAAGCCGGCGTGAGTGTCGGTTCGGTGTACCAGTACTTCCCCAACAAGGCGGCCATCCTGTTCCGACTGCAGAGCGATGAGTGGCAGCAGACCACGCAGATGCTGCGCGACATCCTGGATAAAACCGACGTTGCGCCGCTTGAGCGCCTGCGCACCCTGGTGCATGCGTTTATTCATTCCGAATGCGAGGAAGCGCAGATGCGCGTAGCGCTGAACGACGCCGCGCCGCTGTATCGCGATGCGCCCGAAGCCGTGGAAGTGCGCGCGGCAGGTCAGCGCGCCTTTGAGACGTTCATGCTTGAATTGCTACCCGATGTGCCTGCTGAACGCCGAGCACTGGCCTGCGATTTGATCCTGACCACGCTCAGCTCGGTGGGTAAGGATTTTTCCGGCAGCCCACGTACGGCGGCGGAAATAGCTGTTTACGCCGATGGAATGGCTGATATGTTTCGCGCCTATGTAAACGCACTGAATCTGCTGTAAAGCACTTATCTCCAGCAAAGGAATGCCCATGGACTTCTTCAAGAAGTTGTTCGGTATTGCCAAAAAACCTGACGCCGAAGCGGCCCTGTCCGCGCCGACTGAACCTGTTGAGCCGGTTGAAACAGCAGCAGATGCAGCCAATATCGCCGCGCGCCTTGCCAGCGGCGAATGCCTGGACCGTCACTGGCAGACCGTGGGTCGCGTGGAACAGGACGTGCTGACGTACATGATCAGCCCAAGCTTTATCGGCGGTCCTCATTGGCCCTCCACCCGCCAGGCGTACCGCGTGGTGCGCCGTGATGAATCCATCGTCCTCGCCACCGAAGGCCTGTCCGACCCCTTCGACGATGCAGAAGGGCTGGGCAATGGGTTTGAGATGGAATTGTTCCTGGAAACACCGGATATCCCCGACGACGCCCGTGGCGAGCCGGGTGATGTCGACCCTTTGCGTCGCAGTTGGGCGTTCGAGCTGCTCGAACACGTCGCCAAGACCGTAGCCAACGCGGGCGGCATTACCCACCAGTTGGACAATCACGGCGTACTGTCTTTGGAACTGCCAGGGTTCAGCCTGTCACATCAGATGAGCGATCAAGTGCCCAGGCTGTTCGTCACCGAAGACGACGCCGCCGGCGTGCTGCTCGGTGGGCCGGAACCAGACTTCCCTACCCGCCTTGAAGACATGCCGCTATCGCCGGTGCGACTGGTGCCGGTGGTGTTGATTACCGCGTCGGAGCTTGAGTATGTGCGTGCAGGTGGGCGTGCGGCTCGAGAGGACCTGGTGGCGCGTTTGAACGCCGCCGGCGTAGGGCATACCAGCACCTTGTATCGCCAAAGCGTGGTATGAGGAGGCGTTGCGCCGCCGCGACGATTGTTTAACCAAGCCATAACTGAAGGTACACAAACGGCGATTTAACCCACCTGCGCGTGGTGGGAGCATTGGCAACCATGATTTCGCTATTGCGTGTGTTCCCTCGCCACCTGCACCCTTGCTTCCCGAAGGCGCGTGCGCGTCCCTGCGAAAACCCGCTGTTCAATATCATCCTGGCCTTCTGGGCGCTGTGGCATTGCCGTCATGCGCGTCCGCCCGATGCACGCCTCTGATCAAGTCGAAACGCCTCGCCGGCATTCATTTTTTCAGAAGGATCATTCCATGACCGCAGCCATGCGCCCTGTCATCGGTGCTGCCCAGCGCAGCGCTTCGTATTACACCGCCAGCCTCAATGACGCTACCCAGTACCCGACCCTGCAAGGCCAGGTCAGCGTTGACGTGGTGATTATCGGCGGCGGCTTCACCGGCGTTGCCAGTGCCGTCGAGCTGGCTGAACGCGGGCTCAAGGTCGCGGTTGTCGAAGCCAACCGGATCGGCTGGGGCGCCAGCGGGCGCAATGGTGGGCAAGTCACCGGCAGCCTGTCGGGCGATGAGGCCATGCGCGAGCAAATGCGCAACCGCCTGGGCACGCAGGTGGACGACTTCATCTGGCACCTGCGCTGGCGTGGTCACGAGATCATCGAGCAACGCGTGAATACGTACGCCATTGACTGCGACCTCAAGCACGGCCACTTGCACGCGGCGATGAAGCCCTCGCACCTGAGCGAACTGCGTGCTTTCCACGACCAGGCACAACGGCGCGGCATGGGCGATCAGGTCAGTCTGCTCGATCAGGCCGCTATGCGTGAGCATCTGGACAGCCCGTTGTACCTCGGTGCGCTGAAAAACACGCGCAACCTGCACGTGCATCCACTGAACCTATGCCTGGGCGAAGCCCGCGCGGCGCACAGCCTGGGCGCGTTGATTTATGAGAATTCCGCGGTGCTGGAAATCGTGCATGGCGACCGGCCTGCCGTGATCACCGCCCTTGGCCGCATCGACGCGCGCCAGGTGCTGCTGGCCGGCGACGTGTACCACAGGCTCGAACCCAAACAGCTCAAGGGTAAAATCTTCCCGGCCATGGGCGGCATTGTCACGACCGCGCCGCTGGGCGCGCTGGCGCAGCAGATCAACCCACAGGACCTGGCGGTGTACGACTGCCGGTTCGTGCTCGACTACTACCGCCTGACGGGCGATGGGCGCCTGCTGTTCGGTGGCGGCGCAAACTATTCCGGGCGCGACTCACGCGACATTGCCGCAGAGCTGCGCCCATGCATCGAGCGAACGTTTCCCGCGCTGAGGGGGGTAGACATCGAGTTCCAGTGGAGTTGTGCGATGGGCATTGTGATCAATCGCATCCCGCAGCTGGGCAAGCTCTCAGAGCATGTCTGGTACTGCCAGGGCTACTCGGGGCATGGCATCGCCACCAGCCACATCATGGGCGAGATCATGGCCGAAGCGCTGACCGGCACGCTGGAAAAGTACGACACCTTTGCCGGCTGCAAACACATCAGGGTGCCGCTGGGCGATGTGTTCGGCAACCCGATGCTGGCGGTGGGCATGTGGTACTACCAGATGCTCGAGAAGCTGCGCTGACCCACTCAGGGTTGAGCGGGTTGCTTGCGGGACATGCCGGTGAAGAACGTGGCATTGTCCGGCGCCGAGTTGTGCTCGATCACCGCGAAATTTTTCACCAGTTGAATGTGGTACGGGCCGTTTGAAGGGGGTGCCAACGGCTCACGCACGATGATCAGGTTCTCGGTTTCCATTGGCCCCGTGTAGCCGCGCGGCATGCTGGAGTTTTCGCCGAACTCGGTGGGCGGGACTTCTTCCTGGGTGTAGGCGCTCAGCCGTACCCGCTCGCCGTTACGCATTTTCCAGCGGGTAGAACGGGTCCAGCAACAATCGCGGTCCACTTGGGAGAGCAAAATGCCCTCTGAGGGACTGAGCGAGAACATGCCGCTGCTGGTCTCCCAGGCCAGCTTGGTCAAGGGCGCGTTGATTACCCAACGCTGGGTTTGCGGGTCTTGCAGGTAAACATCGAACATCGGTTTGTAGCGCTGGATGGGATCGTTGCCATTGCGAATCGCCAGGTCCTGGCGACCGTCCTGGTCGAAGTCGGCGAAATACAGCAGGCTGAACGGCCCAAGCAGCCCATTGTCGGTCTTGCCATGTTGGTCCACCGGCACATTGGCGGCCGGCGAGTGCAACTAGTGGGGGGCCGTTTCAGGCGCCCTTACTGGGCGATACCCACCACGTCATTGCACACCGGCTACCGGCTTCAAAGCCGTGGGCGTACTCGTCGGCCAGGATATCTGCCAGGCGCTTGTCCCCTTGCTGCTGGAAACCCAGGCGGCTGTAAAACGGCGCGTTCCACGGCACATGCTTGAACGTCGTCAGTGTCACCGCACGCAGTGGATAGGAACGCGCACAGTCCATCGCCGTTTCCACCAGTTTGCGCCCCCATCCCTGGCCTTGTATGGATTGCGCGACGGACACTTCATGAATATGCAAAGCATCGCCCTGGCGTTCTGCGCTGAGGAAACCCTGTGGCTGGGCGTCAGCATCGACGACCACCCAACAGGTCGATAGTCCGATCAGTTGGCGATGGCGTTCAACGCTCATCGTGGGGGTGTCCGCCAGCCAGCTCAAGCCATCGATATGACGGAATACGTGAGCGGCGCTCAGCTCGACGCTGGGCAATAGCGGCGCGTCATCGGCAAGCGCCGGGCGAATGTGTACAGGCATGAGTTCTCAGGTCCGAGGCTGGCAGGTGAATCAGGGCTGTTTGCGGTACATGCCCGTGAAGTAGTCCGGGCTGTCCGGCGCCGAGTTATGTTCGATCACCGCGAAGTTTTTCACCAGTTGGATGTGGTACGGGCCCACGCGCTGCGAGGCCAGCGGCTCGCGCACGATGATCAGGTTTTCGGTTTCCATCGGCACCGTATAGTGCGCCGTCGCGATCGCTTTGGCGCTCGCGGTGTCTTTCAGGGTGAGGGTGATTTCTGCCAGTTCCCTGCCCTGGGCATCGCGCTCGGGCAGGATTTTCAGGTCGAGGTCGCCGTCGCGGTCCAGAAAGTCACTGCGCATCTGGTAGTGGCCGCTGCGCTGGTCACGCGCGACTTCGTCGAGTTTGGTGTAGTCCGGTTCCTGGTACTCATCGTGCAATTGGATCGCCAATTCGCGGTCGTCGCCCCTGGCGCCGCTGACCCAGGTGCCGCCATAGTCTGTGGCGATCCGCCAGATGCCGGTTTGATGGCCGTCGTCGGTGTATTCATGCAGGTTGAGAAAAGGCTCACCGTCATAGTCCGCTCTCGAACCAATCAATTTGATCGGCGCACCGCTGCCACTTTTGGTGTATCGCAACTCACCAATCACCACCGCGCCCTGGTCCTGGTACCAGATTTCGACCGGGATCTTGCCGTTGAGCGTGCCGACCAACCGGCGTGCATCTTCGTTGACGGGGCCTTCCAGCCTCGGGGTTTCCAGCCATTGGCCGGCCTTCCATTCGCCGGTGGTACGCAGCATATAGCCGCGGGGCATGCTGGAGTTCTGGCCAAATTCGGTGGGCGGGACCTCTTCCTGTGTATACGAACTCAGCTGCACCAACTGACCGTCGCGCATTTGCCACTGCGCCGAGCGCGTCCAGCAGCAACCACGATCTGTTTGCGAATGGATAACGCCGTCCTGCGCGTTGACCGAAAACATCCCGCCGGAGGTTGCGTTAGCCAACCCGGTCAGCGGCTCATTCAGCACCCATTGGGTTTTCTGCGGGTCTTGCAGGTACACATCGTAGTTGTACTGGAAACCTTCATCGGCGCCGTTGCCATTGCGGATCGCCAGGTCCTGGCGGCCATCAGCGTTGATGTCGGCGAAGTACAGCAAGCCGTACTGCCCAACCAAATGATCCGGGTCGGTTTTGCCGTTGCGCAGCGGTACGTTACCGGCCGGGGTCTGCAACTGCTGGAGGACTTCGAGGGTGTTTTTGTCGCGCACGGTAATCAGTGCCGGTGCCGGTTGATCCAGCGCTTCGGGCACTTCGGGGAATAGCACTTCGACCAGGTAGTTACCGCTGGGGTCGTTGACCGAGAACGAGCGTGGTTCGGCCATGACCGGCACCGCGAGGGTCATGGAAAGGATCACACCGCAACGTAGCGCGCGCATCCAGAGCATCCTTGCTGAAATGGGGGGCCGCAGTGTAAAGGCAAACAGCGACGGGTTCGAACAAATCCCTGTGGGCGTGCCTGCAATCGCTGGTATGTTCGCTCCAGATCAGCAAAAGGATGTGCCATGGAACCGTTAGCGACAAACGCAGCATTGGTAATCATCGACATGCAACAGGGCATGAACCATCCCAAGCTTGGGCGCCGCAACAATCCAGAGGCTGAGTTGCACATGCAGCAGCTTCTGGGCGCCTGGCGGCAGTCGCAACGCCCGGTCGTGCATGTCCGGCATATGTCGCGCACGCCTGGCTCGGTGTTTTGGCCAGGCCAGCCGGGCTGTGAATTCCAGGAAGCGCTGGCGCCGCTCACGCATGAGCAGGTGCTGGAGAAAAACGTGCCGGATGCGTTCGCGGTCACCGGCCTGGAGCGCTGGCTGCAGATACGCGCGATCAGGCAGTTGGTGATCGTCGGCGTGATCACCAACAACTCCGTCGAGTCTACGGCGCGGTCCGCCGGCAACCTGGGTTTTGACGTGATCGTGGCGGCAGACGCTTGCTATACGTTTGATCAAACCGACCTGTCGGGGCGGCTCTGGCCTGCCGAGGATGTGCATGCGCTGTCGCTGAGTAACCTGGCGATGGACTACGCCCGGGTCATGGACACACTCGATATCCTTGCCGCGGCTTAAGCGGCAAAAATGCCCGCGTTGACCAGCATTTCAATCAGTCCCTGGGGCCATACCGTGTCCTCGGTCGATCGCAACGCCTGAGCGGACCACCAGCGATGGTCCGCCATCACCTGCGTCTCTTGCGGCGTCCACTCTGCCCTGGAAAGCGCCTCGCTCGCGACGTGAACGATAAAGTAGTGCTCAATCGCCAATACCGTTTCACCGCTGGGCAGCATCAATTCGAAGCTGCTTTGTGCCACTGGCGCTTCAACAGTGCTGAGCACAATGCCCGTCTCTTCGCGCAGTTCGCGCAGAGCTGCCGCGTGGAAGGTTTCGCCCTCCTCGACGCCGCCGCCGGGCGTGGCCCAGTAATCCCTACCGGCCAGGGCGCCGTCTTTATGCACAAACCTGAACAGCAGCACTTCATCCGCCGGGTTTATAACCAACAATCGTGACGCCTTTCGCTCGCGCATTCGCTTTATTCCTTGCTTGAAATCGGGTGCTGATGGGCTTGCAGATAGGCCCGTAACAGCAGTGTGGTCTGCTGCTCAAGTCCTGCTTCGAACGCGGGCGATGCATTGCCTTCGAGCAGGGTCCGTACCGGGCCGACGATAGCGCTCAGGGAAATCCCGGCGGTCAGGATCGGGTCTTCAAAATGCGCATCCGGCGCCGTCTCCAGCATGGCGGCGATCACCGCCACCATGCGCGTGTTGATGCGCGCGACCAATTCGGCACCGCCCCGCTCGCCCGCAATGGCATACAACGCCTTGGAAACGCCCTGGTCGCGCAACTTGGCGGTGACCAACGCGCTGACCAGGCCGCACGCCATTTCCGCCACCGGCCTGCCTTGGTGCCGGTCGCACGCCAACTCAACCGCTTCGGCCACCCACTCGAGGTGTTTTTGCAGTACGGCGGCAAGCAGCGCGTCGCGGTTAGGGTAGTACTGGTAGAGACTGCCCACCGACATGCCGGCGCGCTCAGCCACTCGGGTGGTGGTGCAGCGGATCAAGCCCTGCTGGGTCAAAACCTGAAGCGTTGCGGTGTGCAGTGCCTCGACGGTGGCGACTGAGCGCGCCTGAACCGCTGATTTTCTTGGCTTTAAGGTGGCTTTGACGGTGCTCATGGAATGCGAATTCCAAAATCTGAAGGATCCTTCATATTAGAGCCTTACTCAGATGAAGCAAGGGTGATGGCTATGACGGGCTTGGCAAACAGCGGCACTTTCAGATTGGGCGACCGCCAGGTAAACCGCATCGGTTACGGCGCGATGCAATTGGCAGGCCCCGGCGTATTCGGCCCGCCCAAGGATCGAGCGGCCGCGCTGGCTGTACTGCGCGAGGCCGTCGAAGCCGGCGTGAACCACATCGACACCAGCGATTTCTACGGGCCGCATATCACCAATCAGCTGATTCGCGAGGCGCTGCACCCTTACCGCGACGACCTCACCCTCGTCACCAAGATCGGTGCCCGGCGTGACAGCGAAGGTGGCTGGCATGCCGCGCCTTCGAGGGAAGCGCTGACACAGGCCGTGCATGACAACCTGCGCAACCTGGGCCTGGATGTACTGGACGTGGTCAATTTCCGCGCGTCCCACAACCTGATGGGCCCCGGCGAAGGCTCGAACGAAGCGTCATTGACTGCGCTGGCAGAACTGCAACAGCAAGGCCTGGTGCGCCATATCGGCATCAGCAACGTGACGCCGACGCAGGTGGCCGAGGCGCGCAACATCGTCAAGTTCGTGTGCGTGCAGAACCTGTACAACATCGCGCATCAGCACGATAACGCCCTGATCGACGAGCTGGCACAGCAAGGCATTGCCTACGTGCCGTTCTTCCCGCTGGGCGGTTTCACACCGGTGCAGTCATCGACACTGACGCGTGTTGCACAGCGGCTGGGCGTGACGCCCAAGCAGCTGGCGCTGGCGTGGCTGCTGCGTCGCTCACCGAACATTTTGCTGATTCCCGGCACCTCGTCGGTGGCGCACTTGCATGAAAACCTGGCAGTGGGCGAACTGGTATTGACCGATGAGACTGTCGCTGAGCTGAATGCCATCGCGCACTGAACCACCCGCTATGTGGGCACCCCGTCATCGAGCCGGCGTGCCCTTTCGCCAAGTCTTTCGACCAGCCTGACCAAATAACCGTCCGGGTCCTGCACGAGAAACTCACGCTGCCCGACCTCGACCTCACCGGCCCTGTACCAGACATCCTCGCAGGGTTTGAACACGGGATACGCCACAGCATCGAGCCGCTCAATGAGCGGACCAACCGCCGCCACATCAATCTGCAGATTCATACCGCGCCCCAGCGGCAGGTCCAATGCCGCCGTTTGCCACTGATTGGCGCGCGGGTCGATTTGCTCGAGCATCACCTGCGCGCCGTTGAAGTCAAGGTAGGCAAAGCCTTCTTCCAAACGCTGGTAAGCCACCGTGAAGCCAACCCATGACACCCAGAATTCGAGGCTGGCATTCAGGTCAGTGACCATCAATTCCGGGACCAGCTTATTTCTTTGCATCATCATCCTGCGTCCAGTGTGGAGGTCAGCAATTGCGCGAGCTTCTTGCGTAAGTCACCGTGCTGCTCTTCAGCGTAAGGCGGTGCCGTTTTCCAGTCGTAGAACCATGCGGGCATCGTGCGATTGTCGTCCGGCTCCGTGGCGTAGCGAGGGAAAATATGGCTGTGCAACTGCGGTTCCGAGTTTCCCAGAATCTCGTAATTGATGCGCAACGCACCGGTGGCGGCCAACAGGGCATCGCCGATGCGCGCCATGTCGAGCAGGTAGGCAGCGCGGGCGCGGGCGTCCAGGTCATTGAGGCTGGCGACCACGGGATCGGGCAGCAGCAGGCAGTAACCGGGCAAAAACTGTACGTCGCCCATGACCGCCCAACCCGAGGCCATGCGGCAGATAACCTTGTCATTGGCACCCTTGCGGGCCAGTTCTACGCGGTGTGAAATCAGCGGCATGCATTGTCCTTAATGACGCAGGCAAGAAAGTGACAGGCTATGTGAATCGGGCGCATCCATGCAAACATAGGCCGGGTTGACGCTGTTAGCCCAGCAACCGAACGGGTGCACGCCCTGCCGACTGACGAGTGACTCCGATAAACATTGCAGCGCAGCCAACGTGGAATAGCCCGATGCGAATGACCTGTCTGCATACCGCTTCCAGCAATATCAAGGTCTTCGATGCCGCCGCAGACAAGCTGGGGATCGCGCCCAATGTTCTGCATCATGAAGTGCGCGCAGACCTGCTCGCCGCCGCCGAACAGGCCGGTGGCCTGACCGTGGACATTGCCAACGCAACCGCCTCGGCACTGCGCCTGCTCGCGCTTGAGGCCGACGCCGTGGTGCTCACCTGCTCGACCTTGGGCCCGGTGGTCGACGGGCTTTCACCAGGCACAGCCATTTTACGTACTGACCAGGCACTGGCCTTCGCGGCGGTTCAGGCAGGCGGCAACATCGCCGTCCTGTGCGCCGTGGAAACGACACTGGAACCCACCGCTCGCCTGTTCCGGCAGGCCGCGCAACTCACCCGCGCGTCGGTGGATGTGCAATGGGTGCCAGGCGCGTGGGCGCTGTTTCAGGCAGGCGATCTGGACGGCTACCTGGCCGTCATCGCGGACGCGGCCAATCGCGCCTATACGAACGGCGCGTCCACCGTTGCACTGGCCCAAGCCTCCATGAGTGGCGCCGCCGCGCGGGTCACCGCAGGGCCGCCGCCCCTCACCAGCCCGACGGCAGGCCTGAGTGCCGCCCTGCAGATCCTCCTCAAGGGTCGATGACGGGCGGCAGTTAGCAGGCCTTTTCCGGCAGCACCGGCGATAGCCCGACCTGCAACAAGTAAGCCTCCAGCGATTGGAGGCTGCTCGACGAAACAATCGCGCCGACATAGCCATCGGGACGCACCAGCACCCACTCGCCAGGCGCCAGTTCGTAAGCGTCTTGAAACTGCCCTTGCTCATCGATTACCTCACCGTGTGCATCGATGAGGTAGATATGCAGCCCGGCCCGAGGCGACACCAAACCGGGTGCAACGCCGTATCCCAACAGCGTCCAATGCGCGCCCTTGAACAGATCAAACAGGCGCAGTGATTGCCCGCCGGCGCCACGCAGTCGCGCATCCGGCGCACGGTTGCCGACGCGTTCGGCGTGCCCCAGCGCGAGTGACGATTGCGGGTAACCGAGGTCGAGTTGATGCACGTCCCTGCCCCGGCGCATGTCGCCGCGTTGCATGCCCTGGAGCAACTGGGTCGACAAGCCCAGCACCGAAGCAGCTATCGGGCGCCGCTCTTGTTCGTAAGTGTCGAGCAGCGTTTCAGGTGCACCGTTGGCCACCGCCGCCAGTTTCCAGCCCAGGTTGTAGGCATCCTGCACGCTGGTGTTGAGCCCTTGACCGCCGGTGGGTGGATGAATGTGCGCAGCGTCGCCGACCAAAAATACCTGGCCGACGCGGTAGTGATCGGCCAAGCGGGCATTCATGCTGTAGGCCGACGCCCAGGACACGGCGTGCACCTGGATGTCATCGCGCCCGGTGCGTTTTGCGATGAATGCCGTCAGCCCCTGGGCGCTGAGGTCGACCTGAGCCTCGAGCGCAATTGGCGCCTGAATCTGGAACAGCTCGGTGCCGGCCAGAGGGCACACGGCGACCTGCCGCAGCAGGTCGCCTTCGCCGAAGCGGTGCCAGCAGTCCCGCGTAAGCCCCGACAACTGCACATCGGCGACCAGCGCACGCACGCCCAGCGTCTTACCCGCAAACCCGACTTCAAGGGCGTGACGCACAAAACTGCGGCCGCCGTCGGCGCCCACCAACCAGCGCGCACGCACTGATTGCGTGCCTGCCGCGCTGGCCAGTTGTACGCTGACGCCCTCGTCATCTTGTTCGAATGCCACCAACTCGCAGCCAAACTCCGGCCGATGACCGAGCTCGAGCAAGCGTTCGCGCATCACGCGTTCGGTCAGAAATTGCGGCACCATCAACGGTTGTTGATACGGCTCGGCCGCCGTCGAGGCGTTGCGCTCGATGGAATCGCCATCGGTGTAGCTGCCATCGTCGCGGTAGCGCCGCTCAGTCGGATAGACTCCACCCACAGCGAACAGGCGATCCAGAATCCCGAGGTCTTCGAAAATTTCCTGTGACCGCGGCTGGATGCCCTTGCCACGCGAGCCGTGAAAAGGCTCGGCATTTTTTTCGACCAGGCGGAACGTGATACCCCGTCGAGCCAAGTCGATCGCCAGGGTCAGACCGGCCGCGCCGGCACCGCAAATCACTACATCGACAGCGCATCGCTCGTTCATACGGATCACCTATATGTGCAATACGCACATATTAAGACGGAGAGACACAGTGTCAACAAAAAGCGTGCAAAACGCACATATGAGCGCACAACTGCGTGACTTGCACGGCTCGCTCGTGGAGATCGTTGGGGTGATGAACCGCCCGCAGCGTGACGAAGCCATGGTGCGCGAGGCCGGGATTTCCCTGGACCGCGCGTTGTTTCCGCTGCTGGTGCTGGTTGAACGGCTGGGCCCGATTGGCGTGGTCGAACTGGCCGACCGCGTGGGCCGCGACTACACCACCGTGAGCCGCCAAGTGGCGAAACTGGAAAGCCTTGGCCTGATCCTGCGCCAGGAAAGTGCCGTGGACCGGCGTGTACGCGAGTCAGTCATCACCGAAAAGGGCAAGGCGATGACCGACCGCGTGGATGACGCCCGCGAGCGCATGGGTGTGTCGATCTTCTCGACCTGGGAGGAAGGCGATTTCGAAAACCTGGTACGCCTGATGCGCAAATTCGCCGAGGACATCAAGGACGATTCGATACGGGCAACCAAAGGTCTGCGCTGACAACCCTCGGGCAAGGTTCACCAGGGTAAGGTCACGCCGTGCCGATCCGTGAACGTCAGGCCGGGCACACCGGCGTGCCCTTCCACGGTTTCCACCACCCGCGGGATGCTTTCGCCGATCTCGAGCAGCGCACCGGGGCCGCCCATTTGCGTGCGCACCCAGCCGGGCGCGACCAGCAGATAGGCCAGGGAGTCGCCCAAATGGCGGCTATAAAAGGTCTTCATCAACATGTTCAAGGCGGCCTTGCTGGCGCTGTACAACTCCCATTGGCCGCGGTTGCCTGCAACGCTGCCGAGTTCCGATGACATCACTGCCACGACGCCGTTGCGCTCGACATTGCCATGGAACAGCTCGACCGCGCGCATCGGGCTCAACGCATTGGTGAGCAGCATGTCGACAAAGTCCTGTTCGTCGACCTGCAGCGTGTTCAACTCATTGGCTTTGCAGATGCCCGCATTGATAAACAGCGTGTTCAGGCGACAGGCCGCCAACCGGCCCTGCAGCGCACGCACCGACGCCAGGTCGGCGATGTCGACGTGCTCAAGGGTCAATTGCTTGGGGTAACAAATCTTCAGGTTCTCCAACGGTGCGCAATCGCTGCGGTACGTAGCAATGACGTGGTAACCGCGTGCGCAGTATTCTTCGGCGAGGGCCAGGCCGAGCCCACGTGAAGCGCCGAGGATCAAACAGGTTTTGTGGCTCATGACAACGTTCCTTCACACTTGGCTGACAGGCCGGCAGTGAAGCATCGCGCTTGGCGCGCCTTCAATATCCCAACCGTCATGGGGCAAGTGCTGCCACGTCATCAATCGAATGGGCGTGTTCTGCCGCTCGCACCCACAGAACAAAAACTATTTTTGTTGTACACAAAATACTGCTAAAGATTTACCACCTCCGAGCCGAAACAAGCACCTGCAGATTTCCGCCGCCGCCGAGGAGCAACACAGCGTCGCCGAAGAGATCAACCGGCACATCCAGCAGATCTATGACGAGGCGCGACTGGTCGAAAGCCTGGCCCATTCAGCCCAGGACGATTCGGGGCGATTGGCAGGTTTGTCGGATGAGCTGAACGCCTTGGTGGGACGCTTCAAGTCCTAAAGCGTGCGACTTTGGAAGTCTGCAATCTGCTGCCACATCGCCGCCGGATTGGAATACATCGGAAAGTGCCCGCACTGGGCAATCGGCGCCAGACGCACGCCATTGGCCTGGATGTGCGGCAAGTAGGACAGCGTGGCGTTCTGCTCGCCGTACATGAACATCGTCGGGCACGGCAGCCCGAGGAACTTGCCCATCAGGTCGGCGTGGTCAGACAGCTCGACCATCGACGCGAAGATCCCGCGCACTGCGCCGGCTCGGACTTTATGGCGCAGGCTCGCCGAATACAGCGCGCTGGCATACGCCGGTGCCTGGCGCGTGCGGTCGATGAAAGCGCTGAAAAACGCGTCGGGGTCATCGGCCGGGAAATCGACGATTTGCCGGCTGAGGAAACAATCCTCGGGGGCGATATTGCCTTCGATGTCGGTGAAGCTCAGTACCCGCTCCGGAAAACGATGCGCAAGCAGCAACGCGGTCAAACCGCCCATCGAGTGGCCCACCAGATGGAAGCGCTCGACATTGAAATGCTCCAGCACCTGCAAAGCCGTCTCCAGCAGGAAGGGAATGCAAATCTTCGACAGATCGGCGCACTCGCTTTCACCGCAACCGGGCGCGTCAAAAGCGACAACGGCATGCCCGTCGAACGCTGGCTGCAGGACGATATCGGCGTAGTCTTCCTTGGTCGAACCAAACCCATGCAAAAACACAATGGGCGCGCGCGTGCCACTGCGATACAGCGCAGCGATGCTCAACGCAACGCCGTCTACCGTCAGCGGCACAGCGGTGTGGACAAACGACATGGTGGGCACTCCTTGAACAGACAGGCGGCGCATTTCAAGGCTTTCCCGGCCTTATGTAAATGACGGATAACAGAACAGACTCATACGCCAATCGTATGAGCCTGCAAGTGCGCGATCACCTGCGTGACCAATGGATTGGGCCGTTCGCTATTCCACGCCACCGCCGTCGTCACCACGTTGAGCTTTTGTGTCAACGCGCGCAGCACCACATTGGCCGGTGCAAGTTTCTTCAGGGACGCCGGCACCAGGGCGATGCCCTGGCCACAGCTGACGAACGCGATTTGCGACGCCACGGAACGCACCTCATGCAGCACGCGCGGCGAAAACCCGCTGGCGCGACACGTGGCGATCAGGTTGTCGAAATACACCGGGCTGACCCTGCGCGAGAACATCACCAGTGGCTCGCTGGCCAGGCTCGACAGACTGATGCGAGTGCGCGCTGCCAGCGGGTGGTCGCTGGGCAAGGCCACCATCAGTCGAGCCTCGAGCAATGGCAGCGACTGGATCGCGGGGCCCAGGTCGCCATCGAGCCGCGCAAAGGCCAGGTCGATATCCCCCGCCTCCAGAGCGGGCACGGCCTCGACACTGTCAATCTCGCGCACCGACACGGTGAGGTGCGGGTAGTGCTGTTTGAGTTGGTTGATCAACCCCGGCAACACATCAAACATCGCCGTGGAAATCGCGCCGATGGTGAGCAGGCCCGACTGCCCCGCCACCGCCTCCTCGACCGCCAGCTCCAGGCGTTCCAACTGCTCGGCGAACTTGCGCACCGCCGGCAGGATCGCCGCGCCCACCGGCGTGAGTTTGGCGCCGCGCCGCGAGCGTTCGAACAAGGTGACCTTGAGCGCCTGTTCCAGCACCTGGATCTGCTCGCTCAACGGCGGTTGCGACATGCCCAGGCGCTTGGCGGCACGGCCGAAATTCTGTTCTTCGGCAACGGCGAGGAACAGCCAGAGGTGGCGAATCAGGCGAAAGTTGATCATAGGCTCGGCGTATGCAAAGTGAGGTTGAGCGCCAATATACCTATCTAAACCTGCTCTGAAACCATCCAGCTGACAAAGGCCTGCAGGCGCGCGGAAAACGCCGCGCATTCGGCACTCGGGTTGCGCGCTTCAAACAGGAAGTAGGCGATCTGGGCACGCATCGACGGGTAATGCTGCACGAACAACGCCACGTGCTCTTCAAGGGTTTGCGGCCAGCCCGACGCATCTGCCGCGCGCAAAATGTGCGTCGACCGAATCAACTTGCGCGCTGCTTCGCGTTGCAGGCGAAGTCGCTCGGGTGGCGAGCTGGCGTGTTCAATGCGTGTGAGGTAAACGCCCAACACCGGCTCAAAGTCAGCATTGAGCGCCAAGGCGATGTCACGTGAGGGCCGAAACGGCTCAAAGCGCCGCGACAGATCATCGCCCCACACGCAACGGCAATGGTGCTTGAGCCAGAAGCCCCAGCGGGCGCGGTTCTCGGGCGCCAGCACCTCGGCGCGGTGGCCGATGTCGAAGTCGATCTTGCTCACCACCTCGTGGCGTTGCTCCAGGGCCTGGCGCAGCTGTTCCAGCGCCTCAAGCACGTGCGCATCCGGCGGATCAGTCAGCACCAGCGTCACATCAAGGTCGGACTCGCCTGGGCTGGCATCGCCCCTCGCGACACTGCCGTAGAGGTAAAGGCTGTGCAAACCCAGCCCTGCGCCTGCCAGCGACTCGCGCACATCGGCCAGCAGCGGTTGGAATTGAGCTTGAATGGGCGCATCGGCCATGATCAGCACACAACCATTGGCATCGACACCTTGAGGCGCGCTCATGGGCGATGCACCTCAATCACCAGGCCTTCCGACTCGCTGGGCACACAGAAATGGCGCGTGATCAGGTCGAACTCGGCATCCGTGGCGGCAAAATCATGCTCACCCTGAGCATTGCGCGCATGCAAGCGAGCGCGGCAGGTGGCGTCATCCAGTTCCAGGTAATGCAGGCGGTGCGGCGCTTGAGCCGCGTGTGCCAGGCCCAGCAACCATTCACGGTTGGCCAGCGTGTTCGCCGGAAAATCGAGCACCACATTGATGCCTGATTGCAGCAGATTGATCACCAACGGCCCCACCACTGCGCGAACACGCTGGGCGCAGCGCAGGTAATCGGCAATCGACACAATCTCACCCGGATAGAGCTGCGCCAGCCACTGGTCTTCGCTGAGCATAAAGGCCGCGTGTTCAGCGGCCAGGGTTTGAGCCAGGGTGGATTTGCCGGAGGCAATCTTGCCGCACAACAGATGCAGGGTTGGCATGGAACGGTTCCTTATGTCGGGCCACCCAGCATGCCATTTTTTCACGCCGGACGACGCTGCCAATACTCATAAAATGCCAGCGCCGCGACATTCTTGTCTTTGGCTTCGAGCATGATGTCGAAGCGCTCGAGAAACTGCAGCGCGTAGTCATTGGTCCAGCGGTTCCACATTTGCGCGCTGTGGGCGTACAGATCGCGTTTGGCGACCACCTTCAGCAGCGCACCCATTTCCAGCTTGTGCTCAGCGTCAAACCCCAGCGCTTGCAGGCTTTCCTGGGGCTGGGAGTAATGCATCGTCGGGCGTACGCCGCGCCAGCTCTCGATGACGCGGGCAACCCGCGGTGAATCGGGGTCGATGTATTCGTCTTCGTTGATCCAGCAGTGATGAATGTCCAGCACCACCGGTGCCAGGTCGGCGACTTGCAGACAGTGGTCCAGCCCGTAGGTTTTTTCGTCGTTTTCAAAGGTGATGCAGTTACGCGCCACCTCGGACAAGCGTGACCACACCGCGCGGGTGCCTTCAACGCCTAAACGGCCGGCGATATGGACGTTGCACTTGAGGTCCTGAAAGCGGCGGCCGTAGCCCATCATGCGGATCATGTCGGCGTGGTATTCGAACTCGGCCACGCTGTTTTCCACCACACCGGGGTTTTCCGAGCCCAGCACGCAATATTGCCCAGGGTGGAAGGACAACCGGATATCCGAGGCGCGAGCCAGGTCGCCGATGGCGGCGAACCCTTCGCTCAACTGACGCACAAGGGCCGGGTCCTTGTAGACATCCGCCACTTTCGGGTGGCTGTAGAACGGCAGCAGGTCACTGCTCAAGCGCAGCATGCGCAGCGTCGCAGGCAGCTCGGCGACATACGCCAGCAGGCGCAATTGCGCCGCGAGGTTGTGGGTCACCACCTCGACCAATTTGCTCCGGGCGACCTGAGGTTCGACGCTCTCCATCCAGCGCAGTGTGGTGGTACGCGGGTTGTAGGGGCCTTCGATTAACTTGAGCGCACTGGCTGACGGCAGGCGTTCAGGGTGCTTGTACTGGCAGGCAAAGCCGATGCGAGGATGGGTCATGGTAAGGCCAGGTAATGAGTGATCGTGAGCACAACAGAATGTTAGGCGCGTGGCGCCGCCAGGGGTTCATTCAACCCGCGTCTTGCGTGAATCAAGTTGAATCCCGGTTTCGCCGGGCGGTCACCTATAAGGAACGATAACGCAATGGAGGTGATGATGAACCTTGCAATGACACTCTTCAGCCTGTTTGCCGGTTGGATGGCGATTGTGTTCTCCATGACGTGGGGCCTGTTGCGCGTCCTGCGCTGGCACCATGCTTAGCACCTCCGACGGGCGCTATTTTGTGGTCAAGGGCCAGCTGTGGCGCTGCACCAACCCCGCGCTGGATGAAGCCACGCGGCAGCGCTGGGTCAACGCCTTGATGGACGCGCGCCGCGCCGTCAAGTCGGCCAAGGCCAGCGGCGACGCCAGCCAATTGCGCGCGGCTCGCCAGCAGGTGCAGCAGGCCAAGGTCGCACTCGGTGAGCGTGGCCCGGTGTGGTGGCGCGATGGCAGCCCGGACTACAACCGCTACCAAGTGGCCAATACGCCGTATGCGGCGTGGTTTGAAAAACATCTCGACACGAAGCCCCACTGAACTTTCTTACAAATGCCAGGCTCCTTTCCTATGCGAAGTCACCGTGCCCTGATCCCAGGGTGCTGAACGATAAGGAGCCGCCACCGACATGACTACCCTCCCCGCCTATTCCACCGTCAGACCTGGCCCGCTGCACTCGATCCTGCTGGCCGGCAGCGTGCCGTTGTTTTTGGGTGCCTTGCTCATTGACATTGCCTACGGCCAGACTTACCAGATCCAGTGGGCCAACTTTGCGTCCTGGCTGATCGCCGGCGCGCTGGTGTTCAGTGGCTTTGCGCTGTTGTTTGCGCTGGTCAACCTGCTGCGCGCCGAACGCAAGGCCGGGCGCCCGGCGGCCTATTTCCTGCTGCTGTTGGCGACGTGGGTGCTGGGGCTGGTCAACGCCTTTCAGCACGCCAAGGACGCCTACGCGATGATGCCTGGCGGACTGATTCTGTCGGTGATTGTCACGGTGCTGGCCATTGCCGCAACGTGGATCGGCCTGACTAACCTGCGCTCGGGAGTTGCCCAATGAAACCATTCCACACCCTGAGCGTATTGAGCGCCGCCCTGTTGCTGACCGCCTGTGGTGGCGAAGGCGACAAGACCCAGGCCCGCGGCCCCGATCCGAAATTACCCGAGCAACAAAGCAGCCTGTTGCCGAGCATGAAAATTGCCGAGCCAGCCCCCTGGGGCGAGCAGAAACCCAAGGTGCCCGAAGGCTACAGCGTTACTGCCATCGCCACTGACCTGGCTATCCCGCGCCAGACCCTGGTGCTGCCCAACGGCGACATCCTCGTCGCCGAAGGCCGTGGCGGCAGCGCGGCCAAGCTCAAGCCCAAGGACGTGATCGCCAGCGTGATCAAGGCCGAGGGCAACACCAAGGTCAAGGGCGGCAACCGCCTGACGCTGCTGCGCGACGCCGACGGTGACGGCACCTATGAACTGAAAACGGTATTCGCCGACAACCTCAACGCGCCTTATGGTCTGGCCTACGCCGACGGCAAACTCTACGTCGCCAACCAGGACGCGCTGGTGCGCTTTGACTACGCCGACGGCCAGACCAAAGCCAGTGGCCCGCCGACCACAATCACCGACCTGCCGGCGCAGATCAACCACCACTGGACCAAGTCCCTGGCAGTGAGTGAGGACGGGCGCCAGCTGTACGTGGGCATCGGCTCCAACAGCAACATCACCGAGCGCGGCATGGAAGTGGAAATCGACCGGGCGATGGTCTGGCAGATCGATGCCGCCACCGGCGCGCACAAACCCTACGCCACTGGCATTCGCAACCCGACCGCGCTCACGATTCAACCCGGCTCCGGGCAATTGTGGGCAGTGGCCAACGAGCGTGATGAACTCGGCCCGGACCTGGTGCCGGACTACCTGACGTCGGTGCGTGAAGGTGCCTTTTATGGCTGGCCCTACAGCTACTGGGGCCAGAACGTCGACCCGCGCGCGCAACCGCAGAACCCGGCGAAAGTCGCCGCTGCCATCAAGCCCGATTACAGCCTGGGCTCCCACGTTGCAGCGTTGGGTGTGGACTTTTCCATCCCAGCGATGGGTGAGAAATTCGCCGACGGTGCGTTTGTCGGCGAGCACGGCAGCTGGAACCGCGATAACCCGGTGGGCTACAAGGTGATCTTCGTGCCCTTCAGCAATGGCAAGCCGGCGGGTGAACCGATTGATTTTGCCACCGGCTTTCGTGGCGATGACGGCAAGACACGTGGGCGCCCAGTGGGTGTGACGGTGGACCCCAAAGGTGCGCTGATCATCGCCGACGACCTGGCCAATACCATTTGGCGCGTAACACGTAATCGCTAGCCCGTGCATGACAGGGGCGATTCGCCCCTGTCAGCCCTCACCGTGCAATTGCATTTCAAGCCAGGCCAGCAGCGCCGCAACTTCGCTGCGCGGGCCTGCGCCTTGCTGCCTGTAGACCGAAATCGCCTCGGGTAGCTGCACACTCTCGGCGCAGGGTCTTACCAGCGCCCCACTTTCAATCAAACGGCTGGCGGTGCGACGCCAGCCCATGGCGATACCGTGCCCTTCCACGGCGGCCTGCAACATCAACGGGTAGCTATCGAAGGTGGCGCCACGCGCATCCGCGGCCAATACCTGACCAAATGCCTGCAACCACTCGTCCCACTCCATCAAATGCGGTGGCGCGGCGCTGTGGTGCAAAAACGTATGGGCGTGCAATTCGGTGAGTGGCAAGGGGTGTTCAGCGTTCAGGTACGCAGGACTGCAGACCGGAAATACCTCGTCAGAGGCGGTGAGCATCAACGGGTGGGCGCCACTGGGGCGTCGGGTACTTTGCAGGGCCACGTCGAAGTGGTCCTTGAACTCCGTGAGGGGCCGGTTCGAGGTCACCACCTGGATTTCGATGTGCGGGTATTGCTGGTGAAACGTCGACAGACGTGGCATCAGCCAATAAAACGCCTCGCAGAGCTGGCAGAGCAGCACCACACGACGCTGGGCCGTGGACGCGCGCAAACCCGCAGCGCCGTCACTGATACTGTGCAGCGCCTGGCTGACCACCTGGCCCAATTCACGCCCTTCCTGGGTCAGGAAAACCGCACGATTACGTCGATAAAACAGCTTCACCCCGAGGTTGTCTTCCAGCCCACGAATTTGCCGGCTGACCGCCGCCTGAGTGATGTGCAGCTCATCCGCCGCCCTGGAGAAACTCTCCAGGCGGGCTGCCGCTTCAAACGGTAGCAGGCTGGCGAGCGGCGGCAGGTTTTTACCAAGCGTATTCATAATCTGAGGTTATGCATCCGGGGCCGAGAACTCGTTTGTAGCACAGCCCGGCGGGTGTGCACCATTCATCCATGACTTCACGGATGCCTCGGATGACCTCACTACGAACCTCTTTTTTTGTTGGCGTGCTGCTCGCGTGTGTCGCCACATTGGGCTGGGCGCTGAACTTCATCGCCCCTTATGTCACTGGTGACTACAGCCTCTATGACCTGATGGCGGTGCGTTTTCTGGGTGTCGGCGTGCTGGGCGTGGGCGGAGTGATCCTGTGCCGGGCCCAACTGAAATGGCTCAGCCCAAGGCAATGCTGGCTGGCCGCAGCGCTCGGCGCGGCAGGTTGCCTGGCGTACGGCGTGTGCATCGGCGCAGGCGTGATGTTGGGCGGCCCGGTATTGACGCCCGCGTGTGTCGGCATGGTGCCGGTGCTACTGGCCCTGGTTGGCAATGCCCGGAACAAGACCGTGGCGTGGGGCCGGCTGGCGGCGCCTTTAGCGTGCCTGACGCTGGGGCTTTTGCTGTCGAACATCAGCAGCCTGCACCAGCCGGCGTTGAGTACCGTTTCGTGGCTGGCCGGTGTGTTTTTTTCGTTCAGCGCCGTTGCCTTGTGGCTGGGATTCAGCGTGATCAATCAAAAACACCTGACAACCCTTCCGGCAACCGCCACCGGCCTCTGGACCGCGTTGATGCTGGTGGGGGCCGGCGGCACTGCCCTTTGCCTGCTGCCGTTGCTCTGTGTATTCAACCTGCTGCGCCTGCCAACCCTGGGATTTGGCTTCGCCCAGGCGGGTGCGCTGTATGCCTGGAGCCTGATCATCGCGCTGATGTCCACGGTGGTCGGTGCTTGGGCCTGGAATGCTGCCATCCGACGACTGCCGATGGTGCTCAGCGGCCAATTGATTGCCCTCGAATCACTCTTCGCGACCCTGCTCGGCCTGTGGTTTCACGGTCGCGGCCCTTCGTGGATGGAAGCCACCGGCCTCGCGGCGGTGCTGATCGGCGTGGTCATGGCGGTGGGTATTATCCTGACCGGCACAAAGCCTGCCGCAACGCCCGACACTGACGGGAGCGCCGAGGATGACCCACAGCATCGGCTCACTTGCACCCACCGAGACCTTTGAGTGTCACGGCCTGGCTATCTGGTGAAAGCAGCGAAGAGCGATCGTCGGGCGTTAAAACGGTTGACTTGATTGCCTTAGGCAACTATATATTTGCTTGAGGCAACCAACCGAGCACTGCCATGACCACGACCCTTGTCGAACGCGCCGCGATCATTCGCGGTTTCAACCGTTTCTACACCCACCAGATCGGCGTGCTGCAGGAACACTTGCTGCAAAGCGATTTCTCGCTGACCGAAATCCGCGTGATGTACGAACTCTCCTCCCGTGGCGACCTGACCAGCGCCGACCTGTGCCAGATGCTCGGCCTTGATGCGGGCTACCTGAGCCGGCTGATCAGCGGTTTCGAAAAGAAAGGTCTGGTCCAGAAAGTGCGCTCCGTCACCGATGCGCGTGCGGTGCAACTGCACCTCAGCGACCTCGGTCGATCAGTGCTGGCGCCGCTGGAAAACCAGACCCAACAGGAAGTCATCGCCTTGCTCGAAGCCTTGCCCGAGCAGCAACAGCAGCAACTTACGGCGTCGATGCAGCGTATCCAGACACTGTTGCAAGGCGGCACGCCAAGTTACCTGCTGCGCGATCCGCAGCCCGGCGACATGGGCCGGGTGGTGCAACAGCAATCGGCGCTGTATGCGCGTGAGTATCACTGGAATTGGGAGTTTGAAGCGTTGGTGTCGGAGATTGTCGCCAAGTATTTGCGCGAATTCGACCCGAGCGCCGAGCGCTGCTGGATCGCCGAAAAGGACGGTGAAGTGGTGGGGTCAATCTTCGTGGTGCGCCATGACGAAACCACCGCCAAGCTGCGCATGCTCTACGTGGACGCCAGTGCACGGGGCATGGGCATCGGTCAGCGGCTGGTGGAAGAATGCCTGCGTTTTGCGCGCAATGCCGGTTACAAAAGCATGCTGTTGTGGACGGTCGACGCGCTGACGGATGCGCGCAAGTTGTATCAGAAAGCCGGGTTCCACCTGGTAGACCAAGAAGCCACGGTGAGCTTCGGCAAATCGTTGATCAGTGAAACCTGGGCCCGCGAGCTGTAAGGCGTTCCCGCGCTGTCGCCAGCGCGGGCGCTTGCGCGATTACAGGTCAGTGATTTCCTTATGGCGCGGTACCAGCGCCTTCATCACGCTCCACGCCACCAGGTAGGCCAGTGCACAGATCGCAAACATGATCATGTAGCCGGTGTGGATGTCGTTGACGGACTTGTAGTAGTCAAATACCCAGCCACCGATCTTGGTCATCACCACACCGCCCAAGCCCCCGGCCATACCGCCGATGCCAACCACCGAGGCCACGGTTTTTTGCGGGAACATATCGGACACCGTAGTGAAGATGTTGCACGACCACGCCTGGTGCGCCGAGGCGCCCACACCGATCAGCAGCACCGGCACCCAGAAGCTCAGGTAGCCGAAAGGCTGCGCCAGCAACACCACCAGCGGGAACAGCGCGATCACCAGCATGGCTTTCATGCGCCCGTCGTAGGGAGCATCGCCACGGGCCATGAAGTAGCTGGGGAACCAGCCGCCGCCGATACTGCCGACCATGGTCATGCTGTACAGCACGGCCAGCGGCATCACGATGTCCGCGCCTTTCATGCCGTATTGCGCCGACAGGTAAGTGGGCAGCCAGAACAGGAAGAACCACCACACGCCGTCAGTCATGAACTTGCCAAAGGCAAAAGCCCAGGTCTGGCGATAGGTCAGCAGTTTGAACCACGAAACTTTTTTCGCGGCAGCACCCGCAGGTTCTGGCGTGAACGGCTGCACTGTCTGGTCGCTACGAATGTAGGCCAGCTCTTCGGCCGACAGGCGTTTTTGCTGCTCCGGTTTTTCGTACACCGCAGCCCACACCGCCACCCAGATAAAGCCCAACATGCCGATGACCATAAAGGCCGCTTCCCAGCCCCATATGCCGGCAATCAAGGGCACGCAAATCGGCGCCAGGATCGCCCCCACGTTAGCCCCGGAGTTGAAGATACCGGTGGCCAGCGAGCGTTCTTTTTTCGGGAAGTATTCGGCGGTGGCCTTGATCGCGATGGGGAAGTTGCCCGCCTCGCCAATCGCCAGCACGGCGCGTGACAGCATGAAACCGGCAATCGACACCGGGATCACCGCCAGGCCGATAGCGCCGCTGACCGCAGCGATGCCCTCACCCATCGGCACCGAAAACGCATGCATGATGGCGCCGGTGGACCAAATGCCAATCGCCACCACGTAGGCGGCCTTGGTGCCGATCTTGTCGACGAAGCGTCCGGCAAACAGCATGGAAATCGCGTAGACAAACTGGAACACCGCCGCGATGTTGGCGTAGTCCGTGTTGCTCCAGCCAAACTGCGTCGACAGCTGCGGCGCGAGAAGGCTGAGGACCTGGCGGTCGAGGTAGTTGACGGTAGTGGCAAAGAACAACATCGCGCAGATGGTCCAGCGATAGTTGCCGACGGCCGTGCCGACGCGATGGGCGTTGATGGGCTCATTCAAATTCATGGCATCACTTTTTATTTTTGTTAGGTAGGACATACGTAACGTCATATGTCGTCGTACAACTGTGACTTTTATATCGGGCCGCCTACCCGGTGTCAATCTCGAAGATTGCCTTTTAACGAGGGATTACGCAGATCTGAAAGTACTTAACTACGTGCAGTTGTAGGATGACAAATCCTGAATACCCGGCTGGGTGCTTTGCCGGGCACATCATCAAGCAGGCCGAAGGGCTGCATACCGAGCTTTTCCAGCACACGGATCGACGCGGCATGATCCGGCCGCACCAACCCGAATACCTGAGGCAAACCCAGCGTTTGAAACGCCATCGTCAGCGCATTGCGGCCAAGCTCGGTGGCATAGCCCTGCCCCCAGGCATCGACCGCAAAGCGATAGCCCAGGTTGTTGCGCCGCTCGGTCAGGTAATTGAGCGGCGCCACGCCGCCAAAGCCGATGAGGTGATCGGGCGCCTCGCGGCGGGCAATGGCCCACCAGCCATAGCCCTGGCTGGCCCATTGTTCGAGCCAGTGGCTGAGCAGGCGTTGCGCGTCGTCGAGGCTGGCCATTGGGCCACTCGGGTTAAACAGGTTTGTCTGCGGGTCGCCGAAGATCGCGAACAATCGGTGCACATCGCTGGGCTCGGGCTTGCGATAGATCAGGCGGGAGGCGGTGGCAGGCATTCTGATAATTCCCTGGTCAGGTCGTGAAGTTCAATTAATCTGCAAAAAAAGGTAAATGGCGGTGAATTATTTCATGTCCGCTTGTATCTGAACTGACAGAGCGGTGCCATCGCAACGATGGCACCTCCCCTGTTCTGTTTTAGAGTGGCCCGCATGAAATTACGTAAGAAAAGCGTCAAACCCATCGGATTGAAAGACATCACCATCGTCGACGATACCAAGGTGCGCAAGGCGATTACCGCCGCCGCCCTGGGTAACGCCATGGAGTGGTTCGACTTTGGTGTCTACGGTTTCGTCGCCTATGTGCTGGGCAAGGTGTTCTTCCCGGACGCCTCGCCGAGCGTGCAAATGATTGCCGCCTTGGCCACCTTTTCGGTGCCCTTCCTGATTCGCCCGCTGGGTGGCCTGTTCTTCGGTGCGCTGGGTGACAAATACGGACGGCAGAAAGTCCTCGCCGCAACCATCGTCATCATGTCCTTGAGCACCTTTGCCATCGGCCTGATTCCCGGGTATGCCTCGATTGGCATCTGGGCACCGATCCTGCTGTTGCTGTGCAAAATGGCCCAAGGGTTCTCGGTAGGCGGTGAGTACACCGGCGCTTCGATCTTCGTCGCCGAGTACGCCCCGGACCGTAAACGCGGGTTCCTCGGCAGCTGGCTGGATTTTGGCTCGATTGCCGGTTTCGTGCTCGGCGCCGGTGTGGTGGTGCTGATTTCGACGATCCTCGGTGAAGCCGATTTCGAAGCGTGGGGCTGGCGCCTGCCGTTCTTCCTCGCCCTGCCTTTGGGCATTATCGGTTTGTACCTGCGTCATGCGCTGGAAGAAACCCCGGCCTTCCAACAGCACATGGACAAGCTTGAACAAGGCGACCGCCAAGGCTTGACCCACGGCCCCAAGGTGTCGTTCAAAGAGGTGGCTACCCAGCACTGGCGCAGCCTGCTGACCTGCATCGGTATCGTTGCGGCCACCAACGTGACGTACTACATGTTGCTCACCTATATGCCGAGCTACCTGTCGCATAACCTGCATTACAAAGAAAACAGCGGCGTGCTGATCATCATCGCGATCATGGTCGGCATGCTGTTCGTGCAGCCGTTCATCGGTTTTGTCAGCGACAAGATTGGCCGTAAACCCTTCATCATCGCCGGCAGCGTCGGGCTGCTGTTCCTGTCTATCCCGGCGTTTATGTTGATAACCAGCGGCAAAATCGGCCTGATTTTCGCCGGTCTGCTGATTCTGGCCGTGGTGCTGAACTTCTTTATCGGCGTGATGGCCTCCACGCTGCCGGCTATGTTCCCGACCCACATTCGCTATAGTGCGCTGGCCAGCGCGTTCAACGTCTCGGTACTGATCGCCGGCCTCACCCCCACCGCGGTGGCCTGGTTGGTGGAAAGCACCAACGACCTGTACATGCCCGCCTACTACCTGATGGTGTTTGCGGTGGTCGGGCTGATTACCGGCCTGACCATGAAGGAAACCGCGAACAAGCCGTTGCGCGGCGCGGCGCCGGCAGCGTCCGATATGGCAGAAGCCAAGGAAATACTGCAAGAGCACCATGACAATATCGAGCAGAAGATCGAAGACATCGACGCCGAAATTGCCGCTCTGGAAGCCAAGCGCCAGAACCTGGTGCAGCAGCATCCGCGAATCAACTGATACCTGACCGTGCGTGGCGGCCCCGCCGCCACGCCTTTGGAGTGCCCAAACATGGTTCCAAGCGTCACCGCAGCCCACTCGTTACTCAGCGCGGACGAACGCGCCGCCATCGCCGAAATCGAAGCCACCACCAGCATTCTGCAACTGGTAACCCGCCTGACCGGCATGCGCTTTGCCGGCATTGCCAAATTCACCGACCTTGAATGGGTGGTGTGCTCGGTCCATGACCCGCTGCACATGGGGATTCATGTCGACGACGTACTCGACCTGGAAACCACCCTGTGCAGTGAGTTCTGCGTCGACCCGCAGGCCCTGTTCATTCCGCAGATCAGCCAGAATGGCCGCTTCGCCACCCGCCCGGTGGTCAAGCAGTACGCCATCGAAAGTTACGCCGGCGCGCCGATCTTTCTGCCCGATGGCCGCCTGTTCGGCGCGCTGTGTGCACTGGACTCGCGGGCGATGCTGTTTGACGACCCCAACCTGCCGGAAACCCTTAGCCTGTTTGCACGGCTGATTGGCTGTATTTTCTTCGCTAACCTGACAACGCCTGATCAGTAACCGCCGCCCTGCCCCGCAGTGCAGCAATATCGCGCTTTGGCGGCACGCCAAACAATCGGCTGTACTCACGAACTGTAAAGGGCTTTCATAGCCCACAGCGCAAGTAGGCTGGTGGATTTGGCTTTCCAATCGGCAATCGATTCGGGCGCCACCCTGCGTATCGCCAGCCTGTTGGCCTACCTGACCTCGCGGCGTGCCACAGCGACCTACGTGAGCCGCCGCGCTACCTGAAAAACTGACTCGGGGTTTTGCCAAACTGTTTCTTGAACATGCTGGTGAACGCGCTCGGGCTCTCATAGCCCAGTTCGATGGCCACATCGATGATCTTCTCCCCCACCGCGATGCGTTCCAGCGCCAGCAGCAACCGCGCCTGCTGGCGCCATTGGCCGAAGGTCAGGCCGGTTTCCTTGCGGAACAGGCGCTGGATGGTTTTCTGGTCCAGGTCCAGGCGATCACTCCAATCGGCGACTGTCGAGGCATCACCCGGTTCCTGCTGCAGCGCCTGGCAGATACGGTTGATGCGCAGGTCGGCCGGCTGGGGCAGTGACAACGGCAAGGCCGGCAGGATCGCGAGTTCGTCGAGGATCAAGTGCATGATCCTCGCCTCGCGCGAGTCCTCGGCATACGGCGGCTTCAAACTCACCGAGGCTTTGATCAGCTCACTCAGCAACGGCGACACACTGACGGTCTTGGGCTCGCTCGGCAGATTGGGGAAACGGTCCGGGCGCACAAACACGCTGCGCATCTTCAATGTGCCCACGCAACGCAGCGAATGCACCTGCCCGCTGGGCATCCAGAACCCGCGATTGGGCGGCACCGTCCATTGGTTCAACGCCGAATACACCACCATCACGCCTTCGACGGCGTACAACAGTTGATGCTTTTCGTGACTGTGGTCGGGGATCACCCAGTTTTCGGGGTAATCGGTCGCGGAACTGATGACAGCCCAGTCGCCCTCGTCGATCTCCCGCAGAAATACATCCAGTGGTTTGATGATTTCGCCCTTTTTGCGATGGTTGGCGCCCGAATTACGCGAGACAGGCATTTTCAGCGAATCTAGCATAAACGCCGCAACATTTAGAAACGGGCAGCGCGCTAAAGTACGCACTGCCCCTGTTCGCTGCCTTGTATGGAATGCCTGCATGTCGAGCCTGACCGCGCCACCCGCCACTGCAACCGCTACGCCGCAAATAAGCCCCTTGGTCATGCGTGTCCTGGGCGCCTGCGCCCTGGCGCACATGATCAACGACCTGATCCAGGCCGTGCTGCCGTCGATCTACCCGATGCTCAAGGCCAACTACGGGCTGAGCTTTACCCAGGTCGGCCTGATCACCCTTACCTTCCAGTTGACCGCGTCCTTGCTGCAACCCTGGATCGGCTACCACACCGACCGCTATCCCAAGCCCTGGCTGCTGCCGGCGGGCATGGTGTGCACGCTGATCGGCATCCTGCTGCTGGCGTTTGTCGGCACCTTCCCGTTGATCCTGTTGGCGGCGGCGCTGGTCGGGGTCGGGTCGTCGACCTTCCACCCGGAAACCTCACGTGTGGCACGCCTGGCCTCGGGCGGGCGCTATGGCCTGGCACAATCGACCTTCCAGGTCGGCGGCAACACCGGCAGCGCGTTCGGCCCGTTGCTGGCGGCGGCGATCATCATTCCCTACGGCCAAACCCATATCGCCTGGTTCGGGCTCTTCGCCGTGTTCGCGATCATGGTGCTGTATGGCTTGAGCCGCTGGTACCGCCACCACCTCAACCTGTTCAAGCTCAAGCAAGGCGGCAAGGCCACCCACGGTTTGTCCAAAGGCCGCGTGACATTTGCCCTGGTGGTACTGGCGTTGCTGGTGTTCTCCAAGTACTTCTACATGACCAGCCTGACCAGCTACTTCACCTTTTACCTGATCGAGAAATTCCACCTGTCGGTGGCCAGCTCGCAGATGTACCTGTTCCTGTTCCTCGGCGCGGTGGCTGTCGGCACCTTTGCCGGTGGCCCGATTGGCGACAAGATCGGCCGCAAGAAAGTCATCTGGTTCTCGATTCTCGGCGCCGCGCCCTTCACCCTGGCCCTGCCCTACGTCGACCTGTTCTGGACCGCCGTGCTCAGCGTAGTGATCGGCTTCATCATCGCTTCGGCCTTCTCGGCCATCGTGGTCTTCGCCCAGGAACTGGTGCCGGGCAATGTCGGGATGATCGCCGGGATCTTCTTCGGCCTGATGTTTGGCTTCAGCGGGATTGGTGCCGCGCTGCTGGGCTTGCTTGCCGACAACCACGGCATCGAGTACGTCTACAAAATCTGTTCGTTCCTGCCACTGGCGGGCATCCTGACGATCTTGCTGCCCTCGACCAAAGGCGTCTGACCGGCCGATCATCGGCTGGCCGTGTGCTATCACGCGGAATGCTCTGAAAAACCTGCGTGTGCGCTTACAATCCCGATTTTCAAGCGCACACCCAGGCAGACCCGGCACGACATGACGCTCGACCCTCCTACGATTCTGATATTGACCATCGCGCTGGCTGCCGCTGCTGCCCTGTATCTGGCGGTGGAATGGCGCAGTGTGCGCGAGCCTTCGCTGCTGTTCTGGGCGGCAGGTTTCGCGATCATCAGCGTCGGCTCCACCCTGGCCCTGCTGCGCAGCAACGGCCTGTTGATGATCGGTATCTGGTTTGCCAACGGCTTGCTGGTGGCCGCGCACTGGCTGTTTTTGCTCGGCGTGGCACGTTTTACCCAGGTGCGCTTGTCGCGTGCGTGGCTGCTGATGCTGGTCGCCTGGCTCGGCGTGCTGCTGTTGCCCAGCGACCTGGCGTGGTCCAAGGCCATGCTGATGGTCAACTCATTGCTGGTCGCGTTGCCGACCTTGCGCGCCAGTTTCCTGCTGCGCCCCCATGGCAGATCCCTGAGCATCGGCGCGGTGCAACTGCGCTATGTATTGCTGCTTCACGGCGCCTTTTATATGGCCAAGGCGCTGTCGGTAATCATCCCCGGCACGCTGATCGATCTTGCCGCGTTCAAGGGCGAAATCATCCAGGTTTCCTTGGTGGAGGGCGCAATGGCGATCATGTTGATCGCGTTGTCGATGACCGGCTCCGAGCGCTACCGGCGTGAACAGCAGATCGCCCGGCTGGCGGCCCGTGACCCGCTGACGGCGCTGTACAACCGCCGCGCCCTGGATGTGCGTGCGCCGCAGCTGTTGGCCCAGGTATCGCCGCAACAGCCGGGCGCTTTGTTGTTGATCGATATCGACAACTTCAAACTGGTCAACGACCTCTACGGGCATATCGCCGGCGACCGTTTGCTGATTGCCCTGAGCGAGATGATCCGCACGGTGGTGCCCGAAGGCGCGCTGGCGGCCCGCTTGGGCGGAGATGAGTTTGTGATCCTGCTGACCAAGGCCTCGACCGCCCAGATCGTCGAACTGGGCAGCCGCTTGCGTGAGCAGTTCCAGCAGTTGGCCGCACACACCTTCACCACCCCGGTACCGGTAACCCTGAGCATCGGCGCCAACCTGTTCGACCAGCCACCGCCGAGCCTGACGGCGCTGATCGAACAAGGCGACACCACACTCTACGAAAGCAAACGCGGCGGGCGTGACAGCATTCGGCTGGTGGACCGAACGGGAACCGGTTCGTACGGTTAATGGCTTCCTGTGGCGAGCAGGCTTGTTGTGGCGAGCGGGCTTGCCCCGCGTTGGGCTGCGCAGCAACCCCATAAAGGACGCCAAGTTGTTCCAGGGACACCGCGTCGGCAGTTTTTTGGGGTTGCTGCGCAACCCAACGCGGGGCAAGCCCGCTCGCCACTGGCAGCCCGCTTACCACTGCCAGCCCGCTCACCACCGCTAGCCCGCTCGCCACTGCCAGCCCGCTCACCACCGCTAGCCCGGTTGCCAGTGCGGGCTTGCTTATTGCCCAAGGTTTGAGCCTCTCAGGCGGGCGCGCGAGTGCTCGGCGCTTGCCGTGAGAACCCATTCACGACGATGTAAAACAACGGCCCCACCGACACAAACACCGTCGTCAGCAAAAAATACGGCACCAGCGACGCCATCGACCGCCCTCGCCCGCGCGCATCCCGATACATCCACACGCACGCAAGTACCGCCATCAGGTACAGGTCAATCACTACCTGCGCGGTGTCCGGTCGCGACATCAATTCCCGCCCAAATTCCAACAGTGAGTGCTCGGCCGTGAGCATCGTAGCCAAGGTGTACAACGAAAACCCGAGCAAACCGGCCAGGGCTAAATAAGGTCTGCGCATGGTGCCTTCCTTGAAATGATCGAGGCTCAACATAGTGATAAGGTTGCGCCTCTCGCAATGACCTCGGAGGTCATGATCAGGCCATGGACACCCCTTCAACTGCCGGCCAGCACCTGCGCCAATTGCGTCGACACGCCAAGCTCAGCCAGCTGGACCTGGCCTTGATCACGGGTGTCTCCCAGCGCCATCTCAGTTGCATCGAAACCGGCCGGGCCAAGCCAGGCCCGGGCACTTTGCATACTCTGCTGACGGCGCTGCAGGCCCCGCTGGAGCACTGCAACCAGGTGTTCCTCGCCGCCGGATACGCGCCGCGTTACACCGCCACTCCACTCGCCGCCCCGGCCATGGCCGCCGTCCGTGAGGCCGTCAGCCATGTGCTGCACGCCAACAACCCCGCCCCGGCGATTCTGCTGGACAGCGAGTGGCAAGTGCTCGCCGCCAACGCCAGCACCGGCCTGTTGTTTGAGCTGGTCGGGATTGAGCCGAATGCCGCCCAAGGGCTGAACCTGCTGACCACGCTGTTGCAAACCGGCGGCCTGGGCGATCACCTGATCAACGCCGAAGAAATCCGCACCGTCGCCTGGCAACGCGCAACCCGCGAAGCGCTGGGTAATCCTGCACTGGCCGGGTTACTGGCCCGTTTGCCGGTGCCGAGCAGCACGCAGTTGCCCAATGAAATGCCACCGCTGGTGTTCACCCGCATCCGCTCACATCGCGGTGAGCTGAATTTCCTGTCGACCTTCACCACCTTCGGCATGCCCCAGGACATCACCCTCACGTCACTGCGCATCGAACATCTGATTCCAGCTGACGCGTCCACGTGGCAAGTGATGCGCGCCGCTTACGCGGAGTATGCGGCGCTGGTTTTGTGAAATATCTGTACGTAGACTGCCGCCATACCTCCCACTTGAAGGCGGCGAAAAAAACGTGATGCAAGTTACCGAAGTCTCCATTGCCCAATTGCGCGCGGCGCTTGAAAGCGGCCAGACCACTGCCGTTGAACTGGTCCAGGCTTACCTGGCGCGGATCGAGGCCTATGACGGCCCGCAGACCACGACCAAATTGAACGCCGTGGTGGTGCGCAACCCGCAAGCACTTGAAGAAGCCAAGGCCGCCGATGCGCGCCGGGCCAAGGGCGAAACCTTGGGGCCATTGGACGGCATTCCCTATACCGCCAAGGACAGCTACCTGGTCAAAGGCCTGACGGCGGCCTCCGGCAGCCCGGCCTTCGCCTCGCTGGTGGCGCAGCGCGACGCCTTCACCATCGAGCGCCTGCGCGCCGGCGGCGCTATCTGCCTGGGCAAGACCAACATGCCGCCGATGGCCAATGGCGGGATGCAGCGCGGCGTTTATGGCCGTGCAGAAAGCCCGTACAACGCTGACTACCTGACGGCACCGTTTGCCTCCGGCTCGTCCAACGGCGCGGGCACCGCAACGGCTGCCAGCTTCGCTGCCTTCGGTCTGGCCGAGGAAACCTGGTCGAGCGGCCGCGGCCCGGCGTCCAACAATGGCCTGTGTGCCTACACGCCATCGCGCGGGATCATTTCCGTGCGCGGCAATTGGCCGCTGACGCCAACCATGGACGTGGTAGTGCCGTACGCACGAACCATGGCCGACCTGCTCGAAGTACTCGACGTCGTGGTCGCCGAAGACACCGACACGCGCGGCGACCTCTGGCGCCTGCAACCGTGGGTGCCGATTCCGAGCGTGGCGTCGGTGCGCCCGGCCTCTTACGCTGAGCTGGCTGTGGGCAGCGAATCCCTGGCCGGCAAGCGTTTCGGCGTGCCGCGCATGTACATCAATGCCGACCCCGAGGCCGGCACCAGCGAGAAACCCGGAATCGGCGGGCCAACCGGGCAAAAGATCAATACCCGTGCCAGCGTGATCGACCTGTGGCACGCCGCGCGCCAGGCGTTGGAAGCGGCCGGCGCCGAAGTGATTGAAGTCGACTTCCCACTGGTCTCCAACTGCGAAGGCGACCGTCCTGGCGCGCCGACGGTGTTTACCCGTGGCCTGGTCTCCAAGGAATTTTTGCACGACGAATTGTGGGAGCTGTCGGCCTGGGCGTTCGATGATTTCCTGCGCGCCAACAACGACCCGTCGCTGAACCGCCTGGCGGATGTCGACGGGCCGAAAATCTTCCCGCACGACCCCGGCACCCTGCCCAACCGTGAAGACGACCTGGCCGCCGGCATGGACGAATACGTGCGCATGGCCGAGCGCGGCATCACACCGTGGAACGAAATCAGCACCGTGCCGGATGGCCTGCGCGGGCTGGAACAGACTCGGCGCATCGACCTGGAAGACTGGATGGACGCACGGGGGCTGGACGCGGTGTTGTTCCCGACCGTGGCCGATGTCGGCCCGGCCGATGCCGACGTGAACGAAGCCTCGGCGGATATCGCCTGGAGCAACGGCGTCTGGGTGGCTAACGGCAACCTCGCGATCCGCCACCTGGGCGTGCCGACCGTCACCGTACCGATGGGCGTAATGGCGGACATCGGCATGCCCGTAGGGTTGACCTTCGCCGGACGTGCCTATGACGATTCGGCGCTGCTGCGTTTTGCTTCCGCGTATGAAGCCACCGGCAGCAAACGCCTGATCCCGCCGCGTACACCACCAGTGGCAGCAGGCTAAACACGGTTCAATTGTGGGAGCTGGCTTGCCTGCGATAGCGGTGCATCAGCCAACCTGTTTTTCACTGACAGACCGCCTTCGCGAGCAAGCCCGCTCCCACAGTTTTTGACTGCATTTCAGGCCACGCCGATCAGCAGCTGGCTAAACACACTCCAAATATGGGAGCTGGCTTGCCTGCGATAGCGGTGCATCAGCCAACCTGTTTTTCACTGACAGACCGCCTTCGCGAGCAAGCCCGCTCCCACAGTTTTGAATGCATTTCAGGCCACGCCGATCAGCAGCTGGCTAAGCCCGCTCCAAATATGGGAGCTGGCTTGCCTGCGATAGCGGTGCATCAGTCAGCTCTTTTTTCACTGAAAGACCGCCTTCGCGAGCAAGCCCGCTCCCACAGTGTTGACTGCATTTCAGGCCACGCCGATCAGCAGCTGGCTAAATACACTCCAAATGTGGGAGCTGGCTTGCCTGCGATAGCGGTGGATCAGCCAACCTGTTTTTCACTGACAGACCGCCTTCGCGAGCAAGCCCGCTCCCACAGAGTTGACTGCATTTCAGGCCGGGCCGGTCAGCAGCTGGCTAAACATGCTGTAAATGTGGGAGCTGGCTTGCCTGCGATAGCGGTCGATCAGTCAGCCTATTTTTCACTGATAGACCGCCTTCGCGAGCAAGCCCGCTCCCACAGCGTTGACTGCATTTCAGGCCGGGCCGGTCAGCAGCGGGCTAAGCCCGCTCCAAATGTGGGAGCTGGCTTGCCTGCGATAGCAGTGGACCAGTCAGCCTGTTTTTTACCGACAGACCGCCTTCGCGAGCAAGCCCGCTCCCACAGTGTTGACTGCATTTCAGGCCACGCCGATCAGCAGCTGGCTAAGCCCGCTCCCACAAGTTTTACTGCATTTCACATCAAGTCAGGTAGGGCACGGCAATCAACAGGATGGCCGTGCCATGGGCCACGGTTGCCGGCAACACGCCATAGCGCATGCGCACCAGCGCGCAGGCCAGGCCTTCGATCAGGGTGAACAGCAATACCGGCCAGCCCAACTGGGTGACACTCAAGGCCAGAAACGCGTGGCAGGCCGCAAAGGCTACGCCGCTGATCAATGCCGCGCGCAATGGCGTCACCTGCTGTTCGAGGTAGCCTTGCAAAAAACCGCGAAACAGCACCTCCTCCAACGCATTCGCGCCATAGGCCAGCACCACCATCCCCGGCAGCCAGACCCAGTAGCCGTGAATCTCGAACGCCTCGATGCCCTGGTAAACCCGCAGCGGCACACCGAGCAGACAGCCCACCACAAGCCCCACGGCCAAACCCAGCGCAGGATTGCCGATGGTCCAGCGCATCAGCCGCCATAACTCCGGCGCCGTGCGTGCAAGCACCATAATCAGCAGCACTGACATCCCACCCAGCGCCGCCAATACAAAGGCATTCGCGCTGAACGCGATCTGCACCTCGCTGCTGAGCGACCACATCCCGAGCGGCGTCATCGCGTCACGCATCAACACAAATGCCGTCAGCAGGATCAGGATGCGCATCGCCAGCATCGCCCTGGGCGTCAGCGCAAACCACAGCCCAAACAGCACCAGCCCCGGCGCCAGGTGAACGCCGTAGTTGGTCAGTACGCCCATGCCTTGGGTGATCATGCCGGCCTCAACCGTGGGCGACAGCAATCATGTCGATCTCGACCGCTGCCGATTTCGGCAACTGCATCACCCCCACCGACGTGCGGGTGTGCGTGCCGGCGCTGCCGAGAATTTCATGCAGCAGGTCCGACGCACCGTTGGCCACCTCGCTTTGCTGATCAAAGTCTTCGGCGCTGCGCACGTACACGGTGATACGTGCGATGGCCTTGACTTGATCCAGCGAGCCCAATGCCTGCTTGAGCAAGCCCAGGCAACGCAGCGCGCTGATGCCGGCGGCGATTTGCGCCTGGGCCAGGGTCAGGCTTTCGCCGACTTTGCCGGGCAGCACGATCGTGTCGCCGACCCGGGGGATCTGGCCGCTGATGTACAGGTGGTGACCATCGCGCACCAAGGGTGTGTAGTTGCCACCGATTTTGAACTCGTCCAGTTGATAGCCGAGGCGCTGCTGGGCTGCCTGGTATTTTTCGTCTGCTGTCATGCTCGTCAAACCTCGTTGCGACGTTGCCACTCATCCACCACATCGCCCAGGGTCTTGGGGATGTCGCTGCGAATCCAGGCCATGAAGGGCCGGTCGAACTTGAACCCCGGGCCGCAGTGTTCAAGCATGAAACGGCGAACGTTCTGGGTAGTTTTGTAGTGTGGGATGACGGGGGTGGCGCGGGTAATAACGTCGCCGTGCCAATTAAAATCCATTTTTCCCTCGGGTGTTCTTGTTGTGTCGGCAGTAGCATAGCGATGTGCTACTTGAGCAGGAAGCGGCACGGAAAAACTCACACCCCTACACGATGTGTTGAGATGTCGTACAAGACTCTAAAGCGCCTATAACGCGTCATCGCCTAACCTTTTCAAGATATTTCAAAATTTCACTTTCCTTCCCCATCAGAAATATTGCATGGTTGTACGACGACTTAAATAATCGTGCCCGACCCCAACAACAATAAGGAAACACCCATGCAAAACGTCAAAGTGCTGATCGGTTTTCTGTGCCTGTTCACCGGCTACGTCGCAGCAGCGCCTGCCCCCGCCGAAAAGGATGTGGCCCAAGCGGTCGACCAACTGACCCAAGCCATGTTGCACCTGGACCTCAAGCAGCTTCATGCGCTGACCTCCGACAAACTCACCTACGGCCACTCCAGCGGCAAGGTGCAGAACAAAGCGCAATTCATTGCTGATCTGGAAACCCACACCAGCGCGTTCAAGACCCTCGAAATGCAGAACCAGACCATTACCCTCGACGGCGACACGGCCCTGGTGCGTAACCACTTTCACGCACTGGCGGTGAACAGTGGCGTAGACACGCCGACCGACATCGACAACTTCCAGGTCTGGCAGAAGCAAAAAGGCAAGTGGCTGCTGATCGGGCGCCAGGCTTACAAATACTGATGACCGGTGGTGAGCTGGCGCGGGTCAGCTCACCATTGCACCACCTCGCGGACCTTCACCAGCGCCTCGCGCAGCGCCGACATGCTCACCGAGCCCAACGCCAAACGCAGCGCGTGGGGCACGGTTGCCGAAACCGCAAACGGCTCGGCGGTGGACACCGAAATGCCTTCGCGCTGCAAGGCCATGGCGATTTGATCGGCCCTGGCCTCTTCACCCAGCGGCAACCACAGAAAATACGATGACGGGTGGCTGATGTAATGCACGCCCTTGAGCACGTGCGCCGCCAAAGCCTGTCGCGCTTTGGCATCCTGGCGCTTTTGCGCTTCCAACTGATCGACCGTGCCGTCCTCGATCCAGGCCACGGCCATCGCACTCATGACGCCGGGTACGTTCCAGGTGGTGGCCATGATGGTGCGTTCCAGTTTCTTTACCCAGGCCGGGGGCGTGGCAATAAAGCCGACCCGCAACCCGGTCGCGACGCTCTTGGAAAACCCGCCGACGTACACCGTGCGCTCAGGCGCCAGGGTTGCCAATGGGGGCGGTGCCTCTTGCGCCAGAAACGCGTAGGCCGCGTCCTCGATGATCATCAGATTGTGTTGTCGGGCAATGCCGACTAATCCCTCGCGCTGTTCCAGACTCATCACCCAACCCAACGGGTTATGCAAGGTCGGAATGCTGTACACCGCGCGCACCGGCCGTTTGCTGCACAGGCGTTGCAGGGCGTCCAGGTCCGGGCCACTGGCGGTGACCGGGATCGCGACGATTTCCAGGTGCAGGGTTTCGGCCAGCACCTTAAAGCCTGAATACGTCAGGGCATCGACGGCAATCACATCCCCCGGCTTGAGCAATGCCATCATCGTCACCGCCAAGCCGTGCTGGGCGCCGCTGACCACCAGCACTTGCTCGGCCTCCACCACCAGCCCTCGGCTCAACAGATGCCGCGCCACCGCTGCCCGCTCGTGCAGGCGGCCGGCATGGGGCTGGTAGCGCAGAAGCGCCTCCAGGTCGCCCGACAGCGCCAGTTGGCGCAACGCCGTACGCAGCAAATCGGCCTGGCCCGGCAGCGACGGGTAGTTGAAATTGAGGTCGAGCATGCCCGTCGCTACCGTCATCTGCCCACTGCCCTGCCCCGGCGGCAACGAGATTTCGCGCACGAAAGTGCCGCGCCCTGTTTCGCCACTGACCAGGCCCATCGCTTCAAGCTCGCTGTACACACGGCTGGCCGTGACCAGCGCCAGGCCATGGTCGGCGGCCAATTGGCGGTGGGTGGGCAGACGCGTGCCGGGTGGCAGCGCACCGCTGCGGATATCCCCGGCAAACGCATCGACCAGTGACTTATAGCGAGCACGTGGCATAAGCGATGTATCCATGACAATTTTTTGATTGTCCTGATCTTCGACCCTAGGATGGCCGAACGCAACTTATCCTTTTCAGGCACGCCCTCATGGAACGCACCTTTGGCCTCAACAGGCTCGACAGCAGCACTCAAGGTTGGATCAACGGTTTTATCGGCGTGCTCATTTTCAGCGGTTCACTGCCGGCCACGCGCCTGGCGGTGATGGAGTTCAACCCGGTGTTCCTGACCATGATCCGCGCCACCCTCGCCGCCGCGCTGGGGCTGTGCCTGCTGAGGCTGTTCAAGGAGAAACGCCCATCGCGCGCGCAATGGTTGCCGCTGGCAATCGTCGCGCTCGGCGTGGTGATTGGCTTTCCGCTGCTCACGGCACTGGCGTTGCAATACGTCACCTCGGCGCACTCCATCGTCTTCATCGGCCTGCTGCCACTGGCCACGGCGGTGTTCGGCGTGCTGCGTGGCGGCGAGCGGCCGCGCCCGGTGTTCTGGCTGTTTTCGATACTCGGCAGCCTGTTGGTGATGGGCTACGCCGTCGCCCAAGGCTTGAGCGCCGCGCCCGTGGGTGACGTGCTAATGCTGTTGGCGGTGCTGGCATGCGGTTTGGGCTATGCCGAGGGCGCCAAATTGTCACGCACCCTGGGCGGGTGGCAGGTGATCTGCTGGGCGCTGGTGGTGTCGCTGCCGGTGGTGGCGCCGCTGAGTCTGATCCTCGCCCCCGCAACCTTCAGCGGCATCAGCCTGCCGGCCTGGCTGAGCCTGGGCTATGTGGCGTTGTTCAGCATGCTCATCGGCTTTGTGTTCTGGTACCGCGGCCTGGCTCAGGGTGGCATCGCCGCCGTCGGCCAGCTGCAGTTGCTGCAACCCTTCTTCGGCCTGGCGCTGGCGGCGGGCCTGCTGCATGAGCAGGTCAGCCTTGGCATGGTGCTGGTAACGGTTGCGGTGATCGGCTGCGTGGCCGGCGCGAAACGGTTTGCACGTTAACGCTGCGGCGCGACCATCTTGAACTTGATGGTGATGTCGTTGGACACCACGCTGTTGCCCGCCCACTCACCTTCGCCAATCTTGAAGTCGTCGCGCTTGAGCACGAACTCACCGTCGAACACGCCGATGCCGCTTTGCTCCTTGAGCAGCACAGTGATGTTCACCGGCCGCGTGATGCCCTTGATCGTCAGGTTGCCGGCGATCGTGTAGCGGTTGTCGCCCAGTGCGGTGGCGCCGTTGGATTCATACACGCCGACCGGATAGGCCGTGGTGTCGAACCACGCGGGCTGTTGCAGTTGGGTATTGGCGTCCGGGCTGCCGGCGTCGATGCTGGCGAGCTGGATCTTGAGCAACGCATGCGCCGCCTCGGGCTTTTGCGTATCGAACGTCAGGGTGCCTTCAAAGTCGCTGAAGGTGCCATACACTCGCTGCCCGAACTGCTGGAAGGTAAAGCTGATCTGGCTGGCGGTGCGGTTGACGTCTTTGTATTCCACAGCCTGCGCGCTGGAAAACCAACCGAAGACGAGGGCCAGCAAGAACACCTTGGACATTCGACGCTTCATGAAACGCTCCGCGAGAGAAAAGGACACACGTGCTGAGCTAACACGCCATGGCATGGATTTATTCCCATCGGGCGCGCGTCCTGCTAAACAGAGTAGTCGCGAAAAACAATAAGGACTTTTCATGCCCACCCCTTCTCTGCAGGACACCACCGCCCCCGAAGGCATCTGCTACGGCTGCGGCGGCAGCAACCCGCATGGCCTGCACATCAAAAGCCGTTGGGACGCCGATGGCATCCACGTCATCGCCGAGCATCAGCCCGAGGCCAAATACAGCGGCTGGCCCGATCTGGTCTACGGCGGCCTGATCGCCATGCTGGTGGACTGCCATTCCAACTGGACGGCCATGGCTTATCACTACCGCGCCGAGCAACGTGAACCCGGCAGCTCGCCGCGCATCGATTGCGTCACCGGCAACCTCGGCATCAAATTCATCAAGCCCACGCCCATGGGCATCACGCTGAGCCTGCGCGCGCGGGTTGAGGGCGAGGTGGGGCGCAAGAGCCGCGTGGTCTGCGAGGTGTACGCCGGTGAGGTGCTCACCGCCATCGGTGACTCGGTGTTCGTGCGCGTCGATACCGGCCAACTGGCGGCTGCCGCCCATGGTCGCGCGGGCTGATCCTGGTCTACATTGATTGCCACCGCTAATCGAGGAATGCACCGATGACTCGTCTCACCGCGAAAGACTTTGCCCCCGAACTGCTGGAACTCTACGACGGCTACGCCCACGGCAAGCTCAACCGCCGCGAATTTCTCGACCGCGCCGCACTGTTCACCTTTGGCGGCCTCACCGCCTCTGCGCTGCTGGCGGCCCTGAGCCCCAACTACGCGCTGGCCGAACAGGTCAAGTTTACCGACCCGGAGATCATCGCCGACTACATCACCTACCCCTCGCCCAAAGGCAACGGCACGGTGCGCGGCTACCTGGTACGCCCGGCCAAGGCCAGCGGCAAGGTGCCGGCGGTGGTGGTGGTTCACGAAAACCGTGGCCTGAACCCCTACATCGAAGACGTCGCCCGCCGCCTGGCCAAAGCCGGCTTCATCGCCCTGGCGCCGGACGGCCTGACCTCGATGGGCGGCTACCCCGGCAACGATGAAAAAGGCGTGGAACTGCAACAGAAAGTCGACCCCGAAAAACTCATGAATGACTTCTTCGCCGCCATCGAATGGCTGATGCACCACGACAACAGCACCGGCAAAGTCGGGATTACCGGCTTTTGCTATGGCGGCGGCGTGACCAATGCGGCGGCGGTAGCCTATCCGGAGTTGGGCGCCGCGGTGTCGTTCTACGGCAAACAGCCGGAGGCCAAAGATGTGCCGCGCATCAAGGCGCCGATCATGCTGCACTACGGCGAGCTGGATACGCGCATCAACGAAGGTTGGCCAGCGTATGAAAAGGCGTTGAAGGCGGCGGGCACGACGTACGAGGCGTACATCTACAAGGGCGCCAACCACGGGTTTCACAATGACTCAACGCCCCGGTATGACGAGGCGGCGGCGAATCTGGCGTGGGAAAGAACCCTAGGCTGGTTCCACAAATACCTGGCCTAGCCCCGATCTGAAATGTGGAAGCTGGCTCGCCACAACAAGTCAGCGCTCAGCTTGGAAATAACCCCCGCTTCTCCTGTCACGACACAGAACCCATGTGGGAGCGAAGGAAATAAGGGTCAGACCACGGTTAATGCTAGAACCGGGGTCTGACCCCGCCTCTGCGCTGCGTTGGGGCGCGAAGCGGCCCCAAAACCTGACGACTCAATTTGTCTGGAGAAGCGCGGTGACTGTTCTGGGGCTGCTGCGCAGCCCAACGCGGGGCAAGCCCGCTCGCCACAAAAAGTCAGCGCTCAGCTTGGAAATAACCTCGCTTCTCCTGTCACGACACAGAACCCATGTGGGAGCGGGCTTGCCCGCGAATGCGGTGGGTCAGTGCCCAATCAGCCGGCTGGCACACCGCCTTCGCGAGCAAGCCCGCTCCCACATGGGGTAGTCGCTGTTTTCCAGATCAGTGTTCGAGGGCATACCGCCGGCAATGGTTGGAAGAAATAAGGGTCAGACCACGGTTAAGGAGGAAATAAGGGTTAGACCACGGTTAATGCTAGGAGACATAAGTGCTAGAACCGGGGCCTGACCCCGCCTCTCCCAGAACCCATGTGGGAGCGGGCTTGCCCGCAAACGCGGTGGGTCAGCGCCTAATCAGCCGGCTGGCACACCGCCTTCGCGGGCAAGCCCGCTCCCACATCGAGTAGTCGCTGTTTTCCAGATCAGTGTTCGAGGGCATACCGCCGGCAATGGTTGAGATAACCCTGCTCATGACTCCCCACCAACAGGGAAATAAGGGTCAGACCACGGTTAATGCTAGAACCGGGGCCTGCCCCCGCCTCTGTGCTCAGCTTGGAAATAACCCCGCTTCTCCTGTCACGACACAGAACCCATGTGGGAGCGGGCAAGCCCGCTCCCACATCGAGTAGTCGCTGTTTTCCAGATCAGTGTTCGAGGGCATACCGTCGGCAATGGTTGAGATAACCCTGCTCATGACTCCCCACCAACTGCACCACACTGGTCCATAACCACGACGGCGCATCCAGCTGTTTGGAGCGGTTTTCCTGCAGCACCGCCATCCACTGCTTGCGCGTGTCACGGTCCATCTGCCGGGCATGGGCGATGCCGACCACGCGGGCCAGGTAACCGGCGGCGTGCATGGCGTCGGTTTCGCTGAGTTCATCCAGTTCCAGCTTCATGTCCTGGGGCAGCAACTCACGGATAAAAAACCCATGGTCGAGAAAACGCGTCGCCAGCATGCGTTCTCCAAGGCCCGGTGACAGCTGACGCGCGCCCTCCACTACCCGCCGCCCATTGTCGCGGGGCATCTTCGCGCGCGGTGTACGCGGTGCAGCCGCACCAACCGCCTCTTTGATATCGATCAGGCAATACTCCTGATCATCCTTGTCGCCAACGCCCAGCAGTGCTGCATAGCGCAGCAAGCCCAGGGAACTGCAGCCCTTGACCCAATAGGCTGAGTCCAGCAGTTCGACCTTGGCGTCTTTGGGCCGGCCTTTGAGCGAGGTGACCAACTGGTGGATTTCATCCGAGGCGCAGAGGGTTTGCAGGGCGCCCTTTTCGGCCCGCGACAAAGCCCAGAAGTGCTTGCCCAGTGGAATCGTCGGCCGCACGTTTTCAATGCGTTCACGCGCCAGGTTTTTCCAGGTGCGCTCCACCGCGCTGCGCATGCCGGCCTTGACCTGGGAGGGACGTGGCGGTGCTTCGTCGGGCTTGTCTTTGAAGGCTTGTTCATAGCCGCCGATCATCTCTTCGAGCATGCGCGCGGTGGTCACTCCCGGCAGGTCCGAGCCGCGGGCGGCGGTGGCCAACGACAAGGCCAGGCGCACCAGGTCGTGCGCCGGGTTGCCGATCACGGTCTGGTCAAGGTCGCGGATGTGCATGTCGATACGGCCCTTGATATCGCCGGTCGGGCCCAGATTGCCTGCGTGGCAGTCGCCGCAAATCCAGATCGCCGGGCCATGCGGCAAGCGACGGCCGGGCTGGCTGTGCAGCCATTCATAAAACTGCACCGTGCTGCCGCGCACATAGGCGTGGGCAGAGCGCGCCATTTTCAAATTGCGCAGTTGCGTGAGGTGGGGCATGCGGTCGGCGGGGCGCGGGGTCTTCATGGATGAACTCAGTGCGGGAGATACAGTAGAGCTTCGCCGCCAAGAGATGTTTCATTTTGTTTCAAGATAGTGGCATTAAGACAGTTTTCCCGGCTGTGCACACACGTCCTGCAGCCACGCCTTGAACGCCAGCATCGCCGAGGTTTCGGCCCGCGACTGCAAACGCGTCAGCCAATAACTGCCGGTCGTGATGCCGATGTCGAACGGCTGGCGGATCACATCGCTTTCCAGTTGCCGCGAAAACATCATCGCCGGCGCCAGCGCAACGCCGATGCCTTGCAGCGCTGCTTCCATCATCGCCAGTGAAGAGTCGAACACAATGCTGCGCGGTATCAGGGTATCGGCGGGCAAACCGGCGGCCTGGAGCCACAGGCTCCATTCATCGGCGCGGTAGGAGCGCAGCAAGGTGTGTTTCAACAAATCGACGGGCGTGCGCAACTGCTCGGCAATGCTGGGCGTACACAGCACGGTCAACGGCGCCGCCAGCAGTTCGCAGGCGTCGGTGCCGTGCCAGGCGCCGGCACCAAAGCGGACCGCATAATCCAGGCCTTCGGCGGCCACGTCGACGCGGTTATTGTGGGTGGACAGGCGCAGGTCGATAAACGGGTAGCGCGCGTGGAAGTCCGGCAAGCGTGGCAGCAACCAGCCCACGGTAAAGGTGCCGACGGCCCCCACCGTGAGCACTTCGCGGTAATGTCCGCCTTCGAACTGGCTGAGGGTCTGGGCAATACGATCAAACGACTCACGCACCACCGGCAGCAACGTTTCGCCTTCACGGGTCAGCATCAAGCCGCGTGGCAGGCGCTTGAACAAGACTACATTGAGTTGGGCCTCCAGGCTTTTGACCTGGTGACTGATCGCCGCCTGGGTCACGCACAGCTCAATGGCCGCGCGAGTAAAACTCAAATGGCGGGCCGACGCCTCGAAGGCGCGCAAGGCATTGAGCGGCAAATGGGAACGCAGCATGCTTGACCCCAGATTTTCTAATGGCTGGTGCGAGATATCATCGGTTGTTCGCGGTGGGCAAACTGCCTACATTTGCGGCGCCTGCGCAGGCTATCTATTCAATCGATCATTCTCATGGAAGCCACATCATGCCCCAACTGTCTCTGTTTGGAGTGCGTAATTTAACCGCGCTGGCCGTATTGGCGGCGGCCGGCAACTGCCTGGCCGCCACCGACCTGCAGGCCGTGGTAGATGCCAACGTAAAACCGTTGATGCAACAACAGGCCATTCCGGGCCTGGCGGTCGCCGTGGTCCAGGACGGCAAGGTGCAATACTTTAACTACGGCACTGCATCAAAGGAAGCCAAGCAGCCGGTCAGCGAAAACACCCTGTTTGAAGTCGGCTCGGTGAGTAAAACCTTCACTGCCACCCTCGGCGGCTACGCCCAGGCGACCGGCAAGCTCAAGCTCTCGGACACCGCCAGCCAGCACCTGCTGGCATTGGCCGGCAGCGCCTTCGACAAGATCAGCCTGCTGCAACTGGCAACCTACACCCCCGGCGGCCTGCCCCTGCAATTTCCCGACGCTGCCGACAGCGCCGAGGCCATGCTCGGCTACTTTCAGCACTGGAAGCCCACTTACGCACCGGGCGCACAACGCCTGTATTCCAACCCAAGCATCGGGCTGTTCGGCTATCTGGCGGCGCAAAGCCTGGGCCAGCCGTTCAACGTGGCCATGGAAAAAACCCTGCTGCCCAAGCTGGGCTTGACCAACACCCACGTCAGCGTGCCCGCCGACAAATCCGGCTTGTACGCCCAAGGCTACGACAGCAACCAGAAGCCGGTACGCGTCAGCCCCGGCGCGCTGGACAGCGAAGCCTACGGCATCAAGACCAGCGCCCAGGACCTGGCTCACTACGTGATGGTGAACATGCACCCGCAAACCCTGGAAAAACCCCTGCAACAGGCGATTGCCACCACCCACGCGGGCTATTACACCGTGAACGGCATGACCCAGGGCCTGGGCTGGGAGCGCTACCCTTACCCGGTCACGCTGCAAGCCTTGCTGGAGGGCAACTCCACGCCTATGGCGATGGAGCCCCACAAGGTCAACTGGCTGACGCCCGCACAGCCGCAACCGGCCAACGTGCTGTACAACAAAACCGGCTCGACCGGCGGTTTCGGGGCGTACGTGGTGTACGTGCCGAGCAAGGACATGGGCGTGGTGATGCTGGCGAACAAGAATTACCCCAACGCTGAACGAGTCAAAGTGGCACACGCGATCTTGAGCGCGATAGATCACTAAGGCCTCGCACACATCAACTGTGGGCGCGGGCTTGCTCGCGAAGGCGCAGTGTCAGTCGGTGAAAACGTTGCCTGACACACCGCTTTCGCGAGCAAGCCCGCGTCCACATTTTGACCGTGCTACATCCCCAGCCAGTGCGGCAGCGCCAGCGAGATAAACGGCAAGTAAGTCACCATGATCAGGAACACCAGCAAGATCATCAGCCACGGCAATGCCGCGCGGATGGTCTGCCCCAAGGTCAGGCCGGTCACCGCCGAGGTCACGAACAGGTTCAACCCCACGGGCGGGTGCACCAGGCCGATTTCCATATTCACCACCATCACGATCCCCAGGTGAATCGGGTCGATGCCCAACTTCATGGCAATCGGGAAGAAGATCGGCGCCAGGATCAACACAATGGCCGACGGCTCCATAAAGCTGCCCGCCACCAGTAACACGATATTGACCATGATCAGAAAGCCGATCGGCGTGAGGCCTTCAGAGATCACCCAGGCCGTGATTTCCTGCGGGATCTGTTCGGTGGTCAGCACGTGGGCGAACAGCATGGCGTTGGCGATGATAAACATCAGCATGATCGCCAGGCGCCCGGACTCCAGCAACACCTTGGGGCAGTCACGCAACTTCATGTCCTTGTAGATGAACAAGGCCACGAACGCCGAGTACACCGCCGCCACCGCTGCGGCTTCGGTCGGGGTGAACATGCCGCTGTAAATGCCGCCGAGGATGATCACCAGCAACAGCAAGCCCCAGAAGGCGCGACGCGCACAGGTCAGCCATTCACGAAAGGTGGCACGCGGTTGAGCCGGCAGCTTCTTGATGCGCGCGACGATGTATATCGCGACCATCAACATCAAGCCCAGCAGCAAGCCTGGAATGACGCCGGCCATAAACAGCTTGCCCACCGAGGTTTCGGTGGCCGCCGAGTACACCACCATCACTATCGAGGGCGGAATCAGAATGCCCAGGGTGCCGGCATTGCAGATGATCCCCGCGCCGAATTCCTTCGGGTAACCGGAGCGCACCATGCCCGCCACGGCAATCGAACCCACCGCTGCTACCGTCGCCGGCGATGAGCCCGACAGCGCGGCAAACAGCATGCACGCCAACACCGCCGCAATCGCCAGGCCGCCACGGATGTGGCCGACACAGGCGTTGGCAAAGTCGATCAGGCGCTGCGCCACGCCGCCGGTGGTCATGAACGCACCGGACAGCAGGAAGAACGGAATCGCCAGAAAGGTGTAGGCGTCGGAGGTTTCAAACAGCTTGATCGCCAGCGAACTCACCGAGTCCTGGCTGAACATCAAAATCGACACCGCGCCGGACAGCCCGAGGGAAATCGCAATCGGCACGCCCAGGAACATGAACACGAACAACAGCAAAAACAGACAGAGCACGGCCATCAGTGACGCTCCTCATGGCTGCCGGCCAACTTGCTGGCCTCGCCGGCCTCGTCGGCAAGGCCCAACCCGACCTGACGGTGGGTGAAAATGCGGTAGAAAATTTCCAGGTAGCGGATAAACACCAGGGCAAAACCAATCGGCACGATGATCACGATATCGCCGACGTCCACGCCGTATTGGTCGAGGTCTTCGGCGCCGATATGGGCGCTCATCACCGCGCTCACCCACTTGTAGCTGGCGACCATGAACAGCCCCGCGTAGGCCAGGCAGCACAGGCACGCGAGCATGCCGAGCAAGCGTTGCACCGGGCGCCTGGTCAGCTTGACCAGCGCGTCCACGCCAAGGTGGCCGGCAGTGCGCACACCGTAGGAGATGCCGAAGAAAATCAACCAGCCGAACATGGCCTTGGTCAGCGCCACGCTCCAGGTCATGTCCTGGGCCCAGGTCATGGTGTGATCGCCCAGGGCATTGAAGAAATTGCTGCTCCACGCCCACTTGTCCGCCAGGGAAAAGAACAGCGTGTAGATGTTGTTGAGGATGACGTAGACAAATGTCACCAGGGTCATGGCGGCCAGCAGGAAGGCGATAAAACCTTCCTCCAGGTGCTCCCAGACGCGCCTTAGCGTTTGCATGGCAAAACCTCGCGAAGCGGGAATGATGTCGGGGTGGAAACCGGATCAACAGGTGTGAGCGAACCACTGTGGGAGCCGGGCTTGCCCGCGATGGGATCAACCCGGTTCCACAGATACACCGAGTCGCCTGCATCGCAGGCAAGCCAGCGCCCACATAAAGCCGTTTCCACAGTAGGTTGGGGTGTTCGCCCAACTACTGGTTGGACGCGTCCGCCGCCTTGATCAGGTCAGCGCCAATCTCGCCCTCAAACTTCTGCCACACCGGGCGCATGGCTTCGCGCCAGAGCTGGCGTTGCTCGGGGGTCAGTTCGATGATTTCGCTGGTCTTGGCGTCGATGATCTTCTGCTTGGCCGACTGGTTCAGCGCCTCGGCCTGCTTGTTCACCTCCACAGTGACCTCAAGCATGATCTGGTCCAGGGTGGCGCGGATGTCCGGCGGCAGTCCGTTCCAGAACGTGGCGTTGGTGATCACCATGTAATCGATCAGGCCGTGGTTGGACTCGGTGAAGTACTTCTGCACCTCGTTGACCTTCTGGCTTTCATAGTTCGACCAGGTGTTCTCGGTGCCGTTGACGGTGCCGGTCTGCAGGCCTTGGTAGACCTCGGCAAAGCTCATCTTGCGCGGGTTGGCGCGGATCGCCTTGAACTGCTCCTCAAGCACGCTGGAAGCCTGCACGCGGAACTTCAGGCCACGGGCGTCCTTGGGTTCGTGCAGGGCTTTGTTTGAGGACAGTTGCTTGAGGCCGTTGTGCCAATACGCCAGGCCGAGGATGTTCTTGTCCTGCATCGAGGTCAGCAGGTCTTTGCCCTGGGCGGCCTGGAAGCGGTCGACGGCGGCCAGGTTGTTGAACAAAAACGGCAGGTCGTAAATCTGCACTTGCTTGGTGTACTGCTCGAACTTGGCCAGGGACGGCGCCAGCATCTGCACGTCGCCCAGCAACAGCGCTTCCATCTCCTTGCCATCGCCGAACAGCGACGAGTTGGGGTACACCTCAACCTTGACGCGGCCCGGCAGGCGCTCTTCGGCGAGCTTCTTGAACAGCAGCGCGCCCTGGCCTTTGGGGGTGTTTTCGGCGACCACGTGGGCGAACTTGATCACAATCGGGTCCGCCGCCTGGGCCAGGCCCGCGGCAAACAAAGTGGCGGCGCACAGCAGCGCCCGAGAAAGCTTGAGCATGGACAATCACCTTCTTATTGTTGTGTTGTAGGGCAAGGTGCCTGATGTCACGTGTGTAGTGAATTTCGAATTTTAGATACCTGCGTTCGGCGTGGGCGAACGCCGATCTTCAGAACAGTGAAGATCAAGTGTGGGAGCTGGCTCGCCTGCGATAGCGGTGTGTCAGGCAGCAGATTTGTTAGCTGAGCCACCGCAATCGCAGGCAAGCCCGCTCCCACATTTTGATTCGGTTTCGTCAGTCAGCGTCGCGCCGCCAGCAACCTCTGTGCGCGCAGCAGCACCGGCGCATCCACCATCTGCCCATCAATCTGATAGGCCCCTGCCCCGTGCGCGCCGGCATCCACTACGCGTCTGGCCCACGCCAGGTCTTCAGCACTCGGCGCCAGGGCCGCGTGGATCACCGCCACCTGCTTGGGGTGAATACACAACGCGCCGGCAAAGCCCATCTCGTAGGCGTGCCGGATCGAACGCCGTAAACCTTCCGGGTCATCGATAGCCGGGTGCACGCCATCCAGCGGCGCAACCAGCCCTGCCGCACGCGAATGCACGATCAACGCCAGGCGTGCCTGGTCGAGGGCGAACTGTGCGGCCGCGGAATGGCTGCTCAGGTTCAAGTCCAGCGCCAGGTCCAGGCCCCCAAACGACAGGCGCTCCACCTGCGGCGCACGAGCGATTTCAGCCACCGCCAACAACCCCCGCGCACTTTCGATAATCGGCCAGATCAGTTTGCCGGTGGCCGCCACCACGGCGACCTGCGCCGCGCTCTCGACCTTGGGCAGCAGCACGCCTGCCACATTTGCATGGGCTTTGCAGAACGCCACGTCCGCAACATGCTCGGCATGCTCCGGCGCGTTGATACGCACCCACACCTGGGCCTGAAGATGGGCTTGCAGAAACGCCGCGAGGTTATCCCGCGCCTGGCGTTTGAGCGGCTCTTCGACCGCGTCTTCAAAATCGACAATCACCGCATCGGCGCCACTGGCCAACGCTTTGGCAAACCGCTCCGGGCGACTGCCGGGCACAAACAAGGCCGAACGAACCAAAGGCTTTGGCATCAGTTGAATTCCTTATTAGATAACGCCGCGCGCACGCAAAGTATCGATGGCTTCACCCGAGTAGCCGAGCTGTTCGAGGATGCCCTGGCTGTGCTGCCCCAGCGCCGGTACGGCATCCATTCGCGGGCTAAACGCGGCATTGCGCGCCGGTGGCAGCAGCGACGGCAATGGCCCGGCCGGGCTCTGGACTTCGCGCCAGCTGCCTCGCGCCTTGAGCTGCGGGTGGTCCCACACGCCCTGCATGTCGTTGACGCGTGCACTGGCAATCTGCGCGTCTTCCAAGCGCTGGATCACCGCCTCGGCGTCCAGCTGCGCGAAGCTGTCGACGATGATCTGGCGCAGCACCTCACGGTTGGCCGAACGCTTGAAGTTGGCCGAGAAACGCGCATCGGTGGCCAATTCAGGCGTGAGCAGCACCTTGTCGCAGAACGCCGCCCATTCGCGCTCGTTCTGCAAACCGAGCATCACCGTGCCGCCGTCGCCGGTGGGAAACGGCCCATACGGGTAAATCGTCGAATGCGCCGCCCCGGCGCGCGGGGGTTGCGGCGCGCCGTCGAACGCGTAGTACATCGGGTAGCCCATCCACTCCACCAGGCTTTCGAGCATGCTCACGTCGATGCGGCTGCCCTTGCCCGTTTTGCCGCGCAACAGCAGCGCCGAGAGGATGCCGCTGTAGGCGTACATGCCTGCAGAGATATCGGCGATGGAGCAACCGGCCTTGGCCATCTGGTCGTCACCGGGGCCGCCGGTCACCGACAGGAAGCCGCCCTCGCTCTGGATCAGCAAGTCATAGGCCTTCTTCTTCTCGTAAGGCCCGCCCTCGCCATAGCCGGAAATGTCGCAGACAATCAGCCGCGGGAAACGCGCGTGCAGCGCCTCGAACGACAAGCCCATGCGCGCCGCCGCGCCGGGTGCGAGGTTCTGCACCAGTACGTCGGCGTCGGCCAGCAGGGTGTCGAGGATGGCGCCCGCCTCGTCCTGCTTGAGGTCCAGGGTCAGGCTTTCCTTGGAGCGGTTGGTCCACACAAAATGCGAGGCCAGGCCGCGCACGCGCTCGTCGTAGCCGCGGGCAAAATCACCGGCGCCAGGGCGTTCGATCTTGATGACGCGGGCGCCCAAATCGGCCAGTTGCCGCGTGCAGAATGGCGCGGCAATCGCGTGTTCCAGGCTGACGACAGTGATGCCGTCCAGCGGTCGTTGATGAGTCATCACAATTCCTCAAAGCCAGTGGGCCATGGACGCGGCGTTACGCAGGTTCCAGGCCTTATCGATCAGTGCATCCGCCTGGGCCGGCGTGCGGGCGTCGCTGAAGCGGGTCAGGCGCTGGAATTTGTCCGCCAGCGCCTCACGGTTCAAGGTGTTGCCCGGGTCGCCCCTGGGCTCATCGATGGCGCCGTGCAGCGTGCGCCCGTCGGTGGTGGTGACGCTGACACGGCCCAGCCAGCGTTGCGGGTAGGCGCCGTCCACTTCAGGGTCCAGCGTCATGCTGACCTTGTCGCGAAAGCTCGCAACGGCGGGATCGGTCAGCGCCAGGTGGTGAAACTCGGTGAGCCCGGCCTTGCCATGCACCGCGATCAGGCCGAGCACCGTGCCCATGGAGAACTTGGCCTGGTGCACGGTCGTGGGCACTGCCACGCGGCCCAGTACATCAATGGCGCCCTGATGCACACGGGTTTCCACGCGCGCAATCTGATCGGCGCCCAGCCCTTCGCGCTGCATCAAATCCAACAGCGCATCGGCGGCAGGATGGGTGTGGCGGCACGAGGCGTGAAACTTGAACGAGGTTTCCAGCAGCGCCCAGCGCGTGCCCAGGCCGGCCGACAATCGGCTCGGCTGCGCATCACTGGACATGCCCGCGGCCAACCCTTGGTCGCCTTCAAGAATATTGCGCGCGCCGGTCAGGCCGTCCGCGGTCAGGTACGCGGCGAGCAAGCCATCGGCGGCAGCCTTGGCGGTGTGCAGTTGCTTGGAGTCGGCGGCGTCGCGCAGGAATTCCCACAGCCCCGCGGCCTGAGTGCCGGCGCTGCCGAGCAGATTGATGAATTGTTCTTCGTTGAAATCCAGCAGCTTGCCCACCGCAACGGCCGCCGCCAGGGTGCCGACAGTCGCCGTGGTGTGGAAGATGCGGTAGTGAGAACGACCCATGAATTCGCCGATGCGAATCCCGGCCTCATAACCGGCCACCGACGCCAGCAGCAACTCGCGACCGGACTTGCCGAGGTCTTGCGCGGCGGCCAAGGCTGCTGGAAACACCACCGTGGCCGGGTGCAGCACCGAGCTGTTGTGCAGGTCATCCTGCTCCACCAGATGGGACGAAGCGCCGTTTACCAGCGCGGCGAAATACGCGCTGCTGCTGGCGCCACTGACGATAATCTGCGCCGGGCCGCTGCTCGGGCCCATCTTGTGCGCATAGCGCTCGAACAAAGGAATCGGGTGCGCGCCCTTGCTCGCCAATGCGCAGGCGAGCCAATCCAGGTACAGGTCTTCGGTGCGCGCCAGCACGTTTTCGGGCAACTGTTCGTAGTTCAGCTCGGCGAGGAACCGACACAGGGCTTGGGTATGGCTCATGGTCGGGCCCTCAGAAACTGCGTGGCAGTTCGAGCAAATGCTCGGCCACGTAAGACAGGATCAGGTTGGTGGAAATCGGCGCCACCTGGTACAGGCGCGTTTCGCGGAATTTGCGCTCCACGTCGTATTCGCAGGCGAAACCAAAGCCACCGTGAGTTTGCAGGCAAGCGTTGGCCGCTTCCCACGACGCCTTGGCTGCCAGGTACTTGGCCATGTTGGCGCTGGCCCCGGCATTCTGGCCGCTGTCGTACTCCTCGCACGCGCGCCAGCGCATCAGGTCTGCCGCTTCGATCTCGATGTGCGCTTCGGCAATCGGGAACTGCACGCCCTGGTTCTGCCCGATAGGTCGGCCAAATACCACGCGGTCGCGGGCATAAGCGCTGGCCTTTTCGATAAACCAACGGCCGTCGCCGATGCATTCGGCGGCAATCAGCGTGCGCTCGGCATTCAGGCCGTCGAGGATGTATTTGAAGCCCTTGCCCTCCTCGCCGATCAGGCTGTCGAGCGGCAGCTCCAGGTTGTCGAAGAACAGCTCGTTGGTTTCGTGGTTGACCATGTTGGCGATGGGCTGCACGGTCAGGCCGTTGCCGATGGCTTCGCGCAGGTCCACCAGGAAGATCGACATGCCTTCGGACTTTTTCTTCACCTCGGCCAGTGGCGTGGTGCGCGCCAGCAGGATCATCAGGTCGGAATGCTGCACCCGCGAGATCCAGACTTTCTGGCCGTTGATCACGTATTTGTCGCCGCGCTGAATCGCGGTGGTCTTGATCTTGGTGGTGTCGGTGCCGGTGGTGGGCTCGGTGACACCCATCGATTGCAGACGCAGTTCGCCGCTGGCGAGCTTGGGCAGGTAGAAGCTTTTCTGTGCGTCGCTGCCATGGCGCAGCAAGGTGAACATGTTGTACATCTGGCCGTGAACCGTGCCGGAATTGCCGCCGCAGCGGTTCACTTCTTCAAGAATCACCGAGGCTTCGGCCAGCCCCAGGCCGGAGCCGCCGTATTCTTCCGGGATCATCGCCGACAGCCAGCCGGCGTCGGTCAGGGCTTTGACGAAGGCTTCGGGGAAGCCTTTTTGTTCGTCGACCTTGCGCCAGTAAGCGGCATCGAATTCGGCGCACAGGGCGCGCACGCCTTCGCGGATGGCATTGAGTTCTTCGTTGTCATTGGGGTTCATTAACGGCTCTCCGCCTGTTGTTCTGGTTTTATTCGAAATGCAGTTCGGCTGTTTGCGCTACGCCCTCGGCATTGCCGGCCCACAACTGCGCCACGCCGGGTGCCGTCACGCGCCCGCTCAAGGCAAACGGCTGCGGCGCGATCAAAGGGCGCACGCCGCGATAGGCAAACCGGCGCAGGGTGGCTTCGGGATGGGCACGGCAAAACGCGCGCAGGCTCAAGGTGGCAATCAACGGCCCGTGCACCACCAGGCCCGAATAGCCTTCGGTGCCGGTGACGTAGGGGTAGTCGTAATGGATGCGGTGGCCGTTGAAGGTCACGGCGCTGTAGCGAAACAGCAGGGTTGGCGTGGGGTCGACCGTCTCCTGCCATTGACCCTGGGCCAGTGCCTCGCCGCTGCCCTGCTTGGGAGGCGTGGGTTCGCGGTAGACAATGTCCTGTTCTTCGCGAATCGCCAGGCGGCCGCCCTGGGAATAGTCATGGCGCACGGTGACAAACAGCAGCGAGCCGGTGCGGCCGGTCTTTTCTTCGACGTGGGTGATGGTCGATTCGCGGGTGGCCGCCTCACCGGCGCGCAAGGCCTGCAGGAACTCGATGCGCCCACCGGCCCACATGCGATTGCGGTTATCCGCTGGCGGCAGGAAGCCGCCACGCGCCGGGTGGCCGTCGGTGCCCAGCGCCGATTCCGGCAGTGGGTCTTGAAAGAAGCACCACTGCCACAACGGTGGAACGGCCTCGCCCTCCTGAGGCACCGCTTCGCCGAAGGTTGCGGCGATGCGCTTGAGCAGGTTGTGGCTCAGGTGGTCGTGGGCGGTTTCACTTCGGCCGATCCAATCGGTGGCGCTCATGGGGTAAAAATCCTCGGGCAGTGGCTGTCTGCCCCGGATCATGCAAGCGCCTGCCCGTTCTGAGAATTTGCATTTCAATAAACCAGCGTTCGGTTATGCTGAACGCCGACTAACCGATGCACACCCTATATCCCTGTGGGAGCTGGCTTGCCTGCGATGGCGGTGTGTCAGCTAGCACATGCATTGCCTGCTCCACCGCTATCGCAGGCAAGCCAGCTCCCACAGTTGATCTTCACCGTTGCCGAATAGGTGTTCTGCATGCACTTCGATCTCGCTGACCTGCGCCTGTTTATCCATATCGCCGAATCCCCCAGCCTGACCCAAGGCGCCAAGCGCGCGTTTCTCTCGCCCGCCGCCGCCAGTGCGCGGATCAAGGCGCTGGAAGGCCAACTCGACACGCGCCTGCTGTACCGCGACAGTCGGGGCGTGGAAATCACCCCGGCGGGCGAACGTTTGCTGCACCATGCGCGGCTGATCATGCGTCAGGTGGATTACCTCAAGAGCGAGTTCACCCAGTACGGCGTGGATTCGGCCGGGCATATCCGCATATTCGCCAACACCACGGCGGTCACCGAGTTTCTGCCGGAGGTGCTGGCGGGCTTTTTGTCCCAGCGCCCCGGAGTCACCGTTGACCTGCAAGAGCGTCTGTCCCGCGATATCGTGCGTGGCGTGCTGGATGGCACCAGCGACATGGGCATCATCGCCGGGCCGGTTGAAGCGGCAGGCTTGCAGGTGCTGCACTTCAGCACCGACGAACTGGTGCTGATGGTGCCCGTGGGTCATCCGTTGGCCGACCAGCCTTCAGTGACGCTGGACCAAACCCTCGCCTACCAACATATCGGCCTGCACGAAGGCAGCACGCTATTGAGCTTTTTGCGTGAACACGTGGAACGGCTCGGCAAGCATTTGTCGCTGCGTATCCAGGTGTCGAGTTTCGAGGCGATTTGCCGGATGGTCGAGGCCGGCGTGGGCATCGGCATCATCCCCGAATCCGCCGCGGTGCGGCACAGCCGGACCATGCAGTTGGTGGCGGTGAAGCTCGATGAGCCCTGGGCGATTCGCGAGCGGAGCATTTTGGTGCGCGAACTGGAAGCCCTGCCCGGCACCATTCGGGCGCTGATCGCCACCCTGATGCCGCAAAGCGCCTAAGCTCAACAGTCACTTTTGCCAGAGGAGATTGCCATGCAACTCGAAGGATCCTGCCATTGCGGCACCGTAACATTCAGCCTGAGCAGCCAGCACCCGTACCCCTATCAGCGTTGCTACTGCTCGATCTGCCGCAAAACCCAAGGCGGCGGCGGTTATGCGATCAACCTTGCCGGCGATACGCAAAGCCTGAAGGTGCAAGGGCGCAAGCACATCTCGATCTACCACGCCAGGCTCAAGCCCGAGGGCGCCAGACGTGCGCACGCGAGCACTGCCGAACGGCATTTTTGCTCGCAGTGCGGCAGCGCCTTGTGGCTGTTCAGCCCGGAGTGGCCGGAGCTGATTCACCCGTTTGCCTCGGCCATCGACACGCCGTTGCCGGTGCCGCCGGAGCACACGCACCTGATGCTCGGCTCCAAGGCGCCGTGGGTGGAAGTCAGCGTGCGCAAGGGTGACCTACAGTTCGACGAATACCCCGAAGAATCCATCGCCCAATGGCATGAGCGCCTCGGGTTGACCCGTTAACAGTCTTTGACAGTTTCCCGACAAAGCTCCCAAAGATTGTTGGCCCGCGCAGCCCTAGCATTCGAGCCTCCAACTCACCATTCGGGTGCTCTTCATGTTTCGCACATTGCGCGGTATTCCGCTGTTGGGTTGCCTGCTGGGTACGCTCGGTTGCCACGGGCAATCGCCTGCCCCGCCGCCGATTCCCAAGGGCGATTACGGCGCGATCATCCGTTACCTGCAAGCGCGTATTCCGCGTGAGATGGGCCGGGAAAATGTGCCGGGCCTGTCCATTGCGCTGGTCAATGGCCAGGAGCTGATTTGGGCGCGCGGCTTCGGCATGGCCGACAAAGCCCAGGGCGTGCCGGTGACAGCCAATACGGCGTTTCGCGCTGGCGGCATCTCCAAACTGCTCACGGCCACGGCGGCCTTGCAGTTGGTCGAGCAACAGCGTCTGTCGCTGGATGCGCCGATCCAGCAGAGCCTGCGCGAGTTCCATGTCCGCTCACGCTTTCACGACGACCCGGCGGCAGCGGACCGCGCGATCACCTTGCGCCGCTTGCTCAGTCACCAGTCGGGCTTGCCCAGCGAACACTTGCGCGACCTGCGCAGCACCTTCGCCATGGGCCAGATGCCGATGCGTGTATCCGGTGTGTGGCTGAGCAGCCCACCGGGTGCCCAGGTGGCCTACTCCAACCTGGGTTATTCGTTGGTCGGCGCCGCCATCGAACGCAGCAGCGGCAAAGCTTTTGAAGCGCAGTTGCAAGGCAGCCTGCTCAAGCCACTGGAGATGAACCAGTCGAGTTTTGTCGGTACCGGTGCGCAGATGAGTTACCGCGCGCTGGGCTACGAAGACGGCGTCGCCAGTGCCGATGCGCAAGTGCGCGACCTCGCTGCCGGCGGTTTGTGGGCAAGCCCGAAAGACCTCAGCCGCTACGTGCAGATGCTGTTTGCGCATGGGCTCTACAAAGGCAACCGGGTCATCGGCAGCGCGTCGATCGATGAGATGTTCACCCAGCAAAACACCGGCAATGCGCTGGACTTCGATTGCCAGGTGGGCCTTGGCTGGTTCCTGGCACCCTGTGGCGATGAACCGGTTGCCCCGGGGATACGCACGTATCAGCACAGCGGGGGTGGCGACGATTTTGCCGCGCAACTGAGCGTGCTGCCCGATCAGCAAATGGCCGTGATCATCATGGCCAATGACAGTAACGCCGAAGACCTGGTGGCCAGCCTTGCCACCGACACCCTGCGCTTGATGCTGCAGGCACAGACCGGCCAAGCGGTCTGCGCCGACGACTGCCAGGCACCCAGTCACGGGCTCAAATTGCGTCACGTGCCGGCTGCCATCGACCGCAAGCGCCTGGCCGGCTTTTATGCCACGGCCTGGGGCGTGTTCCGGATCAAGGATGAGCCTCATCAGTTGTCGGGCGAGTTGGCCGGTTTGAGCTTCGAGTTGTTACGCGACGATCAGGGCTGGCTGCGCGCACAGAAAAAAATCTTCGGTTTCTGGCTCAAGGACCTCGGCGACCTGGGCCGCGTGCAGCTTGATGTGGTGAAGGTGCAGGGGCGCCAGATGCTCACTGCGCGCACTCACGGCCAACGCATCGCCATCGGCGAGCGCATCGACCCGACGCCGCTGCCCCTGGCCTGGGCCGACACCATCGGCACGTATCAAGTGCTCAACACCCACGAGCCCGATGCGCCGTTGAGCGGCATCAGCGTGCGCCTGGAAGAAGGATTTCTGGTGATTCGCGGCCAGTTGCGCGACGAGCCGCTGACCGACTACATCCTGCTCCCCGTCGACAACGCCCACGCGGTGCTGGCCGGCAACGGCTATGGCCTGGGCGACACCGTGAGCCGCCAGGTCAATGGCCTCAGCGCGTCGGGCTACGCCTTCAAACGCACGAATTCTCCCCACAACCGCTTGAATTTCTGACACGGACGAACCCTCTGATGCGCTCAAAACATTTCTGCCTGTCGTTCACCTCGCTGTGCCTGCTCGCCGCTGCCGACACCGCGTTTGCCGAAGACTGGCAATACAGCCTCAAGGCCGGCGTGGCCAATGCGCCGCGCTACAGCGGCAGCGACGAACGCATGACCGCGCCGCTGCTGGGCGGCGCCATCGTCAGCCCGTGGGGTGTTTTTCTCGACACTGACAAGGGGCTTGGCTGGGGTTACGAAGGCCACGCCCTGAGCGTGAGCGCGTATGTGGGCGCCAGCGGCGCGCGCAGGGACAAAAACCAGAGCTTGCATGCCGGCTCCAAGCGCCTCAAAGGCATGGGCGAGATCAAGGCGCGTCCGCAACTGGGAGTGAGCGCCAGCTATAACCTGGGTGGCGTGATTGTCGGCGCGACCCTGGAACATGCGCTCAAGGAAGACGACCACACGGACACCGGCAGGGCTTACACCCACCTGGAGCTGAGCCTGGGCACCAACCTGTATGAAGGCCGTTACGGTTCGGTCGAGGCCAGCTTGAGCAGTCACTTTGGTGATCGAGCGTACTTGCAGACGTGGTACGGCGTGACGACCGGGCAGGCGGCGCAGAGCCGCTTCAAGGCCTACAAGGCGGGCGCGGGCAATATCAGTAATGGCATGAACCTGGTGTGGAGCGTGCCGATCAGCGAGCACACGCAGTTCTCGACTTTGCTGGATGTGCAGTATTTGGCGGATGAGGCGGGCAAGAGCCCGATTGTGGAGCGGCGGTTGCAGGCGTCAGTGGTGGGGATGGTCGAGTACGCGTTTTGATGGGGTAATGGATGGGTGGGGGGCGGCGGGTGTCGGTGATGCGTCTGTGTTGGGAAGCATATCCGGTGTTTGGGAGATGGCGGCTTATGGTTCCGCCCTTACGGCGGGTCACTTTGGAAAAGCCCCAAAGTAACCAAAGGGCTCTTGCCCCACCACTCGGCACCTCGCTCACGCTTCGGTGTGCCCGAACGAAGGCTTGAATCCGTGGGCC